>ENA-UOUZ01001783-UOUZ01001783.1-mixed-culture-metagenome-genome-assembly--contig:-NODE-1783-length-13203-cov-91.610283_pt1 | contig 13203 bp, 7 predicted proteins | sample MGYA00238154_ERZ761575 | MGnify/ENA primary metagenome ERZ761575 (study PRJEB28896, sample SAMN07631632) | mixed culture metagenome | isolation source: Freshwater growth medium | place: USA...
TGTCTCTTCACACGGTGGTTCACGGCCGCTTAACTGTTGGGGTCAAGCGGCAGTGAACACCTCTCCTCTCATTCACAAGTGAATGTGCTGTGTGTTTCGTTGTCGGGCTCCACATCACGACTTTAAAGCCGAAGGCCGAGCGTGCAGCGCTTTTTCACACCGAAGTTCACACTTCAAAAATTCAAGCACCTCGCTATCTCCTCGGCCGCCGTCACGCTCCTCTCGAGAGCAGGCGGCTGCGCTGATATTTTTATTTTATGTTCACTGTGATCGCCGCGCTCGCGGCTCGACCACCGATCGCGCAGCAGATCACGTGGTTGTATGCCAACGACCTCGACAATGGCGCCGACTTCCTCGCCACTAACATTGGCCTCGACGAGGTCTTGAACACGAAGCAGAAGGACAAGTGCCGAGTCTTCCATGCGGCGCCCGGAGTCTACCTGGGCGTGTGCAACACACGGCCGGCGCCAACATGCCCGTCGGGGCCCGAGGAGCCTGGTGAGCCCGTCACCTATACTATTGTCGTGGAGACGCGAGCTGAGGTCGACGCATGGCATGAGCACCTTGTCGCCGCCAGCGCTAACCGCACGATTGTCCACGCACCGGGGGTGTTCACCGAGGGCTACTACTTCAACTTCTTCGACGCGAATCGCGACAGCGGCCTCGGTTGCTACCGGTTCGAGGTGCAGTCATTCGAGGACCCCGCGTGGCCCGCTCCGGAATGCGAGCCCATCGCCGCGGCCGCGGTGGAGTTTGAAGCGCTCGCGGCGCTGGCGCCAACCTCTCGCTCGACGGTGCCGGCACGGGCCACGCGCCCGTTGAGCCCCGCGCACGCGCGATCCGCCGCCAAGCCGCGCGTGACCCTCGACCTCTTCCTTGCGTCCAAGTGCCCCGACGCTCCGCGGTGCGAGCGCCTTGTCACGCCGATGTTGCAGAGCGGCGTGGGCTCACTCGTGGACGTGCGACTGGGTTACGTGGACGTGCACCCAAATGGGAGTGCTCCGAGCGGCTTTGATTGCATGCACGGGCCGACCGAGTGCGTCGGCAACCTGGCGCAGCTCTGCGTGCAACAGTACTGGCCTTACCATGTCGACACTGAAGTGTCGGGGCTGCCCGCAAATCTCAATTGGATGCTCTTCCTGCGGGTGAGTGCCTCTTGATTGCATCTGATTGTATCTGACGAATCTCAATTGGATGCTCTTCTTGCGGGTGAGTGCCTCTTGAGCGCCTCTTGATTGCATCTGAGTGCCTCTGAGTGCCTCTGAGTGCACTTCGAATGGCATGCCACGTGCAGTGCGCGGCGGAGGCGGATGAGGATGGCGCGCCATTCAACTCGACCGCGAGCTCCCGCATCCCGGGCAACACGAACGCGTGTCTGCAGCGCTATGGGGTGCCTGCAGCCACTGCGGACGCCATCGAGGAGTGCGTCGATGGGCCTGAGGGGCGTGCGTTGCTGACACAGAGCATGGAGCGCACTCTGGCGACATGCGGCGCTCATGAACCGGAGCCGCGCATCGGATGCAAGTCGTGCTCAATGTACCTCGAGGGCCAGCAGGTGTGTGTCGTCGACGAAGGGATCGTGTACAACTGCACCGGCCTCGGCACCGACACTGCAAACTGGACGGCCGCCGTGTGCGCGGCGGCGCGTGCCAAAGGGTACGCCGACGTCGAGCTCCCTCTCGTGTGCCGACTGGCTGCGCAGGCGTCCATGACGGCGCCGCAGACGGCGGCGTGGCCCACCGTCCACGGGCATTCGTACGCGTCGACGGACCCTCGCGCCTCGGCCGACTTCGCCATCAAGTACTTCGGAGCCACGCTTGTGCGCGACGATCAGCCCGCGTGCGCACCGGCAGCGGCGACGGCAGCGGCAGCGGCGGCGGCTCCGCGAGAGGTGGTGGTTCGGCTGCCGCAGCACGGCGACTTCCGTGGCGGAGGGCTCGAGCTCCACTTCGTCAGCAACCCTCGGAAGCCTGCGGGCTCTTACGACATCGCGGCACACGTGGCCGCGATGGCGACCCTTTTTGGCAACCTCTCGGACAATTCTGGACACCATTGGAACCAGTACTTTGATAATCATTTGGGCTTCTATGCGAGGCCATCCGATACCATCGTTGAGGAGCTCTTGCGCGACGGCGTCCCCTTTTTCACTGGCCAGTCGGACGGCATGTACCAGTCCATCTACGTCGCCATCCCCGGAACCGGCCACGTGGTGGAAGTGCTCGGCGACTTTTACCTTGCGGACCTGCCTCCCAATCATGTACGATTCTCGAGCACCACCCAATTCTGCTCCCCAAAGCGGCGGCGCCGTCGCGCCCTCGCCGCCACACACGCCTCCCACGGCCCCACCGTCAGCGCCTCCTCAGCCAGATCCAATGCTCTCGACCCCAACGAGCTTGGCATCAACTACCACAACGGAGACGCCGACCTGAACAAGACAACGATGGCCGGTGCGGACCCCGAGGCCTCTATTGCCTCGAGTTCCCTCTGTTGCGACTGATTGCCTCTAACTGCCTCTAATGGGGCGACGAATGGCCTCTGATTGCCTCTGATTGCCTCTAATTGCAGGTGCGGACCCCGAGGCCGCGATCGCGTTCGCGGTCCAGTACCTCGGAGGCTCGCCCATCCAGCAGCACCGCGGTCCGCAGGGAGACGGGCCATGTACGAAGCTTTCCTGGGCCGAGTGGCCCGACCTGCATCAATGGCACGTGGTCAATTACAAGTCCGCAGACTGGGTGACCTTCGACCAACTGCGGCCCATCGTTCCCTTCAACATCTCGGACCTCGCACAGTACGTCGAAGCGCTGCGTGACCTGCGTGCCCACCGCTACGACGCGTGGCTCGACTACCGAGAGATCCTCCGTGTGGGCAATCTGACCGAGATGGCAGATGTGCTGCGCGCGGACGGCGTCCCCTTTGGTGTATGGGCACGCCCCTCTGAGCGGACATGCTCCCTGTACGTCAACCTGCCTAACAATGGGCTCGCAGTTGAGCTGGTCTCGAGCGAGTTTAGCGGCAAGTGGCTGCATAGCCAGTGTGCATCCAGCCCCTTTGATCTGTGTGCAGCCACGTGACGCCGTGCAGGCCGAGCGCTTGGAGTTTGCCGGAGATCAGGAGGTTATCTATTACACATGTACACTAATAGCTTTCGGAGCGGAGGTTCGGTTTACACCGTACCGGACTCACAGTATACCGGCCATGACGACCGGTACAGCTTCCGTTCAGCAGCAAAGGTTGCAAACCCTAACAGTAAAATCGGATTTTCGCTTTGGTGAGGTAGTGTAGACTTACTCAGTACTAGAACATACGAAGTTATTTTGGACCGTAGATTTCTGGTAACGGCCACATGCGACCAAACTCGCGCTCTACCGAATGATGTCGTCGACGTCGTCGGAGGCATCCACGATCGACGCGCCATCGTGAGCAGCACCTTCGGCCCAGAGCCACGAGTCTGACGTCGACACGCGCTTGCCCTTGAGCGAGCCGCCTGCCGGCGGCCGGCGCCAGCGCGAGCTGCAGCGGCGCAGCAGTGTCCGGATGAGTACCAGGATGAGCACACCGCCCACGATGGCGCCTATGGCATCGGCCTTGACGAGCATACCGGTAGGCCACGTGGCGAACTCAACGGTGGGCGACATGGAGTGGACGGGAAGTAGCGGCAGTGGCGTCGGCGGCGTCAGCGGCGACGGCGGCGACGGCGGCGACGGCGGTCGCGGCGACGGCGGTCGCGGCGACGGCGGTCGCGGCGACGGCGGCGTCAGTGGCGGCGACGTTGGTGGCGGCGACGTCGGTGGCGGCGTTAGTGGCGGCGACGTCGGTGACGGCGACGTCGATGAGGTCAGCCTCTGCGGAGCCGTCGGCGGCGGCGCACTACCCATAAAGGGACGGCTGCCCACATAGAAGGTAAACCTCGGCGTGAGCAGACTGGGCTGCCCGTCGCCTCCCCCACCGCCTCCCCCGTGCTTCATCATCAGCGCCAATACGTACCACCCGGGCCGATCTGGCGCGCGCCAATTCCCCACGACTGACGGTCCAAACTTCGTCAAGTGACTGATGAAGCCTGCCATCGGCACTGGGACGGCGCACGGGTCGGCCACATACCCCGGGTTCCCAGGCTCGCGAGCCCAACGCTTGGCCCAGCCGACGAAATCGATCGAGTCGGCAAAGTGGACATGATCGATACTCATGCCGTCTACGCTGGCCACGATGCCATGCGCGGCCATGTGAAGGTAAGGGACGAAGTCGGCCTCGGCGGGCGTGCCTTGCACGCCGTCGCGTCGAACGAAGGCACTGAAGCCCACGCAGCTGCCGGGCGCGAGAACAGGGAGTCGTGCCTCGCCTGAGGAAGCTTGGTGAAGAAGCCCGTCGTCCGAGCTGGACGTCTGTACCGCGCAGTCAGTACCACTGAAGCCGGCGTCGCAGGCGCACACGCCACGCACACACACGCCGTTGGAGGAGCAATGGCTCGGGCACCCACTGGGCGCCGTGTTGGACATGAAGCCATCAGGCGTCGCCGCCGTACCTGTAAGGGCGTCGCCGAGACCCCCCGGCAGCGCAGCCGTCGCAAAGAGAGGGACCGCCCCCGCGGCCTGAAGAGTGAGTCCGGGTGCCACCACGCGCGCTGACCACGCCTCAAAGGCGGCGCGATCAAAGCGACCTACGCTCAGCCGCGCGCCGAAACACGCGCCCATCACAGCGCTCGACGACGCTCGCGACGACGCCGATGGCTGGACACACGCTGCGCGCGAGAGAGCATCATGGGAGTGGACTTCATTCAGATCGCTGCCTTCCAGTATCTGCACTGAAGAGGTCGTCGCGGCGTGCTCCGACATTGACCCTGTCGGCTGCTCCTCCATCGCCGCGCTGCTCGCCGACGACACCGACGCCGCCGGCTCAAGATGCTGCTGCATCGTCGGTGACGAGCGCTGTGAGGAGCGCTGGGATGGGCGCAGCGTGATCCATGGGGTGAGGGCGTTGCCTTCCACCGTGAGGTCCGTCGCGGGGCCAGGATCGACGTGGACGGCAGACTCGGAGACGCACACGTCGACGTCGCGCTCGTCAGCGAGCAGCCCGAAGTTGAAGAGCACGCGCACGCGCACGCCCGCGCCGCCCGCGCCCGCGCCGGCCAGGCCGGTGCCGTTGCCCGGCTGCCGCAGCGGCCGCTGGTGGTCCTGCTCCTGCCCCTCGTTGGCGGCGGCGACATCAGGGAGGCGCACGAGGATGCGGAATCGCGTCTCGCCAGGCGCGGGGTTGGTGCCATCTGGGTGCTCGTGCCAGAATTCACGCGCACCCTCGGACACGACTGCCGCGTGCACTCGGCGCCCGTGCATCACGCCGAGGTTGGACCACTTCACTATCTGCCAGCTCCAATGACCGTTCGTGACGGTGGCCTCCCGAGCCAGCGCCTTGAAGTAGAGCGAGAAGGTGATTTCGGCTACGGTGCCATTCTCATGCGTCTCCACAGCCTCGACCTCCGCCTTGAACCAATCGTTTCGGTCTGCACCCACTGAGTTGGCCTCGCAGCACATCCTGCCCGTCGGCGTGGAGTACTTCCATCCTCGATCGTAGACACAAGGGGACAAGGAGAGAACGCGGCGGCTGGGGGATGGCATAAATAGCTCCTTGACCTCAGATCCGTGGATCCAATTGATGCGGACCTTCGAGGGGCACTCGCTGCGGATGGTGAGCGGCACCTGCAGTAAACTGAACCCACGTGAAAAACGCCGTGTTAGAGCTGTCTCTCCACGCCACGGCCGTGTCTCTCCGCGGCCATGATCTTCGGAAAGTGTGAAGCAGTTGGTGTGAAGACCGGGACGTGTTCACGTCGGGACCACAGGTTTTTAGACCGGGACGTAGGGTCCGAAGAACGCCGGTCCGGTGTCTTGGGTGTCGAAAACCATTGGCTGTGAAGATGCCAAATACGGCTCGCGGAGGCGAGCCATCAAAAAGATGGCGAGCGTGGCTACATGCACTGAACTGTACATACCCTCGAGAGTGGGTATGCGCCTACACTAGAACGCCTACTGGATCTCCCTAATGCAAATTCTCGACGGACATGTGGTCTGACCTCGGGGGCTTGAACGGAAGCACCCTGTCGCTATGCGAAGCCTTCTCGTCCATCGTCGCTCTTTGGCCTTGGCCTTGGCCTTTGTGCGAAGCCTTCTCGTTCCTGGCCTTGGCCTTGGCCTTTGTGGAGAGGCTCTTGCTTGAAGGGACGGTTCCACCCTGAAAGTAACCCGGCTGGCCGGGGGTGACGAGGCGCATCTCCACTCGTCGATTCTCCGCGTAGTTGCCGCCATCATCGAACCCTTTTAAGCGAACCTTGCTTCCATGACCTTTGAAGGAGATGGCATACTCCATCGGCTTTCCCCAGATGGTGCCCAGGCAAGGATTCGCTTCCTTGAGCGCTCCCGTTATGGCCTTTCCGCACGCCAGTGCGCGCAAGCCGGAGATTCGTTCGCTTTCCGCTTCGCCCTCGAGGGAAGCAGACGTGTGTCCCTCGACCACGAGGCCAAGAGGTGCCAGGCCCTCCTCAACTAGCATGTCGTTGCATATCTGTAGCGCGGTTGCCACGTCTGTGCAGATTGCTTGAGCAAGCGCTGGATCCGCGAACGCGTCCACTCCAAGTTCGTGTTTGCTACCTTGGAATTGAATGGGCTTGAGGATCTGAATCAGCCGTAACACCATGTCAATTTTTACGTGCTGGCACAGCATCTCCACCATCTCCTGAGCTCGGTCGCCAATCTCCGCCAGCTGCGCGTCCGACGGGATCGTTCGTAGCTCTGGCTCGGGGCCAGGCGGGGGCGGTGGTGATGGTCGGAAAAGTGACGTGAGTCTGAATGGCAGGCTCCGAGGTTTTGGTGGCGGAGGTGGAAGGGGCGGAGGGGGCGGAGGAGGCGGAGGAGGCGGAGGGGGCGGAGGGGGCGGGGGGGTGGGGGGGGGGGGGGGGGGGGGGGGGGGGGGGGGGGGGGGGCGGCTCTGCTGCCTGTGGAGGTGGAGGTGGAGGCGGACGAGGTGGGGGCCGTAGCCTCGGCATTCTGAAGATCATTTTCCGCGATTTCTTTGGCAGATCCAGTAGAGGTGGCGGAACTGGCGGCGGCGGAGGTTGTGTCGGAATCGGCGGAAGTGCGCGAAGCGCCGACGCAGCCAAAGCCGTCTGGCGGAGAGGTGCCAGCTTCTGCACGCGTTTCTCCTCGCGCTCCAGGCGTTTCTTCTGAAAGTCCTCCCATGCCTGGTCAGCGTTGGTCTCGAGCCGCTTGGGCACCTCCACCTGGGTCACAGGAGGTTCAATTGACGGCTTCATTGCTTCGACCTGTGTATGCGTGACCAAAAATCGATTAGCCGCGATCACTCGATCAGTTGCGCTCACAGGAATTCGATGAGCCACGACTCGAGGAGGTAACCGGACATGGCGAGAATAGGGTGGGGGGGGAGGAGGCGGCGGTGCAGGGGGCTTGCTCAGTGTGCTGCGCCAATAGTACGCGGCAATCGCAGCAACCACGAGTCCCCCGACCACGGCCGCGACCACCACCCAAATGAGAGAAAAAGCCGGCGGTGGCGCCACGAGGATCGATGGAGGGGGAGGGGGAGACGATGGTGGTGACGACGGAGGCCAGCAAGGCGATGGTATGAGAATATACACACTGCCGTCGTCAGATCGATTGCAATCATTCGCCGTCACCACCACGGCCCCGGAGCTCGTGAACGCCAGGCTGCTGCCAAACCAATCGTCCCCGTAAGCCGAGGAGCCAAGATCCAGGAGTCTCCCTTGCACTTGGTCAAGCAGATGATGGGGTAGAGCTGCTTCTTGGTCGTCCATCCAATTCCGTGAGAGGCTTACCTTCCCGGTACGCACCCCCTGGGCTGTCCAAGCCCATGGATTGCCTATCATAGCCAGTCCTGTGGCCTGGTGAATGGCCAGAGAGTGGCCGTAACGACCGCCGGCGCCGTTTGCATAGTGCGGGGGACCGTACTGTCCGAACTGGTCGAAGAGAGGAGAGATGAACACAGGCCGTTGGAACGCATCGAACGGTCCGATGGGATACACAGCGCCACGCCCGTAAAGGATGCCAGGCGCACCGATGAGGAGCAGGGTTCGCCCATCGTTTTGGCTTGTGCGTGCTGCGACGGAGAAGCCGAACTCGGCATTCACGAAGCCCACGCTGGATGGTACGATGGTTGCAAGCTGCTCAAACGGAGGCGTACGGGAGAAGACAAACGCGGCGCCTGTACGGTCTGATGACAACGGAGCTCCAACGAGTAACAAGGCGTCTGAGACCGCCAGGGACGCGCCAAACTCGCGGCAAATGGTCCCCGACGGCACGAGCTTGGCGAGCTCGGATCCTGTCGTAACATCGAAGATGTAGACGGATCCATTTCTGCCGTTGTCACCACGAGCACCGACGAAGGCGAGCTCACCGTGTAATGCGACACTGCTTCCAAAGAGCGCATCGGCAGTAGAATCGTTCGCGATGAGGCGAAGCGGGGCGCTCAAGGTGTTCAGCCTATACAGGTACGCGGCACCGTTCGGCTTCACCGTCTCTCCTTCGTGCCGCTCCGCTTCTGCTCCGACGAGGACATGCTGCTCAGACATTGCAACACTCGAGCCAAACAGCATGGTCCGTCGTGGGATCTGCACGTAGTATGCGACCACGTCCGTCGTGCCGCACCACTCGTTCTCACTCACAGCTCGCGCCATGCAGCCAGCGTATCTGCGCGCACCATAGTTGTTCTCACCATACGTATCACGGTTCCATCCTTGGCTCGGGTAGTACGCGGGACGACCCGCCGCGCGGCAGGCGCTGCCAGCCGAGCACGGGCAGCCCGTTGGGTGTGATAACCAGCACGAGCCCCAAGGCTGTGTTGGGAGCGTCGCCTCAGGCGGGGGATCGTACCATCCAGAAGGCCGCAGCTCCAGAAAGTCTGCATTTACGATCGTGATCAGGTAGGCTGTGCCGTCCTGACCTCGGCCACTCACACCGATAACGACGTGCTTGTCAGATGCAGCAGTGACAATTCGTGCGCGAATCACACCGGAGGAACTAACTGCGCTACGCTTTCGAAACAGGCGCTCTGCGGAAAGCATAGGTTGCCAGTTGGATGATTCGTTGCAAGGAATGTAAAAGGCGCCTCCCGGGATAAGTGGTGGAGCGGGTGGGGGTGGGGGTAAGGGCGGAGGGCTCGGAGGTGGCGGCGATGGCGCGGGGTTGATGGCAAGCCCTTGAGCTGCAAGTATCGGCAGCGCACATGGCGTGAAAGTCTGGTTGTTTGCAGTCGTTATGGCTGGCGGGTCTGGTGGTTCCTGCTCTATCGCGGCGACGAGGCTGGCTAACGTTGTCCTCGTCGAGGTCGCTATGCGAATGGTAAGCGTCACTGTGCTGCCAGCCGCCGCTGGGCCGCAGCTTGTCGTCAGTCGTCGGCGTCCGCTCTCAGAGAAGTTGGCGCCCAGAAAGGTGTGGACGGACCATCCTATCGGACGAACCTTCCATATGGACGGACCCTCCGCTTGGACGGACAACCCGTCGGGCAAGGACCATCCGTCGGGCAGGGCCTGCAGGCGCCGGCGAGCTGCAGGTGGCGGAGAGGGTGGAGGGGGTGAGGGGGGGGGGCGAGGAGGAGGAGATGGCAGAGGTGGTGATGGAGGCGGCGGGCAAGGAGGCGGAGAGGGTGGAGGGGGCAAAGGCGGTGGTGGCAAGGATGGCGGCGAGGGTGGCGGCGACGAAGGAGGCGGAGGCGGACGTTGTGGCATGTTCACTGGCACCCTTGGTGGATACAGCGGCGGCAGTGGCGAGGGCGGCGGCAAGGAGGGGGGCGGGGATGGAGGCGGTGGTGCCGGCGGCGATACAGGCGTGTCTGAAGAATTGGCATACGGTGTTGGCGGGGACGCCGGTGGCGGAGCTGGTGGCGATAGAGGCATGTTTGAAGCATTCGTCCAGAAGAAAGAAGGAGGCAATGGGCTGGGAGGGGGGGGTGGTGGGGAGGGAGGCGGCATGCCGGGCGGCAGCATCACGCTCGTTAAGTTATACTCGTAGCTGATCTGCTGAATGACGGAAGCTGTGATCTGGTTGATCGTGCCTTGATCGAGCGCCGCACCGGCTGCCGAGTTGAACTGCTGGACGATATCTACGAACCACACCCCATAGCTAAAGCCCGGGCTGAGTGGCGGAGGCGAGGGGGGCGGAGGCGGAGAGGGTGGAGGTGGCTTCGGTGGTGGGCTGGGCGGTGGAGGACTTGGGGGTGGGCTGGGAGGTGGCGGGCAGGGCGGTGGCGATGGGGGTGGCGATGGGGGTGGCGATGGGGGTGGCGAAGGTGGCGGAGGTTCAGGTGGAGGGGGCGACGGAGGTGGTGGTGAGGGTGGTGGCGACGGTGGAGGTGAAGGAGGCGGTGGGGAAGGAGGTGGAGGAGACGGTGGCGGCGGCGATGGTGGTGGCGAAGGTGGCGGCGGAGACGGCGGTGGATCAGGTGGCGGCGGGGAAGGAGGTGGCGGTGAAGGTGGCGGCGGACTTGGTGGAGGGGGCGAGGGAGGTGGTGGAGAGGGTGGCGGCGACGGTGGAGGTGAAGGAGGCGGTGGGGAAGGAGGCGGAGAAGGTGGAGGCGGAGAGGGTGGTGGGAATGGTACCGGAGGTGGTGGTGATGGTGGCGGCGACGGCGGCGGCGGTGATGGTGGCGGTGGGGAAGGAGGTGGAGCTGATGGCGGTGAAGATGGCGGCGGTGATGGTGGCGGTGGGGAAGGAGGTGGAGGTGATGGCGGTGGTCTTGGAGGCGGAGAAGGTGGCGGCGACGGTGGAGGTGGGAAGGGTGGCGGCGAGGGCGGCGGCGAAGGTGGTGGCCTGGGTGGTGGTGATGGCGGTGGTGATGGCGGCGGTGGACTTGGAGGCGGTGACGGAGGCGGCGATGGCGGAGGCGGCGAGGGCGAGGGAGGTGGCGGCGAGGGCGAGGGTGGAGGAGGCGAGGGTGGTGGTGATGGTGGTGGCGGAGATGGTGGAGGACTCGGCGGTTCACCGGGCGGATGCGGCGGGCATGGTGGTGGATGGGGTGGAAGGGGCGGCGCAAAGGGGGCCACGGAGGTGAACACGGATCCATCGCAATGGATTTGAAAGACGGCAGTCGCAAGGCCGCCAGTGGACGCAAAGTTCAATGACAGCGCAGATTTGGGTTGTACGCCTCCACTCGGAGTGTCATCGTAGTCGATTTTGTATTTGGCGGGGCAGGCCACATCGGCGATCGTAGCGCACTGATGCATGAAGATCTTGTAAGCGGCGTTGCTAGGGTAGTAGCCGGTGAGCATGGTATTGCTGCTGTAGAAGTAGTTTGCTTGGCCCACCTGGTTGGCTCCGAAGCGGAAGCCCACCGCCCGAATCTGTGCCTCACTGTAGCCGATGCTACCAGATTCTGGGTTTCCAGCAATGCAGGCAGGGCAGGTCCAGTTGAGTCGTTGGATTGGAGGTGCAAAGTGGTTGCGCATGCAGTTACAAGTGGAGTTGTAAGTGTAGCCATTGTCAAAGACGTCGTAGCGGCGAAAGTAAGGACTGGTGACGCTGCGCACGACTCCGCCCCCACCGTAAGCCTTCACTGTGAAGTGGGTGCTGATGCTAGGATCACCGCCCGGTGGCACGATGTACAGAGCCAACCCACCTTCCGCATTTGCGACGGTCAAGCCACTGTGCCACGATGCCACGCAGACGGTCAAATCCATTTGGCCGGTGATAGCGTATATCGAGTTGCCAAAGTGAGTCAAGTTGTCCGAGCTGCTAATGTTGTTGGGTTCGCTGTTGGCGACGACGAATCCAATCGTGTCCGTGTGCGCACTCGCTCGCGATAGTAATGCGGCAAGCCGAAGGAGTTTGGCGGCTGAAGACCACGCTCCTGCAACCAATCTACAGCCCGCGCCGTTGCGCATCCGGTCGATAGGAAGCCACAGCTCTTGCGCGCGCACAGCACTGCGAGGTGCAGGGGGCGTGAAGTGCTATTCGAGTTCCTTCCGGGGTGGACGCTTCGCGTCTGCTGTGGGCCTAGTTCACTTCAAGTTTCGAAACAGTCCACAACGACTCGACGTGATGAATACCGGGAAACAACTTTTCGAGAATTGAGTTGCTCCGCGGAGCTGTTTTCTAGAGCGGCCAGTCGACCGCGCCATCCGTGGATAGGCTTTGTGGTGGGGTTACCCGGTAGTAACATTGTAGGTCTCGGGACGAAGTGAAGTGCCCAGGGTGGCGCCAGGCGCAGGGCGTCACGAGGTGGGTACGTCTAGAGGTCTGGTTTTTACTGAATGGTTTCCGCAAAACGCGTCGTCGAGAGCGTTCACGGAGCAGAAATGGACTGGGGTGCGACGACTAGCGCGGGGCCGGTGGACGCGACGGCCTTCAGCCCCGAAGTGCGCGCACTGTTGAAGCCCTGCTACACGGAGGACGAGATCACTGTGCTCGAAGAGGAGCTCGCCACGCCGCCGAGCGCGCTGCACGTGCGCGTCAACCTGCAGCGCTGCTCGCGCGAGGAGCTGCTAGCGCTGCTCTTGGCGCACGAGCGCCTGCAAGGCTATGCCATCACGTGCCACCCACGGCTCTCTGACGTCATCGCCATCCAGCGCCGAGCGAGCGCGCCCGAGCTGGCTCCGTACGTTGTGCTCAACGCGCTCGGCGTGACCTCGCCACAGCGCTTCATTGAGCGCAAACGGCGGGGTCTGCCGCCGCACGAGGTCTTCGTCGACCGGATCTGTGGCGAGGCGATCCTCAAGGGCGCCGACATCTTCGTCAAGGGCATCCGGGCCGCCTCGATGGGCCTCGCGGCTGGAGATTTCGTCTCGGTCTACGTCGACGTTACCGGGCGGCTCACGCGGGGCTCGGCGTGCGAGTCGCTCGGTACGGCGCGTTTCGTCGGTGTGGGTGAGTGCCTGATCGATCGGAGTGCGCTCTTCAAGCTCGCGAGCGGGCTGGGCGTGCGTATGCGCCACGTCCTGGGAGGCGACCTTCCCGCGCTGCGCGACGTCTCCTGCCTCGAGGGCTTATGCTACGTGCAGGTGCGAGCGGGGTCGCAGTCGGGTGCGGTGCACAGAGGGCCGCAATCGCAATGGACGGAGGCGTGGCCGACACAGTCTGATGGCCTCTGAAGACCTCTGACGGCCTCTGATGACCTCTGACGGCCACTGACGGCCACTGATGACCTCTGATGGCCTCTGATGACCTCTGATGACCTCTGATGACCTCTGAT
>ENA-UOUZ01001795-UOUZ01001795.1-mixed-culture-metagenome-genome-assembly--contig:-NODE-1795-length-13124-cov-187.877114_pt1 | contig 13124 bp, 12 predicted proteins | sample MGYA00238154_ERZ761575 | MGnify/ENA primary metagenome ERZ761575 (study PRJEB28896, sample SAMN07631632) | mixed culture metagenome | isolation source: Freshwater growth medium | place: USA...
ACGAACTACCTTGTCTCGCTGCTGCAGTCACGATGGCGAGGGTACGCGATGCGCATTCAGGGAGACGAGATGCTCGCCTCGGACGAGACTGCAAAACTCGGCACGGTCAAAATTAAGGCAAGTCAGGTAGCGCCGCTACCACCTTTATGAGTGGAGGAGGATCGGCGATGCTTTTGCATGGAACTTTTGAAAAAAAATCGGAAAACGAGCACGAGTTTCCACAGGCGGTGAGTGAGAAAAAAATGCTCGACATTCTTCGCGAGCTTCCAGAAAAAACCGCTCACACAAGGTCATGGATCTCTCAAGGGAGAAAGCGGCATGGCGCGCATCGTGACGATGATCGGATGCATCCCGGATCGTGGCCTTATCTTTCCAGAAAAACCTGTGAAAAAATGCAACGACCTTTTAGCTTTTTTTCAGGCGGGCAGGCCGTCCGCATCGTTGCATTCGTACGCTCTCGCTGACAAGATGATCGAGAAGGTGCGCTCAGTGACGCCCAACCCGAAGCCTTTCCGGAGTGCGCGCGCCACGCATACAGGGGTACAGGATCCCGGAGCCCTGATCAACAAGTCCCATTCGGAGGTCTCGATCAACATACGATCAACAGCATGACGGTGCAGGCCTCCATCATGGCCATCCGCATCGCGATCTTCATCCCCATGCACGCCATCTGCCTCCCGCTTCCCTTCCCAATGCTTTACTTGATCAACCAGCAGAGCCTCACCGTCAGCCCATGCGACGAACACACGACAGCCTACAGTGCGGCGGGCGGATCGGCGGAACCTCACGGATACGGCTCGGGACCCGGTCCACAGTGACTCTAGGGGTGGTCCCAACCCGTATCCCACCGCCCGCCCGAATACCGGCTCGGGTGATAGGGGGACAGAGAACCAACGGCTCCAGGAGTTCGCTGCTCCAGGAGTTCGCTGGCCTTCAACCTCCTCATCCGTTTTCAGAACCGAGGTGGAATGCGGATCAGCGAGGAGGACCGGACCAGCGAGGAGGACAGCCAACCAGACGGGAGGGGGGTGGCGTGCGCTGACGCGTGTTGGTGGGACGGCGATCGGGGAGGGCGACGCAAATGATTAGTGTTGAATGAAACCTGAGCGATGGGGCACTTCTCAGCTCTAGGCAGCACAGTGGGTCAGTGGGATGCTCATCCCACTGATGAGACGCCGTGCAGCACTCAGTGGGATGCTACGCCTCACCTGCCATGCATCCCGCTGATGCATCCCACCTCAGTTTAACCTGCTTAAGGTTACCATTCCCATTATTTGCGTGCGTCTCTCTTCATTGGACATTCATCCGCGCGAGGGCGGGGCGAGTGTGGCTGGGCGGGGGATACCGGCGTGTAGGCAATAGCGCATACGTCCAGCCAGCATCGATCCCATCTGTCAACCTTTCATGTGTGTGTTTTTAATCCTGGGACTCCTCTGAGAAAATTTGCCAGCCAGTATACCGTACGAACTGCAAGGTAAACGCCGCAACCCGCATGGCCGATGGCGTAAACTCACGCGAATCTCGAATGATTGCATGAAAGATGAATGATTGATGGAATGGCATACTTCCTTTCGAGCCCGGTGTTATTATAGGCATGTTTGCGGTTGGTGCATGCCGTCAAGATCAGGGCTGACGGCAAGATTACTGCCGTCGACCGATTATCAGGGACGTCGGAATTACTGTGCAAGCCGCCGACGCCGAGGCGCGACAGCCGTAGCGTCGAGCGAAACGTGACTGTTGACCGTTGAGCTCGACGCTGAACGTTAGGGCTCACTGATCCTATGCCCCCTGCAACCCCCCTGCAACCGGCTCAAAGGTCCCAGACCTGCTTGAAGATGTGCCTACGCCTGGCCCACGCGCCTTGCTTGACACGGGGCACCTTGCTCAGCATGCTCTCACACCGGCGTTTGAAGGAGTTGGCCGACGCACGCGCGGCTGCGCCCTCGGCGCCACGCGCGCTGCGGCCGGCGCCACTGGCCACGTCCTCGAGCGCGAGCATGAGGAGTGCATGCATCTGTAACCGCTGCTCGTCGGTGCTCATGAGGCGGAGCTGTGTCGCGTGTGCCGTCCGGTGCGTCAGGCTCGGGTAGACTGGCATGAAGCATCCTGAAGCCTCAGTCTCACGTAGCCAATCCAGCAGATACTCCGCCACCTGCGGCAGCAGTATCGGGACCGCCGGGCGCGGGCCCGCCTCCGGTTGACCCTCCTCCGCCGCCTCCATCCCTAGATCGATGGCGGCTTCTAAGTGTCCACCTAACGACGGCTTGGGCGGGGGCGGCGGGAGCGGCGGCTGGGCCGGCATGAGCAGCAGCGGCAGCTTGGCGATACGCGCGGCGTTGCGCTCGAGCATGCGCTGTAGGGTGCCGGCCTGCGCCGTACGAGCATAGACGAGGCGCACCGTGTTGAACGCGGCGGCGTGCTTCGTGTGGTCGTACGCAAGAGAGCCATCAGAGCAGTTACCGTCCATGCGCTTTACCGCGCACTCTCCTTCGGTCGAGAGAGTGAGGTCGGGCTCCACATTGACCTCGATCACGTGCATCCCGCCCGACTCGTCCGCTATTAGATCGACGCCGAAGAGGTGGTAGCACGGCGCGCACCGGAAGGGGTCCGCACTGCCGCCCAACCCGCCCAAGATGCCGTTCTCGCCCTCCTCCGAGGCGACCATCTTCGCGTACTCCTTGGAGTACACTCGGCGCAGCCGCGGCTCGGCCGCCAGAAAGATGCCGCCGATGGCGCCGCTCATGGCGCTCATGAGGCCCTCGCAGCTGAAATTGGCGCCGCCGTCGCCACTGTTCGTGAGCTCGCGGCCCGGCGCCTCGTCACAGAGGTCTGCGAGCGACCCGGTGATGGCCCCAACGCCCGTGTTGAGCAGCTTCTTACCCACGTAGGTATTCGTGAGCACCGCGCCCGCGTGCGTCGAGCCCGGCGAGTACACGGACGATGAGTAGCGAACGATCCCCTCCGAAAACAGGTAGAGGCGCATCGGCGTTGCGGAAGTCACGAGCACGTACGTTCGCACGTCCCACTTGCGCCCGTGGTGTAAGCGCGGCGAGCGCAGGTACGGTTGCACCACGAGGGGGACGCGCTTGCTCTCGGACAGGAAGAGCGTCGAGCCCAGACGCGCCGCGAGCTCCGCCGACGAGTTGTACAGGCGGATTCCCTGGCCTTGCGATCCGTGCGCCGGTTTCACTATCCAGCCCGGCGACGGCTCATGTGGCGGCGGCTCCGGCGGCGTGGACGCTGCAAGTTTCTGTGGCCTCATTCTCGTCCGTTCAAGCCCAATGGTCGTGCCGCCGTCGTCGTAAAAGGGCCATAGCGTGGCGGTGTCGGCGACGGGGGCCGCCGCCGCCGTATCGCCGCGTAGGTGTGCCGCGAGTACCTCGTGATCCTGCGGTAGCACCCAGCACGGGAAGGTGAACTTGGAGAGCTCGGTGGGCGGCAGCTGGCTCGCTCGGAGCGTCGCGCACAGGCCGTCCTTGGTTGAGAGCACCTCCCGCACGGCCGCAAGCCGGTTGATCTTGCGTCCTCGGATGTGGGCGTACACCCTCTCGGGGCCGCCTCCGGGTAGACCGCCTGCCATCATGGAGCTGCTCCAAGTAGTGGTCCGCCGTATGCAGTTCGACAGGAAGAGCGAGTGGCACAGCAAGCCGCCGACGTGGTGCGTCGGACCCGACGATGCATCCCTGTCTAAAGTGCTGAGGTCGATAATACCTAAAGGAGGCATGAAGACCTTAAAGCCGTGGTGGCCGAAGGCCCACGAATACACGCCAAAGTCGCGCCGCGCCTTCTGGCCGAGCACGAGCAGCTTGCTGCCCGTGTAGTTCCAGCGCTCGGATGTACGGTACTCGAGCTTATGCAGCCAGCGACCATCGGCTTGAGGCCCGCTCCCAACTTCCCCAAAATGCAGCATGGACACTTTTGGCATCGATGCTGATGCTCTACGCGTTAGTGAGTCCGACTGCAGCAAGAGCGCGATCGTGACGAACACTACGCAGAAGGTTAAGCGGAGGATCATCTGCATGGCCTCTGCCGCACAGGACATGCAGATTGCCAAAGATCCGCGGGACGCCGCGTGCAGCGGTGCCCGAGTGAGCCTCGCCCTCGCGTCGCCGTCCTCTTCCTTGCGCGAGCGGAGCGTGCGTCAACTTTTGCGTCGGAAAACTAACCTAATTTGGTTTCACTCGCGCGCATTCGCAAGTATCCTCACATCGTTTCACTTTTACTTTTGACAAGTCACCAATGGTCTTCCTATCGCGTCCTAGGAATCTATCGAGCTTTTTTCTCTGAAACCGCTCGCGGACTGGCGGCCGACTAACGGACGTTAACGGCTCGCGTTAGCACCTGGGCGGCAAAACGCTGGCGCGGTCGACATGTCGGGCGCGGCCGGCTTTCACCGCAGTGCGTTCGACAACACGCGCTCGTATGCCGGTTCACGCACGCTCGGCGGCGACAGCAAGCGCAATGTTATGTCTGAGATCCTCGGCGGGTCCATGTCGCAGCCCGCTGCACCACCGCCGCGCCAGCCCTCATCTGTCGGCAGCCTCTTGAGCGGCGGCTGTGGGGATGTGCAGGAAGATCGTCGCCCACTCCGCGTGCAGGCTGCTCATCAAGCCGGCAGAAGCGCAATGGACGATGTGATGCACGGTCGTGCCGTTCTCGACCCGACGCGTGGCCCGAAGCCCAACCTCAAGCACCACTCTGGCACCTCTGTTCTCACTGCGCTCCGGCCCGAGGAGACTAAGTCCGACGAGATGGGCGCGGATCCGTTCGCGCACTTGCGCGCGAGACCCAAAGCGGCGGGGCCCAAGCCAGAAGCCGTCGCGGTCGCCGCGCCCAAGGACCCATTTACTGAGGAGCTGGCAGGCGTCCACCGCGACCTGTGCCAGCTGGGCACGTCTATGCCTCGCGATGCGCAGGGTGCGCTGGTCGACTACCGGCCGCTCCTTTGGCTGCTCGCCGAGCGTGGCCTGCCGCTTAACGCCGACGCGTCCGGTACGCTCATCGCGCATTTTGATGTCAATGCGACGATCGAGTACGACGAGTTCATCGCCCTCGTGATGAAGGGGCTCGAGGAGCCAGCGGCACCTGCTCCAGCGCCCGCGCCGCCTCCCGCACCCGCGCCTCTGCAGCTGCGCGTGGCACCCACCCAGCCTACGATCGGAAGCTACGACCCATCGCAGTGGATGATGCCGCTCCAGCCGTCCTTGCCCCAGGCACCAACGGACATCACGGTGGCGACTAAGCGCCTTCTCGGCGGGGGCTCAACAGCCAAGGCGGCGACCAATGTTGATCTCGCCCGCGCACTCAATGGCGGCCTCGGCCAGCACGCGCGTCGCTCGGACGCGGAATACGCCGTCACGATCGGCAAGAGCGGTCAGTTTCGATGATGCGGTCGCGGATATGTGGAGACGTAGCGCGAGAACGCCGGAGGCGTAAAGTTCTAAGTTGGCTACTCCTCCTCAAACTTTTAGCTGGCAGCGCTCACGCGGGTTGGGCAGTTGTGCAGTCGTGCAGTCTGTCAGTAAAGCATTGTACTACGGTAGAGTCGTCCACGCTCCCCCCTCCACGCCACAAGTGCGTTCTTGCCGGTCGTATTAAAATCGGACGCGCCGTCCCGCCGTCCGCGCGAGCCGGGCGCGCGGACTCCGGACACGCGCGCCAACCATTGGTTCCAAGGCGCCAACACCGAACACGGTCTATCAAACTTCACACACGTCTCGTCTCGCTCGGACGGTCGCGGTCACTCTCAACGAGAGGGTTCTAGTGATCGATTATCCGAGGTGCTGAGTTCCGAGCATGCTCAACGCCGATCGCGATTCGCCGTCGTGTACAAGGACCTCCACAGCGCAACTGCCACGGTGTTCAGCGCGAGCTCAAGGCCAAGCAGCTTGATGTCGACGGCATCGGCAGCGAGCACGGCTACGACAAGCGCAAGGAAGACACGTGTACTGGCAAAGTCCACCGACGCGCGCGCCACGCACGCGAGTGCATTGCTCAGACCGAGCGAGGGGAGCACCGCGGTGGGGTCCCATGCGTTTGTGACGGCGGCACCGACGAGCCAGGCGCACGCAATCGCCGAACCCTCCAAGGTCCACTCGCTCTCGCGTCCCGTGGTGAGCACGTCCAAGCAGAGGTAAGCGGACGTGTACGCAGCGAGCACATCCCCGATCACCAGCTGGAAGTCATCGATGCGTGGTGGCCACACGCGCGGCGGCCGCTGCCACCACGGGCGAGCGCTGTCCTTTGGTGCGCTCGCCGGCTCGATGGGCGGCGCCGCCTCTGTGGAAGCGAGGGGCGCGTCGTCGGAGCTGCGGGCACCCTCCGAGACTCTCGGAGTCTCTCGCTCGAGCCCGCTGCCATAGGCGAGTGCGTCGCGCAAGCACACGAGCCGAAAATCGGGCGGAGCGCGGCCCGCCCTCGGCTCCAACGGCTGCGACGTGTCCGAGTCGGACGCACGGCCGAGCAGAAGGTCCAACTGAACGCTCAGCTGGTGGACCACCGTGTATAAGGTGAGCATGACGAGATGCGCCGCAAAGCCAAGCAGCTCCACGGGGCCGACGAGCTCGGCGACCACACGCGGCAGCAGAGGCGCCATCGAGGCGGTCTGCCCGCCCAAGATGGCAAGAAGCGTTGGAAGCGTGGTCACGTCTCGGAAGAAGACGAGAGCTGCTGGGCGCGGCAGCGTCGCCATCACCCGAAAGTTCCCCGCCAGAAGGTCGTTGACCAGAGTGTACGGCGGCTCAGCGGCGGCGGCGGGGGCGCCTTGGGTCCACAGCGCAGGAGCCGCGTTCATGGTGGTCGCAGGGGACGTTGATGGTAGCATCGTCAACGGCGGCGGCGGCAATGCACGTGCGGTCATGGCGGCGGCGGACATCCAGGCAGTGCCCAAATTAGGCAGGTAAGGCGAGATCCACGCGAGATCATCTTTGCGCAGCCGATGCTGACGGAGTGCGAGATCGAGCCCCCGAGTGTACCGCGGCAGGTGGCGCAGCATCGCACAGAAGCCGCCGAAGCTAATGGGCGACTGCACCGCGGACGCGTCGCCCACGGATATGATGCGATCGAAGCGAGGCGCGAGCGGTGCGTTGGCCTTATATGTAGGGAACCATCCGAAAAGGATGCGGCGCACGTCGTCCAGCTGCGCGCGCGCTGCCTCGTCGTCGACGCCCTCGAGACCCTGGTACACAGGCAGCGCCTCCCAGTATGTCTCCATCGCCTCAAGAAGGGTGGGCATCTCCAGTCCCGGCCGCAGATACGCGAAGAGGTACGTCGAGCGCTCATCGGCACCGCCAGATGAGGGAAAGGCCTACCGAGAGGAGACGGGCACCGAGCGGCCTTTCAGCGGCCCGTCAGTGCAGACGGGCACCGAGCAGATGGGAAGGGAAGAGAAGGTAAGGGACGGGAAGGGAAGGGAAGGGAAGGGAAGAGAAGGGAAGGGACGGGCACCGAGCGGATGGGAAGGGAAGCGCGGTGACAGCACCTGCCAAAAGTACTGAACGCGCGCGTTGCACTGAGGGCCCGCGCGCTGCGCGTCGGTGTGCGTCACGAAGAAGTCCCCCGCGCGGCGCTGCATGGCCCACGCGCCGCGCACGCACGAGCCAACCTGCACGCAAACCCCATCGGGCCGCTGCCCATCTCGCTGCTGCAACGCGATGGGGCTACGGTGACCCATGCAATCGACCACGAGGCGACTGTGAAGGATGCGTGAGGCGCCGCCCTCGTCCGGTCCCTCTAAGGCCAACTCAGCGCCGTCTGCATAGATGCGCACCTCTGTCACAAGAGTGCGCTCGAGCACGAGGCCACCCGCCGCCTCAAAACGCCTCCGCACGCACTCGAGCAGGGCCGTCGGAGACACGGCCACGTCCAGCACTCCCTGCAACTGAAGGTCGAAGGTTGGCGAGGGTCCGAATCGGCAGCTCATCGGACCGAAGCTGAGCGGCGCCACCAGCTGTAGCTCGTCTTGCGTGAGGCATCCCATCGTGATCAACGTCTGCAGCTCCTCCTCGCTGGTGTTCCAGTCCTGCGCCCGCCCGCGCAGCGGACCTGCCTCAAGGACGACCACTCGGTGGCCCTTGAGCTGCAACGTACAGGCGAGCAGGAGACCGAGGGTGCCGCCGCACACAGCAACGTCGACCTCCAAGTCGCGTGCGCCGGTCCTCGCCGACTCTGTCATGGACCGTACAAACTGCCGTGGAGAGCGAGGCGGCCACGCTCCCTCATACAGCTGCTGCAACGCGCGGTCTTGCGCTTCGAGGGACTGAAGCATGGAAGTGCCGCCGGCGCCGCCGGCCTCGAACAATGAGGAGGATCTTGGCAAGCTGCTGAACGCGCGGATGGTGAGCGGGCCTGGAAGGCGCATGCTGGGAGGAATCGGCCGAATGCGAGGACAGACAGACAGGGGGCGCCATTATTTTGCTGTGAACGCGCTGACTCTTTTCGAAAAAGAAGCGTTAACACGGGCAACCCTCTGCTATTTCGCGCCACATCGAAGCGACCATGTGCAGAGCTGTCGCCAGCAAGGCGTGCGAGAGCGCCTGTGCCACTCCGCACCCAGGCGGTGGTGTCTGGGTACGGTCATACCGGAAGACGAGGGCAGGCCGTGACTCGTCCGTGCGATTGCCCAGCCCACGGTGGTACGTCCGCGCATCATATATGATGATGCTTCCAACAGGCGCTACCACCACCTCGCCACCGCCGCGTGCCACGCGCCGCCATGACGCGTCGTGCGAGCCCGGCAGCAACTGTGTGGCACCATTTTCGCGTGTGAAGTCGACAAGCGGTACCACGACCGTGAGCCCTCGCTGCTGGTTGTCGGAGTGCCACATCTGGCTCTTCGACTCGGGCGTTGCCGTCAGTAGCTGCAGCTCACTCCTGTACACGTCGCGTGATGTGCCGCCGTCCGCCTCAAAGAATGCTTTCACGAGTGGCAGGAAGAGCCGCTCAACTGCCTCGAACGCAGCCACGTCCTCCTCGTCGAAACTGATTCGATGATATCTTCCAAATGCAGAGAGGCGCCACTCTGCGGTGGCCGTCGCACTCGCTGCGGCCGGCATGCTCTGGTACGAGCCTGTCAAACGACAAGCCTCCAGCTTGGGCTGGTCCACGTATGCGTGCATGACGGCAAGCCCGTTCGCTTGGATTGTATGCAACGCGGCGTCGAGGTCGGATGTGTTGCGAGTCGACGTGTCGTGCGGGCGACGCTTGCGGTCGAGGTGCCGACAGCCTATGGCAGTCGTGGCCAGTCCCGCGGCCACGCCAAACCGGCGTCGCATTTCTTGGTGTGAATTCCACACACTCGACTCTGTGGAATGGTACATGATCAGTCGACTAATGCACGAACAACTGGAGTTATTTGGTGCCGAATTTCTCTCACTGCGGTCGAATATTCCGCAAACGGGCGTTGGAGAAGAAGCCTTGCCACCTGCCCTTCCGCGTGCGTCACCATGCATGCGGAGGATGACGACGATGAGAACGAGCGTCTACGCGCGGCCGAGGCCGATGCCGAGGCCTTTCGGCGCGAGGTCGCGCAAGTCATCCGGGCGCAGAAACAGCAGATTGCGGTGCTCGAGCGGCAAGCGTATCAGCTCGCAAACGAGGCGGCAGCGGAGCAACGGTACAACTCATCGCTGGCAGCCAATGCGAGCTCGACGAAGCTCGCGCGGCTGCAGGCGGAGCACAGCAGGCTGAGTGGCGCCCTCGACAACGAGGGGCGCCGAGCGATGGAGCTGACGATCCAACTCGAGCAAGCAGAGTCGGACTTTGCGCAGGTTCGGGATGATGCGTCGCGGCTGATTCAGAATCGGAGGGCGATGAAGGCGAGAGCGACCGGACCGCTGGTGAAGGCGGTCATCCGGACGCTCAGCGCGGCCGATGACGCGACCGCCGGCGCCACCAAGCTGCGCGAGGAGGTCGACCACCTTCGCAAGGAGAGGCTGGTCTTCCTCGAGAAGCTCCGCGATCTCGAGCTTCAGATCCGCGAGCAGCAGGCGCTCAATGCGGAGTGCGAGAGCAGCATCCGGAACGCGTCGAGCCGGCGCGACTCGGCCCTCTCGCACGCGCGTCGGGTGGAGGACGCGGCCGAGCGCCGCGCGCGGCTACGAACGGTGCAGCGCCAGCAGATGGCTGGGCAGCTGCATGCAGTCGAGCTGCAGGCACGGCAGGCGCGCTCGCGCCTGCGTGAGCGTATGGCGTCCGCGACGAATGCGGCTACGGGCGGCGGCGCGGCCGCGCTGCACAAGGCGCGCGTCAAGGAGCACCACTGGCCGCCGACCGCCGACAAGGAGGGCCTTCTCGCCCACAAGCCCATGCCGCGTTCTCTTCGTGAAGTCGTCCTCACGCTGAGTGAGCTGATGGCCTGCGATGAGGACTTGGAGCTGATCTGCGAGAGGCTGGCGGCCGAGGACCGCGAGCATGAGGAGCGGATGCGTGAGCTCGAGGCCGTCCGCAAGGAGCTCGGGCAGGCCGAGGAGCGCAACGAGAAGCTGAAGCGGGATCTCGAGTTGACGGAGGCCACCGGCGGCGGCGACAGCGCGGAGCACCACGCGCTTCGCGAGCAGCTGACCGAGATGCAGGCTCAGGGCATCGCTATTCAAGCGGCAGAGGAGCGCCACGCCCGCATCCTCGCGCAGTGCGCGTCAGCTGTCCTCGCCATGCGCGCTGAGCTGAGCGGCGAGCCGACGACCAAGCAGGAGTCACTCCATTTGCAAGCCCTCTCAGGGCGCGACGCATTGATGCAGACGCTCGAGAGCGCAGTGGAGATGGCCGAGAGCAGGCTAGGCGGAGGCGGATAAGCGAAAAAAACTTGAAACGTAGTTACAACTTTTCTGCCGCCCACATGCCAACCACACCACAAACTAGCACCACACCGCGCCGAGCACAAAGTTTCTCCCTGCTGCCCGACCGACTGCACCCTCTTGGAACAGGAAGATGCCAACGTCTACCCTGTCTGTCTGGACCGAATTCGGCCTGGGAGCTTTCCTGGGCTTAATCGACTGCACGCTCTTCCACTGGATTGACACGCTCAAGGTCCGCGCGCAGGATCGCAGGCCTCTCCTGATGGATCTGAAAACGGGCGCGCCACTGTGCAAGGCATCGTTGGGAATACCCCGGTTTGCCTTGGCCGTGATCCAGTCACTGTACGCGGGCTTCTCCACCAATCTGAGCCTGAAGCTACCATACATGGCGTTCATGTTTGCCTTCAGCACAATAAACGCGCGGCTGCTTTCGGCATTGGACGGCGGCGGTGCTGGCAGCAGCAGTGTCCGAGAGCTTACCGGGGCGGCGCTCGTGGGCGTCGAGGTCTCTCTCATCCTTTCTCCGCTCGAGATGGTTCGAATCCAGGGCCAGAACATGGGCAAGGGTGGCCTCGTACCAGCAGCCCGAGCAGTACACGCAACTGCGAGCGCCGGTGTCCTCGGATGGTTTTCGGCGTGGACGAGAGGCATGACCGCCACGATCAACAGGGAGTCCAAATATTGCATAGGCCAGTTTTTTCTGTGCGAGAAGATTGCGGAGGCGCTCTCGGCACGCAGCAGCGGCGGCGAGCGAGCGGATGGGTCCGCAGCTAAGGCCGGTCTCGCATCGCAGGTAGCCGGCGCGGTGCTCGGCGGGCTTGCTTGCACTGCCATCAGCCACCCGGACGATGTCATCAAGACACGCATGCAGACGCACCTGCGGGGTTCGGCGGGCTACGCCTCTTACGCAAGCTTCCTCGGTAGCGGTCGTTACATTCTCCAGCAAGAGGGGCTGGGAGCTCTCTTCAACGGCGCTGCATTCCGCTGCCTCCTCCGAGTGCCGCTCGGACTGAGCGTCATCATCGTGACCGGCGGCGCTCTCCGCGAGCGGCTGGAAACTCGGGACGGCTCATCGTCGATTAGGGACCCGAGCTCCTCCAAAAGCTGATACACTACGGGCAGACAGCAGTTTCAGCCGTTGTCGCGTGTGCGTAACATGTAATCCCGTAGCGGCTGAGACGAGCGGTGTGTCAGGGGTGTCATTGACAGCGCGGCCTGACGCGGAGTCGCTGACGGACCGGGACGGCACGCGCGGTGGCTCGTGTGGGTGTGTCTGTGTGCGGCGCGACCCGTCCCGCAGCGAGAGGAGAGCCGCGAGACCCGTGATCGTGCTGACGTTCGAGTAGTCGAGTCGAGATGTCGAGCATGGATGTCGAGTGACGGACCCCGGGCCACCACGGCCCAACGCGTGGCGAGGCCGCGGTGCGGACACCGGCGCCCCCGCGGTAGAAAGAAGAAGCATCGTTCAGCTATTGAACTAATAGTAATAGACGTGTTGCACGCCGGCGTGAAACGAGATCCGACAAATTTTTCGAACTCCCGCAATGCGGGACCCCACTCGACTTTTTCTCGCGGCCGCGCCGCGTTCAGATGCGTGAGTCCCATTGAAGGTGAGCGTCCCGGACCTTGACGACTCATCCTTCGCCCCACTCTTCTGCACAACGCCTTCAGCTGCCTCGCATGCACCGTATCCTCGAAGTCCTGTGGCAACACGGCGGCCTCGCTGTCCACTCTTTCCAGAGTGGCCGCAGTGGAGTGCTTGCTGCCTTCTCGATCTCTCACACTCTTGCCCTGTAAGCACCCCTCATGTACACTACTCATCGCCCATGTGCAACCGTGTGCTCACCCGAACTGTGCAGGTACCATCGCGACTTAAAACCCCTCATGGCACACACGCTGTCGCGTGAGCTTCGAAACGAGGCTCCTATCGGCGAACAAAGCTTGCGCCACCGGCTGGATAAGGTGCGGCAGCTCTTTGTCCACCATGATTGACATAGTCCAGCCGTCGCCGGCCGCGGGCCGTGGCTGGCACGTGCTGCACACCACCACCACTTGCGGTGCCATTTCTGCGCACGACGATGGCACCGCACCCGCCGCCCACGCCTCACCCCATCCCCGTGCTCCCGGACAGGTTCTGACGCATTGGTAGGCATCCTCGTGGTGGACAAGGAGGAGCCCAGCAGCAAGCGCGGGCACGGCGACGCGTGCGCGAGCGCTGGCGGCGTGCGGACGGCGACGCTCGCTAGCCGGCCCTTGAGAGAGGGCCGCGCGTCAGCCGTGAGGGTCCGCCGTGGGCGTTTGGGACCGGTCAAACGAGTACTGTACCGACCT
>ENA-UOUZ01001805-UOUZ01001805.1-mixed-culture-metagenome-genome-assembly--contig:-NODE-1805-length-13050-cov-104.599846_pt1 | contig 13050 bp, 8 predicted proteins | sample MGYA00238154_ERZ761575 | MGnify/ENA primary metagenome ERZ761575 (study PRJEB28896, sample SAMN07631632) | mixed culture metagenome | isolation source: Freshwater growth medium | place: USA...
TGTCGCCACGTGGCGTCGTGTTGCCCACCGACGACCTGTCGCCACGTGGCGTCGTGTTGCCCACCGACGACCTGTCGCCACGTGGCGTCGTATTGCCCACCGACGACCTGTCGCCGCGTGGCGTCGTGCTGCCGTTGCCGCGTGGCGTCGTGCTGCCGTCGCCACGTGGCGTCGTGCTGCCGTTGCCCCCGCTGCCGAAGATCGCTTTCATCATGCGCGTCGTCATCGACTCGCTGCGGAACGTCAGCATGGCGTCGGAAGAGCCGCCGGCGGTGATGGTGGTGTGCTTTGTGTGGAACGCTTCCGAGAGGCGCAGCAGAAACGCGCGGCAGGTGTGAAAGGTCGGATCTTGCATGCAGATCGCTGTGGCGACCGCACCGCAGATCTCGAGGTCTGAGTACAACCCGCCGAGCGCATACCTGCCATGAGGATCATTAGGGTAATGAGTGCCATTAGGGTAATGAGGTCTCGAGGTCTGAGGACAACCCGCCGAGCGCATACATGCAATCGGGAGGCACTCAAAAAGGCAAACACGAGCGAACAATAAGTTATCAAGAGGCAATCAATAGATCATCAAGAAGCAATCGAGAGGCGATAGAGAAGCAAACAATAAGCAATCAAGAGGCATCCACGAGGCGATCCAGACATCATCACGAGGGCATCACGAGGTCGAGAGACACGTACGCGAGAAGCAGCTCGACTTGATGGGTCGAGCCAGAAGGCAGCAGGAGAGGCGACCAAGCCACCTCATCGACGAGGGGCGGCAGCGGCAGCTTAGGCAGGCTCTTGGTCTTCTCTTCCATCCTGATCTCATCGGGGTCGATGACCACGTCCGCCATCTTCTTCGAGCAGCAGCCGGCGCCCCCCTGTGGGGATTTCCTCTCTTTGGCCACCACCGAGGCAAGGTACCGGCGAGATTTGACCCTCAGGTTGGCCTTTTGCATCTCCTCGGCCGCCTTCTCCGCCTCTTTTTGGGAGCGCTCGACGGACTTGGCGACCACATCGGCCACCTGCTTCGCCCACTGAGCCTCACGTGTCGCCTTCTGCGCCCGCCACGACGCCTCGGCCTCGTCCTGCACACGACGGCGCGCGCCAGAGGCAGTACAAATCAAGTGCAATCCAGTGCAATCAAGTGCACGATTGAAATCACGTGCACTCACGTGCACTCACGTGCAATCAGGTGCGATCAGGTGCAATCGAGTGCAATCACCTGCTCCGCCTTCTCGACGCAATCAAGTGCAATCAAGTGCAATCGAGTGCAATCGAGTGCAATCACCTGCTCCACCTTCTCGACGCGTTGGAGCAGCTCGTACAGCTTCGCCTCGTCTCCGAGGGCAGCCTGACGCAGCCCCTCGCTCGTGGCCCATGCGGCCTGCGCCGCCTCGATCGCCTCCATGCGAGTGCTCTTCGAGAGCGCTGTGCCCTCTCCAAGCACCGCCAGCGCGGCAGGCGACGCGTCCTCTTGGTGCCGACGCACTTCATCATCGGCACGCTTGACCTTCTCCCAGGCCCTGGTGCACGACATGACGGCTTCCCCGAGCTTGGAGCGCTCGGCCGCAGCCTCGTCGGCCTTCAGGTTGGCGATGTCCGCAGCGGCGCGCGCCGCCGCCTCGGTCGCATCCTTTTTGGCCGGCGCCACCAAAGCTGTGCGCTCGGAGGCGGCTTTGATGCGCGCGCAGAGCGATGCATTCGCATACGTGTCGTTCTGTGTGAGCTCCGCACTCTCCGCTTCGTCAGCACAGACGGTGGCCAGCTTGATCACGTCCTCGGGCACGCGCGCCGCCGCCGCCTTCTCGAGCAGACTCTTAAACTCGAGCACCAGCTCGCAGGTCGGCTGCGTGGGCGCGGCGAGCGCGAGCAGCGAGACTGTCGCCGCGTCACGAACCAGCTGTGAGTTCGCCGCTTGCAGCAGGGCCGCATCCGCCTTTGCAATCTCGTCTGTCGAGACGAAGGCCTCGACCGCGTCCACCTTGGCCGCGCGCACCGCCTCCGAGTCGAGAGACTCCGCGGGAAATGCGAGCACTCGCTTCAACCGTTTGAGTGCCTTCTGCATCGGCGCTTGGGCCTCCTCTGCCTGCCGAAGTCGCCTCACCGCGGCGAGGAGCGCGTCGGCGGGCGCGGCGGCGCTGGCGGCGGCGTCGAGCATCTTGCGCAGAAGCGCCATGTCCACCTCGGCGATGCTCACGTTAGCTCCGATCGCGCTCTCCAGCTGATGGAGAGCAAGCTCGCGTCGGGTCGCGCCCGCCAACAGAACGTGCGCTGGCTTGAGGACCGTCTCGGCGACGCCCCACTTCTCGGCGCTGGTGCACGCCGCTCGCAGCGCCTCGGGGTCTGCAGTGAGCACCGTCGCCGCTAGCTGCTCGAGCTCCGCCACCGACTCCTTGCGCTTGCCCGCGTACGCCTTCTCGGCCTCTGTGTACTTTTCACGGCACGCATGCACGAGCTTCTCGTCGACGTGCTCTGTGAGCCCGTCGCTCTCAGCTTCGGCGAGCACGTCGCATTCTTCGAGGAGTGCCCCGAACGCCTTGAGGTCCACCTCGAGCGGCGCCACGTTCACATAGCCCTTGAGTAGCATGGCCATCTCCTCTCGTCTCTTGTTATTCATCCGTATGCGCCTCTCGCGCTCCTTGCGTGCCTGGACCTTTTTGGCCTCATCGAGCTGTTTCTTCGAGCTCGATATGAGCTCCTTGTCCACGTCCGACCGCTCCGCCTCCGCGATAGCCTTCTCGAGCGCCGGCACGTCCAAAGACGCTGGCAATGCGAGTGTGTAGGCGTGCAGCTGCTCGATCGACGCCTTGCGCCGGAACGCTGCGTCATTGCGCCCCCGTTTCATCTCTAGGCTCGTCGTGCGGTTCATCCCGTCATCCGGTATGCTAGCTGGCGGCTTGCGAGGCATAGGGCGCACCCCTGGTCGAACCAGTGTCGAACCCCGGAAGTGGCTGACGCTGAGAAGCGCGTGAAATCGAAGCGGACAGAAAGACGATAATGAGTCTTTCGATCAAGAAGAATGGCACTAGACGATCCTCCCGAAAAAGGGCCGGCGGCAATCCCTTCACAGGTGGGTTACCGTGATTTACACGTGCGGCACGAGGTGTCGAGACCGTGCGCATCAGCAAGCGGAGCGCGGGATGTTTGGCGCGGCGCCGGCTCCAGCACCCGGCGGCGGCCTCTTTGGCGCCGCGACTGGGGGCGGCCTCTTTGGCGCGGCGCCGGCTCCAGCACCCGGCGGCGGCCTCTTCGGCGCCGCGCCAGCTCCAGCGGCTTCGGCAGGCGGCCTTGGCGGCTTTGGCGGCGGCGGTTTTGGCATCGGCAGCGCGGCTCCCGCGGCCGGCAACCCCTTTGGTGGAGCCGGCCCTTCAAGTTTTGGTCCCGGGCCGGCTCTCGCTCCCGCAGCCGCCGCGTTTAGCGCTCCATCTGCCGGCGGCCTCTTTGGTGCTAAAACGCCCGCGCCGGCCAGCGGCCTGTTCGGCGGCGCGGCCCCTGCGGCGGCCGGCAGCCTGTTCGGCGGCGCGGCCCCTGCGGCGGCCAGCAGCCTGTTCGGCGGCGCGGCCCCTGCGGCGGCCAGCGGCCTGTTCGGCGGCGCGGCCCCTGCGGCGGCCGGCGGCCTGTTCGGCGGCGGCGCGGCTCCCGCATTTGGCGCCCCGGCCGGCGGCGGCGGACTCTTTGGCGCGGCGGGGGCACCCGCCGCTGCCGCCGCGCCTAAAGGCATCCGGCTGAACGCCAACTTCGATGAGCAGCCCGAGGCTTGCCAAAAGTGGCTGAAGGATCTGGAAGTGATCATTCACAAGTGGGATAGAAAAGGTAGAGAGTTCGAGGAGGACGGCGGCCAACTCTCTGACTGCGTGCGGCTCGCGGACGCGCTCGAACGCGACACTGCGATCGCCGCCGCCGAGCTTCGCTTCGACGAGGCGAAGCTTGATAGCTTCCGAGCCGACGTGGAAGCGACTCTGCGCGACGCACGTGCGGCCCAGAGCGACTTTACGACCCGTTTCGACTCGCAGGGCGCCTTTGGACGGGGGGTGGCCTTCCCGTCGCAGTTCTTCAACGCGAGGCTCGAGCGCATGGAGCAAGAGGTCCCTGCTCTGAAGAAGGCCCTGCACGATCTGGACGGCGCGATCATGACGAAAGCTTCGCCACCGATGGAGACTCACCGGCTCGAGCAGCTGCTGGCCCATCAGAACACGCTGCTCGAGCGTGCCGCCGCGCACGTGGACAGGCAGCACAGGCACGTCGAGGGCCACCGGCGCACGCTGCGCAACGGCCTCGGCCGCGACCCGTTTGACGAAGCCCGACGGCGCCAGGTGCGCGACAAGTACAGGCCAGCGGATCCGCCCATGCCAGCCGCGCTCCCGCCGCAAGATCCGGCGCCTGCGCCGGCAGCGCTGCCGCCGGCGGCGGCGGGCGCGGGCCTGTTCGGCGGCGCACCACCGGCAGGGGGCAGCCTTTTCCCCCCTGCGCCCGGCGCAAACCCGTTCGGAGGGGGCGGCTTTGGGGGCGCATTTGGTGCTGCCCCCGCGGCCGCACCTGCCGCCCCGTTCGGCTATGGGAGCGCGCCCGCGGCCGCTGGCGCATTGCCGTCGGCGTTCGGCGCCGCTCCGCCCGCCGCTGGCGGCTTAGGCCCTTTTGGGGGCATGGGAAACGGCGCGCCGGCGAACAATCTATTCGGTTCGACATTCGGTACGTCGGCAGCAGGCCAGGCGAGGCCCGCCGCTGGCAGCAAAAATAATAAGAAAGGGCGCTAGAAACAGGGAGCGCTCTATAGCGCTCCGCCCTGGCGTCCGCCGGCGCTCGCTCGGGCTACGGTCGGTGAGGACGATTGTAAGGTGAGGACGAATGTAAGGCGGGTGGGACAGGTGGCCCCAGGGTCGGGTCATACGCGCGCGTCGCTCCTCGACGTGCCCAATGGACACGTCGTGCGTCGGGGCTCGCCGCATGCGGGTGCGAGCGGCCGTCGCGCGGTCCGCGGACGCGCGCGGTCGGGTCTCAAACTCCAACGTTCCGTCGCGCGCGCCGGAGGCAGCGTCGTACCGGGGTACCGAGATCCGAGTACTAGAGATATTTGAACGCTATCGGACGACGCGGTCCGGAATGTAAATGAGTACACGTTCCTCGACGTCGACGCGATCGGATCGCCTAGAAGATCCACCTATGCGCTAACCGCGGCTGTCGTCGCCTCTCGCTCCGTCCGGAGGGGTCACTCTCGACGGGCTCTTTCGCCCTTGTACACACCGCACACGAGTCACTGTTGGAGGTGTTTGCTAACCGCGTGAAACCTCGACCGTCCGGCCTGGGCCGTCGCACCGCCCTGTCGAGTATGTATTCCCCGGTTGGTTATGCGGGAGGAAGTCGCTCCGGCCTCCGCTGATCACTCGACCACGGCAGGCAGCGCTGCTGCATGACTGCTGCTGCACAACTCGTCGGCATCCTAATTGTGCGACGCATTACTGCGTAAACTCGTTCCGGACACGGACCGCGGCAGGCTCGCTCCGGACACGGATCGCGACATGCCCACCGTGGGGGGGCCGCTGTAACCTCCCCCGTGAACGGACGTGTCGTTCGTCTCCGACGCGGACGAGGTGTATTCGTTGAACGCGTCCAAGGAGACGCGCCCCTCGGCGTCGGCGTGCGCGAGGTACTTATCGAGCGACGCCTCGCCGATGCCCTCGAGGGCCATGTGCAGGTCCTTCCTCGTGATGTAGCCATCGCCATCCTTGTCCAGAGAGTTGAACGCCATATTGATCGAGGAGGGGAAGCAAATATTCTTCTGGGACGAGACCGTCGCCGCGAGGAAATCGGTGTAGTTGACCTCGCCGTTGTGCGCCAAGTCGATCTTGTCAAAGAGCTCGTGCAGCTGCTCGAGGGAGATCTCGGGGTGGTGCGCCCACGCGGCGCGGAACTCGTCAAACGAGAGTGTGCCTGAGTCGTCCGTATCCATCGACTGGAAGAGCTTGCGCAGATCCTCGAGCTTGCAGGGCGGCGTCGAGAAGGCGATGACCTCGAGGGCCAGTCTCTTCAAATCGTCGGCCTCGGCGAAGTCGAGCATCGAGTCCACCGCGTCCTGGTGCTTGTCGAGCGCGACGGCGGGCTCGTCGCCCTGGTGCAGCTTGGACATTGTCGTGATCCACCGGTGCTTGACGGCCTCGGACGCGCCCAGGCGATCCTGGGGGTTCTTGCGCATGAGTGCGGCGCAAAAGTCGCGCGCGTCGGGCGAGATGTGCCCCCAGTGCTCGTTGGGAAAGCACAGGGGGTCCTCGCTGATCATCCGAGCCTTCTCGTCCGCGTCCTCGTGGTGGAAGGGGCGCTGGCCGCTAAGGAGCATGTAAGTGGCGACACCGAGCGCCCACATATCGACTGACGAGTCGTAGGGCAGCTGCCGCTCCGTCCACAGCTCGGGCGCCATGTACGACGGCGTGCCAATGTGGTCGAACATCACCTCGTCACCGGGCTTGACCGCCTTGGCAAATCCAAAGTCGATGAGCTTGAGCTCGGCCTCCTCGCGCTCATCCTCGTAGATCATGTTGTCGAGCTTGATGTCGCGGTGCACGACACCGTGGTGGTGGCAGTACAGCACCGCCGAGAGCATCTTCTCCACGAAGGTCGCCGCGAGCGATTCGCCGTACCCATGGCGGTGCGTGGTCATGCGCGAGACGAGCGATCCGCCGGTGCACAGCTCCATGATGATGTACACCTCGCTCTTGTTCAAATCCTCGAATGACTCGATGATCTTGCAGATGTTCGGGTGGTCGAGCTTCTTCTGCATCTCGATCTCGTTGCGCACGTCCTCCCAGCTGCCCAGGTCGGTGACCTTGACCGTCTTCATCGCGAAGAGCTCGTTCGTCATCCGGTTGCGCACGGCACGGACCGCGCCGCAGGTGCCGCGGCCAAGCACCACACGGCTCGATAGGTCATACTTGACCTCGAGCGAGCCTATACTGTGCTCATGGATGAGCGACGTCACGTGCGCCGGCTGGCCGTCCATCACATCCGTGTGGAAGGAGGGCTGCCGGGCGCAGCGGCTTGGCTGAGGCACTGGCCCACGCCGGTCGACTACGTGGACTGCCGTGACGTCGACCGCCTCGATCGTGCGCTTGCCGGACCCGCACATGGTGTTGCCCATGGGTGTGGCGGCGGTGAACACCGCGGCGGATCGCGGCGGGCGCCGAGGAGATCGAAAGCGAAGCACGTTGCCTAGGTGGAGACCCACCACCCAAAGCGCCGCCGGATGTACAGCCGCCAGATTCGAGATGAATGATGACGCCGCAAATTAGCTCCTTTAGGCATGCTCGTTATTCTGGGACCGTTGTAGCGAATCCGGTCGCAGGGTCGGTCGTCGGTTACAAGCAATAAGCAAGCAAGCAGCTACAGGGGTATTCGTTTGCGCTGGTTTAGGTACTTGTGTGTTTCGACGTTACGACGACATGTAAATAGCTTGCTTGCTTGAGTCGGTTACCCGCGCTGCCCAACCACAAAACACGAGCAAGCGTGCATCGTACCAGCGCATATGCTTCAAGTACAGAACCACAGAGATACTTTGACGTCCCGATCCCGTGCGTTTGGTACAGTACGGTTCACATACGGATCGACTCGTCGCCTGGCCCGACGCCGGAGGCGAACTAGCGTCGGGCGTGAACTGAGTGCAAGTGTACGATGTGCGAACTTGTACGTGATAGGTGTTGCGAACGTATGTCTTTGGGGCGTCGTGTTGGTGTGTGTGAATGAGAAACAAACCTTTGTGTGGAATTCATGGGTGCGAACAGCTTCGAGCCCGTCAACGACTTCGAGAGCCATTGAAACGCTTCGTAGTCACGATGCCAAACGCCTCCACGGACACCGAGCAATGTGTCGCCACCATCCTCACACGCCTCCAGCTCGCGGTGACTGCGCACCAGGCACGCATCGTCAAGGTGCTCGCCCCGGGTGAGGCTCTCGAGAGGCGCGAGCGCGACAGCGAGCACCGCACGCCGGCCGTAACGCCCGGCACGGCGCAACCGAGCGTGCCGAGCGAGCTACGGGCGCTCTGCTCATACTTTGGCATCGACGTCGAGATCGACACCGCCGGCGGCCACGCCGTGCTCCGCGAGGCACGCAGAGTGTGCGAGCAGGTGCGGACGGCGCCGACGGCCGCCGGCCCGCGCGCGGCATCGATCGGCGTGGCTGATGGCGAGCAGCTGCGGCGCTGGCACTGGCTCACGGCGGTCACGCTCGTGCCCAAGGTACCCAGCTGGCAGCAGGCACAGCACGCGGCCCTCGCCAAGCTCGAGCTCACCTCCGCGCCGATGATCGCGGCCATGGGCGCGGCGTGCACGCTGGGCAACGTGGTGCGCGAGAGCGGCGTCGTTGCGGCTGCAGCGGTCGACACCGACGGCAGCGCACTCAGCGAGACGGCGCACGCGGCCGCGCATCTGCTGCAGGCGAGCTGTGCGCACGAGCTGCACTGCGAGCTCCGACAATGTCTCAACGTGCTGCGCTCAGTACAGCGCACGCTCGCGCTCCGGGCGGCCGGGTGGTTGCCCCCGCCCCTGCCCGATGGCTCGCGCCTCGATCCGGAGGCGATCGCGAGCGGCGGCCTGCCCTCGTCTGCGGCCCGCGCGGTCCGATCGGCCCGTGTCCAGCTGCCGGACGCATCAGCGGCCATGGCGACCGCGCCGTCGGCGGCGGCGGCCATAAGCGGCGTGAGCGAGGGGGGAGGAGCTGAGATGGCTGACGCTGGCGTCGAGATGGCTGACGCTGGCGTCGAGATCGCTGCTGCGCTCACGCTCGCCACATGTCCCATCCTGCCGCCGCTGCGCCCCGCGCCGCTGCCCACTATCGCCGTCTCGCGCCGGCTCGTCGTCAGTGGCGGCCGTGAATGGTTCTCGTACGAGCCGACAGCGCCCGCCACGGGTGCCGGCGTGGGCGGCGCCGGCGCGGCGGGCAGCGTAGCGGGCGGCGCGGCGGGCGGCGCGGCGGGCGGCGCGATCGAGAAGGTCGGGGATCCCACGAACAGCGTCTTCGTGCGCGACGGCAGCGGCGCACGAGTCGTCCACATGACCGCACTCTCGGACTTGCAGTCGCTCACCGCCGAGCTGGGGCGCGTGTGCTCGCACTACGGCAACGACAGCGCCATGGCCGCCGTGTACGGCACCGGCAAGTACGACGCCAACTCGGTGGTCGAATCGAAAAAGTTACGGGGCTCCGAGGCTGAGGCTGAAGTGGCGAAGCGGCTCGCCGTAGCGAAGGCGCTCCCGTCCGCACTGCGCCTAGTGAGCCGCTGCTTCGGATGTGAGGTTGCTTTCCAACGCGCCAAGGTGAGCACGACACGCGTGCGCCCCTCCCTGCTGCTGCATCCGCATGCCGGTTGCCGCTCTCTTGACGGCTCCTCTGCACGTTGTCCCCGGCTGCGGCCGCCCCTCCGGACCCTACGAATGACGATTCTGAACTGATATGAACAATCCTGTGCCGAGTCGAAAGGGACTTCGAGTCCCTTCGACGTGCGGACGCGATGTGGTCTGACACGTGGGAAGCAGCTGCGCGCGTCTTCCCTGCCCGCCTTGGCCACGTCCAGCCGTCCGAGCGACGTGCTGAGCGCCGCCTTCCTAACTTGGCGTGCGCCTGCCCGCCAACTGATACCAACTGCCCTAGCGCGTACGTGTGCGTGCGGCAGGCCGCCCTCGTGCTCAGTCACCTCGAGGCGTACGAAGCTTGCACCGACCCTACCGTCGCAACGGCCCTCGCGCAGCGCATGACCGACGTGATGGCCGCGCGCCCTCGCCTGGACCTAAGCGCGTCCTCGTTTGAGGCTGGCTACAGCGCGTCGACGCTCGCGCTGCAGCTCGAGACGGCGCTCTTGTCGAGGCTGCTCGCCGCGCACATAGACGAGACGCTCCTTGCGAGCGCCGCCGCCGCCACCGCCGCCGCCACCTTCGGCGCGCCCGCCATGGCGCCTACTGCGGAGCGAGGCGGGGCCTCGTCCGCCTCCGTCGGCGCAGCCACCGGCGCGGCGCCCTCTGCTTCCTTCGCCCCCGTGCTCGCACCCGTGCTCGCGCCCTCTGCGGAAGAGCGGCGCGCGGCTGCGGCCGGCTGCGCGGCGGTGGCGCTCGCGCTGCACGAGACCGTCAGCGGGCTTGAGGATCGGATTCTCGCCAGTGCAGCCAGGGCGTATGGAGCGCTGGGCGTGGCGCACGTGACCCCGCACACGCACGTGGGCAGGCTGCGCTGCCTGCTGCTCTCGCAAGGCCTGGTGATCGCCGAGCCGCTCGCGCTGCCGCCGCCGCCCGCGCCCAAGATTGAGCCCTTGACGGATGAGGCGTTGTGGGAGGCGGCGATGGCGCGCAAGATACTCAAGAAGGAGCCGGTAGCGCCCTGGGTGGAGGCCGCCGCCGTTGCCGCGGTGGTCGAACAGCGAGCGTAGATGCGCAGTAAGGAGGGTGACAAGGAAGGCGCCGGCGCGGGCGAATCGAGTCTAGACGTGCCGCCCATCTGCGCGCACGAGCTGCGAAAGCGCCCGGCGCTGCTGCCCACCCTCGGCGTGTGGTCGGCGGTGGTGCGTACGTCCCACGAGCTCATTGAGCTGCGCGAGGCCGTGCGCCGTGCGAAACCTCGCCTCGCTTGGGTGCCGTGGCTCTCCCTGCTCCCCCGCCTCGCGACCAACGCCCCCGCTAGCGACGACTCTGGGAATGGTGGGAATGGTGGGAATGTCGGCGGCCGCCCCGGCTCCGCCAGTGCGCCGCCGCCGCCGCCGCCGCCCACGCGCAAACTAGTGCCCGGCGCGGAACGGCTGCGCCAGTCGGAGGAGGCGCTCGCAACGGCCAAGGTTTTCCTTGCGGCCGTTGCCAAGGATGGCGCGGCAGTGGTGAGGACGAAGGGGTCCGAGGCGGCCGCACGATGCGTGCTTCAGCTCCTGGAGGCCGAACGTCACGCGCTGATGCTCGTGCTGCTCCGCCAGCGGCCGCCGCACCTGCCGCTTCCCACTGCCACCCGTGGACGGCGGCGCGTCGGACGTGCAGCTCGTCGAGAGAAGCCTGCTTGCGAGCGTCACACTCACACGCGAAGCGGACGATGCGTGCCGCAAACTCGAGCGTGCAATGGCCGAGGCGCCGCCGCAGTACATGCAGCAGCTCGGCGACGGCGGCGGCGGCGGGCTTGGCGGCGGCGCTGGGCGCGGCGACGCGGCGGCGCACCATCGTGTGCTCGTGGCGCACGCGGAGGCGCAACTCTCGAGCGCCCTCGTCGAGAACGCCGCGCAGATCGAGCTGGTGCAATCCGAAGCGGTTGGGCAGTCCATTGTTGGGGAGGGTGCTGCCCCAGATGAAGAGACGGCGCTGCGAGGCGCTGCGAGTGGCGCTCAGCACGGCGCGTCTTGGGCTGCACGCGAGCGAGGAGGGCGCGCGCGTGGCCATGGAGCGCGAGCTCGCCGAGCTGAGCAACGATCTCCAAGCCGAGATCGTCGAGATCGAGGAGCGGCTCGAGGAGGTCCTCGCGGTCGACCTCACGGAGGTCAAGGAGCAAGCGCTCAAGACGGCGCAGGCGTACGAGCGCCAGTGGGAGACGGCCGCACACGACCTGCAGCCCGCCGCCGACAAGCTGGCCGAGCAGCAGCACTCCGGTGGCGGCGCGAGCCCGTCCAAGTTCCCCCAGCCGAACAAGGCGAAGGTTGAGCAGAATCGTCGAGAGGCCGAGGCCGACGTCCATCGGCTGCTTGATGAGCTTCGGCTGGTCATCTCGATGCGCAAGCTGCGCGAGCATGCAGCCGAGTCGATCCACGCGCGCCGGCTCGAGGAGCTGCACAACGGCACCTCGCTCGCGATCGCGGCCTCCTTGGACAAGCCGCGCGAGACCTCGCTGGGCACGTATGACGACGAGCCCCAGGAGGATGGGCTGGCGCTGCGCTCGGTCGCCGAAGTGCTCGAGGCAGAGCGCCAGCTGAGCGACGAGCTCCGAGCGACGCAGAAGGCGAACGCGTCGCTGCTCGACAAGCTCGACTCGCTCCAGGCGGCGAGCAAGGCGACCGATCAGGAGCACACCACGTTCCTTCACGGCAAGGTGCGCCACCTGCTCAAGCAGCACATGGGCGTCGGAGTAGAAAAGCCGCCGGAGACGCGATGGCGGTAAACACAATTCGCTCGGCAGACGGCACTTCTATATAACGCCCCTCGAAAGCATGTCACCACGGACATTCGACATACGACGCAGCGACGCCCGTCCACACGCGACGAGCGACAGCCGACACCGGGCGGGGGGACTCGGATTCAGACTGCCTCTCGACCGTCCACGCCGCACATCCGATCACAGTCCGGTCGCGTTCGGTTTTAGCCCATACAGTAGCCCCTCTTCGTCCTCGCGCTCGAGGTCGAGCACCCGGTGCCGGTCGCCGGCGGTCCCGCCCCGCGGGCGAATACTCGTTTTAATGAAAGTTTCGATCCACGGGATCGTGCCGATGCCTTAAAATGCACGATTCTCGATTGCGCCGATTCCCAGGGGGATGTCGTGCGAGTTGACCACATCCTCACAGGTGCGATGCGGATTGTGCATCGAAGGTTGTCACCTTGCGCGTGCCTCGGGGAACAAGTACCGAGGTGCCCAAGCATCGTGTTGAGAGAGTAGCCGTCGAGATCGAGCGCTGGACGATGAGGTGACTGCGCCGATGCAGGCGGCGCTCCCATGGCAGAGCCCGAGGTTTGAAGAATCTTCCAATTCTTCCCACACGTGGAGAAGGCACCTCGGCTTTGCCCGAGTCTAGCGCTGGCGCAGCAGCCTGCACGTCCTCATCCTCATCCGCGTTCTGAGCAGCGTCGTTCGCTGCACACTCGCCAACGGCCGGTGTCGATGACTCGGCATCGTCGTGTGAGCCATCGCTCTCGTGGAGCGCCTCATCCTCTTCGTCATCTTCGCGGCGCTGGTAGCGGTCCATCTGTCGCGGCCTGGCACTATTTCCTTGAGAGTCCTGCTGCAGGCCGGGGTTTATTTGAGGCTCATCGCTTTTTGTTGTCGCGACTTGTCCCGATTTGGAGTCAAGTTGAGGAAGAGCGAGAGACAGAACGCGATCGTCGACTGAGTGTTGAGAAAGCGAGA
>ENA-UOUZ01001808-UOUZ01001808.1-mixed-culture-metagenome-genome-assembly--contig:-NODE-1808-length-13032-cov-155.435771_pt1 | contig 13032 bp, 12 predicted proteins | sample MGYA00238154_ERZ761575 | MGnify/ENA primary metagenome ERZ761575 (study PRJEB28896, sample SAMN07631632) | mixed culture metagenome | isolation source: Freshwater growth medium | place: USA...
GCAGCAGCAGCAACAGCAGCAGCAGCAGCAGCAGCAGCAGCAGCAGCAGCAGCAGTACCAGTGCCAGTACCAGCAGCAGCAGCAGCAGCAGCAGCAGCAGCAGCAGCAGCAGGCCGCCCAGGACCCCGGATGGCCGCAGTCCACGTGGACTCAACCAGGTTCGATGCATGCAGGTTCGATGCATGCACACCAAGGCTCGATGGGTATGGGCGGCGCCCCTGTAGGTAGTCTGGGCGGTCGGGTCGGTGGCCCTGGGGGCATGGTCGGTGGCCCTGGGGGCATGGTCGGTAGCCCTGGGGGCATGGTCTGTAGCCCTGGGGGCATGGTCTGTGGCCCTTTGATGATCGGCCCTGCCCCTATGAGCGGTCCTGTTCTCGGTCCGATGAGCGGCTCCAAGAGCGGCGCGATGAGTGGCCCCGTGTGTGCCCCGGTCGGCATGCCAGCGGGTGTGCCTTTCGGGTACGAGGGTTCGGACTCGTGGGGCGCCGTCGCGGGCGGTCTCTGGCCGTGCGGAGCGCCGCCTTCGAAGAGCTGTGAACAGCAGGCGTGGGAGGAGCAGCTCAAGGTGCAGCCGCCGCTGCGCCCACGCCATCGTGGGCTCTCCTTTGGACCTGGAGACAAGGTCCACACGAGCAAGTCGGATCCTCTGACCGGTCGACCCATGTTTCGATGCAACGGCATGAGTGGGCAGTGCCGCGAGTGTCGTCCCCTAACGGAGAGTGGCGCGTGGGCGAAGCACAATCTCACCCAAGAGGAGCTCACAGCGCTGGGGCTGGGCGCCAAGCGCTACTGTGGGGAATGTAAGATCCCGATCTCGTCCCCAGAGATCTCTGGCAGCCGAGGCGACTGTGGGGAATGTAAGATCCCGATCTCAGGCAGCCGAGGCGACGCGAGTCGAGCGGACGCGGGTGGTGGCGCTCAGGATGGCGCTTCGCCCGGAAAGGACGTCGAGTTGAACGGCGAGAAGCCCGGGGATGATATCTCCGGGGACGAGATCGACACGTGCAAGGTGGCATCATGAAAAGCAAGGTGGCATCATGGGCGCGCGCGGACCAGCGGAGGGACTGAGGCAAGGTCCGAGGGAGGCGCTAGTGCAACTGATGGCGGCGGCAGAGGGAGGCGCTAGTGCAACTGATGGCGGCGGCAGCGCAGCGGCAGCCCTGGCGTGGTCTGAACCGTCGGCGATACGTTGGCGACCCTGCACGTCCCGTCGGACTGCGAGATCGCATATCGGAACGGTTCAACTGCGATGATCATGCATATCTTACACCATGGGAAAATGACTGCACGATTCAGACTTTGCACTTTCTTCCACCATACTACAGAGGCATGCAAACCGGAGAAGTAGAGAGAGAGAGAGAGAGAGAGAGAAGAGAGGGGTACGTTGCATGGTTGCAACCAGACACGTCGCACACGAGTGCGGTGACACTCGAGTGAGGAAACCGGGGTTTACTAGGTCGCCCGCTGGAGCACTACTTTACGTAACAACGCATGCTAAGGGCGGGTTTCGTGCGGTCCTTCGTCCTACTCCTAGCGCGTCAACCGGCAAGCGTGACTCACGTCACTGTGAGTGTGGCCGCCCGACTTATTGCGTATCGCGACGCCGAGGGTCCGGACGACTAGCGTGGCGTGTGCAGCCTTGGGGTGCCGTGCACTCTGCACACAGGGTCACTCTGCGGCAGTGCTCCTCGGCGCAAAAAGAAAAACTTATCACGTGAACGCCGGCGTATCACACCACCTCACCTCGGCATCGCCAGCTCAGCGCCACACGCGGCACAGCGCCGCCCGAAAACACTACCTCCTGTACACCATCCACCTCCAGTGGTGTTCCTGATCGTTCCTCAGATCATCCGCTCCAGCGCGATCCCCTCCGAACAAGCATTTCTCACCGCTTTTCTGCCTCTATGCACTTTGGGAATAGTGCACTCTCTGCAAAGCGAGCTCCACGCACGCTTCGTTTCCCGTCGGCGTTGCACCCGCTCACCTGTCGGGGCCTTGGAAGTTTCTTGGAAGTAGCCTCTCGTCTCCACTCCGTCCTCGCCGCTCCGTCATGTCCAGTTCCACAAGACATGCTCGTTGCGTCCATGATGTGCACGTAAGTCCATGCCCGTGCATGTTCGGTTCGAGCTCGTGCCCGGTCTCTTCTCGGGCGACCTATTCAGTATTCTCTTGATCCTGTATCTTGACCGTACGATCGGTATGAGCGTCGCCATGAGCGTCCCGTGGTGACGACCCTTCTCTTCGAGTGAAGACCTCTCTCAGAAGCGACGCGAGAGCAGCGCCGAGGGAGGCACCGGAGGCACCAAAAGGGGCGGCTGAGGCGGCAGAGGCGGCAGAGGCGCCAAGCCGGCAGCGCCGGCAGCGCTGCCGGCGCTGCCAGAGCCGCCGAAGCCGCCACCAAAGCCGCCGCCACTGCCGCCACCGCCGCCGCCGTCCATTCCGCCGCCGTCCATTCCGCCGCCGCCGAGTCCGCCGTTGAAGCCGCAGCTGCCGGCGAGAGGGTGGAGCTGATCTGCGGAATAGCGAAGGTCGTGCAGCAGCATCCGTGGCGCCGGCAGCTCCTTGATGAGGCGCAGCCGCTCCGCGGCCACCGCCGAGAGCCCCGCCACCCCCTCCGCCGACAGCCCGGCTACAGCCGCTGCCGAGCGACCCGCCGTGCTACCGAGCGCCGACGACGGCTGCGGAAGGATGCCGGAGGCGTACGCAATCTCCGAGCAATAATTGAGTGGCAGGAGCGAACGGGCGGGCGGAGCTTGCGCGGCGAGGGTGGCGTTGTAGGCGGCCGTGAAGGCGGGCGAAGAGCATGAAGCACCTCCGCCGCCGCCGCTGCCGCCGCCGCTGCTGTCGCAGTGGCCGCCGCCGCCACGTTCGCCGCCGCCGCGTCCGCCGCCGCCGCGTCCGCCGCCGCCGCGTCCGCCGCTTCGTCCGGCGACGGCGCTACTGCCGGCTGCGGTGCCAGTGCCAGCACTAGCGCCGGCGCCGGCGCCGGCGCCTCCGCGGCCAACGCCACCGCAGCCACCGCAGCCGGCGCCGGCTCCGGCAGCGGCCCTGGTGGCGGCGCTCCCATGTTCGTCGCGAGAGATCTTGGGGCCAAGGAATCCGCAGAGCACGGAGGCAGCTTGGTTGACATTCTGCCACTCGTGATCGAGAAGGTCGGCGCCCGAGAGGGCGCCCACGTGCTCGATCGTGCGCTCGTGCGCTTGCGCGAGCCGCTGCATCGAACCGCCGCCAATGGTGGCTGCACGCTTGGCGTTCGCGGCGGCCGCGGCAGCGGCGATGCCTGCATGGTGCTCAGCGATCGCGGCGGCACCTGCGCCTACGGGTGGGGGCGGCGGGGCGTACACCGAGGCACGGGCGGTGGCGAGGTGTGCGTTGAAACGATGCGGATCGAGAAGACGTTCGATGAGTCGACCCGCCCATGCGCCGTCACCCTCCTTGTCGACGCTGCCGCCGCCGCCGTCATCGCTCGTAATGCCGCCGCCGCCGCTCGTGACGCCGCTGACGCCGCCACCGCTGTGGCCGCCGCCGCTGACGCAAGCGGCGTCGGCGGCGGCCGCTGCCGCACTGCCGCCGGGCGCGTCGCCTCCACTGGTGTTGCGAGCGCTGGCGAGGAGCGGCCCAGCGCCCGGCAGGGGCAGCGGCGGGTAAGGCGAGGGGGCGCGCTCACCCAACCGGAGGGGCGGCACGTACGGTGAAGCGTAGGGCGAGCCCGCGGGAGAGGCTCCCGGCCCACGGCCCACGGCTACGTTGGCAGCGGCAGACGAAAGAAGAGCAGCCGCTTGCGCCGCGTCCTCACGGCACGTCGAGGCGGCCATCTGGCGCAATTGACGAAGCAGCGTGGGAGGCTCGACTTCGAGGGAGCTGTGAAGCTTGCCGGTGTGAAGCCGGTGCGTCCAGAGCGCCTCGAGTATGTCGAGACGCTCGGCGGAGCCTCCAGCAGGGCGGCCGAGCAGCCCGCGGACTAGCGGCAACGAGCCGCCGCCGCCGCCGCCGCCGCCGCCGCCGCCGCCGCCGCCGCCGCCGCCGCCGCTGTCGCCCAAGGCAAGGGCGGGCGGCAGGCTGGGGGCGAACGAGGCGGCGGCGGCGGGCGACGGGCCCGCGGCAGAACTTGGGGCGCTCCCCGACAAGAACATCGAGGACGGCGGCGCAGCTAGCGAGGCGACGGCGCCAGCTGACGTGCGCGGAGGCGCCAAGAGGAGCGTTCGTGGCTCTGTGGCCTCGTTGCCGAGCGCGGCCGCAGCCAGACGTAGAGCCGAGAGCGGCGAGGGGCTATCTCCGAGGGAGATCGGAACGGAGATCGGGCGGAGCTCGGGCGTCGTCCATGCGGAGAGCGCGCCCGTCGCGGGCTGCGGATGCGGCGCCTTGGCGCGCGACGCCACGAGCTTGTGCGGATGCCTCGCGCGGACACGCCGGTAGCACGAGGGGCACAGCTCATACCCGATGCACACGCGGCAGGTGAACCACAAGTGAGCCTCTGAGGGGTGGCGCATCGCACGGCACTCGTCGCACCAGGCTCGGAAGGGCTCAGCGGTTTCCGCGACGACCTGGTGGGTCTTCGGCTCGTTGGCGCGGCGCGCGTAGCGCGAGCGGCCCTCGAGCACCGCCGCCGCGTGCTCCGCCTCCGCCGCCGCCTTGCGGACGCGCGCGAGCAGCTGATCCACGAGCTGACGCAGTCGAGCTTTGGGCGTGGTGCCCTTCGTGGCGGTCCCGAAACGACCGAGCAAGGCGCGTAGCTCGCTTGCGTTCATCTGCTCCACATCGCTCTCGCGCGGCAGCATCGCGAGCGTCATCGGCGTGCCACCCCCAGGCTCGTGACCGCGCGCGCCCGACGTCGCGTCCTCCTCGTCCTCGTCCTCGTCCGCGTCCGCGTCCGCGTCCTCGCGCCCCTCTCCCATCTCCACGTCGTCAGCCGGAGCATCCGGCTCAAGCGCACCCGTGCCCGCAGCCGCACCGCGCCCGCCGCCGCGTGCACCCTCACGCGGCGCGTGCGCCCGCTTCACTTCGGCCACGGACGCGCGCGCCTCGGTTCGCGCCCTCTTCGACGATGGGCGCGCCACGGCTGTGCCGCCGGCCGTGTCACCAACGGCCTTCTTCTCGCGCGCGGGCGCGGGACCGCCCGCCCGAGCAGCCGCGGCGCTCACCCGGGCGGCGCTCGCCCGGGCGGCGCTCGCCGCAGCGACGGCAGCGCGTCGGTTGCTCGGCGTCGGCACGGAGCACAGGCCCGCGTGGTACGAAGGCAGCGTGCATCCCTGTATACCGCACACGAGGCGACGACCGGGCGAGGAGTCGTCTTCTTCGTCGTCGTCGTCGTCCTCCTCCTCGTCGTCGTCCTCCTCGTCGTCTTCGTCGTCGTCGTCCTTCTCGTCGTCGTCGCCGCTCTCGTCGCCCTCGCGCTCCCCAGAAGCGGCGGCACTGGCGCGGCCACCAGCATCATCGGCACCCTTGCTAGTGGCCAGCTCGGACGCGAGGGGCGTATCTTCGGCGCACTCGCCACAGGCGTCGCGGCCATCGGCCTGGGGGGCGCGGGGTGAGCCCACGGACGAGTTTTCGGCTCGATCGCTTGTCAGGCGCGGCACCACCACATTCCCGGGAAGGCTCGTCGGAGAGTGCTGCGGCGAGGACGCGACGCCTCGGGTGCGGCTGCCAAGGTCGGGAGCACGGCAGATGCCCGCGTGGTAAGGGGGCAGGGGACAGCCGTTGATACCGCACACCGACATCGACGGCGCCGCTCCTGCAGCGTGAGCGAGAAATCGGCGACCGACTTCGTCCCGACCGGTGGGAATCGACCGGGGGGCGGTCGGGTGTCCAGAGAGTGTCGGGATTCGCCGAGATGCGAGTCTCGTCGCGTTGCCCCGCGTTCAGATGTTATTTTTTGAGCGCTACCAGTCAATTTACGCATGGCGCGTCCGCGATCGGCAGGAAGTTCGGCACCCTCCGGTTTCCTCGGGGGTCGGGGCGGCCTCGGCGGCAACGACCGCCATTACGCCATTTGAAGCTGAACCCGTACCAACGTGCAACGAGCCCGGGGGCCGCGAGGCCTTTCTTGTTTACAGTCCTCTACTCGTCTCTCCTTCAGTTAATCAGTCTATACATGTATACGAGGAAGTCCGAGATTGTCCAATATAATGTTTCGTCAACTCCCCGGCGCCAGGCTCGCTTATAGAGATAGACGGCCCAGGGGCTCGGTTAGATCTCGGATGACCGACGACCGATCAGCTCATAGGGCGCGCCGGTAGGCGCTCTGCTGATTGATGGCTTCGAGTCGCGCTTGGAGGATCGCGTTCGCCTCGTGCAAGCGCGCGGCGCAGGTAGGCGGCGCCATCGCGAGCGCGTCCGTCTCGTGCATCGTCTCGTGCATCGCCGGTGTGGCCTGAGGAGTGCCCCCCCCCTGAGGTGTGGCCGGGCGAGTGGGGGCGGGTGTGGGGGCGGGTGTGGGGGCGGGTGTGGAGGCGGGTGTGGCCGGGACTGGCGCTCGGTACGGCGCTCGCAGAGGAAGGAGGCTCCTGGAAGGCGCCGTCGTGGGCGCGAGCGGCGGTGGTGGAGGCATCGGAGCGAGCGATGCGGGCGAGGGGTTCGTCGGAGCGAGGGCCGAACCCAAAGCACGGGCGCCATCGTGGGCGCCATGAGCCCCCGAAGGAGTGGGATAGGGTGTGGGATAGGGTGTGGGATACGGTGTGGGAGCTGCGCCTGGGCCCACGATCACGCCTGCGCCTTCGCCGGCAGCGTCCCCGAGGGGAAGCGCGCCGCTCGGGACGGCGCCTCCAAAGCCAAGCGCGCCGCTCGGGACGGCGCCTCCAAAGCCAAGCACGCCGCTCGGGACGGCGCCTCCAAAGCCAAGCACGCCGCTCGGGACGGCGCCTCCAAAGCCAAGCACGCCGCTCGGGAACGTGCGCACGATCGCGTCTGCCCGTCGCGCCGCCGCGAGCGCTTGCTTGAGGGTGCTCATCTCATGCTGCAGCGTGTCGTTCGAATGAGAGAGGCGCTCGATCACCTGATGAGGGAGGCAATCAGCATGCACTCATCTCATGCTGCAGCGCGTGTCGTTCGATTCAGAGTCGAATGAGAGGGGCGCTCGGTACGGCGCTCGGTCACCTCGTTCTTCTGCTCGAGCTGCGCGCCCAAGACGGCGCGATCGGCCTCGTGTGAGGCACAGCTCGCCTCAAGCCTCTCGTCCGCCTGGGCACTGACCATCGCGCACAACGCCTCGCCCTCCTCCATCAAGCGTCGGCGCTCCGCCTCCATCTCGGCGCGCATCTCGGCTTGCATGCTGATGGCCTCCTCCATCAAGCGACGGCGCTCCGCCTCCATCTCGGCGCGCCACCACGCCGCCTCATGCTCGCGCTGCGCGGTGAGCGGGAGCACGACCGCGTCGTGCCGGGCGGCCTGCCACGTCAGCCGCTGCTCAAGCTCGCGCGATCTCGTCTCACTCGCGCCCAGTTCAATTTGGAGCAGCGCAATCTCGAGCGCAGCTCGGCCGCTGAGCGCTGCGTCGCCGCTCTGCTCGCGCTCCTCCGCCGCCGCCGCCGCGATCGCCTCCATCTCGCGCACCTGATGAGGGAGGCAATCAGCGTGCACTCAGAGCGCTGTGGTGGGCGGCGATCGCCTCCATCTCGCGCACCTGGAACGCCGCCGTCGCCAGCTGCTGCCGTAGGGCGCGGCTCACTTGCGCCGCCTCGGCCGCCTCCATACGCGCTGTGCTGAGCGCGGCCTCGGCCACGGCGCGCTCCGTCAGAGCGCTGTGGTGGGCGGCGCGCGCCTCTTCTTCCGCAGCGCGCACCTGATGAGGGAGGCAATCAGCATGCACTCAGCGAGGCACTCTGAGAATAGCCCGTCCACCCCGAGGCGCGCCCCACCTGAATGAGGGAGGCAATCAGCATGCACTCAGCGCACCTCCGCTTGCAGAGCATCAAGCATCGCCGCGCCATCACGCCGATGCGCAAGCTCCCTCGCCTCATCCTCGCGTCGACGGCCCTCGTCGGCCACGCGCTGTACCGAGCGCTCCATTGCTCGCTCATGCCTCTCCTGCTGCAGCGCGAGCTCCGCCGCGCCCGCCTCGGCGTTGGCCGCGCCCGCCTCCACGCGCATCGCCTCCACAGCGGCCTCGGCGACGCGCACACGTCCCTCGAGAGCCCCCCGCGCCTCGGCCGCCTCCTGATGAGGGAGGTCATCAGCATGCAATCAGACTCAATTAGGCTGATGGGGTGAAGCTCCTGATGAGGGAGGCCATCAGCAGGCACTCAGCACACGACCCTCGAGAGTCCCCCGCGCCTCGGCCGCCTCAGAGCAGGCACTCAGAGGCACTCGGAGGCACTCAGTGGGCACTCAGTGGGCACTTAGAGTGGGCACTCAGTGGGCACTTAGTGGGCACTCCGAGGCCCTCCGAGGCACTCAGTGGCGATCCCCAGAGAGTGGGCTCCTTGAGCGCCGTACTGAGCGCCTCGCGCGGCAAACAATGGCAACCTCAATCGCAATCCATCGCAATCCATCGCAATCCATCGCAATCCATCGCAACCCATCGCAATCCAGCGCACCTGGAGCGCCGTACTGAGCTCGGCCTTCGAGCTGCCCATCTGCGCCTGGGTCGCCTCGAGCTGCTGCAGCGCCTGCGCCAGCTGCGCCTGCGCGCGAGCTTGGGAGCTCAGTACGGCGCGAGCTTGGGAGCGAGGTCATCAATAGGTCATCAATAGGTCATCAATAGGTCATCAATAGGTCATCAAGAGGTCATTAACGAGACTCACCTGCGCGCGAGCTTGGGAGCGTGCTGCCTTGTCGCTCGCGCCGACGAGCCTCAATCGCTCCGCCTCCGCCTCGGCCGCCGCCTCCGCCGCCGCCTTCTCGGCCTCGGCCAGCCGCCGCTTGAGCCCCTCGCTCGCCTTCTCGGCCGCCTTCTTGCTCTGTCGTGCCTCCGCGAGACCGCTCGTCAAGAGGCAATTAACGAGACTCATCAAGAGGTCATCAAGAGGCAATTAACGAGACTCACCTGTCGTGCCTCCGCGAGACCGCTCGTCAAGAGGCAATTAACGAGACTCATCAAGAGGTCATCAAGAGGCAATTAACGAGACTCATCAAGAGGTCATCAAGAGGCAATTAACGAGACTCACCTGTCGTGCCTCCGCGAGACCGCTCGCCGCAGCGCCCTCCGCCGCACGCTGTCGCGCCAGCGCCGCTTCGAGCGCCCGATCCAACGCTTGCGCACGAGCGCCCTCCGCCGCCGTCGCCGCCGTCGCCTCGGCGAGCGCCGTCTCGAGAGCCTGCACTTGCGCCTGCGCACGCGCCGTCTCGAGCGCATGTACCCGCGCCGTCTCGAGCGCATGTACACGCGCCGTCTCGAGTGCGCCCGAGACGGCGCTCTCAGCCTCGGCGATCGCCGCTGCCCAAGCGCACCCTTCTGCCGCCGCGCGCGCCGCCACCTCCGCCTGCGCCCGCGCGCTCAGTTGCATTTGGTCTCGGGCTTCGGCGACGGCCCCCGCACACGCATGCAGCGCGGCGCGCACCTGATGAGGGGGGCAGTCAGCATGCACTCAGCGAATGCAGCGCGGTTGCGCACCTGGCAGGCAGGCAGGCAGGCAGACAGCAGCTAGAGGCCATATGAAGAGGGCAGGCGGGTGGATGCCAGGCAACTCGCAACCAAAGGTCCGGCGGGTAGATGTCCGTAGGTATACGTAGGTAGTGTAGGTAGCGGCCCCTCAGTGGCCATGGGCCGCAACCGCGCATGCATTCGCTGAGTGCATGCTGATTGCCCCCCTCATCAGGTAGCGGCCCCTCAGTGGCCATGGGCGAGGCAGGCGATTGGGTGAGGCGCTCAAAAGGCCTGTGAGAGCGCCGTACTGAGCGCGCACCGTCCACCTGGCGGCACGCGCGCGCTGTGATCGCTGCAGCCGAAGCACGGCGCGCTCCTCTGCCTGCGCCGCCGCGACCGCCGCCTGCACCGCCCCAGCGAGCCGCGCCGCCACGAGCGAGGGCAGCGCAGCGGCGTGCTGCTGCTCACACGTCAGCTTGGCCGCGAGCACGGCCGCATCGAGCTCAAGCTTGGCGCGCGCCGCCATCGCCTGCAGCGACGCCTCGCGCTCGAGGTCCTTATCTCGCACGATCTCGCGCTCGAGCTTGCGGAGTGACTCGTCCCACTTGCGCGCGAGCGCCGCGTGGAGCGCCGCGTCGGGCACCTGCATGCACGGAGCGAGGCCATCGGTCGCCATCAGCCGCACTCACAGGCAATCAGGCGCACTCAGGCGCACTCAGTGGCGTGAGCGTGTGAGCGCCGTGTCGGGCACCGAGGGCGTGCGACGCCAGCTGCTGCCCTCAGCCGTGGCCGCCGCCGCCGCCGACAACGACGACGACGAGCAGTCGAACGGCGCCGCGAGCGCCGCTGCCGTCGCCGCCGCCTCCCACTCAGCCTCGACGAGGTCACGATGGGCGGAGAGGTTTCCATACGACTCCCGCAGCGACTCGATAGCGACGACCGAGCGTGAGCGCGCGACCTCTGCCTCGTCCAGAAGGGTGTGCGGCGGCGCGAACGAGGCCGCCCTCAGCCGCAAAATCTCCGCCTCGTCGCGCTCCGCCTCGTCGCGAAGGTGCCTCAGCTGCAGCTCGCGGTCAGTGAGCACCTGCTGCATGCCGCGCTGCAGGCCAACGAGGTGCGCGTGCGACGCCTCGAGCGCGGAGAGTTCACCGGCGAGCGCATGGCACGCGGCGGCGTGCTGAGGCTGCGGAAGCGGCAAGGCCGATGGGCCCATGCGCCTCTCCTCATCGGGCTCGCCGCTGTCGTCGTGGGTGCTGCCGAGCGCCACGATGACGCCGTTGCACTGCTCGACAAAGGCGCCGAGATCGGCCTCGGAAGGTGCACCGCACACGAGTGTTGGCGCAATCTCACACATGCCGTTGAGGTGCTCGACGAGGCGGCGAATGGCAGTCGGCGTCATCGAAGCTCGGGCCGGTAGGCGGCCGGGATGCCGTGCGTCCTGGTTTTGAGGCTGATCGTGAGAAAGAAAAGGGTTCACACGAGTCATTGGACTCTGCTGGCGTGAGGCATGCGCGGAGTGCTCGGCCCTTTTAACCCACTGCCACTGCGTGCTCATAGTGTCTTAGATACAGGTCAAGATACAGGCAACAGGTCTCATCCCCAACTACAGAGATCATGTTGGGACGAGCCCCGGCGGGTTGTCTTCAACTCTTCAACACAAATGAACGAATTCGCGAAATATGACATATGTACATACATCTCACATGTATGTGAACCCCGTGGGAATTTCGTTACATGTAGAGTACGATGAGGCGATATGACGCTAATCTAGATTGATAAAATATGATCAATGATAATTGCGTGATGCGCGGACTTAAGCGCGGACCCGCGGTTGCCGGTTCTGCTGGGTTGAACCTTGAAGTTTGTGTTTGAACCGCTAATGGCCTAATCTTGAAGATGATCAGGGCGGCGCAGCATACAGTCTACGTACCATGAAACTGTGCACACCTCTGTGCCATCCTCGACCACGATGGTGAACGTCGTCGGCTTGACCGCCGGGCTCTCTTCGTGCCGAATCGGCAGTCCCTGCCGTGCGTGAGGCGTGGCCACGGGCGGCGGTGGCGGCGGCGGCACGTTGACGGTCTTGACACTGGCACGGGCGGTGCTCCCGTCGGCGCGATGATAGAGTACAGACTGGCCTGCAGTAGGTGCAGCTGCGGCCACAGCTTCCTCGAACGGCGATGGCGGGTTCAGGTCTGATGGAAGGAATGCGAAGCGCAGATCCTTGAAGTTGATGCGCTCGGGCAGCCCGGGCGACGCTTTGGTTTGCATCCAGTGTTCGACGTGATTCATGATCTGGTGGAGCGTCATGCTTCGCCGAACGTCGGGCAGCATGAAGAGGTCGGACGCGTCGAGATCGATCCATTCATCACGCGCGGCATCGAAGAGCACGATGGAATCTGGGTTGAGCTGCAAGTCCCACGCGGCAGGGGCGCGAGCGACGCCATTCAGCCAGTCCACCTGAGCATTTTCAGGCAGGGCGAGGTCCGGCGCGAGACGCGTCCATCGGTCGTAGTGCAGCTCGAGGAGCGGGCCTGCTTGGTTGGTGATCGACTTTGAGAACGTGGCTCGCACGAGCCCACCCACTTGCTTTTGCAATAGGAGCATCCGATTTTGGCGTGCACTGCGAGATCGGTTGACGAGGGCAGGATGATGGGTCGACATCGGCAAGTCTCCCGCGTGCAGCTCCAGAAGTGCGACGTCTTCGGCACGCATCCACGCGCGTTTTTCGCCATTCTTTTGTGCCTCAGCAGCGCGATGCGCGTCGAGCGCCTTGATTGTTTCTGCTGACACGACCTTGCTCATGGCCGACGTAGGCTGCTTGAGGCCGGCCTCGGCGAGCTGCACCGCCCGGTTGCCGCAGCGCCGCAGGACTCTGATGTCCGCGGCCGACCGATGGGTGCTCGCCTGGCTCATCAGGAGCGCGATCGTCACCTGGGGGCAGTCTGGCGTCACTGGCATGAGCTCGAGCACCTCGCGGGCTCGTTTGTCTCGCTTCTTCATGGCAGGGACCTTGGCAGGCAAGAGCGTGCTCGTGAGGTTGGTCACGGATTCGTTGCGAGCGAGCGCGAGCCATCGGCGGCCGAGCACCTCGAGGTGCACCGCGGGCGAAGGGCTGTGCTTGAGCAGCACATCGACCACTTGCTGCACGATGGCTTTGGTGTCCACATCGATGGGACTCGGCGACGGCTCGCACGCCATCGGTACGGGCGGCTGATTCGGAAGGGTACCGAGCGCATTGGTAAACGACTCGAAGTCGGTGTGCTGGGTGGCGAGCATGGCGACGAGGAGGAGGCGGACGAGGCAGCAGCACATGCAAAATGCTTGCGAGTGCGCCCACGAAAGACCTGCGAGACCGGAAGGTCGCAGCTCAGAGTAAACGAATGGTTTGTTTCCTTTTTTATCGACTAACAACGCCGACACTCTGGAATTTGGTCACATACTAGCTAGCAGCTGTAAAGGAGAAGGGAAAGGAAGGAGAAGGAGAGAAGAGGGAGTCTGTAGAAGAAATG
>ENA-UOUZ01001812-UOUZ01001812.1-mixed-culture-metagenome-genome-assembly--contig:-NODE-1812-length-13013-cov-128.350131_pt1 | contig 13013 bp, 7 predicted proteins | sample MGYA00238154_ERZ761575 | MGnify/ENA primary metagenome ERZ761575 (study PRJEB28896, sample SAMN07631632) | mixed culture metagenome | isolation source: Freshwater growth medium | place: USA...
TGAATGCGTATGTTAAAAAACAACACCACTTTCGTTAAAAAACAACACTCCACCCTGTCGGGCTCGTTGTCGGCGCGGCGTTGACCGTTGAGCTGAGGGCGGCCGGTGGTGGGACGGAAACGGTGTCAAGTCTCTAAAAGCCAGGGGGCTCGCCTTCGGGTGCGCCGTCGACAGCATTCCCACTGCGGGAACTTCTCCACCGCCATAGTAGTCACTCTGCGGCTCACTCTGCGGCGCACTCAGCCTTGTTGAGTGTGGGGGTGCGCGAGCGGCAGAGATACAGAGGATCGCAGGATCCCGCCGGGATATTCCCCCAGGGCGTTTGTCTAAATGCACTGAAGAGAGAGGACAGACAAAATGAAAATCTGTAACCGGTAAAAAGATACCGGGGGGAGCCGGGACCAATTGGCGGGGACACACACGGGACACACGGACCGAGGGCGAACCTCACAGTTAAACCGGGATAGTATTCGTTTGTCCGCCGCCGGTCCCTCGTGTGTGGGTTGCGCGCGTCACGGGCATCGCGGTCGCGCGGCGGCCGCGGGCGTATCCGTTGGCTTTCGGTCCCGGGTCCGTGGCAGTGGTCCGCGGGCAGGACTCGGATTCGGCGCGGGCCGCGGGCCTGGCGACTGGGTTCAACTCAAGTACCTTGGAACCAGAGGCTCACCACGATGGATAATCCTCAGGAAGCACCCACGGGTCAGGGGTCTTCCACTCCCGGAGCCGGACACACTGTGGTTGGTGCACACACAGAAGCTAAGCAAGAACAAGACCCGTACCGGTCCGACGATTCCACAACGCCGCACCGCAACGCACCACGCGCAAACCGAATCCTGCGCGCTCGCGGGCGCGCGCTTGCTATCCGGGCGGCTTGCAGCTGGCGAGCACGTCCCCAACCCTCCGGAACAGAACTTTGTCCGCAACATCCATGTTCATAACTGCCGCGGTATCGTCTTGTGTTGGGGCTCCGTTGGCGCTCTGCTGAGCGCTTGAAGTCCCCTTTACCTCAACCCTTGTGTGTTGAGCCCTGTTTGATGCTGTGATTCCACCGGAAGTCTCAAGACACCCCTGCCATTAGCGCAGACGCACACTCTGGCATCAGTGCCTCAGCGAGGGGCGGCTGCTCTTTGCAATTGTTGGGCATGCCAGGCACTGTCAAACATGGCAGCGGTGCAAAGAGGAACAGGCGCTCAAGCGCACGCTGCGGCGACCCGCGATATGCAGCGATCAGGTCCCAGCTCTCTTGCGGCGCAGGTGACTTGACGCGCTCATTGAGTTCAAGTTCATATGAACTTTGCCACCATGTTCCATCAACGCGAACGAGGCCTCGCTCGTGTGTGAGGTACACAGCATAATGGGCAGCGGAGAGATTGGCAACAAAGTCTCGCAGCATGGCTCCACCGACGATCGTCGCTGGATCCTGCTTGAATACCAGGTTGCGTTCCATCAGTGTACCATCCTTTGCTGATACCTGCCGAGCTTTCTTGCGCATGAGCTTAATGGTGATGTTCGAGAATAGCGTGCTCCATCCAAAGCTGTACTCGAAACTCAAGAAAAGAGGTGGTCTCACGCTCATCAGCCTGGTGAGGCCTTGCAGCACGGCTGGTTCGTGGCCATTGGTGTCCACCTTGATGTAAAGGATCGAGCGGTTGAAGCTATGCTCGCTCTCCCACCAATCAAGCGAGGTTACCCTTGTACGGAAGACATGATTCCTCTTTGATTGCCCACTTCCTCCTGTGAGCGTGAGCGTTTGCACCTTGTCCGTGCCTTCCATCGGACTCGCCAATAGTTCGCTCTGCTTTGCGCCCACACCTATTCGATGGACTTCGTGCGTGCTGCCTGGCGCTGCGATCTTGAGGGCGAGCATGGCTTCCTTCTGCAACTGATCTGCAACGCTGTGCTGCATTTCAAAAGCGTGCACTGAGACAGCAACGTCGCTGACTTTAAGGACAAGTAGAGAATCGGATCCAGTATAATATTCAGGTGGACCGAAAGCTGCCGCACCAACGTCGAGCACAATGGGCATCTTCACTGCAGCAAGAGCTGCTGACTCTCGAAGTCGGTCACTGAGCAATGCTTTGCGCAACGCTGGCAGCTGTGCTGTTATGCGCTTGAGCGCATTGTTGCGGCTGACCTGGAAGCCGAGCGGCTCATTGTTCATGAACGTGAGTGCTTTCGTCTTGCACTCGGTAGACGGCGCGGTCGCAAAGATGCCATTCGCCAGGACGAATAGGGACCCTGCGAACGTATCGGCCCGTCCCATCGCGCAAATCGGATTTCAGTGTGAAGCTTCATTCCTGTATCCGGATACCGGTAAAAAGACACCGGGGGAGCCGGGGGTGACCCGTGTGTGTCCCGTGTGTGTCCCGGCTCCCTCAGGTGTCTTTTTACTGGTAGGGGGCTCTGGCCGCACTGCCGGCCGCTACGCGTCTGCCGCGCGCGCCTTCATTTCGCCGACCGCCTTCGAGCAGGCGCGGGGAGGCGCTCTGGGAGCGGGTGGAGGCAGGGTCGGGTTCGCTGGGGGCGGCCTCTTCTGAGTCGGCCGCGGGGAGCGGTCGGCTCCGGGCCTGCGGCTGTTGAGTCGGCCGCGGCTTCGGTCGTCGCGCTGACGTGCGGGTTGTGTGTTGTTGGTGGGTTTGGATGGTTGTGAGGTTCGTCTGTGTGGTCCGTGTGCCTTTGTGCGCCCGCGTGTCCCGTGTGTGTCCCGTGTGTGTCCCGGCTCCTCCGGTGTCTTTTTACCGGTAGCGGGTTGTGTGTTGTGGGTTTGGATGGATGGTTGTGAGGTTCGTCTGTGTGAACATGTTCCTCTTGATGTCGCGTTAACGATGTTCCTCCCATGTGTGTCCCGGCTCCCCCCGGTGTCTTTTTACGGTAAACCCCACGAGCGTGATCGTTACTGATACGATTAAAACCACACACATGAACTGCTGACAGATGATAGGAATCGATGCGATTGGAATGTTTCCCCTTTTTTGGGGAGAAAGTCCGCAGTCCTCGCGTTCATACATGCACCGCCTGTCCCCTCCTACTCGTATGCAGATCGTCGAGCCAAATTGGCGAGGCCAAATCTTTCCCTTACGTGGTTCAGCACTGGGTGTGAAGCATTGGCGGCCGTGGCGACGTTCCGTGTGAATATGAGGTCCTCCGTGTCACCCCGCGCCACCTCATAGGCCTCGAGGAAGGTGTAGCCGTTGCCGGCCATGGCGCGTTGGATGCGAGCCTTTTTGCCGCGCTGTGCGGGATACCTCCCCTCGTGGAGCTGCTCGATCTGGACGACCTCGATGTTGAACTCGGCCCACGGGAAGTCCTCGATGATGTCCGCCTCCGACCCCTCGGTGTCGATGGTCATGTAATCCACTGTTTGAACCCGGTGTGCTCGCAACTCGTCGGCGAGGTGGAAGCACTTGACCTTCATGGTGCGTCGTATACTCGTGTTGCGTAACGGCTCGTACGTTGTCATGGCGCCGCTCATGCCAGGGAGCTGGCTAATCCCAAATGTGAGCTCAGTCTGGGCGCGTGGGCACACGGCGCCCTCGTACACGATGGCGGCCGGTCGGTTCTGTCGCAGGTTCGGCAGCTGACTCGGGTCTCCTTCGAACAGCATGCCTCGCCAGCCCAACTGCTTCTCGAAGAAGTACGTGTTGCTGTGCTTCTTGCCGTCACGCGCGCCGAACTCGACATAGAAGCCTTTGCCACATTTGAGTAGCAGGTTCTTGAGGACGTGCTTATCTTGCCCGGCTTGCGCCTGGAAGTCACGTTGCGCCTGGAAGACCCTTTCCAAAGTGACGCAAAGTGAATGCATCAGTCTTCAGTGCAAGCCTTCAGAGTCCTCGCCAAGCGTGCGTGTACACGCCCTCCCCTCCACCTGCGTGCTAGGAAACAAGCGGGCGTGGACGTCGGCGCTCGTATGCGATTGCGAGATGCCGTGCCGTACCGAACAGTTCCTTGGTGGTTTCATGGGTGAACGGTATTCAATTACGTGTATATTAAAGTAAGTCCACAGTCCGACCAGTTGTACCCCTTCCATCTAGAGAAGGCACTGCCCGGTCGCTGCTCTGGGGCAGGGAAAAGCAAGGACTCGTTCTCTTGGGCTTCTCACGTTATTTCCTAAATGTAAATGTGCGACATCTTGCGAGAGGTTACGACTTAGGGAGAGGCTCGTTGCTGCCTCTTGCAGCCTCTTCGTGTCAGAGGCTCATCGGCGCGAGATTTTGACCTAGGGGGAGGGTTTCACTACTCAGGTAGTTACCCTATGGTGTTTCAACACAGTGGGGCGCGAGATTTTGACCTAGGGGGAGGGTTTCACTACTCAGGTAGCTACCCTATGGTGTTTCAACACAGTGGCTCAATGTCGCGCGGCGTTGAGCTGCACCTGCCGTGCAGAGCGCGGGGCCGCTCTCAGCGGCCGGGCGGGCCGCCCGAGGGGCGAAGCGCCCCGGTGGGGGAGCCAGGCGGGGACGAGCCACCCGGACCCGCCGCCGTCGGGGCTCGGGGCGCGGGGCAAACGACATAACCGGACATGATGAACCTCAAAGCTCAATCCATGCCTCAATCCATGCCTCAATCCATGCCTCAATCGGCGCAACGTCATTTTCGCACACGTTCTCAATTGAATTCGCAATGCGGATTGCGGAATCGTTTGCCACGGCGGACATTTGACGACGCGACAGAACTGAAGAGTCACACGCAGCGGAACGACTGGGGATAATGCGGTACCGACTAATTGTGTGTGGGTACTCGTACTGTCGTGTGAGTACCGTGCCGGTGTTTGTGTTTGCCGCCGCCGGCGGCAGCATCTCCACGTCGGGCCCTGCCAACGGTATAGTACGGTGACACGGAGAGCGGGCCAGCGGCGCCGCGAAGAGAACCATGCACGTCACCCATGGCTTCGAAAGTGCGCCAGGAATCTGAAACGAAGGGCTGGGATGTTCGTTTCAGATGTCCTGGACGAGGTCGTCGTGCTTTTGGCTGGCGCGAAGTTCGGCGAGCGCGCGCTCGAGGCGCTTGTTTGCGATGATGCCGAGCGCGGCCTTGCGCAGCCTCTGGTTGGCCCGGTACTTCTTGAGCGCCTTTCGCATACCGGCCAGGATGGTAGCCGGCGCCTCACCCTGCACCCATGCGTTGTCGAGCACTTGCTTCGCCGTCAGGCGCTTGTCGGGCTTGACGATGAGGCACCCCTTGACGAGGTTCTTGGCCCCATCCGAGATCTCGTCCCACCAAGGCGAGGGGAAGTCGTACCTCGCCTTGAGGATTGAGTCGAAGAGCGCGGGCAGCTCCGGCTCATAAAAGGGCGGGAAGCCGCACAGCATGATGTACAAGATCACTCCGACCGACCACATGTCGACCGCGGGGCTGTCGTATCCCTTGTTGGCGAGAATCTCGGGCGCGACGTAGCCGGGCGTGCCGCACGCCGTCTTCATCATCTGCCCGCCTTGGGCCATCGTGCGCGCCAGCCCAAAATCAGCCAGCTTGAGGGTTTCGTCAGGCGCAGGCAGCGCGTACAGCAGGTTCTCGGGCTTCAGGTCGCGGTGCACGATGTTCTTGTCATGCATGTAGCCGAGCGCACTGCAAAGCTGAGCTACGACGCCGGCGGCATCCTTCTCAGAGTAGCTGCCCTTGTCGACGATTCGGTCAAAGAGCTCACCGCCCGACACGAGCTCCATCACCAACGTCACGGTCTTTGGCTCGTAAAAGACCTCGTAGAGCTGAATGATGTTGGGATGGCTCAGCACGTGCATGATCGCTACCTCGCGCGTGATGTCGTTCATGTCCTCCACCTTGCTCCTATCGATAATCTTGAGTGCGTATTGTACATCCTGCCTCATGTCCGAGCTCTTCTGCAGATCATTGTACCTGAAGGTGCCATCCTCATTGACAACCTTGGCGTAATCTTCGGCGGTACCGTGCTTGCGAGGCACCACGAGTTGAGCTTTGAAGACCTCGGCGAAGGCGCCCTCGCCGAGCTTCTTCTTCTTGTCATATCTGTAGAAAGTTGTGACCGATTCTCCGCTTGTGTCTCCACCGAGAGATTTCTCGGTGTTCTTCTTGCGAAACAAGAACCTGCGGTGGGCGCAGCCGTCAGTTCGTCGAAGCAGACGAGCTAGCTCTGCTGCTGGCGCGGCGCGTGGCGTACATGGTGGAGGAACCCAAGCCGGAACCGCAAGCAATGCACCGCGGAAAGGGATGGATAGAAGAGTTTGGCCGCACGGGAGTTTGGAATCCACAACTCCTGGGGAAAAAACCTTCGCGTTCTCTTCGGCTCTTCAGTCATCAACCCCTTCGGTGTTGCGTCAACGCATGGATTGAGACCTAATCATTTTGTCGGACCGCAATGCCCGTCGGGGACGCAGTCGTGCGGCTCATCATCTTCCTGACTGGGCTCATCGTGAAAACGCATGTGTTCACGCTCTCGAGGCTCATGGGCTACCGCCACTACGTGCCAGACAAGGACAGCGTCCTCGTCACGTGCTGCACCAACGGGCTCGGCCATGTGCACCAGATGGAGCGGATTTTGAGCGTGCTCGAGGAGGCGGGCATGCGCTTCCCCGTGATCGCGCTCGCCAAAGAGCAGAAAGTGCCGGCGTACAAGCTCGAGTCACTCAAGAAGCGCTTCCCCGACGCCACCTTCTACAACCTCAACCTCGAGATTGACTACGACAACGGCAAGTCGTTCAACAACCTGAACATCATCGTGTCCGGCACCAAGATGGTGCTGCGGCGCGCGACGCCCTTCTACCGCAAGCTGACGCGCATCCTGCATCGCCACCGGCCCGCCTACTGCCTCTCGTTCTGGGAGCCGTCGGTGGCCACGTTCCTCAATGTGATGAACTGCCCGACGCGCCTCGTGGCGGTCGCGAGTCAAGGGCAGATCTATGAGGATAGCACCGGCGTGGAGCGCGGGCTCCTCATGCGCATGCTGCGCCATTTCAACGTGGGCAACAAGGGCTGTTTGGTGCCGCTCTCGGTGCGCCCGCTCGACTGTGCCATACCGCAGGTGGTGAGCGTGCCCGCGCCGGCGCCGCTCGACACCGAGGGCGGTGGCTACTTTGTGGCCTACTCGACAGTGCCTCAGGTGCTCGGAGCGATCGGGAAGCGCATGCAAGGGCACCGCGTGCGACTCTTCGTCAAGGAGCACCGGCTCGCCTTCTACAAGGCCAAGTTCCGCCGCTACCCGCACATCGACGTGCGCGAGACCGCGCGAGATTTCGGCGAGCAGCTCGCGAGATCACGAGGGTTGATTGCCTCGCCATCCCGCGGCGTCGTGACCCAGGCAATCGCGCTCGGCAAGCCGGTGTACCTGTTCTGCCCCAAGGGACACCTTGAGCAAGAGTACAATCTGCGCTTCTACATGCACCGATTCGCGGGCGTCGCCTCGCCTAAAGGGCGGCGCTACCGTCGCTACTTTGGCGCCACAAGGCAGGGGCGTGGGCGGAATGCGACGGTGACGATGCCCGAGGGGCACCGCGGCAAGATGCAGACGCTGCTCGAGTGGGAGGCGTCACTCGCCGAGCTGCAGCTCGACGAGCAGGCGCAGGAGCTCCGCGAGTGGCTCAGTCGCACGGACGCGCGGATCCGCGAGAAGCTCATGCCGCTGCTCTCGCCGACCCCTGAGGAGATTGCGGCGGAGGCGGTGGCTGCGGCGGCCGAGGAAGAGGAGGAGGCGCGAGAGCGCGCCGAGTCGGCGGCGGAGGCGCCGAGCGGCGAGGTGGATGACGAGGGCGACCCCGAGGATGACGAGGAGGATGACGACGATCCGGAGGAGGATGAGTACGAGTCCAATCAGACCAAGAGCGATGGGGATGGCAGCGGCGGCGATGGCAGCGATGGCAGCGATGGCAGCGATGGCACTGGCAGCTGCAGTGGAGAGGCGTGCTCGCCCAAAGACGAGGTCTGAGGCGAAGAAATGAGCAGTTTGATCTTCATGTTACTCATACGTATGAGTACTTGCATCGTGGTTCGTGCTACGTGCACGATCCACCACGCCACGTCGTGGTGCCGTGCATACACCCTATTGATCTATTTCGCAGCTATTTCGTTATTCATATTGACAACTACCCGCGCGCGGCCGAATACAGGCCGTGTCGCCCGTCCGGGACTGCCGGCCCACTCGGCCGGACGCCCCGGCGAGCGTCCAGCGCAGCGTGACTGCTCGTGTCAATGTCACAAGTGTCATCTCGTACACGCTCGACGCTGGTGCGCCCCGATCCCGCCCGACGCCCGAGGCGACCGCGACCCGGTTGCCGTAGCGGGGGTACGACGCACAATCCGATCTGAATCTCGTAAGCTCGTAACCCGTCGCATATCTCGCGACGCGCGGCCGGGGGTTTAGCCGGGGGTCGGGTTGGGGTTCGAATGGCAGCCACGCCGCGCCCACCGCGGCGCGAGTCGCCGCGTCCGGACCGCGCGCGCGGTCGTTGCGCCCCCCGCCGGCCGGTTCCAGCTCGCGCGCTCGGGGCCTCGGGCGTCGGCTCGCCGTGGCGCTCCCCCGGGACTCCGCATCTCCGCTCCCGCGCGTTCCGCGGCCCGTTCTTGCCTCTGACTGGAGGGGGTACTGGGTGTAGCCGGGCTACTTGGGGCTACACCGACGGTACGTTGTACACCTCCAGCCGAAAAACGTAAAAGGCCTTAACGGAACGGCGGCTCTGATCACCGTCTTAATTACATCTGAGACACGGTGACGGAGACATCTGATCAGGCTACAGATGACGAGATGAGTAACTCATCTGTAGCCTGATCGGAGGTCTCCGTCATCAGCCCTGCACCTTCACAGCCCCTGCTGGCGCACCGCAGGTGGCGGCGGAGGTGGCATGCTTGGTGGCGGCGCAGGTGGTTACATGCGCAGGTGGTTACATGCGCAGGTGGTTACATGCGCAGGTGGCTAAGTGCGCAGGTGGCCACATGCGCAGGTGGTTGCATGCGCAGGTGTTTACATTCGCAGGGTTCCCATTGGCTGTGCACGCGCCGGTATCCGCGGCGGCAGAAGCGGCGGACCTCTGCTAGTGGGACTCATTTGAGGAGAACGCGACGGCATCTTCGAGGGTGAAGGCGGGGGTGCTTTGTAGGGCGACGGGCGCGCAGCGCTCATCTTGGCGTTCGCGCGCGAGGGCGGGTTGGCGGCAGGGCGCAGTGGCGAAGCACTGGCCATGGCGGCCCCGAACTCCCAGCTCGGCGCCGGACTCGGTGCCGTCGGGCGTGGAATTGCGTTCTGTGGAATTGCGTTCTGTGGAATTGCGTTCTGTGGAATTGCGTTCTGTGGAATTGCGTTCTGCAGCGTCTCGACCCAGCAGTGCATGGCCTCGAGCGATCTGCATCCGAAATGGAGTTCCTTGGCACCACACTGCTGTCGGCTGAGGGGGCTGAGCATGAGCACGAAGCGCCAACACGCGGCCAAGGGTGGCAGGAACACGAAGGCGTGCCCATTGTGAACCTCTGCACCCCTGCCGTCGCCGCTGCTGCGGCTGCTGCTGATGCTGCTGCTGATGCTCTCGTCCGCGATGCGAATGCGGGCTGGGCCGGTGGAGAAGACTTCTTGGATCCAGCCGAGGGGCACGGCGCGCAACTTGAGAGCGGTTGGCTTGCCAGAGGCATATGTGAGCTCCGTCGCCGAGAGCCGGAGCTCGACAGAGCGCCATCGGCTGGTGAACCGGCCTCTTTTGACGCATGGCCGTCCGAGCAGCTCGTGCACAGAGGCCAGATAGCGGTAGCTTAGAAGTTGCTCGTCGCGGCGCGCCAAAGGTCTCTGATTCGTCTGCTTCGCCCAGTGGCGGAAGCGCACCGCGATCAGTGCGTGGCGCCATGAGCTGAGGGCCTTGCGCATTAGCTCCAGCGCCCAACTCCGTGCCTCCGAGTGCCCCTTCCACACTCGGAAGCGCTGCGCGATCAGCATGCGAAGCCACAAGTTGAGGGCCTTGCGCAAAAGCTCCTGCGCCCGTGCCCGTGCCTCCAAGTGCCCCTTCCAGCTGAGCAGAGCCCAGAAGAGATCTGGGCGCTGCAAGGCGCGTACCGCTCGTCGCATCACCTGTTCCCGGCGCTCCGTCTGCTTGCGCTTCTCCTCCTTCAACCGCCGCTCGTCACAGCGCTTCACCCAGGTCTCCACCCACCTTCGGTAGGCCCTGGCCTCGGCCTTCAATTTGCCTTCGCGCCAAAAATGGAGCACCCGTTGAAGGGTGCGTTTGACAGCGCGGCGGCCCTCGCACACGTCGATCCATGTTCTCAACGCTCGGCTCACCCGATTCGAGGCCCAGCGCATGGCAACTTTGATCGCCTCATGTCGCACCCGCTGCTTTGCGTCGTAGACGGCTCGCCATCCGTGGAAGCACTTGAAGGTGAGACCGTGCTGCCAAAAGCGCAGCGAGTGGCGAAGGTGGGTCTCGAGCCAGCGGGCATTTCGGCGCGCCGCGAGCTCGCGCCGTGCGACCCGCGCTCGATACAGCGCTTGGACCTTGAGCGCGATCCACTGGCGCAGGTAGAGGGCATGCGAGTCGAGGTACAACTGCTGCGCCTCCCACAGCGTGCACTCCATCCGCAGGAATCTCGCGAGAACTTCGGCGCGCTCGAGGGGGCGCACGCCGAGCAGTGGCGGCGGCCGCTGCGCCTCCAGCCCAGGCAGCTGGTCGAGCCACAGCTCGAGGTCCTGGACTGGAAGAGCCGACTGGAGCTGGCTCACGAGGAGATGTATCGTCGCAAAGACGCCGCCGCACGGCCCCTGAGGCATCCGAGGCGCGAGTGTGCTGGCGTACTCGCGCCGTGGCGAGCGCCGTGGGAGCAGCGGGGAGATGAGAGGTGGCGTACTAGGCGTACGTCGCGCGCGCTCGCTCTGCCGTGCTCGCTCGCGCTCGTACGCTAGCTCGCGCTCGTACGCTCGCTCGCGTTCCCGCGCACGCTGCCGCTCTGCGATCGCCTCGAGGCTGGTGCTCTCCTCCTCCTCGTCCTCGTGGAGGCGATGAGAGGAGAAGCGCACAAGCCGACGTGAGCGCAGGCTCATGCCGCTGTCCGTGCTCGCGTTCATCTCGCGCGACCGTTGGATTTCAAAAGGGAGCGTACGCACCCGGGATGTGTAGAGCGGGGACGCCGCCGCACACCGTGACCGTCCCATGAGTCCCAACATGGTCTCTGGTGTGCCTCGCGGCGTGCGTGGGATGTGCAAGGGCGGAGGCCGGCTCCCGTCGTCATTGAATCCGTCATTGCCCGTCTCCTCCTCGTCATCATCGTCCAAGCTCGCGATGCGGCGTGCTGGGGAGCGGGTGGCAGCAACGGATGTGCTGGGTGCAGCGGCGGCGCTGGTGGATGAGCTCGGCGTCGGCCCCACGTCGTAGAGGGCAGGCGCTGCTTGGCGCAGCCACTGCGGCGACGATTCCGCTTGGGGCCCAGGCGTTGTGCCACGCTCAGCGGCCGTATCCTCGACGGCACCGACGTCCGCGGCCGCGTCCACTGCGTCAACAACTGCCGCCGTGACGGTCGGCATCGTCGACGACGTGCTCTTGCCGGGCGAGGAGTAGCCGGCGGCGTCTCGAAAACGCTCGGCGGCGTCTCGGAGCTCGCCAGCACGCTGAGCGAGACGCGCCGCGCCCTCAGATGCCTCATCGCGTTCCCGCTCGGTCTCCAGCAGCTTGATCGCGGCGCACTGTGCGAGTTCACAGACTGTCCGGTCTTGCGCACTCAGTGTCCTGCCCAGAATGAGCTCATAGGCGGCCGCGCAGAAGGCGGGTTCCTTGAGCTCATTCATGCGGATGTCGAGCGCGTAGAGCAGCGAGGATATGGCCCGGCATCCCGTGTATGCTTTTTCGGCCAGGCTGTAAGCGCGGTGAGCATCGCCGCGGTCGCGAGCTGCTTCAGCAAGGCTCATGAGAGCCTTGTGCTCTTTCAGCGAGAGCACTGGCGAACCCTCAGGTTGTTGCGGAGGGTCGACGAGGAGCGAGACCTCCCAGTGTGGCACGGGCCCCGGACGCGCCATGATGGATTGCTGTGTGGGCGAGTGGGCGATGTCGTGCTCAAAACCGTGCTCAAAACCTCCAAATTTTGGTGCGCCGTTCCGGTTAATCGAAGTCACCGAGATGCGGGACACACACATTATGACCCACATACGGTGGCGATACACTGCGCGTGCGCCCTTCATTGTATCTAGAGGTTCGTATGACAGAGGTTGCACCTGATAATTATGATTTCCCATCGAGTGGCAATCAGTGTAACCGTGACCGTGGTGTTTAAGACCGTGTGTCAGACAATGCTCAATGGTGTCAGAGTCACTGTCGTGTGACTCGCATGTGTGTCCCGCGGCGAGCTGCCCGCGGCGCGGCTCCCCCCGGTGTCTTTCAAGCCGACTGGTACCAGTTAGAAGACACCGTCGGGGGAGCCGTCGACCACGACACCACGTTAGAAGACGTCCGACGTGCATGCAAGGGGGAGCCGGGACACACACGGGACCGGTGGGGTAACAGGACTCTTACGTACCACGCGCTCAGTCAGCGACATCAGTCAGCGAAGCACCGCGACCCCGGAGAGTACGTAGCCCGTCGCCGGGTACGCATTCATCTCGGGGTGCGTGCGTAGATCGGCGACTTGGTACTTGCGTGCCCACGTCTCCATAAGCTGTAGGCGCACGGCGGCGCGCGACTGCTGGCACACGTGCAAGCACTCGGCAAGCGGCGTGATCGACGGGTGGTACACGACAAAGGGCGAGCCGGGCACGAGGCGTGCAAGCAGCGCGAGGATCGCAACGGCCGGCGCCTCGCGCACGGCCACCACGAGGCTCGTGAACCCCTGGGCTGCGACTTCAGACAGAGCTGCATCCCGAAGAGTGAGAATCTTCCGCGGATTGTGCTCGCCGCCACGGACTGCGCTCGCCTCGCCGCCCGCCTCGCCGCCCGCCTCGCCACTCGCCGCCTCGCCGTTCGCATCGACCTCGTCCGCGCCCGCCGCCTTGTCCGCCGCTTCGTCGACGTCCATCGCAGGATCAACTGCCGCCGCCTCCGCCGCCTCCGCCGCCTCCGCCGCCTCCGCCGCCTCCGCCGCCT
>ENA-UOUZ01001814-UOUZ01001814.1-mixed-culture-metagenome-genome-assembly--contig:-NODE-1814-length-12999-cov-123.720952_pt1 | contig 12999 bp, 7 predicted proteins | sample MGYA00238154_ERZ761575 | MGnify/ENA primary metagenome ERZ761575 (study PRJEB28896, sample SAMN07631632) | mixed culture metagenome | isolation source: Freshwater growth medium | place: USA...
CATCAGGATACATGAGGGATACATGTATCCTTCAGGATACACGCAGGATACATCATGATACATCAGGATACGTATCCTGATAACAAACCCCCCCAAACTCGATAACAAACCCCCCCGCAGCCACTGAGACTGTCATCGCACATCGGTCGAGTTCAGGGACACCACGGGAGCGACTTTCAGAGGGACAGACTCAGACGGATCACATGTACCGGCTCCCCCCGATGACTTTTTACCGGTCCCGTGTGTCCAAACTTGTTCAGACAGCAATGAGACAGCGAAACCGTCCATGAAATATTTGTGTGTGGGAAGTTGGTACCGGTAACTGGTGCCGAAGTCTGCAGTTGATAAACCTGTCAGGGAGGGCGTCCTGGGGGTGACCGCTTGCCAGCGCCGTCATGTCGAATGTCATCAAGCAGATGCTGCAGGTTCAGAACACTGATACCACTCTATGTGAAATGCTCAGCCACATGACGCGCGTCGTCGGTTTCGTATCCGTCGCCATCATAATCTACTCGCCCTTCAACCGCGATTGGATCAACAAGCCCGTTGGTGGCTGGGACGCGAATCGAACAGACGACAGCTGGGGGAACTACCGCTGGAACTGGGATTGGATCGACTGCATGTATTTCTCGATGGTCACGATGACGACCGTGGGCTACGGCGACCATCCCACGCTAACCCAGGAGCTGCGCATCTTCACGATGTTTTTTGCTTTAACGGGCGTCTTAGTTGTGGCCAAGTCGATCACCGTCATCGCCGACTGGTTCGCCGCGGAGGCGCGCAAGCGCTTCATCGCGAAGCAGCGCGTGCTCCTGAAGGATGCGATCCACGTCGCAGAGACCGTCCGATCCGAGCTGCATTCATTCCAGGAAGGACAGGAAGGAAAGGTCGAGGACGGGTCCTCACCTCGGGTCATCTCGCCAAAGAGAGCAAGGGTCATCTCGCCAAAGAGATCAAGACTGGAACTTGACAAAGTAGACGTGGTGCCGTTTGACACTGCCCAGATACTCACGCCCCGAGACGAGCACGCTGGCCGCGGCGCCGCCATCGACGTTGGCGGCGCAGTTCCACCCAGCCCGCCCCCCTCTCCGTCCCAAGTGGTTCCCTACCCGATTTCGGCCCAGACGGATGCTGCGGACGAAAGTGGGATGGTGACTCCAAGGAAGCAAGCGGACGGTAGGGGTCGCTGGTGGAAGGGCCTGAGCGGTCGCCTTCCGGACCGCAAGCTCGTGTGTGGCGTGCTTAAGGCACTGCGACTGACGGGCGTGTACTTTTGCTTGTGCATCATCCTCGGCGAGCTCGAGAACATGCAGATCGAAGGGTGCGGCCGCTTTGGCGCCGGCTGGGCCTGTGGCAGCACCGGCAACTGCGAGGCCTGGAAGCTGAGCCATGAGCTCGGAGAATACTGCTGGTCGTGGATCGATCAGTTCTATTACGGGGTGATCACGTACGTCACCATTGGCTACGGCGACGTGAAGCCGCACACCAAGGGGGGGAAGGCGCTCGCGTCTTTGCTTGTAGTCATGGGCGTCTTCTCCTTCACGACGATGTTGGCTGAGCTCAACGACCTTCAGCAGGCCAAGCGGCTCGGCGCCGACAAGACCATTCAGCAGCGGATCGACGAGCTGAATGAGGTCATCGCGCAAGATGATGACGGCAAGGTGTCTGCCGAGGAGTACATCATCTTCAACCTCAAGAAGATGGGCAGTGTGGACGACGAGACCCTCGCTCTGCTCAGGGACCAGTTCAAGGCGCTCGACGCGGACGGCAGCGGCGAGCTCGACTCGGGTGATATCACGATGCTCGAGGAGGCCGCCGCTCACTTGGATCGCGAGCAAGAGGCGCGCGAGCTCGCGCGCGAACGCGAGCTCGCCGCGGGGGCAGGCGGAGATGGCGGGGGCGGGGTGAAGATGCTCTGGCCCAGGAAATGAGCTGCTCTTCGTTGACTTCGTGTCAGCACGGGCACGTACGTACACTATCTAGCACGGATGAGCACGTGTTCGCAAGGCTGGGGTGGATCCACGATCCTGTATGCTCTGTTGCTCTCCCGACCGCTGTCATACCTTTTACGTTTCGCGCATGCCCTCGCAGTGCTGTGTGCTGTCGTATAAAGCCGTACCATTTTTGCATTCAGCCAGGGCCACGCCCACGGTCGCCTCCCTCGGACGACCCCGCGCTCCAACTAAGCTCCAACGGCTCCATGCCCGCCTCCCCCGCGGAGCCCGCTGCCCGGGGGCCGCGGCGCCGCGGCGCCCGGGCGGGTGCTCCGTGCGCCACCCGCTGCGGCTGCCCGCGGGCGCCGGGGGTCGGGCGCACGCTCGGGCGGGGGGGGGTGGCGAGGAAGGCACTGGCGGGGGCGCGGCGGGGCGTGGCCGCGGGGCTGGGGCCCGCGACAGTCGCCTCGGCGGAAACCGCGACACGCACAGTCGAGTTCGAGACTGCAGACTCGAGCGTCCCGGCACGCCGCCGGCCCCGGTTACACGCCCGGCGCGACCGCGCGGTCATGCGTCAAGGCCCGTCAAAAGCGTCATATCTCAACCACGGAAACCGTCAGTCCCCCGCGGCCGCATTCCCGGCTCTCGGGCCGCGGTGCTGCACTTGTTGTTGTTCCGCGACGTGAGCTAGGGTGCGTCCTAGGGACTGGAGCCGCGCGCGCGCGATACTAACGACGGATAATGCCCTAGCGCCGGCTCAGTCACTCTAGCGACTCGACTCGTAGCGACCGCGGGAGGCTCTAATCGAATGTCTAAATACACAGAAAAGGCGAGGCCGGAGTCGTGTGATTAGTACAGCGCACCGGCGGGCAGCACGGGAAGAGGCGGCGGGCTCTTGCGATGCATGCTTGCGACAACCTCCTCAACAGATGGCGCTTGCGAAAGCGCGTCATGGCGAAGCTGCTTGAGCTCACCGACGGACACCCCACGGCGCGCGGCTACGCGCACCGCGCCGCGCGCCACCCTAGAAGGACTATTTCGCAGCTGCGGAAACGAGGTGCTCCCGATCAGCCTCGTAGGACTGAGACTCTCGTGAGGGCTGTCGGCTGAGTGCTTGGTAGGCCCGACCTTTTGCGGCGAGCGGTCCGGCGTGCCGCCCAGCGCCGGGAGCTGGTGCACCAGCATTGCCGGCGGCGTCGGCAGGACGCCGTGCTTTCCCATCGGGCTGTGGATTGAGGGGGAGATCTTCTCCTCGGGGAAGGCGAGCTCCTGTAGCGCACTCAAATAGGATCTCGCGCGCTGCGAGACCGGCGCGAGCATATCTCCGAAGAGCTGCTCGAGCTCGGACAATCTTGAGAGCACCAGGCTCACCTTGGGCTGCTGCTGCTGCTCGAGCGCGCGCTGTCGCTCCAGCTCGAGCAGCTGGCGCTCGAGAGATCGCATCCGCTCAAGCGCCGAAGAGCTTTCGCGGTTGGTCCGATCGGCATCGCCGAGGCGCGAGGCAATGCTCGCACGCATCGCGAGGAGGGACGCCTCCGCGTCACGGGCGCGCGCAGCCGCCTGCGCCCCTTCCCTCTCGGCCACTCGGTGCGCATTCATGGTGCGCTCGAGCGCCTCGAGTGCCACGTCGCAATCCTGCTGCGTGCGCGCATGTGCGTCGATCTCCGAAGCGAGGGCTTCAATGCCCTGGCCATTAGCCCATTTGAGCCGCGCGACCTCCGCTCCGAGCTCATCTGCCTTCTTCTGCGCGCTGCTCGCCTTCGCCTCTGCCGCGCGGCAGGCATCCTGCAGCATCCGATCACGCGCCATCGCCTGGTGCGCCGCCCTCTCGAGCTGAGCGAGGCGCGTCTCAAGGCTCGACTTTTGATCGGCCTCCTGCAGCAGTGCCTCGCGCTCTTCGGCAAGCCTCTCGCGCTCACGCTCGGCTTGCTCGAGAAAGTGCTTGGTCGTGTCGAGCTCAAAGCTCATCGAGTCGAGCGTGAGCGCCGACATACGGATGTCCTTCTTGGAGAGAAACTGCACCACCATGGCACGCGTCTCGGCGCGGCGCACGATGCGCGCCTTGAGCTCGAGCCGCACTGCGGTGATCGCCCAGCGCCAGCGCCAGCGCGCGACGACCTGCGCACGCTGATAACCTGCCTTGGTCTGCTCGCGCGCGAGCTCAACGGCCTGTGCTTGATACGCCTCCGCATTCTCGCGGTCCAGAGCCTCCAAGTCAGCCTTGAGCACGGCCAGCTCGTCGCCCTTGGCGACCAGCTGCCGATTGAGCAGCTGGATCTCAGCCAGCTTCTTCGTCTCGGAGTCCGCCAACGCGAGAGCCCGCCTCAGATGGTCGAGCTCGAGCTGCGCGGCGCGCAGCTCCTTCCCTTGGGACTCGTGCTCCTTGCTCAGCTTCCGGAGCTCGAGACCCTTGTCCTTTGCCTCCTTTTCGCTCTCGGCGAGCTTCTCTGCGAGTGTGTCGTGGGAGCGCTGGAGCTTCCTCATCAGAATGTCGTTCCGCTTTCGAAAGCTCTCCATCTCCCCGGCCGCCTGCTGCACCACCTCCATGGTAGCCTCCATGCCCTTGATCTTGTTCCTGTACAGCAGCTCGGTCCCCTTGCTGCCGAGCTCCACCTTGCTCACCACTTCTTTGTCCTTGTCGGACGTGGTCGAGGTGGCGCCGATGCCGATGAGCTTCATCACCTTGACCGCGAGCGTCGGGCTGCAACCCTGCTGCTGCACCGCGTGGGAGATACTCTCGAGCGCGAGCAGCCCGATCGTGCCGCCCTGAGCGCCGCCGACGACGTCGTGCGAGATTGGGTAGCCGGAGAGCGCCCACCACTCGCCCACCAACTCGCCGATGCCTCGCTCGCGCCGGACGGCAGCGCACTCGACGATCGAGCCGCGCAGCACGATGCCGATGAAGTGGAGCGAGCGATCACGCTGCAGGATCACCTGGCCTGCCGAGAAGTTGTGCAACACGAGGCACTTGAGCAGCTCGAGCGCCTCGACCTTATCGAACCCGCGCGCCTCGAGGGACATGGTCGCCACCTGATGACGCACCGACATGTCGGATACAATAGGCCCCTGGGACACCTCAGGCAGCCCGAGGGTCTCTTGGCTCTTTGTCCTCGGGCGCCGTGCGGCCGCGCGCGCGAGCGCGGCCTCGGGTCCATTCGCGCCCACAGCGCGGTTGCTCGGCATCGGATGCGGAAAGATGAGCTTTGATGAGGCCGCCTGCCCAAACTTGTGCATGAGCTTCTGCGTGACCTGCGGGTTCTGCAGGTACATGGCCGGCAGATCGGCGAAAAGCACGCACGCGAGGCTGCCCGAGGACTGCCCGACAATGTCGCACAGGCGCTTGCCGCCGCGGAAGAGTGCCATCTCTCCGACGATCTGCCCCTTGCGCAGCGTTCCTAGAATCTCGCCATCCTCGAGCACCGCGTCGAGCAGCCCTGTGAGCACGATGCCGCACCACGACGCCTCTTCGCCGCACGAAGCAAGCAGCTCGCCGTTCGTGTACGTGAGGTACGACAGGTACTCGACGAGGAAATCGAGCTCGTCTTCATTGAAGCCGCTGAAGCACATGCCAGTCTTCTGCACGGACTCGAGCTGCTCACGAAAGGTCTCAGTAGCGATGTTGAGCTCCTCGGATACGGCGCGCTGCGATGGCCGGCGCGCGAATGGCTTGATGGAGCCCTCCCTGGCTGCGAGGGCAGCGGCGAGCGACACCGACATAACCTCCGCCCTTCACACAAGAAACATGTAACGGAAATTCGGCAAGTTTGGAACGGCAGTCCTTGATTTGGCTAGACAGGGCCAGACTCCTCCCTGTGCTGTGAATCTAGTCCCCCTCCGAGGCCGCTGCCTGGCCCACCGTCCTGCGGGCTGCGGTGCCTACCAGAACCACATCTCCGAGGCATTCGAGCGCCTCATGATCTCCTTTCGGGAGGTCGGCCTCACCCCCAACCATGATCTTCTCCCGGCCAGCTCCCACTTCCCCGACCTTTTCTCACGTCTCGATGACGGCCGACTCAGCCCCGCCACTGTTCCCCTAGGGGCAGCCGCCCACCGTGACCTTGATGACTCCCAGCACGATTCCCCCTCCTTCATCTACGACCTGGATGCCCTTGATGCTACTTGCCACCCACACGCTCAGAGAGCAGCCTCGGCAGTGGTAGCTTCACGCGCTTTCCTTGTCCTTTTGAATGATCCGGTCACTACGGCCACGGGCAGAGCCCGCCTCCTTGACGGTAGCTCGGCTAAGGGACCCTTCACTTGGCTCCGGCGCCTCCCCATCCCCTCCAGCGACCCTGGCGACACTCCTTTCTTTGCTTTCCAAGTCCCCCAGCACTTCCCTGTCGCCCTCGCCCTTGACCTTCTACTTCCTCCGCCCACGCAAGGGGAAGGCACCATCCTCCGCTGCACCGCCTGTGCCACCGTAGCCCAACCTTTAGGCCACCCTCTTGTTGGCCCAGGCGATCGGCACTTTGTGCCATGCCCCCACGGCATGCGACTCCATTCCACTTGCCATGACCCCGCTGTGCAAGCTCTCGTCCCCTTTCTCGATGCGATCCTCGGTGCCTCACGAGTCACAGCCGAGCGCGGCGGCCAAGGAGGCCAACGAGCTGTTGACCAGTGGATGCAGAATCATTCTATCTCTCACGTCCCCGACATCATCCTCCACGACTACGATAGGCCCAACTCCTTTGTCCTCATCGACATCAAAACTCTCGACGCGGCTGGCGCAGCCCACATCGCAGCCCACCACACTGACCGCGCGCGCATGTCTGCCCACCTTGCCATCGCTGCTCACTCGCGGCGCAACCAGTATGGCGACATCGGGCCCAATATGCGCCTCATCATCATCGCGATCAGCACGTGCGGCGCCATCAACTCTGAGGGCATCGATTTCATCTCACACCTCGCCAGGCGCACCGACAATTCCATTCCGCCTGCCCTTCTCCACCAAGCTTCTTGGTCTGCACCCAGACTAGCCCCTATGATCAGAATGGCCCTCGGCTTCGCCGTCCGGCGAGGCCTCGCGGCAGCCGTCTATCACTGGTGGCGACGCTTCCCTGCTCTTGGCCAGCGACCCCCGACGCCGCCTCCGCCCCCGCCGCCGCCTCTGCTGCAGCCGCCACCGCCGCCACCGCCTCGGCGCCCTCAGCCGCCGCCACCGCCGCCACCGCCTCGGCACCCCCAGCTCGACGACGACCTCTCCCCGGCCGAGGAGGCGGCTCTGAGCCCCCTACCACACCACGTGTCGCCTCCGCCCTCACCACCCCCGGATCACGAGCACCCTTGGGCGCAGCCCCCGCCCGTCATGTCATGCCATGCCATACCATATCATTCCATGTTTGGCGGAGATGGAGATGGTCCCTCTCTTCACTCGCCAGCCAGGCGACGTGATAGTATGTGTTGTGTCTGTGTGTCCGCCACGGTCCACACGCCCGCCAGGCGAGGTGGTTGCACGGGTTCAGACCCGGGGTTGACCCGGGGTATGGCGACTCTGAACCGTGTCTGTGAGCGCGGTACACGTTGCATGTCGCGAGCATGAGAATGAAGCGACTGTGACGTGTGCGAGGTGTTCGACCTTCACGCTTGGTTTGAGTTTGGATCTGTGCGTGTTGGTGTGTTGTGAATGAAGACGTTTCGGCCCTCACACTCGTGTTCCGCAAGAATGCTAACTCTGGCAGCCCTCGTCGCGTCGGCGGCGGCGGCGCAGCATGCACCCGCCTTCTTCTGGACGCCGACGGCCTTCGACTTGGAGATGCGCGAGCACGAGTTCCTGCGGGAGGCCACGAGTGCCGACCTGGAGCAAACTGTCGCTGCTGTGGTCGGCGAGTCACCAGCCCCCTCTGTGAAGGGCAGCGCGCTGTTCGCTGGCCGGCCAGCGAAGGCGCCTGAGGTACAGCTCGTGTTCCTCGCGGACGGCCTGACCACGGAGGCTGTGCGCGCGCACGGCAGCAAGCTTCAGGCGCTGCAGTCGCTCATGAAGAAATCTGCAGCCTCGATGACGGCACCCTTCACCATACCGACGCCGCAGAAGCGCGCCTTCGACGACGCGAAGGCGCGCATCGCGGGCGCGGACGTGGAGGAGTACCTGCGCGCGAACGCGCAAATGTACTCCAACGGCGCGGCGGAGACCGTTGTGGTCGAGCTCGTCGCTGCTGATGGCGCCGACGCTGCTGAGACCCTTGCTGCCCACGATGAGACCATCGGCAAGGTCGCGCGCGCGGTGCATGCGGGCACGAACGGCAACTACGCGGCGCTGCTCACGGGCGCGCACGGCCAGATCGGCGCGCGTCGCCTGCTCGTAGGTGAGCAGCTCGCGCCTGCTCAGTTGTTGCTCAGCGGCTCGTACCTGTACACAACCCCAACGCTGCTGACAGCGTACATGATTAGCCTCATGCTCTTCATCATCTTCATCTCGGGCTTCTGCTGCCTCTTCTCGCTCCAGACGCCCAAGAGCTTCGATGAGCTCAAGTCCGCGTAACGCCCGCGCCGATGGAAGTTGTCTCCGTACTCGGAACCGTTTCGCTGGTTGCGGGGTTGGGGTTCCGTTGCCGAGATGCCGACGCGCAACGCATGACGCCGTAATTTTCAGCCGTGTTTTGTGCGGATTCTGAGGTTCCGATCCGAGCATTTGAGCTCCCGTTCCATCATTCCATCCGCGCGACCACGTGGGGCGTAATATCCGCGTACAATGCGTGTAAATCTCGGCACGACCGGCCCGCACGATGGACGATGATACGACGATCGGTGCCGTCCCGGGTCGATGCTCGATCTCTGGACTCTGCCGTCTGCGTCACGTGTTCGCGGTTTGGCCGGGCCGATCGTGCGTTATAAACATCTGGTGCAACCCCGCGCCGGGCGGCCGCGACCGCGCACCGGCACGGTCGGCACCGCGCGCCTCCTCTCTCACCCGCGTGCGCGGCACACACACCGACAGTGGCGACAGGACACGAGTCAAGGGCCGAGTGTACAAACTACAATCGCCCGCACGCATTGGCCAATTGTACAACGTCCCTTCCGGCAAACAGCCTCTAATAGGCGGAGTGGGTTGATCGTTACTAGACGCTCTCTTCGACGAGCATCAGAAAAAGAAGCGGCTTCCGGCGTGCGATGAGCAAGCGCAGGAATGCGCGCGCCAGCCCTTGTGGAATTGTGGAAGTGGCGTCGCAGCCCGCGAAGGGCAAATTGTGACACCTCTCTCAGAGGCGGCCGGTTGACCCCGGCGTCGATCCGGGGCGATCCCGCAGCAAGCGGCTGGTCACCTCAACACCCAAGAAGAGGCCGGCATTCGCAGGGAAGGCGCGGACCACCTGCGCGCGGGAGGCGGGAGGCGTGTTTCCGAGTGTCAGTGTCGCAGCGGGGGTGGGGGTTGATGGGGGGTGATGGGGGGTGATGGGGGATGATGGGGGGTGATGGGGGGTGATTGGGGGGTCGGGGGGGGGAGGGGGGGGAGAGGCGGTGGGCGCGTTGCGGAGGGCGCGTTGTCGGCCAGAGCGCGAGAGGCACGCGAGTCATGACGTGAGCGTCGATGGTTTGGTTCGAGCGATCGATCCATACCGCCGCAGACCATCCCGTGAAGAGCGCACGCACGCCCTCCTCCTGAATAATGCGGCTCATCAGCTGTAGAAGCGGCCCTCGGGCGGCTCCCGACTGCAGGCGCGTCTTGGCCACGTCGAAGGGCATGATGACAGACCAGCCGAGGCAACCTGCCAGGCCGCCAGCCATGAAGATCGTGGGCGTGCCGAGCTCATCCTTACTGCTGAAGCCGCGCGCGCGCATGATGCTCGTGCATATGGTCTCGTAACCACCGTAGAACAGTGCGTTGAAGGGCTGCGACCGAGATTCATCAGGCACGAGATGAGAGGGGTGCTCATCATGCTCGCGGGAGGGGGCGGCGGGGAATGCTCTCGCCTTGTGCGAATCGTATGCGCACGCTCGCTCGCATCACGCAGACACACGGGGGTGGAGGGGCGCGCTCACCACATCGCGTAGAAGGAGGGCCGTGAAGCCGCGGTACAGGCCAAGCGGCCCCTCCCTGCGCACCACTTGCATACACTCGCCGGCAAGTGTTTGCCGCACCTGCACCTGCAAGCGCACCTTGAGGACCTCGAATGGGCAGATGGCGATGGCCGTAAAGACGCCAGTCGCACCACCGAGTGCAACTTCCGTGGGCATGGAGAAGCGAGTGTCCGGAGCGCATGAGCACGCAGCAGCAAGCCAACGGCGGAGCGAGCGCTGGACGGTAATGCCGACCGCATTCTCAGTCATGGCAGAGCTGAGCGCGGGCACGGTGCCCTTATACAGCGCTTGCGGTCCCTCCGTTCGCAATGTTCTCCCAATTGTCTCAACTAGCCCTGGGTACGGTCTCCCTCCAGTTTGAATTCGCGACTTGGCAACGTCGAATGGCAAGCCAAGCATGGTGCAGGATACAGAGCCTGCCATGCCAGCGGCGGTGTCCTTCCACATCCGGCCGACCAAAGGCAACAACACAGGGACGAGCGGAAATAAGCGCGTACCGCCACCTTTGGGAGAGTGAGAAGCCGACGGATTGTCTTTTTGCGCATCTGCGGTCGGCTTCATCAGAACGCCACGGATTTCTGATGACCGTTTCAAAGAAGCACTACAAAAAGGGTAGGTCACTACAAGGTACATGTACCCCCATACCATGTTCTCCGAATGGCGAGCACCCATTTAGTAGTTTTCCGATCTTTTCATGGATGTCCTCGACGCGCTTGCGTCGCTGCACCACGAACATCCCCATCTGGCCAGCATAGATGTGGCCTCCGTAGCAGCGGGAATCACGCTGCCGATATTACCAGCGCTCCTCGTGTTCTTCGCAGCGGGCACAGCGCTCGGGCTGTGCATTTTCTTCATCGTGAGCCTCTCCGACCTCACCGATCCGATCGATCCGATCAACCCGTATACCTTCGAGGCGCGGATAAACCCAAAGCTAAAGCTTGAGCTCGTGGCCCATGGATCCATCGTACTCGCGCTGATCATGTGTCACAACCCTATTGTGCTTCTAGTCGCACTACCAACAGTTGCCGTGCGCGGCTTTTGGTTCGTGCAGCGCAAGCTCGAGGTCGACTCGACCACATGCTACCACGACCGCACGCAAGGGTCGCTGCGCATTCGCTGGAGCATCATGGCCGCGTGGCATGCCATCGCTCTCGTGTTCGCCTTCACGCAGATGGTTCTGCACGCCGCGCTGTCGCTCGCATAGACATTGCCGCCCGGCGGGCCGGACCGCTAAAAAAACGGTTGGAACCTGGCGTTCGCGTAATCGTCGTCTAGCCTCCGTGTGCAGGCGTCCATGTACAAAGAGCACGGATCGCTTTTTGTGTCTCTGTGCTTCATATGAACACTGCGCGCGCTCTCGTCTCAGCCCGCCGCACGAGCGCGCGGTGCCCTGTTTCGTTTTCGCGCCGCATGTGCTCTACACACGTGGGTCTCCTCTGCGCGTCGCCGCCAAGCGTGGTGTGATTCTGGCGCGCGCGCCCTAAGCGAATCCGCCGACTCGAGTGCATCGAGGCTCCGGCTCAGTCCCCGCCGCCGTTGGCTGCTCCCGCCGCCGTCGCGCGCATCTCAGCATATGCCGCCTCATCCAATGTATCCGCACAGACCTGCTTGCCCGCAAACCAGCGGCCGTTGAGCGCAGCGACAGCCTTGGCCGCGCCCTGCTCGTCGCGGAAGCGAAAGAGGATATGGCCCGCTGACTCACGGAGCACGGTCGCCTCGCGCACCTCACCGTGCTTGCTCACCTCCTCAATGACATCCTCCTTGAGGTCGCCGAAGAAGTGGGGGTCGTCGCGCGCGTCCTCGCAGTTCGGATCGAAGAGATTCTTCATCAGCACGTAGGTGCTCGGCGGCCCAGCGGGCGGCTGCACTGTGCCGGCCGCGGCACCGGGCAGTGCACCGTGCGGCATGAACGGCAGCATCGCTGGCGCCATCATGCCCGGCATCATGCCCGGCATCATGCCCGGCATCATGCCTGGCATCATGCCTGCCATCATGCCTGGCATCATGCCTGGCAGCATGCCTGGCAGCATGCCCGCCATCATCATGTTCGGCAACATGTTAGGCAGCGCGTTCGGGATGGCGGCGGCGGGCGGCGGAGGCGGAAGCTTTTCGGCGACGACGACGCACTGCAGCCGCTTGCCCGCGAGCTCGATGCCGTTCATGGCCTGCTCGGCCGCCTGCGCCTCCTCGGGCATCACGAAGACGATGTGCGCGATGCCCAAATTAGGCAGCTGGATGGACGCGATCTCGCCAAAGGGCGAGAAGACCTCACGCACGTCGTCTGCGGTGAAATTGTGATGCAGCTCGCTCACGATGAGCTTGTTCAGCGCCGGCGGCTCGGCGGCGCCGCCCATCATCGCCGAGGCCGCCGCCACGTTCTTCGCTTGCTGCGCGAGCCGGTTCTTCTCCGCCATCGACGCCTGCACCAGCAGGGGCTGTCCTTTGAAGGCGATCCCGTTGAGCGCGAGCGCGTTCATCACGCTCTGCGGGTTCTCGAACTCGACGTATCCCACGCCCTTGGACTTGTTCGAGCGCTGGTCGCGGATCAGCCGGATGTCGCGCACCTTGCCGCACTGCGAGAAGAACTCAAAGATCTCAAAGTCGTCCGCGCGCGGGTGGATGCGCTGCACGAGCACGGTCAGGTCGTCGCGCATCGCCTCCTCCATCTCGCGCGCCGCCGGGTCGGGCGACGGCGAGCGCGGCCGGCGCGGCCGGTCGTCGCGACGTGCGTACTCTGGATCCTCGCGGTGGCGCGGCCGTTCATCCTCGCGCCGGCGACGGTCACGGTCGTCGCGCCTGTCGCGATGGTCGCGCTCGTGGTCGCGATGCGAACGCTCACGGTCGCCACCATCCCGGTCGCTGCGCCTGTCCCTGTCGCCGCGCCTGTCCCGGTCCCGGTCGCTGCGCCTGTCCCTGTCACCGCGCCTGTCCCTGTCGCCGTCCCTGTCGCGGCGTCGGTCGGCCTCGTCCGCTGTCGCTGGTGCCGGCGGCGCTGGCGGCGCTGGCGGCGCTGGCGGCGCTGGCGGCGCTGGCGGCGCTGGCGGCGCTG
>ENA-UOUZ01001815-UOUZ01001815.1-mixed-culture-metagenome-genome-assembly--contig:-NODE-1815-length-12989-cov-110.075073_pt1 | contig 12989 bp, 4 predicted proteins | sample MGYA00238154_ERZ761575 | MGnify/ENA primary metagenome ERZ761575 (study PRJEB28896, sample SAMN07631632) | mixed culture metagenome | isolation source: Freshwater growth medium | place: USA...
GCACCGCTTGTTGTCGCCGCCGCGATGCGGCGCATCGGGGGTATTGCCCTGAGGCAGTCCCTGAGTCACTCAGCGAGGTCCTGAGAACGCGGTAACGCGGCGGAGCTCTCGCCAGTGTCCTGTATCCCGGACGAGTTTCTCGTCCGAGGCCCGGTATGATTACAACCCGGTTAAGGAAGGGGCTTTGGTATCGTAGCAGACCCAGTAGAGGGTAGCTTCGGAAAATCCGACTGCACTCGTTGATGCTCACGGCGGATCCTGAGAACGCGGTGACGCGGCGGATTCTGAGAACGCGGCAAACGAGTGGTTCGTCGTTATCGGAGCCCGCGACGAGAGGCCTTGCAGTGCAGAGGGCTCGCACGCGCGGGTGTACCGCTTAGGCTCCCGCCGCAAGGGCGTCGACCAGTGAGAGACCGAGGAGCTGCCGGATGGCGAGCTCGCTCGAGAGCGGGGGAAGGGACCCCACGGAGACGGAGTCAACCTGCGCGCTGGCAGCGCGCGAGAGCAGCTCCTTGTAGCTGCTCGGGTTGAGGCGGGCATAGACCCGGAGCGAGTCTTCCGTCTGCCAGCGGCACAGGGCCTGAATTTGGGCGTGGGAGGCGCCAGCCGCCAGGAGCGAGCACGCTAGATAGATCCGTGCCGAGTGCCAGCTGTACTTGCTGGCGTTCACCTTGCCAATCAGGCGGCGAAGGATGAGCTGAAGCATGCTGTCGAGCTGGCCGGCGGCGAGCGGCCGCTTGTTGTCTGCCGAGATTAGCGGCACGACTCGGCGCTGCTGCCCCACGGCGGGCACGGTGAGCTCGAGGGTGGCGAGATGGTTAAAGGCGGAGTCCGGATCCGTTGGCGAGTGGTGGAGGTAGATTGGAAGCGCACCCCACACTTCGCCGTACGGGTCCGCCTTGCTGGGCGGCGGGATGAGGATCGCATAGTCACCATTTCGGGGGTGCCGGAGGAGATCCGCCGGCGGGTCAGCATAGATGACACCTCGAAGGCACCACTGCAAGTGCGAGCGAGTCGCCAGCGCGGGCGTGAAGGTAGCGCCGGCGCTGAGCGCGAGCTCGCTCTTGCGCATGCCCGTCTGGCGCAATGTCGCGACAAAGGCGCGGAAGGCCGCTCCTACGGCGGGCACCGTCAGGTCGAGTGCGCCCTTGTCGGTCGAGATCAGGAGCTCGTGGAGGATCTCCTTGGTGAAGGGCTGCTTGCGCCTCACGATGAGCGACTGGGCGCCAAACTCGTTCAGGTGCTTCGCATTCAGCCTTTTGCACATTTGCCAGACGAGCTTAGTCGAGGGCAGCTCGACGGTGCGCTTGCTGTGCGCCTTGCGCACGCCGAGGTATGCCTTGTACGCGCTCGCGGGTTTGGCCTGCGCGCAGCCTCGCCGCCCGCGCATGACCGTGAGGGCGTACGGCAGGAAGTTGGCTGCGAGAATCGCCTCTCGCTCCTTCTCCTGCATCGTGAGACCCGCCTCGCATGGCCGCCAGCAGGGCGTGTTCAGGCCGTCGCAGTAGCCGCGCCAGAGCTTCATGTTGCTGTCGAGCTTGGCCTTCGAGCCGGCGTTGTCCCATGTGGCGTCGTGGACCGCACCGCACATCTGAGCAAGCCGTGAGGCGGCCGCCGGCTTGAGCGCGTAGCAGGTTGTGTCGCCGAGCAGCCGCTTTAGCGCAGTACGCTCGGGCAGCATGAGATCGAGCACATCGGACTCACGCTCGACTACGGCCGCACGGCGCTGCACTGTGAAGTCGTGCGGTGCCTCAAGCTGCGTCGTCGTCACGGTGCGCTCCGGCAGGTCGATCGCCACCGCAGCGTGGTGGTGACCGACGGCGGCAACCGCCGCAGCGGGAACGTGGCGCTCCACCCTGGGACGTGCGTACGGCAAAGGGCGGTTGGCCGACGCAACGTGGCGCTGCGGCCCAGGCGCCGAGAGAGAGATCGTCACGTCGGCGCACGCGGGGACCCTCTCCACGTGGGCCAGAGGTCGTCCATCCATACATATATTGTGAGAGCCCAGAGCGGTGGCTGGGCGCCGGTCGAGCTCGAGCTGCACGAGCTCGCTGAGCAGCAAGTCGAGCGCGCCCGGGTGCGGCTCGATGGTGAGGTTCGCCCCCGCATGCTCAGCGATCAGCAGGAGCTCGGAGATGCGGCCTCGGCTGGGAAGGTCAGCCGTGACGTTCACCTCGCTGCTGATGTGGCCGATCGTCATGTGCTCCCGAAGGCGCGCCATGCACTCGAGCGCATTGACGGCTGCGAGCACGTGCTGCATCAGCGGTGACGCCGACGCTTCTCGAGTGAGCACGAACGCTGGCACGAGCGCGTCAACCTCGGACACAACGAGCTCGTCAGCTGGGACGGAGGCGCCCCAGAGGCTGCAGTTGCCAAAGAAGCCAGCAAACTCCGTCACCGGCACCGGTAGCAGCAGCTCGTCGCCCGTCAGGCGGCGTACCCACACGCGTGGGCTTCCACGTCCCGTGCAGATCCCCGCGATCCCGGGGTGAGTGGTGCCCTCTTTACACGCGTCGCTCCGCCAGAAGTGGCGCGCCGCTCCAGGCCCTGCCTGCGCGACGCGCGCCATCGATGCGACCGCGCTCGTGAAGGGCGCGCCTGATGAGCGCGACAAGCGCTCCGTCCACTCGCCCGCTCTCGCCACAATGGCCGGCGTCAGGTGCCGTCCGGCGACGAGCGTGTCTGGCCCTTGCGCTAGCGCTCCTCCTTCCATCATGGGCGTGAACATGCCGTGCGTCGCAGAGGGGCGCATGCCCGCGAGGAAGGCCAGGTGGAGCAACAGCCCAACGAGCGACCTGTAGATGCTCGCCGCGAGCTCGCCCCGCGCAAGGCTGTGGAGCTGCGCGAGCGCGCGCTGCAGCTTATCCTCGCCGATGAACGCGATTCCTAGCGAGTAGTTGAAACACGTGCCGAGGGAGACGTCGTGTACTCCGAGCATACGTTTGGACGCGTCAGCCATGATGGTCCGGAAGCCCTTGGTGACGAAACACCAAGCCTTGGCCCCGCGTCGCGCGCGCTCTGGCCCAACGAACCGGAATTTGGTGTCATCAGTGTAGCCGCCTCTGGCGTGGAGGCGGCCAGCCAGTCCCGCGGCCTCGCGCCGGGCGAACCAGCCGTCGAGCTCGGGCGAGTCGAGCCGCTGCGCCGCCGTGTGCGAGCCATCGAGGACCTCGAAGACCGTGTCCCACATGTGAAGGACTAACTCGCAGAGCCGCTGACCCCAATTGGAGCCCGGGACCGTGCCTTGGCCGAGGACCTTTTCGACGATGTAGCGCAGCTCGGGCGCTTCGGAGGCCAGCTTCTCGAGCTCGAGCAAGATGTAGCCAACCATCCAGTAACAGCCTGCCATGAGCTTAAGTTGGTAGAACCAGTCATTGAAGTCGTCGCTGAGCGTCACCACGAAGGTCCCTACGATGATGGAGACGTGCTTCAGCACGGCGTCGTCGCTCATGTATTCCGATATGTACCATTTGAGCTCTGGCGGGCGCTTGGCGCCGTCGTCGCTCAGGGCGAGCACGCGCTCGCACGGGCGGAGTGCGAGCCCTACGGTCCACGTCGCCCCCGCCTGCGCACGGTGTACCCAGTCTGCCGCCGCGGCCGCGATGAGCGCGGTGAGCTCGTATGGTCGTGAATTTCTCGAGGCCGCTCGTGCAGCGTGGAGACCATGGCACCGGCAGTGCAGGCCTGCCAGAGCGTCAAGCCGAGCAAGCCCCGCCGAGTAAATCATCGTGGTTGCCTGCTGGCTCTCTGACCCAAGGCGGCACCGGGCAAAGCATGCCTTTCTCGAGTCTGTCTGGCGCCGGAGCTCGAGCTCGAGGTCAGGGACGACGCCCACCTGTTCGGCTGGGCTCTCAAGGACGTATGACGCCCCACGCCGGCAGGCCGCCGTGATGACCGCCACGACGCGCCGCGTTACTTCGTCGCTGCCCGACATAGACCAGACGGCAGCCACCACCATAACGTACACCCCCGCGCAAGCCTGAGCCATGAGACGCTGGTACGTCGCGTCCTCGCAGAGATCCGCATTACGGTGGATGCCGGCGGTGGTGCACCCGACGCCGTGGAGCTTAAGCTCGTCCGCCAGCTCGCCCGAGCTCGCAAACAGGTGCAGCACGAGTTTTGACGCCGTGCCAACGGCCGCCTGTGCAACACGCTGAGCGTCATTGAGCAGGCGCGCCTTGGCGACGACCCGCACGGCCACCGCGTCGAGGTGGCTCCGACCAGGACGGCCGCGATCAACAAGCTGAAGGCTGCGCCCGCGTGCGACGCCGGCGGCCAGCACCGACTCGTATGATGCACGCGCCCGTGCAGACACTCGGGCCTGCGACGCGCTGCACTTGAGCCCGAACTCGGCCGCGACGGTGAACGCCGAGCGGTTCGGGTTGGCATGCAGGAGATCGTAGGCGTCGCAAGCCGCCTCCTGCTGGTCGGCCCCACGGGCCAGAAAGGGAGTACCGAGTATCGACCCCAGCCCACCCTGCACGCTCCAGGGATGCGTTGCCGACGCGTCCGCTCGCTCGACGCGCACCTTGCCGAGTCGCGCCGAGAACTGAGCGGCCTCTGCCAGCGGCTTGACCGCCCCATCATCAGCCTGTGGTGGCGCTGAGCGCGCCGTGACCCGGACCTTGTCGAGCAGCCGGCACATGCGCTTGCCGTCAGATCCTCTGACGGAGTCGTAGCTGCGCTTCGACAGCGCGTTGAGGGCGTGGACACGGACGCCGTAGTCGTCGGCTAGCTCGCCATGAGGGAATGATGCGTTGATGATCACCCGGCGCTTGCCGTTAGGCTTCGGCCGAGTTCCCACCTGCTGAGGCCTCCACGGGTTGCGCGGCATGCGGTCGAAGAGCTCGTACCATCCGCGGCCAGCCCTCATGGCGATGTCGGTCTGGATCTTGGCAAGACCGCCGGCCAGCGACTGCAAGTGCCGGGGCAGCACCACCTGCATCTCCAAGTTGTCCGCGTCGAAGTCCACCCCAAACTCGAGGGTGCTAAAGATCTCCTGATCCGGGTAGCCCTCCGAGAAGTGGACCGCGAAGGGCAGATTGAGGTGCGTGGTCGCCGGCGCCGCCGTGTCCGTGAGCGTGTACTCGCCGTGTGCGGCGTCGTACTCGTACAGCCGCCCACGGTACTCGGGCAGCCGCTCGTGATCCGAGAAGATGAGCACCTCAGGCGGCTTGGCGGTGCATGCCTCGCCGTGCTCGAGCGCGTCAAGCAGATACGCTCGCTGGGCGAACAGCCATGGGTCCGCCTTTGCGCGAAAGTGCCCTGGCGGGTAGAACCCCTCGAAGTCTCTTGGGCCCGGCGGGCCGGGCAGCTGCGGCGCGGGTGGAGGCCGCTTGGCCGTCCACGGCGGCCGGCACCTCGATGCGAAGGGCGTGAGGGCCAGCGCCTCGTCCTTGAACGACGCCAGCGCACCCGTCTCTCTGAGGGACAGGGGAATCTGAGCCGGGTCCGCCTCGGCGATCCGCTCGCGCCACGCCGGGCAGTCGGCCGCCCAGATTTTGTCGAAGGACGCCGCAAGCTCGCTCACGCACTCGGATCCTGTGGTGCCGTAGCCCGCCGCGAGGGGGCACGCGAGGCGACCCGCCTCGAGCGCCGTGAGCGCGGGCCCCGGCTCTGAGAAGACGCCCCTCAGCTCCGCCACCTCGGAGCGGTGAACCGCCCACATCTCGTCAAAGCTGCGCGTCTCTCTCTCAAAGCCTTGCGACGGCCCTGGCAGTGGTGGCATGGCGGCACGCTTGCCCACCTCGAAGCCACCACCCACGCCGAGGGCCCTGTCGACCACGTCGCGCTCGGCGCCCGTGAAGATCGGTTCCAGGCTCGCGAGAGCAGGAAGATCGTAGAAGAGGCTGTGCCCACGATAGGCGGCGACCGCCGCGATCGCGTGCTCAGGCGTCCCTTCGAGCTCGCTGAGATCTCGCCAGACGGTGCCGGGCGCGCCCACGAGCCCTGGCGCCACCAGGCACACTGCAACCCAGTTAGTGCAGCAGAGCGAGTCGCCTGAAGCGAGCCGCTGCGCCGCCACGTAATGCGCCGTGAGCCCCCGCGGCTGGTCCTCGAGAAGAGCTGGCGCCCAGCGCGACGCCGCGGATGAAGCCCCCTTCATCGCCGCCGCACCGAGGAACGTGCGAGGCGCCTCACGCCCCCAGACGCCGCCGCCAGCCGGCAGCAGCAGGGCGGGCGCGGACGTGGCCGAGATCGCGAGCATGTAGAGGATAATCTTGGACGACATCGCCAGTGGCGCGAGCAGAACGGGTACTGCCGCCCTGGCCGTCGCCCTGGCTGCCCTGGCTGCCGCCGTGGCCACCTCCGACCACGCAGCGCCAGCCGCCCCCGAGGCAAAGGAGACCACCGCTCCGCCGCGGCCGCGCCCGCGCCCGCCGCCCTTGCCTCCGCCCTTGCCTCCGCCTCTGCCTCGCCCCTTGGCTCCGCCTCCCCCAGCGGCACCCTTGCCGCCCTTCTCACCAGCCGCCGCGCCACCCTTCTCGCCACCCTTGGCGCCGCCGCCCCCCTTGGCGCCACCCTTCTCGCCACCCTTGGCGCCGCCGCCCCCCTTGGCGCCACCCTTCTCGCCACCCTTGGCGCCGCCGCCCTTCGCCTTGCCTCCCCCCTTGGCGCCGCGACCTTTGCCACGACCCTTTCCACCCCCCCGAGGCGTGCCACCGCCTTTGGCCGCCGCCGCGGACGCCGCCGCGCTGCGCTCGCTGCCCGACGCCGCCGCCGCGTCGTCGTGAGCCCACGCCTCCGCCATGCCCGACCAGTCGACCTCCTCCTCCTCTACCTCCTCACCAGGCTCGACAGAGCGGTAGCCCGGCACTATCGCGGGATGGCCAAAAGCCATCCGCTCACCCAGCCCGCCCAGCTTGAGCGCCGGCGGACCCGTGCCGGGCGGCCACCCCGCGGGCGTCGCCAGCATGTCGGCCTCGAGGTCACTGGCGAGCTTCGCCGCCTTAGCCGTGGACGTATAGTCACGGTCGGGTCCGTCCAGGTCCCGACCGCGCTCAAAATCCTGCTGCTTCCTCTTCCCGCTGAAGAGCTTGGTGAAGTAGACCCGCATGCGGTCCGACTGCTCGTGCGCGGCACCCGAGATGCAGCGAGCGTGGCCGGGCGTCTGGCAGTACCTGCGGCGAAGGGCAGCGGTCTCCTTGAGCGATGCCACCACCGGCCAGCAGAACTTGGTCTGGCTGACGCCGGTGGCGATCGACGCCTGCAGAGGGACCACCGTCGTGCCCGACGAGGAGAAGGCGAAGTCAGTCTGGTTCCTCCAGAAAACCGCCATGGGAGGGCCGCCTTCCCCCGGCGGCGTCGGCGGCCGGCGCGAGATGCCGCCGCCGTCGTCACGGCGGGAGCTTGGGCTAGCACGCCCACCAGAAGGCGACGGCGAGCGCGAGCGCCCGGCGCGCGACGAGCCCGCCGCGCCCGGGCGAGCCATGCCCGCCGGGTACGAGACGCGCGTCGTGTCAAGCCCCAGCTTGTGCGCCAGTGCCTTGTTCCGAAGCAGCGCCTTGGTCGCCACGCCATCCTTCTCCGCCTCGTCCAGAGCGCCCCAGCACGATGAGCTGCGCGGGACGACCACATCGGGAAATGCCTGCAGCGGCGCGCGCCCCGAGATGACTGGGAACCACTCCTCACGGACCGACGACCACATCTCCTTAAAGAAGGTCTGGATGGTCTCGATGTCGTCCGCACGGGTGAGCTCGGGTGTGCAGTGGTCCTGGAAGAATGTCTTCGCACGGTCGACGGCCGATGTGAGCGAGTTGGTCGCCAGCGAGTCGAGGGACAGCGCCGACTCGACGCGTTGCACGACCATGCCCAGGCTCACAAAGTGATCCGTCTCGGAGTAGTGCAGCTCGATCGGCATGAGCATGAAATCCGTGTCGGCCTGCACCCCGCGTACCTCGTAGGTCAATCCAAACCAGTCAATTTCGTCGAACCGGAACTCGGCGATGGCCGCGGCCGCGATCGACGAGATGCGATATTTCTCAGCCGTCTGCATGACCTTGCCCTGCTTGTCAGCGGCAAGACGCATGCTAAGATTGTAGCGCCACTTGTCCTTGAGCACGTGCAACGACGCCCGGTCGAATTCGTCGCGCCAGAGCGAGGACGTGCACGAAGAGGGCGGGGCAACGCCGGTGCCCATACGCCGAACGAAGGCGAGCGGACTGCTGGTGAGCTTCTTGGAGATGGTGAGAGAGTTGGGCGGCACCGCGTCTAGGAGAGCCCGGAGCTCGGCGAAGTAGATGCGGGCCACCGGCGTCGAAAGGGCCGCCTTCACCCTCTGAAGGATGCTGTGGTCGACGGACTCCGAGGAGTCTGCCGACGCACCGCCGCCGCCGCCGCCGCCGCCACGCGCGTGCGTGTCTTGCTGCATGGTGCAGATCCACTCGACGCGCTGCCGCGCCGTGAGGAGGTTGTGCTCTTCCATGGGCGAGAGGAGCTCGAGGCAAGCCGCCTCGATCGCCAGCAGCATCTGGATGTTGACCGGTAGCCCGCGCGCCGGCTTGAAGCAGCCAGCCGCGAGCGAGGCCAGCTCGGCAGTGATGGCCTGCACGGACAGCAGGCCCTCAAGCACCGTGTGCAGCGATGGAAGCGCCAGCGCGAGCTCGTCGAAGCGACGGCACACGACCTCGAGGAACGCGTGCCCGCCGCCGCCTGCTCCGATCGGCCCAGCAAGGCTGCAACGATCCGACCAGTCCTGAGCCCGCCGAGTGAGGTCACCAGGGGTGCCATTTGGACCATACAGCTCCCAGTTGCGCCCAGGGGGCGCGGTCGCGATGAAGGCCTGCGCCGCCGCACGCGCCGTATTCAGCGGGCTCGCGGAGGCGAGAGCGGCATACGGCATGTGAGCGTCCTGCGCACGACGCCGGGACTCCTCCAGGACGAGCCGAAATGGAGAGTCGACCAGGTCGCGCTCGGCCGTGTGAAAGATGCCCGGAGCGAAGCGATACAGGTCGGCAAGGGGAGCCAGGCTATAGAGCCCCGGATGGCCTCGCACAGGCGATGCGAACGCCCGGATCGTAGTGGAGCGGACCCACAGCGTGGGACCTCCGCCCACCGCGCCGGCGGACACCTCCGTCAGAAAGAGATCGGCTGCCGTGACCAGGTAGCCCACAGGCATCCCCAGCGCGGAATAGTCCAGCCCCGCCAGAACGTTGTCGCGCTCATATCTGAAGCGCGAGCCCGAAAGGGAGGCAGCATCATCCAGGCCGTCAAACACAAGCCGCAGCCAGACGGCGCGCAGCTTGGTCGGATCGATGACGCTGAGGATCGTGGCGGAGTCGAGCACGGCCGCGTCGTTCGTGAACAGCGCGCCAACCAGCTCGGCCGCCACATTGGAGTATGCCGCCTCCATCCGCCCAGGTGCTGCGCCAGGCACAGCACAGAGGGCGACGCCCAGCGTCGTGTTGAATGAATCTGCCGTCGCGAAGCTCAATGGGGGATCAGCGCCGCGGAGGGCCAAAGCGGCCACAGGCGCTGTCCCAGCCGGAACGGCGACGAAGTCCATCGGTTAGACACGACAACAACAACACGCGATGGCGAACGAGGTGACTCGTCGCTCTTGCGAAGCGGACAAGGGGCGACGTACCGGTGCTCGCCCCTTCCGCATATGGATACGATATGGATGTGGAACACAATGCATGCATGCTCGGCCGGGCCGGTTGGCCGGCTCGCCTGCGGGGAGCCCTCGTTCACACCCACACTGAACACAACCACACCTGCGGTGAGCTTGATTACTGTACTTGTACTTGAAACTTTGCAGTCGACTGTGACAGATTGGGTGGTCTGTCTGTTTCGGACTCTGCCGCACTGACTGACTGACTGTCACCTCGAAAGAAAATAACCGTTGGCGTCGCGGCGGTTTCGGGCGGGAGGTTGGTTGGCCGCGAGGCGTGCGCTTACCGGTACTGTACCCGCGGTTCGTCCTGCAGCATTCCCGTGCGTGGGTCTTTGATCGCGTTGCACGCCTCCTGCTTCGGGCCTCGCCATCATGACCCGTATGCACGGGGTGCTCTTCTTCCTCACGACGTTGAGCATCACCGACGCACAGATATTTATCCGTTCGCCGCCACCGCCCCCGTCGCCGCCACCCCCATCGCCATCGCCACCACCTCCTTTTCGACCGCCACCGCCACCACCGTCGCCGACCCCTGGGGTGACCTATGTCGAGTCCTTCAGCGCCCCTTTACCCTTGGCTACGCGTCTACATCGGATGAGCGTCAACATGAGCTCCGTGCAACCACCATGGAAAGCCGAGAATTGCATCGACGATAGTCTCAACGAGACCTCCATGTGCCACTCGCTTGAAGTTCCTTGTGACCTCGAGCCTGATGCGCTGTGTGGCACGACCAATCCGTGGATCAGCATCCAGATCCCAGGCGGCGAGCCCACCATTGACGGCATCGATTTCAACCCCCCCTCGTTGGTCCAGTGGGTTGAAGTCTACAATCGCCCGCACACAGACTGGTGGATTCACGATCGTCTGTCACCCTTTCAGATCTGGATTGGGCAGTCGCCTGGGGATTGGCGCTCGGAGACATCCGCGCAATGCGCGGCTGGTCAAGATACGTGGTGGGCCCCAAATATGAATATCAGCTTGGATCCCAGGTTGTGCGACCACGTGGATCCCTATCTGCCGCACCAGCGTACTGAATACGATACTGGACTCCCAAACCTGCGCGACCCAGCAATCGACCGGTGCGGCCCCTTCGCCTTTGACTGCGGCAGCCTGCCAGGGTGGTATGTCACCATTGTCCTGCCGGGTGAGAATCGCGTGCTCAACCTCATCGAAGTGTACGTGCACGGGCCCTTCGTCTCGCCCTCCCCGCCGCCCCCTTCGCCACCACCGCCGTCGCCACCTCCCTCACCACCCCCTCCATCACCCCCTCCATCGCCGCCCCCGCCTTCGCCCCCTCCATCGCCTCCACCGCCTTCGCCCCCCCCAACGCCTCCTCCGCCGTCGCCACCGCCGTCGCCGCCTCCACCCTCGCCTCCACCCTCGCCACCGCCACCCTCGCCACCGCCCTCGCCGCCGCCGCCATCGCCCCCACCCTCACCGCCGCCGCCATCACCGCCGCCTTCACCTCCTCCGCCGTCGCCACCTCCATCGCCTCCGCCACCGTCGCCACCGCCGAGCCCCCCACCTTCACCGCCACCGCCGTCTCCGATGCCCCCAATTCAGTACGCCAACCTCACGATCGGCAGACGGGGTCCGACCGCGACCACCACTCCCCAAACGCACAGTGGCGGTGGCCTCACTCCCATTGACGATGTTGCTGTACCGCAAGTGACGCTGAACGCCGGCGACGAGCTCACGGACGAGCTGATGTCCTCGATTCGCTTGGCGCTGAGAGTGCCGACGAGCCTCAACGACGAGCAGCTCAAGGCCCACTGGCTCTCCCAGGGCATTCTCGACTGCACAAGGCCTCCTTCGCCACCCCCCCCATCACCGCCCCCTCCATCACCACCACCACCCTCGCCCCCACCCTTACCACCTCCTCCGTCCCCCCCCCCCCCATCACCACCACCACCCTTGCCTCCGCCGCCCTCGCCTCCGCCGCGGCCGCCACCCTCGCCACCGCCACCATCACCTCCACCGCCATCGCCACCTCCTCCTTCACCACCACCACCCTCGCCTCCGCCTTCGCCACCTCCACCGTCTCCGCCGCCGTCACCGCCACCGTCTCCACCTCCGCCCTCTCCGGCGCCACCTATGGGTCGACACCCTGACCAAGCACTACTGGAGCAGCTTCCCTTCGAGCATCTCCGTCCCGAGGCGATGGGCAGCGGCGTTCTCGCTTCAGGCCCCATCGGCAGCTCCATTGGACCGGGGCCGCATGGAAGGCCCCAGGGATCGCATCTGGCGCTCGTTCCAAGATTATCCGCGCACATGAGCTCTGTGCTAGGGCTTAACGAAGAATTCCCAGGCAGCCTGTGCATCGATGATGATCTCTCGACCTACTGCCATACGCAGCCCGCCGACTGCCCCGACTCGAGGGCGGACAACTACGAAGCCAGCTTCAACACCCCCGGTCCTACCGCTTGCGTCTTCCTCGGCTGCATGAACTCGTTGGACAGCAGGTACTCTTCGATTGCCACCATTAGCGACGGCTCGTGCCCCGACGCCCCAGGCTGTGCCGACTCTGCTGCGGCCAACTACAACCCGGCCTACAACGTGCAGGTGGCTGGCTCGTGCACGTACGGCGGCTGTATGACACTAGGTGATGCCAACTACAGTGCGCAGAACACCTTTGCCATCCCTGGCTCGTGCGTGGGCTCGGGCCGCCGCCTCGAGGAGGGCGAACACCCGGGGTGCTTGGACCCGACCGCGTATACGTTTTATGCCTGGGCCACGTCGCACGATCAGTCGATGTGCACGTACATCATCGCTGGATGCACGGATCCCAACGCGTTCAATTACATGCCGGCTGCCACGCCGGGAAACGCACAGGCCTCGTCGGCTTGCATCGCTCGTGTCACCGGCTGCATGTCGCCCACGGCACTCAACTACGATAGGAACGCCAACACCGCTGGGACGTGCACGTACGCCCAGTCGAGTCCGTGGCTGTCCATCCGGATCCCGGGCAACACCTCCTGGGCCCCAGCGTCGCCCGTGAGCCACGTTCAAATCTACAACCGGCTCGACTGCTGCTGGGATCGCCTCGGTCACTTCCAGATCTGGGTGGGCAAGTCTGTGGGCGACTACAACTCCTCCACTTCCGAGCAGTGCGGCTTCCACTACGGAGGCGCTGGCGATCAAAGCGGCCGGCCGGACGCCCACTGGACAGTGGAGGCACCCGCCGGGGTTGGCCCGTTTACTTATGATTGCAACCAGATTGTCGGCTGGTATGTGACCATCGTCCTGCCCGGCACGAATCGCATCTTGAACCTTGCCGAGGTGCGCATCTTTTCCACGTACGAGTCGCCGTCGCCCCCACCGCCGTCGCCGCCCCCGCCGTCTCCGCCCCCGCCATCTCCACCCCCGCCGTCTC
>ENA-UOUZ01001821-UOUZ01001821.1-mixed-culture-metagenome-genome-assembly--contig:-NODE-1821-length-12930-cov-127.560699_pt1 | contig 12930 bp, 7 predicted proteins | sample MGYA00238154_ERZ761575 | MGnify/ENA primary metagenome ERZ761575 (study PRJEB28896, sample SAMN07631632) | mixed culture metagenome | isolation source: Freshwater growth medium | place: USA...
AGGTAGAGGTACGTTCCTTCTAGATTCACACGCACACCGTCGTTCGTACCGCCACCACCTGATTTTGAACTCAGTGAGAGGTGGGAGGAGGGAGGTGGAAAGGGGAGAGCGTGCGGCATTGGAGAAGAGCGAGCGGCGGGGAGATGGATAAAAAATTAAAGCTTAAACGCTGTACCGCTCCGAACCGAACGGTCCCGCGCCGCCCGGCCCGCGAGCGAAGGGCGGCAAGGGCCGGTCCGCACGTCATAGGCACGTTACACACCGCACAAGAGTCATGACTATATGGTCCGCCCACAGAAGGCGGGACTACTACGTCGACGCCCCCGGGTCGAGCCCAAACGCACGCGCGAGCTCGCGCTTGACGGCAAGGCGAGCGAGCAGCGCGGCGAGAGCCGAGGGCACGAGGAAGAGGAGGGCCGCGCGCGCGAGCTCGGGCGGCGCGATCTCAAGCAGCAAGCAGCCCAGAGTGTATCCGCCCAGTGCGGCGCCGAGATACCCACCCTCGCCGCCCTCATCGCCCTTGCCGCCGCCCTCGTTGGCAGCCTGCCGCTGCGCGGCGGCGGCGAGGTCGTAGCGGCGTGCCCAGCCAAGGAGCATGGCGGGAAAGACGACGTCTCCTAACCCGAGGCCGTCGGTGACGCGCCCGCGCACGAGGACGACGAGGAGCCCGGGCTGCCACGACGCCGCGCCCGACGCATACGCCAGCCGCGACTGCGCCACCCCCTCCATCACCGACGATGCCGATGCCGACGGCACCGACTCGGCCGCGGCGGCCGCGAGGGTGGAGGTGGCGGCTTGCACGGTGGGCTCGGCGGCGCTCGCAATCGAGGTGAGGGTGCCCAGGGCATCGTACGCGGCCAGCCCCACGAGCGCAGCGACCACGGCCCCGAGGGACGGGATCTGCAGCACGCGGGCCACGCTCACGGCGATGCACGCGTTGACCAGATTCTGTGCGGGCCACGCCTCTGACGCAGGCAAGAGATATGCCGCCCCCACCAACGCGGCCGCCATGGCAGCCGCCACCACCTGGCCAGGATAGATGGCAACGGACGGTGAGGGCTCGTCGGCTCGCGCCAAACCCAGCGCGCGCGCCGTCGCTTGCAGCTCGGCGTTGCAACAGAAGGCGCACACCGCAGCGTTCGAGAGCGGCTGCGCCGTGCCGCGCACGGCGTCGCCGAGGGCGCGGAGCGCGTCGGCCGCGGCGGACGCCTCGTCGGTCGCCGGCGGGGACGCCCCGACAAATGCGGTGACCGCATACGCGCTCAGGAGGAGCACACCGAGCAGCAACGGCAGCGCAGCGGCTTGCGTGGCCCCCGACGTTGAGTCGAGTGCACGGGCCACCTCGCGCATCTCGACGGAGGTCTGCTGAGGCAACGAGGCCGGCAGCACACCCTCGATGGTAATCTGCTCCAGCCGCTCGCCCAGGCCTCCGGCCGCGTCGCTCGACCGCATCGCCGCCACGTATGCCGCCCCGATCGCGCCCGCGTAGAGGATCGCGCGCTTGCAAAGCAGAAACGAAAGCAGAGGCCTCAAGTCATCGCTGCCGTTGGCTGCTAGTGCGGCTGCGGCGAGGGTCGGCAGCACCATCGCTCCAGCCACGGAGGGCAATGCGAGGACGGGAAGATGGGCGGCCGCTGCGGACGGCACCGCTGGCCAGAGCATCGTCCCGACACAACTCGTCTCGTTTCATAGATACCTCCAACGTGAACGGCACCACCGTGAACAGCTTCACGCACGCTTTACACGCACGAGTTCTCCCCCAATTAGCCCTCCACAGCCCTCGCCCCATGGAGCTGGGCGAGCCAATATGAATTTTCGTCACTTACGCCCTGTACCCGGTACCTCCCGATTTGCGCACACAGCCCGCTCGACATTCTGCGCCCGTGCGCCAACATGCCTCGAGCCCAAGAGGCCGCACGAACGTTCACGTGCGACCACGATGGTTGCGGCAAGCGCTTCTCCTCCAACGGCACCCTCACGAGGCACAAGCGCACGCACACGGGCGACCGGCCATATGCCTGCGACCACGCGGGGTGTGGCAAGTGCTTCACGCAGTCAGGCCACCTCACGGACCATAAGCACACGCACACGGGCGAGCAGCCGTACTCCTGCGACCACGAGGGCTGTGGCAAGCGCTTCTCGGACTCGAACAACCTCAGAAAGCACAAGCGCGCGCACACGGGCAACCAGCCATATGCCTGCGACCACGAGGGTTGCGGCAAGTGCTTCTCCGACTCGGGCAACCTCACGAAGCATAAGAGCACGCACACGGGCGACCGACCGCACGCCTGTGACCACGAGGGCTGTGGCAAGCGTTTCACGTTCTCGGGCACCCTAACCAAGCACAAGCGCGTGCACACGGGCGAGAAGCCGTATGCCTGCGACCACGAGGGCTGCGGCAAGTGCTTCTCGGACTCAGGCACCCTCCAGAGGCACATGCGCATCCACTTCAATGGCCAGAACAGCCGCAAGCGCCCACGCCAGGCTGATGGCTGGTACGAGAACAAGGAGGTCATGCAGCTCGCTCGGGAGATGGAGGAGGGTCCCATGAGGGTCCTTGCTTTGGCTGCTGCCATTCTGAGGGTCTCGCCGCAGGACGCTCTTTTATAGGTACTTGTTTCTCCGCTCTCCTCCGCATGTACTTACATCTGTTAAGTCTTGATGGGCGGGCCTGGGGTGAGATGTGCATGCCGCCGTCGAAGAGCCTATGAGGCCGACGGTGGGCTTAAGCCGTGTGGGCTAGGCGCTAGCATCCCGTTCCCGAGCGTCCGTGGTGTCGCGTAAAAGTGTGTCTGAGTGAGCGCCCGCTAACGCGCGCGCCCGCGCACGCCACTCCGTGTGTGTCTGGCCAAGTGGGCCCTGAAAACGGAACGGAACGCGCTAGGAAAAGGCTAGGGCAGGGATAGAGGTGCGAGGTGTGAATTTTGTCCACGAATGGCGCCTGGGCGATCGCCGACTCGCGGCCCCCCGCGCCGGCGCGCACGTGCGATGGCACGCATCCTGCTCATGCTATGCGCGACGCCATCTCAAAGTGTGACTTTACATTCCGTTACTTACACCGGTACCGCCCGACTTGGGCCAGCTCGCAGCAGCCGCATCGTCTTGCTCGAAGATGGCATCCAACCAGATGCTCTCGCAGCGGCGTTCGCGAGAGAGCGGCTACGACGTGACAGCATGGCCACATCCAAAGAGGCGACTGAAGACAGTAGAAAGCCGGAAGAGTCCTTCAGTGGCATCAAGGAGATTGTGCTCGCTGACGGCAAGCCATTGGCCATCCCTCGGCGGCCTGTTCCTCCTCCTGCGACGACCATGCAGGGCGAGATCGTGGATCTCACCAGCAATCCGCTATTCCTCTTTGGCTGCGTGATCTCTTTCGGGTCGCTCGTGCTGATACTTGCTATTGCACAAGCGGACATGGACGCGTTCTGAGAGTCAGCACGTGAGCGTGGCTGAGCGAGGTAGCGCTAGCGCGGGCGTCGGCCTTCACGCTTGAAAGACAGTGTCGTTTCGTAAGTTCTCTTGGTGATCTCGAGTTCAACAGTGTACTGTAAACCATGCAGATCCTCACAGCTCCACCTTGCTTGGCCTGCCATCTAGCATCTCCCAAGCCATGTCGCACGCCTTGATGGGCTGCGCCTCGGGCGGCTGGTCGCGCGGCACGTGCTGGCGCGCCTCGGCGTCGCGGGCCTGGACGCCAAAGGCGTCGACGACGGTGCTGGGCACGCGGTTGTTCGGCGCGAGCACCATCCAGGCGAGGCCCGAGATGAGCGCCATCTCCTCCTCGCTCAGCGCAAAGTCCCAGATCTGCGTCGCTTGCCGCAGCCTCACCTCGTGACTCGAGCGCGTGAGCGGCGCGACGCCCAGCTGCACGCCCCAGCGCAAGAGCACCTGTGCGGCCGTCTTGCCTCGCCGCGCGCCTATCATCGCCACGAGCTTGTCATCCACCGCCTTGAGCTTCGACGGCCAGTCATTGAGCGGGCAATAGGCCGAGATGACCACCCCGAGCTCAGCTGAACTCAGCAAGAAGTCGTCGCCGCCCGCGTTGCCCGTGCGCCCACGATGGTACGGGTTGAACTTGGACTGGAGCGTGACCGGCGGCGCGTCGGGGAAGGCGTCCTTGAGCCGGCGCAGCTCGGCCACCCCAAAGTTGGACACGCCAAGGTGACGAATCTTGCCCTCGCTTTGGAGCGCCACCATCTCGCGCCACGCCTCATGGCGCGCACCCTCGGAGGGGCCGACCGAGTGCAGCATGTACAAGTCGAGGTACTCGATGCCCAGCTTGCTGAGCGAGGCGGCGACCGCCGAACGCACGCCCGCGGACGAGTACGACTCTGAGAAGCTCAGCTTGTCTGCAATGAACAGCTCGTCGCGAGGCACGGCCGCGTCCGCAAGTGCGCGCCCGATCTCCTCGTGGTTGGCGTAATTCTCCGACGTGTCGATGTGGCGGAGGCCGGCGCGCAGCCCGGCGGAGACGAGATCGTAGCACGCCTGCCCCGTGGTCAGCCACGTGCCCAGCCCGACCGTCGGCATCCTGCCGCCGTCGCTCAGCGTTGTGAACGGGCTCGGGCTCCGGCCGGCACTGCCCACGCTCGCCACCCTCGTGTCCGTCGTGAGCGCGACGAGCTCAATCGAGCCAGTCGCCTTGGCCGCCATCGCTGCATCGGCTAGGACCTCATGGGCCAGCACCTCGAAATAACGCTGCAGAGAGGCGCCCCGGCTCGAGCTCTGCGAGATGGCGAGCAGGGCTGCAAGGCGCTCTGCTGAGCCCGCGCAAGCCGGCGTGGGCGGTTTGTTGGCTCCCGAACAGCCTGCGTGGAGGGTGCGCGTTGCGTATGCCGCGATCTCGAGCGCGTTCTGGGCATCGTCTCCTGACAGCTGGCACCGCCCGCACGCCTTCCGGCAAGTCGACTGCATGAAGCCTGGATTCTTGGAGCACTCGCCTCCCGTCGCCCAGGACTGGCAGCCATCGTTTTCGTCTTTGCACTCGAGCATCGTCAGGAGCTGAGTCGCAGCTGCGCCAGCAGCGTCAAAGAGGGGCGCGAGCTCGACCCCGGTGCCACCGAGCACTACACAAAACAACAGAGCGTGCAGCATTACTTTGCGTCAACTCCTTCTGTATCAAGTTTTTATACGGAACAAAAGTCAAGTCAAGTCAAGTCAAGTTGGTTTCCCATTTGAAACACACAGGTTAGACCTCTCAACTCCCAGGGAAAGGTAGGGGAGGTCGGGGCGGCGAGAAAGGGTACTTTAGGTACATCTGTAGGTTAGTCCCGTAATTTTGATTATTTTTATATGGCCGACACAGGGAGCGAGTACTGGGTACATGTGCCAGACAGGGAGCGGCGGAGCCGGACCGTGAGCCGGTGGAGTGAGCGCGGGGAGACTGCGTTTCGGTGTCTCGATAGGCGAGAGGTGATCGAGTTTCTCGGCACACTATACACGGGCCACTCGTTAGGGGGGAGGGTTACTCCTTCCCCCGCCCCCCGCCGATTAACGATTAACGGCCTGTGTAATAGCAGGCTGTGTCGGCCACGCCTCCGTCCATTGCGATTGCGGCCCCCGTGCTTGGGGGTCCGGAGAGCGTGCGCGTTGTGTGTTTCACAGCAGTTCAGTTACTACATAAACAACAGACAACCTAACGGAAGCCTATCGAATGTGCTCTCGAGGCTAGCAGTGGGGGTGAGAGTCGACGGAGATGACTTGAACTTGAACTTGAACTTGAACTTGGGGGGAGCGTGCGCGCGCGTGCGCGTTGTGTGTGTTTCACAGCATCAGCAGCAGCCATCCACAGGGTGCCGGCATTCACTCTCGGACCGTCCAGTCATGAGCATCGCGTTTACTGTGCTGGACGAGAAACCTTCGTTGGCGCGTTCGCATGCTCTCACTCAGCCGTATTGCAGCCTAGGCCGTATGGGCGAGCTTGAGCGCCATGACTCACCATGGACCAGGGTCGCCACTTCTCACTCCGTGACTTATGCGCCAGTGAGGAAGAGCAATGCTTATGTGAGAGCGATGAACAATTACGTCGTGGACCTTTTTGCAAGCATCGTTGCCGCGGCTCGCGTACTGTGTGCCTTCGATGTCTTCCTATCATTGGCCTTCACCACGACCAGCACGTGCCTCTACTGGTTCTTAGACATGGACGCGGCAGTTAATATCAGCTGGACTGCCGTCTCGTTCGCCATCATCATCCCAATCACCAGCGGCATCTCGCTCTCCTTCCAGCGGCGGGAGAAAGCTCTCGCAGAACTCGGCATGCTTCTCGGCCATCTCACATCCATCTGGTCGTGTGCGCACTCGTGGCTGGTCCCCTCCACCAGGAAGGAGGGCGGGCCCAAGCTTGTCCTTTTGCTCGACAACTTTGTTGAAGCTCCTGAGCAGAAGCGCGAGGAGCTCAGGACGCTCTTCGACGCTCTCCTAGTTGCACTCATAGCCTACCTCGATGCCGAGCGCTGGGGCCGCGCTCGCAATACGATCCGCTGCATCGGTGGCGGTGTCGAACAGTGCGAACGGATGGCCATCGCCCACGGCTCACGCATGCAGTTCGCGGGGCACATGCACCGTGTGCGCGTCCTGTGCCAGGACTTCAAACGCGCTGGGTTGGATGGGGGCCAGTGCCATCGCCTCGATCAGTACGTCACCATAGCACTCGCCGCTTATGAGCGTCTTTGTGCCATCAATGAGTGCGTGGCCCTCGTTCAGATTGAACCTCTGAGTGTCACCGCGTGCAAGATTCATGCATCCGCATCCATGCGTGCTTGCCCTCCGGTGTGTATGCGTATCCCCCAGCCATGCTTGCGCCGCCGAATCCGAGAACCCTAAACTCTTCTGCATCTGCTCCTTTGTGGCGCACAGGTACCGCACACCACAGGCGTTCCGCGCCTTCACTCGAGTGTACCTTCTTCTTGCTGGGGCCTTGTACGGGCCCTATTTTGTTGAGCTCGGCTTGGGCCACACGGGCACAGAGCGGAATCTATGGTTCGCATTGCTGTTCGCGTGTTGCACGCAGCTCATCTTCTGCGGCCTGTACCGTTCAATGCTCTCTCTCGAGGACCTCTTCGCACGTCGCAACTCAAGCATGTATGCCAATGTGGATGTGATCAAGGTGCCTGAAATGGTCGAGCTTATCAGACAGCAACTCTTGGAGATCGAATCTAAGTCTCTTCAGGAGAGCACTCACTGAGACCTAACTGAGACCGGACGCGCGACAACCCCGCGCACAGCGTAACGTCGGGAACCTGTGGGGAACCTGTGGGGAGCTTCCGCTCGGACCTAAGCGTAGACGCTGTGTGCACACAGCGAGCGTGCGCCGGTTTGAAGACTGAGGGGGGAGGGGCCGGAGCGTCGTTCCGAGCGATGGCTACATTGGGAAGGCGGGCGTTTAGCGGGCGTACGGGGCAAGAAACCAAAACCTACTGCTACTAAAAAATGGAGAAGTAAGGAGGCGTTGACGGAGGCGCGAGAAGCAGCGCTGAACCTCATACAGTACGGAAAGAGTGGTTGATCTGGTTGTCTGGCCGTCGCCGTTAGGCTTGTGCCCGCACTGCCGCAGTAGTACCGGTACTATAGTCTGACTATAGTCTATACAATTGTAGTATGAGGTTGGGAACAACGCAGCGTTGCCCATCGACGACGCCGCTACCGCCGCTCGAGCCATCACCCACGCCCGAGTGCGTGTTTCGCGTCAGTCGTGTTAACGTTCACATCCGGTTGTGTCGCTCTGTCGTGTTAAGCCTGTTACCGGTAAAAAGACACCGGGGGGAGCCGGGACACACACGGGCACACGGACACACAGACGAACCTCACAACAATCCCAACCCACCAACGCACCCGAGCGACCGCGAGAGCCTGTAACCCGTACCGGTACGTTCACACGTCAATCGTCGCGGGATGCTCGCCCTTCATGGTGGAAAGGAGCTGACCGCTTCGGAGCCCGCTCTCCAGAAGGAAGACGCAAAAACTCTTCTGGAGACGATGCCGTTTTCGACCGTGCTCGACGTTGCACCCGCAGACGACGCGCCCTTTCTCGAGCCACTGCCTGGCACATCGATGCTGCCACCTCCGCCGCTCGCCTACTCTCAGCTGCACGAGCTTGTGGCTAGCATCGGGAGTGCGCTGATGGCCGCCGGTGTGCCGCGCGGCACTCGCGTGGCGTGCGCATTGCCAAACACGCCAGCCCTCGCGGCGCTCATTCCAACTTTGCCGTCCAGCGGCTTTGCGCTCGCACCTCTCAACCCGGAGCTGCCGCTCGAGGAGATGGTGTGGGAGCTCAGCGACTTGCCTGCAGCTGCGCTGATCGTGCCCGCGGCGTACGAGGCGTACGCCGTGGGTGGCGTGGCGCGAGCCGCGGCAGAGCGCCTCAGTTTGCCCGTTCTCGAATTACATCGCTCCACCGCCGCAGAAGGCCTCTTCGTTCTCAAGCCGTCGCCGCTCGCCGATGGCGCCACTCCCGAGAGCGAGAGTGTCGAGCCCACGGGCACGCCAAGGCAGCAGCTACCCGACGTGGCAGTGCGAGCGTCGGCGCGCGAGGATGTGGCGCTCGTGATGCACACCTCAGGCACCACGCGCCGCCCCAAGGTTGTACCGATTGTCCATCGGCACCTTGGGATTGGCGCCGCGTGTGTTGCGTCGACGCTGCAGCTGCGGCGTGATGACTGCTGCCTGAACGTGATGCCGCTCTTCCACCTGCACGGGCTGATGGTGAACGTGCTTGCCACGTGCGCGGGCGGCGCGCGCCTTGCGTGCGCCCCCAAATTCGAGCCCGCAGATTTCGTGTCGCGACTGCGCCCGCTAGGCGCCCATCATGGCGCCCATCATGGCGCCCTTAACAAGCCGGCTGGCGAGCCGAGTGACGAACCCAGTGACGAACCCAGTGACGAACCCAGTGGCGAGCCCAGTGGCGAGCCCAGTGGCGAGCCGAGTGTGGTTGCGAATGGATCGTCGGCTCCTCGCATCAGCTGGTACTCGGCAGTGCCGACGATTCATCTCGAGGTGCTCCGCGTCGCAGAATCCGCCAATGAGACCGCCGCCGCCACCCACGCCGCCAACGGCGCCGTGGCGCTGCCGCAGACCCTGAGCTTCATTCGCAACTGCTCGGCGGCGCTTGCCCCGGTGCTGAGCACGCGGCTTGAGGCGGCGCTCCCTGGTGTGCTCGTGCTGCCCACGTACGCGATGACCGAAGCGCTCCCGATTTGTGCTACGCGCCGTGACGAGCCGCGCACGCTTCGCGACCTGAGCTCCGTTGGCCCCGCCAGTGGGCCGATGGTGGCCGTTCTCCAGCCGAGCCCCGCCGATGTCACTGTCGAGCCAGGCGCTGAGGGCGAGGTGGTGGTGCGCGGCGCTTGCGTCTTTGGCGGGTACGAGCCGCGTGCCCATCTGGGCTACGACCCGAATGAAGGCGCCTTTGCGACGACGGACGCCCACGGGGCTTGGCTGCGCACGGGCGATAAGGGATGGCTCGACGAGCGGGGGCGGATCCATCTGTCGGGACGGTTCAAGGAGGTGATCAACCGCGCGGGCGAGAAGGTCTCGCCGCTCGCGGTGGAGCATGCCTTGCTCGCCCTCGCCGGCAGCGCGCTCCCTGCGCTGCTCGCCCCTCTCGTCTTCTCGATGGCGCACGACGAGCTTGGGGAGACAGTTGGCATGGCAGCCACGATCGCGCCCGGATGCACGCTCAGCCTTCGGGAGGTACGCGCGGCCATGACTCGTGCGGCGACCCTCTCGGCTCGCTGGCTGCCCGAGGTGCTCGTGCTGCTCGACGTGTTGCCTAAGGGACCTACTGGTAAGCCCGCACGCATTGGGCTAGCGGAGCGGCTCGGGCTGCCGCCGCTCTGCTACCGGCGGAGCATGCTCACGATCGATCAGCGTGCCGAGGCCCTCGCACTCGCCGCTGCGCACGAGGCGAGCCGCCAGCAGGGCGCCGCCGCCAATGCGCCTGCGCCGCCTCCACCGGCGCCGCCGCTTGACCGCTTCGGGCGAGTACGCCGCCAGCCGTCGGCCTTTGTGGCACTAGTGCTGCATGCAATCCATCGGGTGAGTGGCGGGGCCGTCGGCGCGGATGAGGACCTGGCAGAGGCGGCCGGTCTCTCGTCGCTCACTGTGGTGCGGCTGCAAGAGTCGCTCGCGGCGCACCTGGGCATGGCACTGCCATCGGCGCTGCTGCTGCAATCTGCCACGGCGAGGGCCCTGGCGGCGAGCCTCCTGCGACACGCGCGCACCCACGGCGCCCGCGACGGCACTCGGGCCGAGACGGCGGATGCAAGGGATGCAAAGGATGCAAAGGACGAGGACGAGGACGACGAGGATGAAGAGGAGGAGGAGGAGGATGCTTCGATGCTGGTGGCGGATGCGGACGCGGCGCTGCGACGCGGGGACGCGGCGGCGGCGGCTGAAGGTTGCCTGCGCGCAGCCGCCCTCGAAGGCCTCAGCTTGGCGCCAACCGTGGGCGGCGAGCCGGCCGCAGCGAGCGAGCTGCCCGCGCGCCACCATGTGCCTCTGCTCACCACGCTCGCCCTTGCCGCCTCTCAACTTGCACGTGACAGCGTCGCCCTCGCCGCCTTCGATGGCCTCGCGGCCGCCCTTGGGCCTGCCCATCCGGACGCGCCCTTTTGCCACGCGCAGCTCGCGTTGCTCCATCGTCGGCGCAACGACGCCGAGGCGGCGACGGCCGCCACCATCGCCGCCATGGCGGCCGTCGCCGCCTCGAGCGAGCGTGCTGAGAGGCTCTCGCGCGCCGCCCTGGGCGAGCGGTGGGCGCACCCGCCAGTCCAGATGCCGTTTGCTGTGGCACCCGCCGCGTTGATCACCCTCGCGCTCACAGCCGTCGACCTCGAAGCAGTGCCCTTGGCGCTCGGGACGGCGCGTCGGCTGTGGACGCTCGATGTGAGCTGCAATCGGCTTGCAACGCTGCCTGAGACGATCGGAGACCTGCGCCAGCTTCGCGACTTGCTCGCCTCGGGCAACGTGCTCACGTCACTGCCCGAATCCCTTGCTTCTCTTCCACAACTCCATGTCGTCTCCGTGCAAGGCAACTGCTTCGCAGCGCTCCCACTCGTACTCTATCGATGCCGTCGGCTGCGCCACCTCAAGTGGGGAGCCCAGCGGCGGGGAGGCTGTGGGGAATCCAGCCTGTGGGGAGCCCAGCGGCGGCCGCTCGAGGGTGCTCACGAGGGTGTGGGTGCAGGCGATACGGAGAGCCAGGGCACGCGTTCCATGAGCGAGGGCAGGACGGGCGGCGCGTTGCCGTCGCTGTGTAGCACGATGCTCGCCGTACTCGAGCTCGAGGCGAATGCAGAGGTGGCTCTGCCGCCGCTCGTGCCCACGAACACGCTGCTCACCACGCTCCTCGCCTCCTTCAACCGTCTGGACGAGCCACCTACCCACCTCGCTCGCCACGGACGCTCGCTCAAGAAGCTGCATCTCGGGTGCAACCGGCTGCGGTCGGTGGACGAGCTCCTCCCGCCCCTCACGGCTCTCGTCGAGCTCACCCTCGAGGGCAATCGGCTCACGAGCCTGCCCGATGCGATTGGCTCCCTTGCGCGCCTCAAGGAGCTTTGGGTGCACGGCAACGAGCTCGCGCGCCTGCCCGAAGCGCTGGGCGGGTGCGCGTCGCTCACCGTACTCCAGTGCCACCACAACCAGCTCGAGGAGCTGCCGCGCGCGCTCGCGACCCTAGGCAAGTTGCAGGGCCTCTACCTGCAATCCAATCGGCTGCGCGGCCTCAGCGCGCTGCGCGAGTCCACGCTGCGCCACCTGCCGCTCCAAAACCTCGGGCTGGGTGCCAACTGCTTCGAGCTGACCGAGGCCTTCGAGCTTCCAAACGCGCGTGTGGGGCTCGGCTGGAATCGTGGCGAGGCGCCGACGCCGCTGCGCGGCCTCTCGATGTGGCTCGCGACCACAGACCACGCCTTCGAGGCCGCGAGTGCAGGCTCACGAGGCCAGCTGCTTTGTGTCGCCTTCGCGGCGCAGGGGCCGGGGATGCAGCAATGGTTGGCGCCCATCGCGAGCGTTCGCTCCTCGGGCGTGTTGCTTGACGCTCTCTACCTCGCAGACCCGTCCAACTCGTACTACCTGCAAGATCCCAGCGGCGGCTGGCAGGGGTTGCGATATTTCGAGGATCTCGTGCGCATGCACACGCGTCAGTACGAGCGGGTCCTGATCCTGGGGTCCTCGATGGGAGCGAGCGCCGCGCTCCAGCACGCGCACCTGGGCCAGCGCACGCTCGCCTTCGGGCCGCGCATCGACTTGAATGCCTCGCATGGCACGTATGTGCCCGCCGGCGCGCGCGAGGGCGCCCTTTTGCACACGCGCGAGGTGCTCCGCACGATGAAAGGTACGGCGACCGTGCATGTGGGGCGCACCAACTTTGTCGACGTCGCGCAGACACGGCACGTGGAGGGGCTGTGCCAATGCACGATCACGACGCACGACACGTACCACCACAACGTCCCGCAGTTCCTGCAGCAGCAGGGGCTGCTCGGCGCGATGATCAAGGCTGAGGTACTCGAGCTGCTGCTGCGCGCACCCGGTCCTCTCGAGCCGAAGGTGGTCGAGTCGAAGGCGGCACTGGGCGGCGAATGAGAGAACTCGACAGGGTGTGTGGAGCCTCTGTGGACGATCTCTCTTCTCGAGATAGGCTCGCCGCTAGCCTCGGCGCCAGCTTGACTCAGGTCGCATCCGCTGGCTCCAGCTCAGGTCAGGGGCCGCCAGCCACTAGTGGCGAGTGTGTAATCTGAGAACCCCTGGGAGTTAGGGGACCGCGATGGTACCATTCGAATCGCCGTCGCGCGGAGAACGAAGAGCCGCAAAGATCTGGCGAAGAGCCGCAAACCCCCGCGTTAATTGAATTCGTCATTCGGTCCGTCACTGGGTGCCCACACCATGCGCGATCGGAGGTGAAGCTTGGACGTCGCGTTTCCGACGCGTCGCAGG
>ENA-UOUZ01001823-UOUZ01001823.1-mixed-culture-metagenome-genome-assembly--contig:-NODE-1823-length-12920-cov-98.744190_pt1 | contig 12920 bp, 8 predicted proteins | sample MGYA00238154_ERZ761575 | MGnify/ENA primary metagenome ERZ761575 (study PRJEB28896, sample SAMN07631632) | mixed culture metagenome | isolation source: Freshwater growth medium | place: USA...
GTAGGTTGGTGATTGCAGGTTCATCAAACTACACAAAGGCAGCCTGGTGAGCGCCTTCACGTTGAGTTCACAGCTGCGTAACTTTGGGCGTCACGCAGCAGTCGGTACCCTGTGGTGTTTCAACTTTCAACAGCGTCCTGGGAAAGTATACATAAGGGGACTCAAATCAGCAGGCTCCTCTCTGAAGGTGCTCGGCTTCGTCGTGCTTTCACCAAGCGGAGTGAGAAAGATCTCGAGGGACATGTAAAAGAAAACCAAGTGTCGCTGCCGGCTGTTCACAGTCCGATCAGATGCTTGCAATGCGCAGCAGGAGCGCACTGACGCTCGCGCTGCTGAGCGCCGTTGCTTGCCATGGCCGCCACTGCGGCGAGGCGGAGATCAAGGCAAAGGAAATCCACGGCTGCGTGTCGCTCAAGCACGTGCGGTACATGGGCCACCGCGAGGCGATCTGGCTTGGCCATGCGCTGCACCACAATGCGCACCTCAAGGTGCTCGACCTACACGACACGAAGTTGGGCGATGACGACGCGATCGCGCTTGCCAACGGCCTGCGCAACAACTCTCATCTCAAACGGCTGCACATGCACAACAACCGCATCTACGACCGGGGCACGGCCGCTCTCGGCAGGGCACTCCTCGAGAACAACTGCCTCGAGTTCCTATCGCTCGGTTCGAACGGCGTCGGCGATGAGGGCGCCAAGGGGCTTGCCGAAGGCCTGCGCGGCAACAGCATGCTCCGCCGGCTCGACTTGTACCTCAACCTCATAGGCGACGAGGGCGCCGCCGCGCTCGCCGACGCGCTCAAGCTGAACAAGGGCCTGCGGATGTTGCACTTGGACACGAATCGGATCGAGGAGGCGGGTGGGCTCGCGCTGGCCGAGGCGGTGCGTGGCACGCCCGCGGGGCTCCTCGGCGGTCGCGGCGCGCCGCCCTCGTTGCTAGGGGAGCTCGGACTGATGTACAACCCTCTCGGGAGCCTCGCTGTCGAGGCGTTGATCGCCGCGGCCAAGGCGAACCCCACGATCCATGCGCTTGGGCTGGACCACGCAAGCGGCGTCAAGGGCGCGGCGGCGCACGCGCTCGAGCACGAGCACCAGCCACGCATGCATGATCGACACCGGCTTGCGCATTTCCTGGTCGAGCAGCGGCTCGTGATGAACGAGGGCTTCAGCGACGCGCAGCTGGGCCGCCCACTTGCCGATCGGAAGCGAGGGCACGGCGGCTGGCACAGCGCGGACGGGCCGCCGCTCGCGAGCCCTCTCGCGGCCGCGGTGCAGCAGCTGCGCGCGCACACACACGAGGGTCTCCTCGCACTGCGGCACACGAGCGAGGCGCAGTTGCGGGCCCACCAGGCCCTCACGACGCTGCCCGAGGCGCCCAGGGCGGCGCTCGTGCGTGCGGTGCTCGAGCGTGTGCAGCACGCGGTCCAAAAGGACGAGACGTAGCAGAGCCCTACCATTCCATTCACAAATCACGGTTGTCGCGTCCGTCGTGTTAACGTTCACAGCATTCAGCTAACTTCGCCGGGATAAACATGCGCTGAAGCCACGTGCGCGTCTTCCAAGCGATGCAGACTGCACCCAGTACATGTACCGTTCACCTCCTCTGTTTTCCGCAGTGGCAAGGCAGCGAGAACCCCAGGCACTTCGCGGGCGGCAAATTCGCCGCGGAAACTGTCGAACGTCGCCTCCGCGCCACCGCCAGTTCCACCGCCACGGTAATCCAGTGCTCGGATGTCAGTGTCATGGAAGAGCAGCAGGCATCCACGCTTGTACAAGATGATGCCGATCTTGCCGCAGCCTCAACCAGAAGACCCTCAACAACGTTATGCACGCCATGCATCGACTCACCCAAGGTCCATCGCATCGATGCCATCATTCGGCAGGCGCAGTCAGCTCGGGAGCAGCTGCAGCTCGTCAGCGCCACGAGCATCTTCTGCTCAGGCGGCGATTGCGGCGTCGAGGTGCTGCCTGTATCGTACATCAATCAGCGGTGGCCTGGTGTCGTGGTGGTCTGGTTCGACGCGCATGCAGACCTCAACTCTCCATCGAGTTCGCCTTCGGGCCACTTTCACGGCATGCCCGTGCGCACTCTGCTGGGAGAGGGGCCTGCTGAATTCCATCCCCTCCTGCTATCGCCACCGCTGCAGCCTTCTCAGTTCATCTACGTGGGTGCTCGAGACCTCGACGCACCGGAGAGTGCGTACATCGATGCGCATGGCATGCCGCTACTCGCAGCCCACCCAGAGGCGACCTTGAGCAGCAGGCTGGAGCTCGCCCTCCACGGTGCCCGCGTAGCATACATACACGTCGACCTGGACGTGCTCGACCCGTCCGCATTCCCGCACACGTGCTGCCCCACTCAAGGAGGCCTCTCCCTGAACGCGCTGCTGGACGCGGTCGCGACGGTTGGCCGTTCGGTGGGCGTCGTGGGCTGTGGCCTCACCGAGTGCTGTGGAGACCCTTCGAGCCATGCCTTTGCCCTCGGTGCCGTCGTGGACGCTTTGGTTCACGTTCTCATCGCTCCCTTGGGCACCGAGGCTGTGGGAAGACCTGCCTCACACGAGGCTGTGGGAAGACCTGCCTCGCACGAACTTCTGCCCCGCGAACCTTAAATAAGTAAGTAAGTAAAACACGCCAAGTGGCAGCGTACACGTGGCGAGGGGGGTACCCAGGCATAGCGAACCTGGCGTGCCGTTCGAGAAAGAGCCGCGGACCCGGCACCCGCGCGGGCCGCCCAGGACTAAGAAGATTTTATTCGAAGAATTTCGTTTAAGTGATTTAACTTTTAAGCTCCGGCGGACCGGGCGCGAGGTGTGTATGCACGGCAGGTGACCCGAGACGGTCGGGTCGCGTCGGCCGCAACGACATATTACATACCCCCGGTCTCGTAAGTTTCTTACAATGTTCTTACACGTTACGACTCGTTGACGTTGTTGAGACACGTCAAGGACCGTCAACAAGCGCCACCTCTGGCACGGCGTTCTTCGTCCTCTCGTATGAGGCGCTCCTCCTCGTCGTCGTCGTCCTTGTCCACCACCTTGCTCGCTCGCCTGACGCCGCAGGCCCGCAGCGCCGCGCGGAGCACGCGAAGATCGTCGGCGCTCTCGCCCGCCTCGCGCCGTTGCCGGTACGTCTTCGCGATCTCAATCCACTCCGCCTTGGTCGGGTTCTCTTGCCAGTCGGGCGGCCGGGGCGGCGCGCCTGCCATGATGAACTCGTACGCGGGCGAGCCCGGAAGCACGGGCGCCAACCCAAAGCCACGGAGTGGGTGGACTTCGAGTTTCGTCGACTCGAGCATGCGGACGGCGCGGTCGATCTCCGTCTGGAGATCCGCGCCGTCGGGGCTGCCTTCGAGCACGACTCCCTTATATGGGTTGGCCTCCGGGTCGAACGGGTCGAAGTCGTCGACAAACTTACCCGCCGCTGCGGCTGCGGCCGCGGCCGCGGCCTTCACCCGCCGGTATGGCAGGTAGTTCATGAATTCAAGGATGTCGGGCGGCTCGGCGGCTCTCCCTTCCAAGATAGCGAGCACCTCGTCCTCGTCCTCGCCCCCCTCGTCGGCCGGAGCGGCCGGAGCGGCCGCGGCCGGAGCCGCCGCCGCCGCCTCCGCCGCCGCCTCCTGGGCCTCGAGCAAGCGGCCCTGCAGGTCCTGCTTCTTTCCGGCAGTGCTCAGCCCGCGTGCGGAGAGTGCCTCTTTGAGTTCCGTCACCTTCATCTCGAGCACCTGCGCGCGTTCGAGAGGGGGCTCGAGGCCGGCACCGGCAGCGGGTGCGCCGCCCGCGCCGCCGCCCGCGCCGCCGCCCGCGCCAGTGGCGGTGCCAGTGGCGGTGCCAGTGGCGGTGCCAGTGGCGGCGCCAGTGTCCGAGCGGTGGTTAGGCACTGGTGGCGCATCTGATACCCATTTGGGTCCCTTGGGGCTGTTGATCTTCTTCTTGAGGACCTCCCCAAAGGCGGCGAGATCGTCCTCGCTGTACGCATGCTCCTTCCAGAACGCTTGATCTTCGGCCGATAGGTTGCTCATGCCCGCGACCCCCATTCCGGGGTGCCACGTCGGCGGCGGCCGGTTGGCGAAGTCGCGCACCACGATGCCAAAGTCGATGTCCTCGTACCCGTCCACCGTCACCGACGTCCATCCCTCCGCAGGTAGACCTTCGGCTGTGAATCGCTCGTCCTCTTCATAGCTGCTCTCAGCGGGCGCCGTCGCGGGCGCCGTCGCGGGCGCCGTCGCGGGCGCGGTGCGGGCGCCGTTGCGGGCGCCATTGGAGGACGTGTCCATGGCCTCCGTAGGCTCATCCTCGCCCTCGCCCACCGCCTCGGCCTCCATGGGCCCCGGCGCCCCTGGCTCCAAGTCTGCCTGAGCATCGGCGGCGGCGGCGGCGGCGGCCAGGCGCTTGGCACTGCCCTTGCTCCGCTTCGCCTTTTTGGCCAACCTGCCCTCCGGCGCCGTGGCCGTTGGCTCCGACATGGGCTGGTCTGCTGCCATCGGAGTAGCCTCGACCGCCTCATGCGGCTCCTCCGGTGCCTCCTCTTGTGCCTCCCCCACCACCCCCTCTTCCCCCATCGTCCCCTTCTCTTGGGCCTCGCGCGCCTCGCGCGCGTCCCGCATGCGCTCCAGCTTGCGCACGTGCTGCAGGATCTTCTTGCGTGCCTTCTCGGCCTCCTCCTCACTCGGATACTTGCGCTGGAGCAGCGGCACCACCAACGCGATCGTCTCCTTGAGCGCCTTGACGGCCTCCGGCCCCTCCCGTTGTGCCTGCAGCCGGACAAGCCGGCGCAGCTCCGAGATGCGACCGGTACTCGCCGGCTGCAAGTGCGGTGGTGGCAGCAGGGTGAGCTTCATCATCTGCTCGTGCAGCACGGTCACCGGCGGTAGCAGGTGCGAAGGCACGTTCGCCATCTCCTTGAACCACTTGTCAAGGTTGCGCGCTTCCCACCCCGGCGCCATGTCGAGCGTGCTCTCATCCCTCTGGCCCGCTCGGGCCACGGCGGCAGCGGCGGCCGCCTGGGCGGCGGCGGTGGCAGGGTCGGTAGGGTCGAAGGCGAGCTCATCGAGCGCCTTCTTGAACTCGGTCTGGCCGAAGACGGTCTCAAGTCTCGAGCCGCCCGACATGGCGGCGAGGCTTGAGAGCTCAGAGCGCATGCTCGCGACGGCGCTGCGGCTGCTGCCGCCCGCCGCAGCGCCGGCCTCGACGGTCGCCGGCGCGGCCCCGTCCGCCCCTGCCGCTGCGTCGGCCTCGACCACGGCGCACAGCGGATGCAATTCGCCCTTCGCAGTGAGAGCGAGCGGTGTGCCCGCGTGCCCACTCGGTGCTGGGAGGAAGGCCACCGCCCGCGGCGGCGCGCTGCCTCCCAGCTGCCACACCCGCCGCGGCACTGAGCCGCTCACTACGACGCTCGCGGCGGCGGCGTCGGCGTCGGCGGCGGCGGCGGGTAGTCCGAGGAGCTCGGATGCGCCAAACTCGAGCACGGCGTACCGCCGCCCGGCCGCCGCCGCGCCCTCGCCTTCGGACGCGGCGCCGGCGTCGGCTGCAGGCGCGCCTGAAACCCGAGCGCCTGAAACCCGAGCGCCGCCGGGCCCGGCCGCGTCTGCCGAGGCGCCGGCGCGGGCGTCGGCGTTGGGTGCGGGTGTCTCGAGCGCCACGGCGACCAGCATCGCGTCCGACTGCGGGTCGGTCGCGGCGGACAGCACCGCCGTGGCCGCATGCATCCATGCCAGTGAGCCGGACAGGAGATGCCAACAGAGCACCACCTGGCTAGAATGTGCGAGCAGCGCGCCGCCCTCGCCGGGGAAGCCGACGTAGCACAGCTCATCCGTGGGCGATGCGAGCGGCTGGCAGAGCGAATGCAACAGCTCGTTCGTCAGCGGGTCCCACAGTGTCACCACGTCTGGAGCGTAGGCCACCGCCAGCAGCGTGCCATCCGCGCTGAAGGCAACGGCTGTGGCGGCCGTCTGGCGGTAGTAACCGACAGAGCGGCACGCCCACCGGACGCTCGAAGCCTCGGAGCCATGCAGAATGGTGCTCGCATCGCCGCCGCCGGCCGTGCCTGCGCCCACCACGGCGCCCACACGTGCCTTGGCGTCGGCGTGTGGGGGGCTGAGGAGACCTTCCCACAGCTTGAATTTCGCATCGGTCGCGGCGGAAGCGACGAGGAGGAGGCGTGGATGGAAGGTGAGCCCCGTGACGCGCCCCTGGTGCGGCTGTGGCACGCGCGCCGCGAGCACCCACTCGCCCTCCGACAGCCTCCAGAGCTTCAGAGCGGAGTGCTGGCGCAGCTCGGCCTCTGAGCGTGACTCAACGGAGGCGAGCGCCATGCCGTCGGCAGAGAGGCAAGCGAGGCTCACCTGCACAAGGGCAGCGCCGCCCGCAGCGGCGGTGGATCGCAGCGCGCGCCGCCGCTCATCCGTCGTCGCGCCCCCGAGCGCGGGGAGCGAGCCGGACACGTTGCGTGGCGCCACCTCCAGAGAGCCGAGCTGCTTATCGTACTGGGGGGCCCACCACTGCAGACGACCCCCCGCGCCCCCCCCATGGAGCACGACGCTGCGTGTGCGCGCGTCGGCGGCCATACGCGAGGCCAGGAGCAGCCCGTGCACGTGCAGTCGCACCTCATTCCTCGCGAGGTCGATCAGACGCACCGTATTGTCCGCACCGAGCACCGCAGCGCCCGTGCCGTCGGCCGTCGTGGCGAGAGCGGTGAGCGGAGCGCCCAAGCGAGGGAGGAAGCCTCGGTGCGCCGAGTCGAGCTGCCACGAGACGAGGACGCCCTCGCGCCCGGCCGAGTACAAGTACGCGCCGTCCGCGGAGAAGGCGAGCGCGCCCAGCCGCTGCGCGTGCCAGTGGCGTTCCGATGCGCGCAGCGGGCCACTCGCGCCACCGTCGACGCGCCAGAGGCAGATGCGCCCGCAGTCGTCGCCCGAGGCGGCGAGTGGCTCGGTGGGCGAGAGGGCGAAGCACGTCATCTCGCGCCGCTGGTTGACGTCCACGAGCGTCCCCGCCGCCACGTCATGCAGCCGGAGCATCTTGCCGCACAGCGCGCCGACCACCGACGACCCGCCGCCGCACCTGCCGACGGCGAGCGCCGTCGCGCCACGCGCCTTGAAGAGGAAGGTGGCCGCCGCGGGCCACGGGCGCGCAGCGGAGCCGAAACTGGTGCTCATCGCCGCGCCGCCGCCGCCGCTGCTCGTCGCGGAGGGGCCCACCACCGCCATGCCCTCGTCCTCCGCCTCGGCGCCATCGCCCTCCGCGGGTGGGCGCGCGGCGGCCGGGCGTGCGAGATACGAGGCGGCCCAGTCCGTCTGGCTCTCGATGGCTTTACGGCCCAGTCCGACCGAGTAGACGCGGCCCGCGTGCACGAGGCCCTGACAGTAGACCGGCACGTCGGACGGCGGCGCCTCGCTGCCGCCGCCGCCGGTGAGCACGATTGCGGTCGGTTCGGGCTGTGCAGCGTCGAGCGCCATCGCGAGGATGGGCAGGCCGACGCACACGACGCGGAGCACCTTGGCTTCGTCCAGGTCCCAGAGCAGGATACGCCCGTCCACCGATGCCGAGAAGGCCTGCAGCTCCAACGTCGGGTGCTGCACGACCGCCGTCACCTCGGCGGTGTGGCCGACGAGCGTGCGCACCTGCGCGCCCGTGACGGTCGAGAAGAGCTTGATCACGTAGCCCGAGCAGCACAGCAGAAACTTTGAGTCGGACGTGTACGCGATGCGCGTGAGCAGTCCGCCCGAGGAACGCGGGACCGGCGCAGAGCTGGAAGACATTATCGAGGAGGCGACGCGCCTCACGATGGCGTCGGCGCTCTCATTCACGAGGCAACTTTCGAGGCGAGGTGAGAGCGCTGGGCGCACACATCCATTTAAGGCAACGTTCCAGATGACGGTTGTGAACTTGACCCAGAAGTCCACAGCGGACCACAGGCGATCGGACGGACCATCTTCATCGCCCTCTCTGCTCGGCTCTGCTCGGCCGTGTGAGCCCATGGGACGCATCTTCCTCATGCACGTGAGCGCCTGCACCCCCGCGCGAGCTTTGCCGTGTAAACGGGGCCAAGCCTGCCCGAGACGCGCACGCTCTACACTCCCTGCCCAGTACGCGTCTTCGAGTGAAAGTTCGAACCTCGTCGCAGGTCGACGCCGAAGTCGTGTATTGCTGCTCCTGCTGCCACGCCCACCTGGCCGACCACAAGGCGATCATCTCGAAGGCTTTCCAGGGCCGGCACGGCCGAGCCTACCTGTTTGACAACGTGATCAACGTATCCCCGGGGCCTTCAGAGAATCGGCTGCTTCTAACAGGCCTCCACGTGTGCCAATGGCGTGCGCCTCTTAACCACCGCGCCGCAGCCCTCTGCCGCGGGCCACCACGCCCCCTTGAGCTCTTGCGGTAAATTTCCCGTTTGGCGTGGCGAGTACACTGAGCTCTCGTGCGTGCGGGCAGGTTGTGGCGGACATTTACTGCAATGCGTGCGACACGCGGCTGGGCTGGAAGTACATCGATGCCTTTGAGGAGTCACAAAAGTACAAGGAGGGCAAGTACATCCTTGAGAAGGCCATGATACTCAAAGATACTGAGATCCGGCAGCAAAAGGCGGAGGCCCTCATGCGTCTGCAGTCTCAGCATGAGCAGCAGCAGCGGCAGCAGCGCAGGCGGCTGCAGCCGAGTGGCAGCGGGCCAGTGCCAAACGAGGACGAGGACGAGGACGAGGACGAGGACGAGGACGAGGATGCCGCCAACGGAGACGATGGCGAGGACGACGATGAGGAGGAGGACGAAGAAGGGCGTGACGCCGCCGTGATATCGTCATCACCGCCGGGGCCTGGCAATGAGGTTGGATGGCGGAGGTGATGGAGTCGCCGGTGGGCCCTACAAGGAGAAACTGACGCCGGTGATCGGCCCTACGCGGAGGTTTTCAGGTCATTTAGACAGCATGCTGTTACGTGCACACATCGCTGAACCACTCTGTCGTGTGCGATATTACTAAAATCCCTTGTCTCACGCACCGGTCGGGGCATCACGCCTGGACCTATCACTCGGCTTGCCAAATGCCATCCGAAAAGCAGCTTCGCAGTCCGGTGTCCACTGCTCATGCCGTTCGTTGTTGAACTTGAAGTTGCGCTGGATCCTACCACCGACCGGCTGCGAAGCCTTCTGAGTCCAGATCGGTTCCCTTTGGCTGCGCTGAAATGCAATGTGCTGCTGCCGTGTGTTGCCGTCGCGTGCCTCGGCCTTGTCGAGACGCGCGAGGAAGTCTTCGGACGAGCCATGGAGCGACGCGGCCTTGAAGGATGGTTGTTTGTGCTGCAGCATTTGTGACGCCTACTCGACGCCGAGGGGCGGCGTCGGTCGGCCCCCTTGGACGGACAAGCGACGGGCAATGCGACTTTTGGAAGTCGCGGTATCGAGTGTTTTCAGAGGCAGCTACAAGTCGCAATCTAGCACCTCTGACGACCTTTTTCATCACCACAACGCTCCACCAGTGTCAATCGAAATTCTGATAGAGCGGAATGTTCATGGAGTTTTCTTGTCAAGTCCTTGGGGACGATGGCCAGCGAGGCGCTGCGCTCTGCTTGCTGTGAGGATATGGCCACCGAGGTCCTCACGAGCATCGCCAGATGCCTCATTCCCAGCCGTGGCTTGAGCTGCGCCAGCAACAGTGAATGGGCAAGCTTCATCAGCTTCATCTCGACGTCGCACGTCATGTATGCAGCCGCGCTCGAGGCCCTGCGTGAGCGTGTGCCGGTCATTTTCGAGGCTGGCCTCGACCCAGACCCAGCAAGGACTTGCGCTCTTCTTGGTTCACTGCTGACTGGCGGTGGGCAGGCCATGTGGCAAGCCTTCCGGCCGCTTCGAGCGGTGAGGCCATCGACTATGCACACTATGCCGCTGCAGGCGCCGCCGCGCGTTTCGGGCGCTTCCTTGTGCGCGCTCGCGCCGCAGCAACTATGCCTCTTCGGCGGGCGTGATTCTATCAGCGGTGATACGCTCGGAGCGACGCGTCTCGTGTCGGTGCGGTCGGGCGTCGCCGTGTGGGATGTGTTGACCTCGAAGACACACCCGCCCGCGCGCTGCTATCACACCGCCGCGCTCTGGCCAACGGCGCGCGGCTCCCGTCAAGGTTCGGGAGTGTGCTCGCCCATGGTGGTCTTTGGCGGGGCTGGGGACGGCGACGGCCAGGGCAACGAGAATCTGTTGTCCGATTTGTGGTGTGCCACCGTCTCCGTCCCGGTTCCATTGAGCGCCGCGGTCGCTGGAGGCGCCACGGGCCGGCCATGTGTGCCACAGCCCCCGCTGAGCTGGCGTCCGCTCGAGCCTCGGAGCGAGCGTTCGCCCTCTGGGCGCTCTTCGCACGTGTGTGCGGCGTGGGCAGCGGCGGGCGCGCTCGTGATTCACGGAGGGCTGTCGTCTGGAGGTGTGCTCGGTGACACGTGGCTGCTCACTCGTGGGAGGCATGAGGGGTCGGGCACGGAGCAGTGCGACTGGATCGAGGTCGTCACGAGCGGCGCGTGCGTGCAGCGCGCACACCATTCTGGCGGCGTGGTGGCCGAGAGCACTCTCCTCATCTTCTCTGGCCAGGTCTGATTGCCATTGATTGCGGCCGAGTCTCCCTGATTGCGATTGATGGCCATTGATGGCCATTGATTGCTATTGATTGCGGCCGAGTCTCCCTGATTGTCATTGATGGCCGCCCCGGACTGCTCCTCTGACGGCCCTTCTGATCCGCAGGACGAGACGCTGATCACACAGCACACGCTCACCGCCCTCGACCTGAGGACGGCGGTGTGGACCGTCACCCTTCTCCCCACAGAAGGTCCACACGGCTGGTCTACGCGCCGGCTGGCGAGTAGTGGTGCTCAGGACGGCGCCGCGCCCGTCGCGCGGATCGACGGCGCGGGGACGGCTATCAACGGCGTCGGTCTCATTGTCTTCGGGGGTGTCGGAGATGACTTCGGCTTTGTGTCCGCGACTGACGCGTGGCTCCTGCGCCACGGCACTGATGTGCGCCCACGACGGCGGATCGCGCGCGTGCACGCCTCCGCCTCCGCCTCCACCATCACAACGCGCGAGCATGCCGCCGCCCCCTCCGCCACGGCCTGCACGCCGTCCACAAGCGCGCCCCCTTCGACCGCCTTGGCCGCCTCCGCCTCGACCAATACCGCCCACGACAGCGCCGCGTCGCCCTCCTCCGCCCACGCCGCCGCCTCGAGCATGGTGGGGGCGGGTCCGTGCCCACGCGCCTGCCTCTGCATGTGTGCGGATGGCATGCGCGTCTACATCTATGGAGGCTTCGATGGTGAGACCGACTTGTGTGACTTGTGGGGCCTCGACCTGCAGCCGGCGCCCGCTCGGGACTCGGGCCACGCGCTGCGCCCTCCCGACCGTGGCGGCGCTGTCGTGGGCGGCGCGACGAGCGGCACGATGCGCGGCACGGCAGCGCCAACAGGCGCGCCATTCGACGTGGGGTTGTTCAAAGAGCGCCAGGCGCGCGCCACGGCGGCGCTCAACCAGTCGGCAGGTGCGGCGAGGAGCCCGAGCGCCGCCGGGACACCTCTCCACGTGCTCGTTGGGTTGGCTGCTCGCTCGGCGGACTGCGTCGACGGAGCCGCTTCCGTCGGTCAGGGCACTCTGCCGCTCGTGCCGCCCACGCCCGCGACGGCGCAACCGGCCGAGCTCGAGTGTAGCGTTGGGTTGGGCGACGGCCACGGCCGAGCTCAACGTGCCTCACCCTCTTGCATGCTCGAGCTCTCCCGCAATGCTATCTCCGAGCACGTGCTCGCCGCCTTCCGGCAGTAGCCACGGGGCACCACGGGGCGGGTGACCGAACGGCCACCCCCTGAACCAACTCCCCACAGTAGGTAGACGTTCCTGCCACGTCTAGCGTGCGTTCCGTTTGAAGGCTTGTGAGGCCTATAAGGGCGCTCGAGTGTGCGTACTGTGTTAGGAGCCCGGCCCGTGGCCGGCTCCCGTCACGGTGGGGCTGTTTGATAATTTCAACATCGGGTACATCCCTTTCACAGATGCGCAGCACAGAGAAGACTGTGTTGAGGGGCGTAGGTCCAACCGAACTTACGCATGAACTTACGTAGGTGATTGTGAAGCTTTCTCCGGCGATGTAGACGTCTGTACTCAGCGCCTCCTCGGCGCCTCTAATATGTCTTTTTAGCTATATAGACTATCGTATCACACCAATAAAGTACCCGATACACGACGCACCTGGGTCATGGGTCGAGATCGCACTAAGATTCACTCAGACTCACGCACATGCACAGTTCTCAGTTTCGCGCATCTCACCCTGCAGCCGCACGGCATGGACGGCGCATCCATGTGTACATGCAATCGCCAATCACCACCCGCTCCCACGACGTCCCACCCTCTGCCATTCCGCAATCGTTGTTCCCAACATGTACGTCGATTGCGCATGGACACAGCGCACGGAGAGCCCATACGCTGCTGGGTGTCCGCCTCCATGCTCTCACATCACCTCGAGGTGGTACAGCTCCCCTGACTGCGCGCCGGCAGCAATCCTCGGCCAACTCACAGCCACACACGAGATCGGGCTCGGCGCATAGAATGCGCCGCCCCCGTCCTTCATGCGAATTGTCGAGCCATCGCGCACCACACCCTCGGCCTCTTTGCTGAAGGCCATGGCCTTGCCTGGACGCGAATCGAGCAGGTTGAAGGAATCTGCATCCCAAACTTTGATCGTCTTGTCGAACGATCCGGACACAATCTTGGTCCCGTCAGGGGAAAACGCAACCGACATGACCCAGCCGCTGTGGGCATTCGTCTTCTCGCTCAGCATCTCCAGTTTGTCTGCCAGGCAAGCCAACAGGCGTCAGTTTTGGCCAAGGAGGGGCGATTTTGGGCTCGCGGCGCACCCGAATCCCAGACTTTGATCGTCCCGCCATTGCATGCGGACACGATC
>ENA-UOUZ01001831-UOUZ01001831.1-mixed-culture-metagenome-genome-assembly--contig:-NODE-1831-length-12878-cov-121.541293_pt1 | contig 12878 bp, 18 predicted proteins | sample MGYA00238154_ERZ761575 | MGnify/ENA primary metagenome ERZ761575 (study PRJEB28896, sample SAMN07631632) | mixed culture metagenome | isolation source: Freshwater growth medium | place: USA...
CACCCTCGCCACCTCCACCCTCGCCACCTCCACCCTCGCCACCTCCACCCTCGCCGCCTCACCCCCAACCAGCTTTGCAGACGCTGCGCCACCCACAGCCGCTGCGCCACCCGCAGCCGCCACGCCAACCGCGAGCCTACTGCCACAGTTCGGCTTCAGCGCGGCAGCAGACTTTGACGCCGTCGTGAGCGCTGCGAGTAGCTTTGTGCCGCACGGTCGGAGCCCACCGCTGCCGCCGCTGCCATCGCTGCCGCCGCCGCTGCCGCCGCTGCCATCGCTGCCACCGCCGCTGCCACCGCCGCCGCCGCTGCTACCGTCGCTGCCCCCGCCGCTGTCGCAGCCGCCACCGCCGACCGAGGCTGCCTTCGGGTCTGATTCTTCTTCACCGCCTGCTATAGGTCCATTCGGTGAGAAGGCGGCTGGCATGCCCTGCTTTACAACGCCGCTGCGCATCGACAGCGAGGGACAAGACTCCCATATCGGGCAAGTTTTCGTAGCAGAGAGCTCCGCTCTGGGGCCCGATATGGGCTTGGGCTTTGGCGGCAATGCACAGCTGACACCACCGCCACTGGCACCACCGCCAACGCCGCCGCCGCCTTCCGAGCTGCTACCTCCACCGCCACCAGCGCTGCCCCCCATGCCACTGCCCGACTCTCTGCGGCCGCCGCTCTCTCCTCCCGGCGCCCTGCCAACGCCCAGCACAACGCCTCCTTTCAGCACCCTTCGACCGTCGCTGGATTTTCTGACGCCGCCACCCGAGCTGCCACCTCCCCCACCGCCGCTGCCAGCCCCAACGCCCGGGACAGCGTCGGCGCCAGCGCCACCGACGGAGACAGCAGCGGATGTATCGCCTACAGAGGCGATGCGCGAGCCAGTAGCCAGTAGCCAACGCCCAGCACAACGCGAGCCGATAGCCAGTAGCCAACGCCCAGCACAACGCGAGCCAGTAGCCAGTAGCCAACGCCCAGCACAACGCGAGCCAGTAGCCAGTAGCCAACGCCCAGCACAACGCGAGCCAGTAGCCGAGCTGATGGTCGAGCCGGCCGCTGTAACGGCCGCTGCAGCAAGGGCCGCTGTAACAGCCTTAGTGCCACCCATCGCGCCCGCGTCGCCGCTGCCGCCGCCGCCCTCTTTGCCGCCGCCACCACCTGCCTCTTTGCCGCCGCCGCCACCGCCGCAACCGCCGCCGTCCTCAGAGGCTTCCGAAGTCATCGGCGCTGTGTTGGGCTCTTTGTACGCCGCCACGCCAAGCTCCCCTTCTCCTCAGCCTTCTCCTCAGCCTTCTCCTCAGCCGGCGCCGGAATCGCCCGGATGCGCGCGGCATGCGATGCTCTCCAACTTCGACTCATCAGCCGAGGCTACACAGATGGAAAGCCGTTGGAGTCCCGCACCGATGGTTTGGAGCCCATCACCGACGGGGATCCAACCAGTCGAGCCGACGTTGGCAAAGGTAGCGCCAGCTCCCGCTGCCGTTGCCATCACGCCCGGCACGGCGCTCATCACTCACGAGGCGGCCACACAGCTCGATGCCGAGTGGAACGACCATGGGGAAAGCGTGGGCGCTCAGGGCAGCGCTCGTGGAAGCGCCCGTGGCAGCGCCCGTGGCGTCCGTTCGGCTGACGACGATGCGCTCATCACGACGCTCCGCGAGCAGCTCTCGCGGGTGCGTCGGCGGTGTGAGGCGCTCGAGCAGCGGCTCGACGGCGAAGGCGCAGTGCTGCTTGCCACACACAAGCGGCAGCAGCAGCAGATCGTCATGGTCACGCAGGCGCACGAGCACCTCGCCTTTCACGCCGCCCAAGTGAGAGCCATCTTAGCCGCCAAGCTGGCCAGCAACGGACGGCACGCGCACATGCGCCTCGTGCTGCATGGCTGGCGCCTCGAGGCATGCAACGCCATTGCGACGCGCGCAGCCGTAGCAGAGGAGCGCGCGCGCAGCGAGGCCGAGGCGGCGCGCGCCGCAGCGGAGCGAGGGTACGGCGCATCGTCAGCGCAGATGCCGACGCTGCCCGAACTGCCTCCTCTCGACGACCGCAAGCAGCTCTATCGCTCGTCGTACGAAGCATTGATCGACCGCGTGCTCGAGCTGCAGGAAACCTTACACGCGTACGCCGACGCGCTCGGTCGCACGTCGGCCAAGGCGGCGCCGGCGAGTAAGTAGCCCCCGGGACGAAGCACAAGCAGCGCCCGGAAGCGGCGACGCGCCTGGCGTTGCCATCCGTCGATCACCCATCTCTCCGCTCGCTCGGCACTCCCGTCCGCCGCGCGGCGGACTCGCCCGCGCCGTCGAATACTCGGAATTAAACCTACGTTCGTTCACTTTTATCTACGATATTATAATCAACGCGGCTTGTCCGAGCGGTCTCTGACGGAAAATACAATAACGATTAACGAATAAGGCGTTGAGGCTAGCAGAAGTGCAAGTGTATAGAATGTGTGTGCACCTCTTTCACGAAGTATTGGACGCCCTTGTCCTTGCTTGCCCAACGTTGCAGAGGACGAGGTTCTTCGTTTTTGTTCCCGCGGCCCGCAAGCCGCATGCCTGCCGCGTGCGCCTGCGGGGAGCGCGCCAATGCTAGTATGCCAAACCAGCTGGCCAACAGTAAGCACACCAAGCACGACGCACCCCACGCAATGGAGGCCATGCGGCTCTGGCCATCGCTGCACAGTCCAAGTGGCAGCCCTGCCACAAAGGCGATCACGGCGATCGCCATCGGATGCCGCTTCTCACACGTGTCCTTGGTCCAGAGCACGTCCAGTCCAAGCACTGTCAGTGCGCATCCACACATCAGGTAGCGGCCTGGCTCGCCGGCGATGCTCATCCTTGCACTCTCGGAGGCGATCAACGATCCGCGTGCGCTGACAACAAAGAGCCAAACAGCAAGAAACATATTGTCAAGCATGCTACCTACCACGGCACCGTCAAGCCGCCGTGCATAGAAAAGGGCCAACGGAAGGTGTATGGCCTGCACGTGGACGAGGAGATAGGCATGGCTCGGAAACCCGCAGAGTACGATCGCTGTGCCTACGGTCATACCAATGTGGTGGACGAGGAGGTCAGGTGTGATGGCCTCCAGCCAGTACTCAAATGCCCACTTGAATGTAAAGAGGCCAACCTCGAAAGCAACGCCGTGGCTAACATCGATGAGGTCGCAGTGGTATAGGAGCTGCTGCGACGTGCTCGAGAGGTGGCACGCAAACATCGCCACATCAAAAAGACGACGGTTCTGCATGTGCGCTTTTCCGCGTCGGTCCTTTCCTCCGCGGTGTCTCTGGTCAGGAGTCGGGTCGGTCTGCACCCCTGGGCGCGATGAAAAAATTGGCTGTGAATTGGCGGTTAATCATCGGACGGTATGTGGGGTTGTTGCGAGGTAATTGTACTGAATATTCAATCCGCGATTCGGCTGCAAGTTTGACACGACACTCGTGACTGGCGTGACCAGAAATCCCCACGAAGCCTGCGCCCTGCGGAGGGAGAAGAGTACGTTTTACTGCGGCGCACTCGCCTGTAGCGCGGCCAGCTGCGCCTTGAGGAGAAGGAGTTCGTCCTTCTGATCGCGCAGTAATGTAAGCTCGGCGAGTTCGTCCTCCATACGCGCCAATGTTGCAGCCATCTCAGCGGGCGATTGCGAGACAAAGTGCGCGTCGTCGTCGTCGTCGTCGTCGTCGTCACCATCATCATCATCTGCATCCGACGCGAGAAGCGCAGCGAGCCTCTTCTCGTCCTCAGCAGACAACTCAGGGGCATGGGTGACCGTGGATGGTACATCAGTCACGCCGCCAACACGCAGCTCAGGCTCACCCCATGCGGCACGCGGTCCAAGTGGCACATCTTTGAGAAGCTGCTTCTTCATGGCCTCAAGCTCGAGGATCCCTTTAAGGGTTTCGCGCTCGCGCTCCATCTCCGCCAGCTGCTGGCGCAGGGCCAGCTCCTCGGCGTCTGCCATTCGCGAAATTCGCCGTTAGGCCGAAGCTGTGGGGAAAAGCGTTGCGGTCTGGAAAAGACTGAGAAGGTATTCGGATACACCTGGTTAGAAATGTGAGCTCGATTCCTTCTTCATGTCGGTGATTTTTTGTGGTTTTCCGGTTTCGGGACAAGTTTCGGTTTGGGGGACCATGTTTTGCGACTCGGACCTCCCGTCTCTCCTCCTTGCGAGGGGTTTCCGTGGTCCACTGTGACCTTGGTCGAGTCGTGCGCGTTAGCGCGCGATCGGCGCGCGCTGCAGCCATGATGGACCAACGGATATCCGCGTCTCAGTGGCGGCCCTCAATGGCGCCGATGCCAGCGCCGAGGCTGCCAAGCGCTCAACTAGGCATCGGCGCCATCCGTGCAGCTGCGAGGCACGGCAGGCTTGATGAGCTCACAGCCTGCATTGCGAGGGGTTTGCCTGCGAACGAAGCGGACGAAGATGGCGCGACGCCGCTGCTGATGGCGTGCTGCTACGGCCACACGTCCTGCGTCGATGCGTTGGTCCGGTACAAAGCGGATGTCAACGTCCAGGGGAAGCACGGCATCACGCCGACCTTCTACACATGTCAGGAGAACAAGCCGGACTGCCTGAAACTACTGATAGCCGCAGGCGCCGACTTGAACAAAGCGAACACGCAGGATGGCGGTACGCCCCTATACATTGCGTGCTCGAAGAACAACGCCGAGTGCGTGCGCCTGCTGCTCGAGAATGGCGCAGACGTGAACAAGCCGCGTATCGACGGCAGCACCCCCCTGCAGGCCGCGATCCGCAAGAAGCACACGTTGTGCGCCAAGCTGTGCATTCAGTACGGCGCGGATATTGACATGAAGTTGCCACCCGCGAACAAAACGCCCTTCCAGATGGCGATGGACATGGTCTTCGGGAACGAAGTGTCGATGCGCAAGGAGTACCTCGTAGGCATGTTCGAGCCTCCAGAACGTGTCACCTCGGTGATCGAGGAGCTCAGGAAAGAGAATAAAGCGCTCAATGAACGTGCGAGGGAGCTCGAGACGGGCTCGCTCATGTCTTCGCGTGTCGGCTACATGGGCAGCGCCTCGCAACTCGCGAACATGCGGCTCGAGCATGCGAAGAAGCGCGCGCAGATACGCGCACAGAAGATGGAAGGGGAGAGCCCCGGCGCCGTCACCGAGTCGGAGAGATCCGAGGAGGGGGCGGACGAGGATCCTGCATCCCCCGGGGGGGGCGACAGGACTGACCGCACGATCGACATGAGCGAAATGGTCGTCAAAAAGCAGAAGAGCAAAAAGGGCGGCGCCAAGAAGGGGAAATCGCCGAAGTCGCCAAAGTCGTAGGAATGCGGCTCCACGCTGCCCGTGGAATGCTGCTGCTGCTGCACGCTGCCCGTGAGGGGCCACCTCCATGATGACCCCATCACCTGCCTGTATTCGTCACCTAGAGTCACGGGTGATCCTACTATGTCTCTGTGCGTGCTCACGTGACTGTCGTGTGTTGGGCTCTGACGGGGGGATCTCAGTGACCGGAGTGTAGTAGCCTAGTGTACAAGGGCACCACAGCCCAGTGCGTCAACGTGTGTGGTGCCCTGTCCGCGGGTCAGAGGGATGTGGGAGTGTTCAGTGTTGCGTCCAGCGTGAGCGTCGGTGTGTCTTTGTCTGTGTCACTGTGTGCGAGGACAGCGTCTATGTCCCACGTGCGGTGTGGGGAGATATCATCAAGCATGCAAGCTTCTTCCAAATTCGTACTTGCTTCATGCTTGCTTCTTGGCTTGTTTGCTTGCTTGCTAGCTTGCTACTTCCGTACTTCGGAGGATGCTCTTTGCTTTGCACGTCTTGAACGGTCTTGGTTGCTTCATGCTTGCTTGCTTGACTTGCTTGTTGCTTCGAGGGTCTTGTCTGCACCCTCCACGTTGTGTCTCCAAGGGACCTGTGGTCGTGCGTCTTGCCGAGTGGCATTTTAATGTGAACGTGAACGTGAAGCTTCACGTTCGAACGGCGTCCCGTCGAGTCAAATTCGTGAGCAAGCAGCTGGAGAACGTGAAAAGGGCACGTGTTGGTGTGTTGTGAATGAACTCCAAAATGCAAATGCGCCCGCCGTCTCTTTCTGAAGACAGCATGACTCGCATCAACAAGACATCGCAATCGCTACCGCCACCCTTTGGCATGCAGCTCTCTATCTCCTTCAGTGCCTCTTTGCCCACGAACTCCCGCACCCGGGCGTCCACTCCTCGTCCTTTGCCATCATCCAGCTCGATCAATCGGCCCTCTTCTTTCCGTCGGCCTCTGCCGCCGGCTCCCTCTGACGGCATCAGCGCATCCGCACACCTTGCTGCCCGCAACACCGCTCCACTGCTCCCTCCCAACTCCCAGCACACCCACCCAGCAACATCAACCTACACACAGCTCTGGTCCTCCCTCTCCTTCCTCCCTCTTCCGGCAGACCCCGCCTCAGCACGCCTCCTTGACTCCCTATCCTCAGCAGCCGACTCCGCGGCCACAGCAGCAGCAGCAGCAGCCTTCCTGGCTGCCTCCGCATCATCCACATCCGCCACCGCGACCGCACTTGCAAACACTGCAGCAGCCACCGCAGCAGCAGCAGCATCCGCTTCATCAACCGCCTTCGCAGCTGCATCCGCTGCTGCTACCACCCTACACAACGCGCGTGCCACCCTCCTCACCCTTCCCTTCCAACAGCCCTGCCCCACTCCTTCCCCATCGACATCCCTTCCCCACCACCCCACCACACGCACGCTTCCCCGGACCTCACCATCCCCAGCAGCGACCACTCCGATCCCAACTACCCCCACTACACCACACAAAGCCAACTCATCCCTACCCGCATGCACACCATCCCCGTCTTCCGATGCCCGCCTTCTCGTTCGTCTCCTCGCTCATGGTCTCCGTCCTAACCAGCCCCGCCTCCTGCTACTCCTTACCCTGTGGCGACGCCGCCGCGCCACGCTCGTAATTGCTACCACCTTCATCGCCCGACTCCTTCATCGACGCCTCCGACGGAAAACTTCTGCACCAACGCCCACGCCTGCGCCTCTCGTACTCACCGTGCCCGCACACGCACCGCCTGCACGAGGCACATTTACCTTTTCCACCACCCCTACTCACCCAATCCTCGCCCACACGGCTGCGCCTGAGCCTATGCTCCACACGCCGAGAGGGCGGGCGCAAGCGTGGCACACTGCACGAGGCACCCTCACCTTCCCACCAGCTATGCCTGCGCTCACGCCCGCGCTGTCGGTGCTGCCCACGCCCGGGCCCGGCACACAACCCGCGCCCGCTCCCACCCACACGGCCACGCCTGGGCCTGTGCCACACACGCCGAGAGCGCGAGCGCAAGCGTGGCATGCTGGACGAGTCATCAGCTTCACTGTGCCCGCGCCCACGCCCGCGCCTTCGATGCCCGCGCCCGGGCCCGCACCACCCGCGCCCGCACCGGCTACTCGCATGCCCGGGACCGTGCCGCCGCCAGATTCTGCTCCAGATTCCAAGGGAACTACGAAGGGGGCGGTCAAGCGCGCTTTGGAGACCACGGATGATGATTTCAACCCGTGCAAGGAGGCCAAATCGGCCCAGGCACCAACCGCACCCTCGCTCAAGCGGCACCTTCCTCTTCATGACCTTCGCCCTCTCAAGTACCCCCATCTCTGCCCTTCCCTTCCCCTTCACGCTTCATCCGTCCATCTCGGCACAGCTGCAAATGGAGCAGCTGCAAGATCCCCTTTCGCCCAGATCGACGCATGCCCTCCCCAGACGCCACCGCGGCCGCCGCAACCCTCACCACCCCCCTCTCCACCGCCATCTCCACCGTCCTCGCGCCCTACATCCCCCCCCTTCCCGCCCCAACCTGACTTTGAACCCGATTTCGATCACCTCGGCCCTGATTACCCCCGCGATGACACTGGTCTCCCAATCACCCGATCCTCTTTTGATTACTCTCTCCAGTGGCTCTCTGATTACGAGTCTGATGAATATCAATGGCATCCCACTCGCATCTATCTTTCTCGTTTCCACCTATCCATCGTTACCCGATTCATCAGCCTTCGCCCTGATCTCCATCATCTCCACCCGAGTACTCTAGATGACCTCCTCAATGATGAGCGATTCATCCTGGCCCAAGAATCCCAGGAGACCATGGCCGCCCGCGAACTCACCCGTGCTCACTGTGACCACTACGATTCTCTTCAAATCGATGAATATGAGCGTGCCCATGAAGATGAATCTCTATACTACTCCATTCATGACCCAACCTTCATCTCTCCCTCCCCCCCCTACGACGATTACCCCCCTTCGTACCACACACTTTCACTTCACTCCCTCTCACGTGATCCTTCCCCTCTCCACTTCCTTACACATGCCGAGCTCTGGCATCCTTATGAGGAATGGTCCCCCGAACTCTCTTTCTTTGATTCTGAAATCCTTGAACGCGAGATTGCCTTCGAGCGTGAATCTCTCCTCCTCCACCTCCCTTGTGAGAGATACGAATCCTACCTCCATGACATCTTCCTTGATTATGAACTTGATTGCCTCTTCCTCGCTGCGCGACACTCCTTCCCCCTCCCCGCGGATCAATATCAGTGGCGCCCGCCGCTCATTCCGCCGTCGCCACTCCGACCGCCCTTGCCGCCGCCGGCCACACCACCGCCATCTCCCCCCTCCTCGCCAGCACCCCTCCGCCCGCCACCCATGCCCCCACCGCCCCCGCCACCGAACCCGCCACCACCCTCTCCACCACCTTCGCCTACACCCCCTCGACCACCCACTTCGCCACCACCGCCCCCACCACCGCTAGGACCGCCCCCACTGAGCACCCCCCCCATTCACCCCGCTCCCGGATGTTTCTGGGACCCCCCCACTGGCTCTCGCACGCGGCGGCCCCCAACCCATCTCACTGACCTTCACCCCACCCCAACACGTACTCGCCCACCACCTGCTACGGCCGCCCGCACCTCTCCCGCTGCGACCACCCACACCTCTCCCCGCGCCGCTGCAACCTCACCCCTCGAAGCGTTACGTCATGATTACCCAAAATCCATCCGCACCCAACCATCCCCAGACTGGCTTGCGATCTCGGCATCCCTCCCGCCACGGCCTCCATCTTTGAGTGCCCGGACTGACCTCGATGCGAACCTCAGCATCCTGCGCCCGCAACTCTTGTGCGGTCCACGCCCCTGGACCAAAAAATCCTTCTCTTCCTTCCCGCCCGCCTGGGCCTCGGCTGACCACCTGTCGTGGCTACGGATGCCCATCATCCTGGCCGCAATCGGCCACCCCTCGGGCGATTTCATCCTCAAATCCCTGTCGAATACCCGCCTCTTGGCCCGCCCAATCTCGGAGGGTGGCATCGGGTGCATTCCCTCATACTCCATCTCCCTCGACCCCACGATCTCCCCCACCTCTTTCCTATCGACTCCCACATCATCCCCCCTCCCCCTTGGATTCCTCATCCACGCCATGCGTCTCTCTCTTGCTGACTTCAACCTCGATCTCCCAAACCTCCTCTCCCACTTCGATGGCCACCTCCATCTCCCCCCCTTACTCCAAGACGCCCTTGCGGGCAGAGCCACGGGTCAGATCAACTGTGCATCATATTGCCGAGTTGAATCCCTCGTTGCTGACATCATGATTGCCTGGATTGATCGCCCCTCTCGGCAACGGTCCTGCGCCCTTCCCGATTACATTCCCCCTGCGGCCGAACCTTCCGATTTGATTAACAGTCGAGCCACTCGCAACCGAATCTTTTCGGAAGCATCCCTTCCTCTCCCCCCGAGCCTCCCCTACCCGACCCGCAACTCCGGCACTGCGCGCCCGATCACGATGCCCCAACTGCGAAGCCTCTTCACTACCGGAGGCCGTTGCACGTCGTACGGCTCAACCCCTCCACTGCCCTCTCTCGATCCCACCTGCTCCATTTGCCTCGATATCGACACTGAGCCGGGAGGCCCCTGCAAACTTTCATGGGACGATTGTCGTCACCCTATCGGAAAGCAGGCTAAGACCCAGTGGCTTTTCCTCCCCTGTGGCCATCGACTACACCACGCCTGCCTCGCCCAAGCCTCCTGCTCACACCCGGCCGACGGACCAATCTCCCATGCTGCCCTCGCTTGCCCCGTGTGCCCCTCCTCCGCTGACGGATCTCCCCCTTTCATCGCTGGGACCCACCCGGGGCTGACCACCCTTATCCTTAACCTTCCCCACCGACCCGGCAATCTTCCACTCTCCTTCACATTCACATCTCCTACCCACAAGCCCTCCCCCATACTCCCCCCCATCCCACCCACGCCTTGCCCTCCGAGACACAATCCCCACTGTCCTTTCGCCGGCAAAGTCCCATGCTCAGTACGACTCCCAACAGCCAGAGATTCACTCAATCACATCAGAGCCCATCACCGAGACCAGGCTCTCCTGTGCCCTCCCTCGGGTCCACCTGATCTCACCTCCAGCGGCCTCTCCGTCTGTACTGATTGTACCGACGTATTCCTCTCCTCATCCTTTGATGCCCATGCCGCGACCTGCCAATTTCGACTCCGCCGCCTTGCCCTTATAGCTGGGCCCGCAGTGCCACTTGCGCCATTACCGTCTTCCCTCGCCACAGCAGCCGCCAACATGTGGCCAATAAGCTCTCCCACCGCTATCTCCTCTACCACCTCACTTCCTTCCTTCACCCAACACCTCCTTTCCTCTACCACCCCCCAACCTTCCTCTATCTACTCCCCTTTTCCCTCGGGCCTTGCCCTCCCCCCAATCCGACCCTCATCTCTGGATGCGTTCGTCGCGGCGAGCGCGGCGAACGAGAACGAGGACAATGAGGAGAAGGAGGCAGCGCTCAAGACGAGATCCAAGGCATCGTCGCGGCGGGAGATGCACGAGCAGTCCTCCCTCCAAGAGCAGATCGTCGAACGTATGAAAAAACAAGCGGATACAGCAGACCGCCAGGGGGCCGAGGCGCGCCGCCAGGCGTCATTTGAGGTAGGCAACGCCAAGCAGGCTTTGCTGGAGAAGGCAGCCAACAGCCAGGCGGCGGCCGAGTCCTTTCGGCGACACCAGCTTCGGGAAGAGCGCAATCTCGAAGCGAGGGCCGCAGTCGCTGTGCCGCCGCCGCCAGAGCGTGACGGAGATGACGACGACGGCAACTCCGGAGAGAGAGCCGACGGCAACAGCGGCAACAGAGAGGATGGCAACTCAACATACCCCCCTGATGATGAACTGACCCCCTCTGAGTCAGACAGCCATGATTCTACACGTGACTCAGGAGCAGGTGGTCGTGACGGTGGCAACGACGACGGCGGAGGCGGAAAAGGCGGAGGAGGAGGAGGCGACGGAGGAGGAGGCGACGGAGGAGGTGGCGGAGGAGGTGGCGGCGGAGGAGGAGGCGGAGGAGGAGGAGGCGGCGGAGACCATCGACACCAAGACAATGATGACGACGAGGATCATCCCCTTCCCCTTCCCAATCTTCCCCCTTTCAACCCCGATCACCCAACTGCCTCCCTCCCCACATCACTTGATTCCATTCCCGATTCCGCCTGGTCCGCCCTTGGGCTCGATGACTCCGATGCGATAGCCCTCGAACGCCGACTTCTCGAGTACAGTACCTCCCGGAAGCTTACACCGTCTCAGCGCGCGATGCTCGACCACTGCACTACTCTCACGGCCGAGGCCATCACAGCCGCTCAGCCGGCTCTCGCTCCCCGCTACTTTGCTCTCTTTCACCTCCTCCCTCGGATGCTCGTAACTGAGACTTCCCTCCGTCGGGCTAAGGCTTCCGCTCCTAGGCCCTACTGGAGCACAGGAAGGAAGAAGCAACAGCAACGGAGCCGCCATGCCTCATCCACCCACGAGGATACCATCTTCCGCGCACGCTGCTTTGCTTTTCTGACGGGAAACTGGACGCCCCTTCTCACCGTTCATCGGTCAGCGCGTCGAATCCTTCATGCAACTGACGATGATCGACTCTCGAAGGATATCCTCGCCCTTATCCATGGAGGAGAGCTCAGCAGAGCCATGGCTCGGGCCGACGCCCTGGCTCTTGCCGAGCCTGTCGCATCGACGATTGCGGCCTTGCGCGCGCTCCACCCCCCTGACGACCACGCCCTCGGTGCAGCCGCTCACGATCTCCCCCCGTTGGAAACACTCGCTCCCACTGCTCCACCCCTCGAACCCCTCGCGAGATCCACCTTTCACGACGTCTGGTTCAGGAAGCTTCCCAAACTCTCCGCGGCTGACCACTCTGGCTGGCGCTATGAATACCTCTCATCGGCCTACAGATTCTTGTCCACGACACGCGCTGATGCCCCTCCCGGCGCCCCATCTTCCTTTATCCCTGGTCGAGGGGCCGACGCCCTTTTCAATCTTTCTTCCTTCATCTTTGATGGCAACATCCCCGAGTCTGTACGACCATGGTTCCTCGGCGGCCGCCTCATTGCCCTCTCGAAAGAAGGGGATGACCCATCCCTGCAAGCGGACAAGCGCAAATTACGACCGATTGCGATTGGATCAACCCTGGGGAGAGCCATCTCAATGGTAGCGGCCAAACAGTTCAAGGAACGATTCGCCGCATACCTCCAGCCGCCTCCGCCTGGCTCTTCCCTTCCACCTACCCAACCCGACGGTTCTCCATGGCCGATCCAAGTCGGCGTCGCATGCAGCTCGGGTCTTGAGTTCACCACTCACTCTGTGCGAGCGGTCCTTGACGAGAATCCAGGCTGGGTTGACATCGCCCTTGATGCCAAGAACGCTTTCAATTCAATCCACCGACGGGCTTACCTCAAGGTTGTCGGAGAGCACTTCCCCGGCCTCTGGAATTGGGCCTGGTCAAACTACGGTCATCCCACTGAACTCTACGTCAGGCGTGACAACCTAACCCCTGAGGTCATTCAGAGTCGCTCAGGCACCCGTCAAGGCGACCCGCTCGGCGCCCAAT
>ENA-UOUZ01001841-UOUZ01001841.1-mixed-culture-metagenome-genome-assembly--contig:-NODE-1841-length-12819-cov-92.711611_pt1 | contig 12819 bp, 16 predicted proteins | sample MGYA00238154_ERZ761575 | MGnify/ENA primary metagenome ERZ761575 (study PRJEB28896, sample SAMN07631632) | mixed culture metagenome | isolation source: Freshwater growth medium | place: USA...
CAAAGATTGAGCAAGGTGACTACCGCCCTGCATGCGAGTGCTCACCACGGCGCCCTGTCCCACAGCAAAGATTGAGCAAGGTGACTACCGCCCTGCATGCGAGTGCTCACCACGGCGCCCCGACCCGCAGGTGACTACAGCACGCAGGCGCTCGCCGAGGCGCCGCATCCAGCGAGGCTCAAGGAGCTTGCCACCGGCACGCACCTGCTCCATCCAGACCCTCTGCAGCGCACTGACCTGCCGACGCTCGTGACGGCGCTAGAGGCGATCGCTCTGTCGGGCAGCACTCTGCATGCGAGTGCTCACCACGGCGCCCTGTCGGGCAGCACTCTGCATGCGAGTGCTCACCACGGCGCCCTGTCGGGCAGCACTCTGCATGCGAGTGCTCACCACGGCGCCCTGTCGGACAGCACGCTGCCGCCGCCGCAGTCGTCGCCGCCGCCCCAGCCGCCGCAGCCGCAGCCGCAGCCGCAGCCGCAGATGCTGCAGCACCAGCGTCAGACGGAGCTGCAATCGCAGGCGATGCTCAACGCTGTGGGGGACGCACCGGAGCTCGCTGTGGGGAATCAGACGGAGCTGCAAGCGCAGGCGATTCTCGACGAACTGAGGGTGGGTGTGAACGAACTGAGGGTGGGTGTGAACGAACTGAGGGTGGAAGCCCTGAGCATACCTAATTTGGAAGCCCTGACCATACCGTCGCCGCCGCCGCCGCAGCCGCCGCAGCCGCCGCAGCCGCAGCCGCCGCCGCCGCAGCAGCAGCAGCAGTTGATGCTGCCTGTGGGGGCGGGCGGCACAACGTCAGCGGTGGAAGAAGATGCGCAGCATCTGCAAGTGCTCCCATCGGTGCAGCAGAGCCTCTGCGAGCTTGCGAAGGCAATCGAGTCGGCGGGTAGGAAGTTCAAACCACCACCTCCAGACGCTCGCCACCACGCTCGCCACCACGCTCGAGGGCGTTCACACTCCGCCAAGCACGGCGCTCGTGTGGGTAGCTTACCGCAGCGGCGCGAAGTGGAGCCCACGATGGCGCCGGAGCCGCTGGCCGCTGTGGGGAATGCACCGGAGCTCGCTGTGGGGAATCAGACGGAGCTGCAAGCGCAGGCGATGCTCAATGCTGTGGGGAATGCACCGGAGCTCGCTGTGGGGAATGAGCCCGAGCTCGCAGCCGCCGCCGCACCTGCCGCCGCATCGCCGGCTGCGTCGCCGGCTGCGTCGCCTGAGCACGAAACCGTCGCTGTGGGGAATGAGCTCGGGCTCGGGCTTGCTGTGGGGAATGAGCCTGAGCACGAGACCGACAAAACCCAGCCCCCGCTGGCCTGTTGCTCCGGCACAGGCCGTGTACCGGTGCGATGCCTCCCCCAGCAATCGGTGTGCCGATCAAGCGAGATCACGCGAGATCACGTCCCCCAGCAATCGGTGTGCCGCTCACGGGCGGGGTGTGCCGCTCACGGCACGGGGTGTGAACGACGGGGTGTGAGCGCTCACGGCACGGGGTGGGTGCAGAGCACGGACTCGCGATCAAGCGAGATCAAGCGAGATCACGGCACGGGGTGGGTGCAGAGCACGGACTCACGCCACCCAACGGCACCATTCACAGAGGGGATTCTTCATCCACCTACAGACGCGTCTAGCAGTGACGACGCTTACAGCAGCAGCTTGGATCTGTCCAACTCGGGAGAAGGCTGTTGCGTGACGCTGCCCAACCGACACGAGCATCTCGCTTTCTCGAAAGATCTCGCGAACATTGAGTACTTTCGGGAGATCAGCCGGGTCAGAGCCTTCACAATGTAGGCCCTCATCAGGGACTCATTAGGGACTCATTAGGGTGAAGGCAAGATAGCGCTCGACCCCGAGCTACCGGTACGCGAGCCGGCGGCCGTGAGCGTTCATGACGAGAAAGGGGGGGGCGAGACGAGCGCTCACCATGGCGCTCACGGCCGCCAGATCGTCATGAAACCCTTTGTAAGTAACGTAGAGAGAGAAATAGAGACGAGCGGAGAGGGAAAGAGAGAGTGAGACTGAGAGATATTGAGATAGTTAGAGGCGAGGCCGCGGGCACCGCAGTACTAGCGCGACGCGGAGAGAGGTATAACTGTTGATAGCGTACTGCGTGGCACGACGGAACACCAACGCCATGACCAACGCGGAGCATCGCTATTCGCTAGAGATCCGTAGCTCCTACCTGCTCCCTGCGCGACCGTGACGCTGGTGCCCTCCACTCGACCAAGCCTCCCCTCTGAAGACTGAACAAATGTGATTGTAAGCTGCCTCGACGAGTTACGCCTCCTAGCGCTAGTACCGACTGGGAGATCGATCTGCTGGGTGGAAAAGAAGAAGACCGGGCGCCCCACCCGACCCCGCCCGTTGAGCGCCATGATGAGTACTCACAAGGGTGACGTTGCACGCGCGGCATCAAGATTCCCATAGGTACCGGTAGGGTCACGGCGATGCACTGCCTGTCCTTACATAAGGTGAGTATGCCATGGGCTGCTGCAGCGGCATCTGCGGCGGAGCTGTGGAATGCTGCAGCTGTGGAATGTCGCGGCCGATGGCAGCTGATTGAATCTGCTGCTGCAGCTCGTAGATCACCCGACGCTGCTCATGTAACTGGTCCCATAATTCGGTCGTCGACGGCCCGTTGTCGACGGCGACGGTTGGCATGGGCCCCATGATGACTGGTGCACGCTGGGCCATAGAGATGACTCGAGATGACTCGAGATGACTCGAGATGATTGGTGCACGCCCGGTCCCATGATCGCTGGCCATAGAGATCGGAGCATGCAAGTGCTCACCATGGCGCCCGGTCCCATGATCGCTGGCCATAGAGATCGGAGCCACTCGATGCCTGCCATCCATATAAACAGCCCGTCTGGCTGGCCCGCCCAGATTCGCAGCTCGCCCGCCCAGATTCGCAGCTCGCCCGCCCAGATTCGCAGGTACACCCTGCAGCGGCAGCAGCGGCTCCGGCTGGACGGTCACCTGTGAAGGCTGGGCGGTCACCTGTGAAGGCCGGACGGTCACCTCCGAAGGCCGTGGGGGCGGCTCCCTGTCCGCCTCGTCGCTTTTGGACATCGACACCGAAGCACTCCCACGGGGCCTCCGGAACCAACAGGGCCAGTCCATTTGGATCTCCTGCGCTTCGAGCGGCTGGCGCCCTTGGCGCGTCTCCCCCTCGGGATCACCCAAGAACGAACGTACTTTGCAGATGTACTTGCGGATGACGTACACGAAGATGGCGTTCGCGGCAAACCAGAGGGAAGCGATCGTGAGGGCGAAATAACCGTCGAGGATGTCCCGAAGGTCTTCCGAGATGCCCATTTCTCCAAAGCGCGCGACGATCGCGTTCTCGAAGAAGACGATGCCCAAAAAGATGGAGCACATGTTCATATACATATCGAGCGTCGTGTCATACGAGACCTTTGGCAGCGAGTCGGCGATGACGAACTTGAAGGCAATCGTCGTCAGCTGCAGCGTGAGCACGATGCCCGATCGCGTTCCGAGCATCTCATCGGAGGGCTTCTCGCCAAAGGCGCCAAGGGCCAGCGTCGAGATCAAGCCCATCACGAGGAGCACGTTGGACGAATAGACTGCCATCAGCGGAGATCAGCGGAGATCAGAGGAGATCAAGGGAGATTATCTCCACAGAGCAGTCCCTCATGAGGAGCAGCGAGCGAGCAAGCAAGCGAAGCGAGAACGAGGCGGCCAGGCACATGTGGCGGAGGGCAGGTGGCGGCCGCAGGGCAGGTGATCTCTGGTGGTTCAATCTCGAGAGCTTACATCGATGCCTGCGCCACAGGCAGATATGCGCCTCGTACAGGAGGGGTCTGTCCTGTATGTCGTGTTTTCCCGCCAGGGCCGAGGCTTTGTAGCGTTTCCATTCGCTGAAGCGCCCCTCCCCTCTCACCTGTGGGATCATGTGGGTGGGTAGCTTGGTCAGTTACAAATCTCGCTGAAGCGCCCCTCCCCTTTCACCTGTGGGATCATTGCGTGCGCATTTTTGCCCATGTTCAGGGCCAGGTAGCGATTCATCGAAAAGTCTTGCTTTGAGTTGACGCGTAGCTGCACCGTGAGCGCCTGCACGTCGTACGGAAAGAAGTCGAGCTCAAAGAGCTCTTCAAATGTGCCGCGCACGCGGCGTTCGTACCCAACCGCGCCTACCGGCCACTCTTTGCGCACCTCGCAGGAAGGTGGAATTTCAGCGACATCGACAAGCTCCCGGCCGTTGGAAAAGAAGATCTTTGGCACTTTGAATTTCTTCTCGAATTCTTCGGGCGGGAACTTTTTATGATCGTCCTGTTCCTTCTTCCAGTCGTACACATCCGCGTTCTTTTCCGGGCTTTCCCACCACCACAGCTTGACGGTCAGCTCAGCCGAGAAGCACTGTGCTTGAGGATTGACGTCGTACAGCGAATAAAACGTCATTCCCACCAAGACTGCTTTCTCGTCACGCTCGGCCTCGAGGTCTTCGAGCGTTAGCCTGGGGCCCACCGCGTCGCCAGGCCGCATCGGCGCCGTATTTGGAGTCCATTTCTTTTCCTCCTCTTTTGTCCACGTCTTTTCAGGTTTCTTCTGCTTTGATATCGAAGCTGCCTTAACCGTACGCTGCATATCTATTTGCCGCCTCGGCCAGTTGTCGCCAACACGAAGCGGCTCGAGCAGCGGGGCCCGGTGGCTTTTGCCAGGGTGAACTTCGGCTCCGCTTTTGAACGGATCCGTGAATGACCCGTGTGAAGTGTGCTGTTAAATACTCGGCGCCTACTCTAGCTAGGGCACGCAGGGTAGGCGTTAAGAACCACCATGGTGTGAACGCGTGTGTGAACGTGTCGGTTTTCGGAGTTTTATTTTCTGACTGTGTGTGTCCCGGCTCCCCCGGAGCCTTCTGCATGTACCCGATTCCTACCAGCCCCGTCGAGGCCATCTACCCGTATCCTGTGTGTCCCGGCTCCCCCCGGTGTCTTTGAACCGGTATCCGGTTACATGCTGTCTTTGCCTCGTGCCGAATTCCACAACTCGTGCAAAAGGTCGCGTCCCCGTCCAAATCCAAAGCCGACGCGAACGGCATGCGGTCGGCGAATCTGCGGTTGTCGTTGCCCAAGCGCATCCTCGACGCAACTCCGCCTCGTCGGATCATCACCGGTCCGAGGTTCACGCCCGTCGTGCAAGCTCTTCCCTCGATCGTCCCGTTTGTGGCGCCAGACGAGATCGAGCGATCGCGTGGCCAGAAGTTTTCCGTGCGCCTGGGCGCCAATGAGCTCACCTTCGGGCCTTCGCCGCGTGCTGTGGAGGCGATGCAGGCGGCGGCGGCCACCGCTTGGATGTACGGAGATCCCAAGAGCCACAACTTGCGCCAGGCGCTCGCGGACCACCACGGCGTCCAGCCGCTCAACATTACCGTGGGTGAGGGCATCGACGGCATCCTTTGCAACCTGACGCACCTGCTCATCGGCCCTGGCGATAAACTGGTCACGACGAAGGGAACGTATCCGACGCTGAACTACTTTGTAGCGGGCAAGGGTGGCTTGCTGCAGACCGTCCCCTACGGGCCTGACGACAGGCAGGACTTGCCAGCGCTGCTTGCAAAGGCGTGGGAGGTCGACGCCAAGGTGCTTTACGTGGTCAACCCGGACAATCCGTCGGGCTCGTGGCACGCCGAGGGCAAGATCGAGTCGCTCATCGAAGGTCTGCCGCCCGGCTGCCTGCTCCTTCTCGATGAAGCCTACCACGAGCTCGGCGTCGACTTCGATGCGAATGCCAAAGTGGCAGTAGATGATCTGCGGGTGCTACGGCTACGCACCTTTTCGAAGGCGTACGGCCTGGCGGGGGCGCGCATCGGCTACGCGCTCGGCGCGCCCGAGATTATTGCTGCCTTCGACAAGATCCGCAACCACTTTGCCATCTCTCGAGTCGGGCAAGCCGGTGCACTCGCGGCGTTGCTGGACCAGGCCTACCTGCACGAGGTGCGTGAGCGTGTGCGGCACGCGAGGGAGACTCTCGGGAGCATCGCCGCGCAGCACGGCATGCGCTGTTTGCCGAGCGCGACCAACTTTGTGACGATGGACTGCGGTAAGGACGGCGCCTTCGCGCGCCTCGTCCTCTCCGAGCTGACGGAACGCAACGTCTTCGTGCGCATGCCCGGCGTGCCACCCCTTGATCGATGCATTCGGGTCTCGTGCAGCAGCGACGAGGACCTGCGCATCTTTAGCGAGGCCCTCCCGGGAGCCCTCAAAGACGCGGAGCGCAAGTTGGGCTCCAAATGATCGAGAGGCCATTACCATCGAGAGGCCATTACCATCGAGAGGCCATTACCATCGAGAGGCCATTACCATCGAGAGGCCAATACCATAATAATCGAGAGGCCAATAACATAATGATCGAGAGGCCATTACCATCTCTCTGAGCGCTGGGCAAGAGACCCCCTGTACATATGTTTCGGATCGTTTTGTATGCGCGGGCCCAGGCGCCAGGGCCCTCCGGTCTCTCGTCTTGGAACGCCTAGTGCGAGGCCGGGCAGTACCGCGCCGATCTCAAGTGAGATTTGCCTTTGGTGGCGAGCGGTTATGCAGCGTCGTGTGTTAGCTTGCAGTTAGACTGTACACGTTGGGGCTGAACCGGCCGGGTCGGGCTTGACCGGAAAAATAACTACACCACTCCGCGGGCCGCGCGCGCGCTCGGCGCCGTGACGACGGGGCTCGACGCTCGAGTGCGTCACGTGTCACGTGAGGCCGGCGCACTCAGCGGCGCCCGGTCCGGTCGGTGCGTGCTGGCCGCGGATGCGGAGTATCGTCGCGTCTATCATTCGATTCCCAGACCTCGCCGGCCGCATTCCGAATCAAGCTCCGAAGACGAAAGAGAACTGCCGAGCTCGAGCCCCACAAGGCGACCATCGTCAGAGCGTCCAACCCTCCCCGAAACATTAGCGCGCTCTCGGCAGCTTGACCTAATGTTTTGAGCTATCACAAGGTGTGGCTAGACCTCGGCAAACAGCGCGTTCACCTTGTGAGCCCCTCGTCCTTGCCCTCATCCTTGCCCTCGTCGAGAGCGTCCAAAGCCCATCGGCGCCGCCCCTCGAGCCATAGCAACGTCTCCTCGTACGTCACCGGCTCCACCTGTGGGGAAGGGAGGGCGCCGTCATGAGCACTTGTACGCTCACAGCGTCTCATCGCACGTGAGCGGCCCCACCTGTGGCGGCGGCGGCGGCAAAGCCGCTGCTGTTGCAGATGGTGCTACTTCCGCCCCCTCTGCTGCTACCGGGGAGGCTGTCGAGGGGCCGCTATCGCCCCCACCGCCCGCTCCGGCGCGTTCTGCGCTGCTCATCTTCTCTGGGCCGCTGTGGAAGACGAAGTGGAAGTCGGCCGTGGCCTCGCGCCTACCGGTACGCAACGACACGTGGGCTGCCTCGACGAACACCCGAAGCGATGCGCCGTCGGGAGAAACAAAGTTCACACGCCCGACGAACTCGACAATCTTGCCCACCATGACCTGCCATCAGAGCCATCACGAGGTAATCAAAGTCATCACGAGGTAATCAGAGCCATCACGAGGTGATCAGAGCCATCAGAGCTCATCAAGGAGCCATCAGTACCGGCTTCGAGACTATGTAATCAGAGCTCATCAAGGAGCCATCAGTACCGGCTTCGAGACTATGTAATCAGAGCTCATCAAGGAGCCATCAGTGCCGGCTTCGAGACAATTAATCAGAGCTCATCAAGGAGCCATCAGTGCCGGCTTTGAGACAATGTAATCAGAGCAATTAGACAATGTAATCAGAGCTCATCAAGTAGCCGCCAGTACCGGCTTCGAGAAGACGACATCATCGAGCCCACCGAACCTCGCCGCATGGCCGCAATGCTTGTGTGCCGAGAGCCATGCGACCTGTGAAGAGGGTGGGCGCCGTAGTGAGCACTTGCATGCATGCCGCGGCTCGGCCGGATGAGAGCCATGCTACCTCAAGGGCTCGCCTCATCAGGAATCCTCCGAAGATGTATCCATTCATGTTGCGGTTGGCCGGCTGCATGATGTCGAGCGTGCGCATCTCGCTCGCCCCCATCGGGACACGCGCCGGCACTCGAGGCGCCGTGGGGGGCACGTAGGGCGCCGTGTTGGGCGCTCCAGCCCGGGAGGAGCCATACCCGCGAGCATGCGATTGCTGCCAGAGGGCATGGAGCAACGGCACCTGTGAAGAGGGCGGGCGCCGTGGTGAGCACTTGCATGCATGCAACGGCTCGGCCGATGGAGCAACGGCACCTCCTTTGGCGTCGGCGGCTTGATCATCAGCGCCGACTCCGCCAGTGCGCGCCGGCGCTGCTTGCGACGCATTGCTTCGACTTCTACGGCCGCCGAGGTGGAGGAACCACCAATGAGCTTTGGAACGGCGGCCGCCTTGAAGGTGGCCGTGTGCCGTGCGGCCATGACGGTGTAGCAGGAGCCGATGATCACCTCGCCCTTGCCGTCCGGCTCCACCTGCAATACGTCCGTCTGCACCTCCATGCTCGAGGCGCCGACTGACGTGACCACGCCGCGCAGCCGGAAGTCGTGCAACTGTGAAGAGGGCGGGCGCCGTGGTGAGCACTTGCATGCATGCAACGGCTTGGCCGATGGAGCAACGGCACCACACCGCGCACCGCAGACAGGCCCTCGAAGATAGAGAGGCCGTCGTGGGCGGCGGTGACGACGGAGATCGGGTGGTCGCCGACCCTGGCGTGCCGCAGGGCGCAGTCGGCGGAGAAGGCGTCGAGCTCCTCGAGGAAGCGGCCTGCTCGCAGTGAGAGCCCGTCGCCTAGCATGTACTGCTCACGCAGTTCCGCATCCGTGCTGAAGGGGTACGTGATCTCCAGCCACGATTCGGAGCGCTTCTTGCCAGCCGCGGGCTCTGCCGCCGCCTTGTCGACCCATCTGGGCGTACCCCGCCGGGCGCCGACCGACAGCTCGTGCAGGAGAGGCAGGTGCAACGCCACGTCGCTCGGTGTGCCCGTCACGGCTCCGGATGGCACGCGCAGATGCATGGAGCCGTCGATGACGTTGTACGGCAGATCACTGCTGAAACGGCAACGGTGCAGCGCATGCCGTAGCGCACCTCTTCGCAGGCGGAGGGGAAAAGGTGTGCGCATGCCACAGGCATCATTGCATGTTGAAAAAGACGACTTGACTTGACTTGTCTTGACTTGACTTGACTTGACTTGACTTGAACGTTAACACGACAGACGCGACAACCGGTTCAAAGACACCGGTGCTACGGCACTGTTACTGCCCTCTCAGAAAGTCAGAATACACACACCATACATGTCCCCTTACGAGACACGGAGCGCGGCAAATTGTAATTGAGGATGGTTTGGGCGACGCGGCGGCTTGGATGGCGGTGGAGATGCTAGCAACATTGTGCATAACGAAGCTGCAGGGGGACGCGCGGCCCTCGCTGTACCCCCGTACCGCGTGTTGTCGCGTGGCGGCCGGGGCAATGGGCCGGGGACGCCGTCGTCTGGCTTCGTCGTGGCGTGCGAGTATAGGCGAAGGATGGCCATGCGCGTGTTTTGGTTCTCCAGGTGAGAGCGCGGCAGCGCCGGCCTGAACTTGTGTGCTTAGTCCTCACGAAGCACTAAGGCTGGGTCCAGTGTGCTAGAGAGTCGTGTGTACTCAGAGTGCGGGTCGCAGTGCCCGATCTTTGTGATCATCTCCCCAAGCTCAGAAAACTCAACACGGATCCAAATGAACGAGGTTCGCTGGCGAGCGCCGTCGCGTTGCGCTGCATGCCCAGGCTCGGGAGCTGATGCGCAGACCACGCCTGGCTGCTGAGGCACAGATATCGAGGAGCTACGCCTTTTGCCACGGGAACCGGAAGCCGGTCTTGACGACTTCGATCACGGGCTCCGGCACAGGTTGCGCGCTCTCGCCGAAGTAGTGCTGGTAGAGAAAGAAGCAGATGATTGTCAGGATCACATTGTTCCATGGCGCAAACCGGGACTCCATGACTTCACTGCCGGGCTTGGGATCCCACCCGTACTTGGCGGCTCCGGTGTCCATACGCGGGTAGCTCAGCCACTTCTTGGGGTTGCCCATTCCGATTTTCTAGTCGGCTGATGCACGAGATTCGAAGGCACACACTCGATTCCGAGAGCAAATAGTTTAGGGTCGGTGGGCGGTCATGGGCGTCACGTGTGAGCTCGTGGAAGGTCATCGGTGCGGACCTTGCACCTTCGAAGCCGAGAAAAATGCTCGATTCTCGCGGTTTCGTCAATCAGCGCCAGGTAAGTTTAGTGTGGGGAAGGGCCACACAAGAAGATCGGGGTAAAAGGGTCTCTTGGAGCATTTACATCGGGCCGTGTATGTGTTCCGGCTCTTCCGATACCGCGGCGGTCACAAACTTGCGCAGTCGCGCGGCGTGTGTGCCTGCACGCACGTGCTGGTGCACAAAGGAAGTCGCCACGCGCATTTACAGACGACAAGAGAGTAGATCAAGAGTGGACGCGCCCACGCCGGAGCAGCTCGGGGTCGTACTCGTACTTGGCCGAGCTCGACCTCTGATGTTCGCTGTCCCACGAGCCGAGGCCAGCCTCGAGATTCCTCATCGTCGTCTCCATGTGCTCCCGCATTCGGACTGATGAGGGGCGACATCGGATCAGAGCTCCCGCATTCGGACTGATGAGGGGCATCATCAGATCAGAGCTCCCGCATTCGGGCTGATGAGGGGCATCATCAGATCAGAGTTCATGAGGTAATTCGTGGCTCTCGGAGGGCCATCAATGGGCATCATACCTGAGGAGTACGCGCGAGGCGAGCCGGCCGTTACAAAGCGCGGCAGCGGCTCGATGAGCGTCTCCGGCGCAAAGGCGTTGAATCGAATGATGGACGAACGCTCGTGTGTCGTTGGCAAGACTCGATGGGGTGTAGCGAGCAGGGTGCCGTTTGTCAGCCGCTCGAGCATGTCGCCCACAATGACGATGAACTCGGCCTCGCGCACGGGTGCATCGATCCAATCTCCGTGGCCGCCGCCCGGGCGCCGCGGCATCAACTGAAGGCCGTGAGCATCCTGGTGCATCAGAGTGAAGCACTCGAAGTCAGTGTGCGCGCCAATCCCAGTGCTGTTCGCGGCGGCTGTGGCGTCGCCCGGGTAGTGCAGCAGCCGAATGGTACCAAAGTCGCCCTCGCCCTGGTCGAACATGTCTCGTAACGTACGCGGCGGCAGCTCGAGTGCTCTTTCGAATCCCGCGAGCAACGCTACGGCGAGCACATTCTGTCGGGCATAGAGCTCGTCAAGCGTCGGCGCAAACGGCGGGTATAGCTCGCTCGCCGTCGGGTAGCGAGGGTCCGAGTGTACGTCGCAGCGGTGCGAGGCCTGCGTCGAGTCGGCGGCCAGCGTGAAGCGCACGCGTGAGTAGTCCCAGCCACGGACTGTCGCGGGCGGGCCGTTGGCCTCGTACTGGAGCTCCACCTGTCCAATGTCGGGTCCAGAGTAGACGCCCGTGCCACCTCGCTGCTTGTACTTCTCCTTGATGGCACTCGGCAGCGCGTGGCACCTTTGCGAGTAGTCGTAGATCGATCGGATGTACGACTCGGGAAGCACGTCCACGTTGGCCGCATAGAAGTAGCCGCACTGCTCCAAGGCCGCCCGCAGGTGCTTCACGGTGAGCGTGGCATCGCCGCCGTGGAGAAGCGGTGACACATCGATGAGCGGATGGCCACATGGCGTGCGCGGATATGCTGCGGCCGTGCGTGTGCGTCCGCCTCTGACGGAGACGGAGAGCAGGGTTCGCCGCATGCGGTGCCTAGAACGACGCTCTTCGAAAAAGTCGTTGGGGGAGCCGGGACACACACGGTACCTCCACATGAGCCAATGGCCCACAGACCACGTTGTTGGATGTTCCACATATTTTGCTCCTGCTTTGTGAACCATTTTTGTCATGTTTCGCGCACAGCGCGAGTCGGGCTGTCAACACGTCTGCCGTCTCACCGCCATCAGAATTGTCATGTTGTCCTTCGAGCGCGTACTCGTCCTGGCAGTCGCCACAGTCTCGGCGGCGAATGACCCTTCTCCACCACAGCTTCCGTATCCCTTCGGTGGTGCCTTCGGCACCTTCGGCACCTTTGGCCGGGAGCCACTCGGCTCAGGGCTTGCGGCATCAATGTCTTCTGATCCGGCCAATCATGCACTGACGGTGAGGGTGATGGATGAGCTCGATCTTCGTGAGGCTACCGGAGTCATTGTGCCGACAAAGGTGCCTGATCGGCATGGTGTTGATGACGCTGCCCTGGTCGGGTCGACGGACCACTGGCGCAAGTTGCTCAACGTGACGGACAACGAGGATCCTCGTGGCGTCATCGAGCTTCAAGTCGAGGATCGCGCGTCATCGAGCTTCAAGGCGCGAGTCCTCGAGCTCCAGAAGAGGTTCAGGGGCCATCGCGAGCATGCGCGTCGCTTCCTCATCCCCGACATTTTGCGTGTCCTCGGCCGCGGCTACAAGCGGATGGTGAGTGCCATTCGAGCGCGCATCTGCTCGTGCCCCGTGACTCGTCCTGAGTCCTGAGGACGTTTGGACGATGGAGGAAGCTCTGCGTCACCTACTCGGACCTGAACTTTCCGCTTTGGGACTCTGATAGGAGGACCTGGCACCTGAGACCTCGCGCCTCCGACGAGCCGCCGACTCAGAGGAAGAAAGACAAAGACGAGTCAGAGGCGGAGGCAGCACGGCGACGGCAGCCCGCCGAGAAACTACTACTATTTTGAAGCCGAAGGAGACCCTGATCACTGTGTGGAACAAGCGTCTAGTGTGCCACGTCACTCAGTTTGTAATCAGGGTATGAGGAAGGGGTGCAAATCCAGATATTAAT
>ENA-UOUZ01001842-UOUZ01001842.1-mixed-culture-metagenome-genome-assembly--contig:-NODE-1842-length-12815-cov-93.993182_pt1 | contig 12815 bp, 7 predicted proteins | sample MGYA00238154_ERZ761575 | MGnify/ENA primary metagenome ERZ761575 (study PRJEB28896, sample SAMN07631632) | mixed culture metagenome | isolation source: Freshwater growth medium | place: USA...
CCCGCTCCAGCTCTCGCTTCAGCTCTTGCTCGCTCGAGCTCGCCTTGAGCTCATCAAGCTGGCGCTCAAGATCGCTCGAGCTCGCCTTGAGCTCATCAAGCTGGCGCTGAAGATCGACGACGCGCCCAAGGGCCAGGCTTCGCGTCTTCAAGGCGCTTTCCGTCGCAGCTAGCACCGTGTCGGCCACTCCCGCCTTCACCGCCTCTTTCTGCGTCTCGAAGTCTGCTAGGAGCTCCTCGCGCGCCGCCTTGTGGATGGCATGCAGCCGCTCCTCGGCCGCCGCCACGGCGCTCGACACGGCGCTCATCTCGTGCTGGGCCGCCTCTGCCCGTGCGCTCGATACGGCGCGTGTGACGGCCGCCGCCTTCTCGTCGTCCAAGGCCGCGCGCATCGAGGCGCATGCCTCCTGCGCGATCGTCTCGAGGCGCTCGCGCTGTTCGGCGAGGGCAGCCTCGATGGCCGCTGCCTGCGCCTCGCGCATCCGACTCACCTCGGCCTCGGAGGTGGCCAGGCGCTCTTCCATTTGGGACATCGCGAGTCGGTGGGCCTCCGCCTCGCGCTCGTGGGCCTCGAGCATGGCGGCGCTATCACCCCTGGCCTGCTCACGCACTGCGCTCAGCGCTGCCATGAACCTCTGCGTCGCCTTCTCGTCCGCCGACGCAAGCGCCGTCTCGAGCGCGAGTGCGTGCTCGCGTGAAGCCGCCTGCGCCTGCGCTTGCGCCCTCGCCAGGAGCGCCCTCTCGGTCTCAGTGGCCGTGGCGGCGGCCTTCTCGAGGAGCGTGCGCCGCTCCTGCTCATGCTCCTGCTTAGTCCTCTCCACCGCGTCCGCGATGGCCTTCTTTCGCTCCACATCGGCCAGCAGCACCGCCCTCTTCACCGCGTCTTCCACTTTCAGATTCACCGAGGCCTCGGAGAACATGCCCGCACGTTGCGCGTCCTCAGATGAAGGGAGACGGGCAAAGGTGTAGGAGTACCTGGGCAACTCTGCCGCTCCGGGCTTGGGCAGGAGCAAGGAGATGGAATCACCGCGCTCGAGGCACCTTAAAGTACCTTTGCCCACGAGCGTGCCGTTCAGGTACGTGCCGTTGCTCGAGCAATCCTCGAGCCACCACGAGTCGTCCTGCTTAGGATGGTGCTCGAAGTAGACCAGCTTGCAATGCACGGCGGAGAGCATTGTGTCTGAGTAACTCACGTCACATGTCTCGCGCCGTCCGATGGTGAACTCCGTACCGCGCAGCTCGATCGTGCGGTCCGAATCCTTGGTGCCGACGCACTTTAGGAAGCCGTGCGCGCGGCGCTCCATCCTTCAAAACACGAGGCGCGAGCGGATTCCAAACCTCGTCCGCCGCACTCTGGCGCACCTCCGCCCGCTGGTGGCAGCCCGAACTCGGCGGGCACTTCGGATTTCGCCATGAAGTTGCATGCACAGTACAAATTTGGAGTTTCGAGGAAAGCAGGCCATCGACTTCTACTACCCCAAACATGCAAAGGATGGATGGCTTACTCGGGAGATGCTCCCTTCACGCAGATCGCACGCTCTTTGGAAGACATGTAGAGTCATCATCACGCACTGGAATCCATTTGCCTTTTGGGGGCGCAGGCCCGTCACGCGCGCGATCGTCTCTCATCGTCGCTCATCTCATCGCCGCTCCACGCGGGAGAATAATTGCGCCGACACCCGCACTGCGCCCATCACTGCGCTAAGCCACGCGTCGCGTTTCGGCGCATGCGTGCGAGTCCCTCATTTCGGAATTGGGAGGCTAGGGCCGGCGAAACCTCCGGGGAAACCTCCGGGGAAACCTCCGGGGCTGGCGCGCGACGCCCCCTGCTCCTCGCCGTCGTCGCTGACGCGCCCGCCCACACCGGCGGCCCGATCACCTGCGGCCCTTGGCCTTCGCCTCCGCGGGTCGTTTCGTCGGCGCAGCCGCGGGGGGCCCCGCCCTAAAGACGCCGCGCCGCGCAGGTGGGGGGACGAAGTCATCGTCCTCGCCGCCGCCGCGCCTCCCGTTGCTCCGGTCCGGCCGTCGGGTCGTCGGGTACTCGTCCCTCACGATGCTCTCAAACCCCCCGAGGTCGCCCCAGCCACCTCCTCGGGCACCCTCTACCTCGTCGGTGGCGATTGTCACGGCCTTGATGTTCTCGGCGGCGAAGTCGCTGCGCGCTTGCGCCGGCGCGGAGGCGGGCGGAGGCGGCGGAGGCGGTGGCGGCACGTGCGCAGCGCCCGTGGGCGTCGTATGCGCCATCGGAGGAGCTGACCCCGCATGATTGATGCCAGTCGTGCCAGTGGTGTCACTGCGCGGATGGTCGTTCGGCAGCAGTGCGCCGCACTCGGAGGCGTTGATCACGGAGGCGCGGCACACGCGGGGGGGGTCTTTTTTGTCCCACGTGTTCTTTGTCGGCAGGCGGTAGCGGGGATCATCGTCCTGCCGGCTGCGGTAGCGGATGAGCAGCAGCAGCACGAGCGCAATGAGGAGCAGCAGGATGAACACGACGAGCGAGGTGATCAGCATCGGCGATGACGCGTCCGGCAATAACGCTCCCACGAGCTGACCCGGTGGACTCGTCGCGACTACCTCGAACGGCGATTCGGATGCTCGCCGCCTCGCGGACGGTGGCTTATGCATTTGGACCGATGAGAATAAGCGTCGTCGTGGGCGTTTTTTGTTCACATGGATTCAGGGGCCCTTGAGTAGCTTTTCGTGGCGTTGAGGGGCGTTGCGGGGCACTGTGTCCGGCAAAACTTTTGAGGTGCTCAGCGCTCTCTCAGCGCACTTGCCTTTTTGTATACGGGCGCATTCCGCAAACCGCAAAGGTGGCTTCCAATTTCGTGTAAAGTGGCCTCATGCAGCCGGGCGCGTCATCCAAGCAGCTCGTGCACACGTCGCGCGGGCTGGAGTGGCGCGGCTCGGGCCGGCAGCAGCCGGAGAATCACATCTGTGGTGCCGGTGCCGGCAGCAGCGGCGGCGATGGCCAGCCTTCGTCGGCGGCAGCAGCTCCAGCAGCTTGCGCCGCGGCCGCCAACGCTGCAGTGGTCCTGCCGCCTCCCGACTCGGTAGTGTACGAGCCTGGCGTGGCAAACCCGGATGCGCCAGGCTCTGTCGCCGCGCTGGTGAGAGCTCTCAACGCAACGGTACCGAAATCGCCACCGCGGCGGGACCTGCCGCGAACACCGCCGCGAACACCACCGTCGGCGTCGCCAGCGGTTGGTGGCAGCAGCCGAACCACCAGCAAGACCGTAGCCCAATCCGATCCAGAGGGTTGGTGGGTCTGGCGTGGCGAAGGAAGCGGAGCCCTTCGACCGCAGGAGATCGACGGCTCGGAGATAAAAGGCTCGGAGATACACGATGTTGACCATGATGTTGCTAACCATTACATCTACGACGACCAAGGCTGGTGGTTCGCGAAAGACGAACTCGCGGAGGACGAGCACGCGGAGGACAAGCACGTCGGGAACGAGTCGCATCAGCCCTCTCCATTAGCTGCCAAGATGAATTGGACTCGCCTCCGCACCATCCTCAAAAGCCCCCAACGTGGTGGCGGAGGCGAGGAAACGCCTCCGTCAGGTCCGACCATCGGCCAGGCGTTCGCATTCTCGCTCGGCGTTATGGTACTGCTCTTGGGTGGGCTGTACCTCGCCGCGAAGCATGGCGCCGAGGTCGCCGATAAAGCGCACGCTCCTACGCCGCCCCCGGCGGTGCACGAGCAGTCGCCGCCCTCGTTGACGCCGTCGGCACAGCTCATGCTCCACCCGCCGTCACCGCCCACTCGATCGCCGCACCCGCCGATGCCGAAGCCGTTTGCTGTAGCGGCGCGCCCGCCGCCCTCTGCAGCGCCGCGTCCGCCGACACCGGCACCATCGTCTCATCCATCTGCTACGCCGCTGCCTACGCCAACACCAGTGCTCGAGCAGCGATGGATCCCGGAGCCGCATGCGCCTCTGGAGCCGTCGCCACCGCCACCGCCACCGCCACCATCTTTGTCGCCACATCCATCACCGCCTCCGCCGCGGATATTGCCGCCGCCCGAGCCACCGATGCCGGTGGCCCTCACGCGCGAGCCGCCGCCGCCGCCGCCGCCCTCGCCCTTCACTCCAGAGCCCTCTCCGCCTCCAGAGCCCTCGCCGCCGCCGCCGCCTGTGCCAGAGCCCCCCGAGCCGTCACCCTCGCCGCCCTCGACCCTGCATCCGCCGCCGCCACCGTCGCCACCGTCCAATGGTTTGGACACCTATAACCCGCAGGAGCCTCGGTTGGAGGCGTCACCCTTCATGACGCCGCCACCGCTGCCACCGCCGCCACCATCCAGTGGGCTGGACTATTTTTACCCGCATGAGCATCGGTGGGAAGAGTCACCCTTCTCTACGCTGCCGCCGCCGCGGCCCGAGCCACCAGAGCCCTCTCCACCGCCACCACCGAGTCCAGAGCCGCCGGAGCCATCGCCGCTGCCGCCACCGCCGCCGCCGCCACCGCCGCCAAGCCCCGACCCGCCGGAGCCCTCGCCCCCTCCCCCGCCGCCCAGACCGACGCCACCCGAGCCCTCGCCGCCTCCGCCCCCCCCGCCGGAGCCGCCGGAAATCTCCTTGAGCTTCTCTCAGCCGGGCGCGCAGCTGCAACAGCAACTGCTGCTGCATCCGCGAGATCAGCAGCTCGACCAGCTGTTCGTGCGACTCGCTGCGCCGCATCCGCCTGCGCCGCACCCACCTCCACCGCCGCGCCCACCTCCGCCGCCGCCGCCGCCGCCGCCCGCTCTGCTCGGGATGACGCTCGGGGTGATCGGCGAGGTGCTGCTCGGCGCGGGCCTGGTGATGATCGGCCTTGCGTGTGCATGCTGCCATCAGCACTCGCGCAAGCTCAAGGTGTCATACGAGCCCGACGGCACCGAAGGGATGCTCCTCGCGGGAACACGTTTCCGCAGCGACGACTTCCGCAGCGACGACCTCGAGTCGCCATCGCTCACGCTGCCGTCGCCGGCACGCCTTCGTGCGCACTCGCTAACCAGCGGGCTTACCAGCGCGCGTGCCTTCGTGAGAGTGCCCGTGCGCATAGCCGAGGCGTTCGACCGCTTCGACACCGATCACAGCGGATACATTGATCGGCGTGAGCTGCGGGCGGTGCTGCACCACTACGGCGTCGACTTGAGCGACCACGGCGTGCTCGCAGTGCTGGCACGCTACGACGCCGAGCCCAACGGGCTGATGGACCTGCGCGAATTCTCGGAGCTCGTGCGCGACTTGGAGGAGGGCAAGGTGCGGGCGGAGCCCGTGCGGCCCGCCGCGCTGCCGCCGCCGCCGGTGCCGGCTCCCGCCTCGCCGGCCACGCGCACGATGCCGGTGACGCAACCGCCTCCGCCAGCACCCGCCTCGCCCACGTCAGCGCTGGCCGCTGCCCCAGCGGCTCTGCCGACCCCGTCGTCACCATTGGTGGTCATTTACGGGGTGCCGCCCGCGTCGCCCATGCCTCCCACATCGCCCACGCCCATGCCTTCCCAGCCGCCAGCAGCTCCCCCGACCGCTGCCACCCGGACTAGTGCCTGCAGCAGCGGCATGTACGAGGCAGGATACGAGGCTGGCCTGGCGGCGTCGATCCACCTCGGCCCTTCTCCCCTCGCCCCCATGTCAACCGCCCCCACCCCGACAACCGCGCCCACCCCGTCGACCCATTTCGTCGAAGGCTTCTTCGGGACGCCTTCCGGCCAAGCGCCCGACTCGGCGCGGGTGCACGCGCACGCTCGGCTGGGCTTGATCCAAGCGCCGCCGCAGCTCGCGGGCGGCGTCCAGTCGCCCGTCACGAGTCCCGCGCGGCCCGAGGCCGTCGACCCACGATCCGCCGCCGAAATGTTTGCGAGCTGGGAGCAGGATTCTGGCGACCGTGTGCGCCGCCCGACGATGAGCGAAAAGATTCGTAGGGCGAGCGGGCACGGGGAGTTGCGCCTGTCGGCCGAGTACGAGCGCGCGGCCAAGGCGCTTCGGGCCGAGGGCAAGGAGCTTCTGGGGGTGCTCACGCAGCTCAAGCTGCGCTGCGGCCCCTCCACGCTCAGCTTCAAACCGGGCACGAATGGGCACCGGGTGGGCATCCGACTGAACTTCGCGCGCAGCCCAGACGCGGGGGACCGTACGGCGCTCATTCGTCTGGCCAACATCGCGGGGCTGCGCAACCCGATCATCGAGCCGGCCGTCGGCGGCGTGCGCGTCACCTTCATCGAGGACTACCCGCCGCCGCTGCACGACCTGCCGGCGCGGCTGCACGCGCACGCGCACGCCCTCGGCGAAGCGCTGCACGGTCACCACGAGCGCGCGATCAACCTCTTTTTACTCGTGGCCGAGCACTTTATGGGTGTGCCCACCCATCAGGCCGTTGAGCGCAAGCTGCCATTGGCCTACTACGACCTTCCCGCGCGGGTCAAGGGCGAGCACGACCCGGCGCCCGTCTACCCCGAGGTGCCGCCGCTCATGATGGCCGCAGGCTACAGCGCGACCGAGGCTCCTGCCGATGCGCTGCAGTCGATCTGAAAGTCACTACACATACGTACGGGAATGGCATACAATCCACAACCCCATGTATGATGGGGCGTACAATTTTTGTTATACATGTAGTATTAAATACTTTTAATAGTTCAAAGGAGCGCCGCGCCTACATTACACTGACACAGGTGTGTGAAATGAGGGTCGAGAGAAGTGATGAACAGCCAATTCACACTCAGTGGATGATCGTCGGAGCTCACAAATGCTGACGCCATTCATTTGCACGGCGCTCTCCTTCTGGGCGCTGCCAGTGCAGCGACATTCTGCCGTCGTCGGGCTCCGCACGAGACGGCTGGCCTTGAACGCCGAACCACCCAAGGACTCGACCTCTGTGCCTGCCATGCCCGGTGTGCCCTCATTTGAGCAGTTCAAGAAGATGATGCAGACGGACGTGTCACCGGAGAAGCTCAGCGTCGGCGAGAAGGTGCAGGCGGGGATTTCCCAGAGCTGGGTGAACCCCGCGTACTGGAGCCGCCAGTTTGTGCAGGCGTCGCACATCTCCAACAACGTGCCCAATGCGAGCCGCGTCGTAGAGCTGGGCAAGGACGCCAAGAACCTGTACTACTTGAACGCTCCGGCCGCGTGCACGCTGATCGTGCCGCCGAGTAACGCGAAGATCGAGGAGGGCCCGATCCGCGAGGCTGCCGCGAAGCTCAACGTGCCCTTCACGCTCTGGACGGGCAAACCCCTCGATGAGATACCGCTGCGCCCGGGCGCATTCGACGCAGCTCTCTGCTTTGATATGCTCGATGGTGCGCCGGAGCAGGCGGCGGCGGGCGCGATCGCCCTGCTGAGCAGCAGCCTCGCGCCCAATGGGAGGCTCCTCTTCCTCGAGCGCGCGACCGTTGGTATGCCCGCCCTCGCACGCACGTACGGCGGCCTCAGCGTGCAGTTCGATACGGAGGGCGGATTCGACGTGGGCATCGGAACGAAGCCGGGGGTGGGCAAGCCCGGGGGTGCGAAGCGCAAGGCGGCGGCGGCGGCGGCAGCGGCGCAGCAGCAGCAGTCGGAGCAGGCACGCGCAGCCATGGCCGCCAAGGGAGGCTTTGGCGCCGTCGTGGGCACTCGGGAGGTGTCGAGGGAGGCGAGGGCGGCGGAGAAGGAGGCGAGGGCGGCGGCGAAGGCGGCGGAGAAGGAGGCGAAGGCGGCGGCCAAGGCGCAGGCGGAGGCGCAGGCGGAGGCGCAGGCGGAGGCGCAGGCGGAGGCGGAGGTGGCGGCAGCTGAACGGGCGGCGGCGAAGCAGCAGCAGCAGCAGCAGCAGCGGGCGGCGGCGGAAGCGGCGGCGGCGGCGGCGGCGGAAGCGGCGGCGGCGGCAGCAGAGAAGGCGGCAGCAGAGAAGGCGGCGGTGGAGGCTGCGGAGGCGGAGGCGCGGAGAGTGGCAGCGGAGACGGCCGCGGCAGAGGCAGCGGCCAAGGAAGCCGCGTTGCGCGCGGCTGCCCAGGCGAAGGCAGCGGCGGACAAGGCGGCGGCGGACAAGGCGGCGGCGGACAAGGCGGCGGCGGACAAGGCGGCGGCGGAGGAGCAAGGTGCCGTGGCTGCGGCAGCTCAGGCAGCGGCGGCCGCGCAGGCGGAAGCGGCCGCCGCTGAGGCGGCCGAGGGCGAGTACATGCAGGTGTCATGCCCCAGCGAGCTCGGACCAGATCGGCTTCTGCGCGTGCAACTGCCCGACGGCCGGCTGTTCGATGTGGCCGTGCCCGAGGGCCTCGCGCCGGGCGACGAGTTTGTGGTTGGGCCGTTTCCGACGGTATGAGGTTGAGAATACTTATTATTTGGTGTGGATGTTCCGTTGCTTCGGAATCGGATCATCCTAAATCCTTCTTTAAACGACACAGTACGACACACCAGGCCAAACTGCGAACGAGAGTGCAGAGTCGAGACATCGGACGGCACCACAGAGACCCACAAGCATCGGACCGTAAGCAGGGTCTGACGACACCCAAACGTGACGCAGGCGCCGTCTCGAGCGCGCTCATCATGGCGACTTCTCTGTCGGCTCGTCTGTTCCTCTACGGCGCGGCCGGCGCCGTCGCGCTCTGCAGCTACGTAGTCACGCGGCGCCGGCGTGCTCGAGCTGCCGAATGCGTCCAAGAACCAGAGCCAGGACCGCCGCGGGATCTCGTGGGCTACGGCCGCCGGCCGCCGCGCGCCGCTTGGCCAGCAGGCGCGGCCCTAGCAGTCAACTTTGCGATCAACATCGAGGAGGGCTCAGAACCGAGCATTCTCGACGGCGACGACAGGTCGAGCGGGGCACTATGCGAGTGCCCGAGCGAGGCGCCACCCGGCGTGCGCGACCTCGCCGCGGAGAACATGTTTGAGTACGGCTCGAGGGTAGGCATCTGGCGTTTGCTGCGCGCCTTTGAGCGGCGCTCGGCGCCCGCAACGGCGTTTGCGTGCTCGCTGGCGCTGGAGCGGCTGCCCGAGCTCGCGGCCGCCGTGCGCGACGGCGTCGCACGCGGCCTCCTCGACGTGTGTTGCCATGGATACCGTTGGGAGGACCATGTCGCGATGGACGAGGCGACGGAGCGATCTCGCATAAAGGCGGCGGTGGTCTCCCTCACGAGCACGCTCGGGGCGCCGCCCAAGGGCTGGTACTGCCGCACGGCACCCTCGATCCGCACGCGCCGCTTGCTCCTCGAGCACGGCGGCTTCGAGTACGATTCAGATGCCTACAACGACGAGCTGCCGTATTGGACTCGAGTGGTGACCTCCGATGGCGCCGAGCATTATCACCTGGTACGCGCCCCGTGATGTCGTTTCTGATGGCGTGTTGATCGCTTTCCGATGGCCTTCTCGAATGGCAGGTGCTTGATCCATACGGCCCGCTGATGACCTTTGATTGCCTCTTGATTGAAATACAATTGATGACCTCCTTGATTGCCTCCCTCATAGGTGCTGCCATACACACTGTGCACCAACGACTCCAAATTCGCGCCATTGATGACCTCCTTGATTGCCTCCCTCATCAGGTGCTGCCATACAATCTGTGCACCAACGACTCCAAATTCGCGCCAGGGCGCGCCTTCTCGACGGCAGATGACTTTTACAACTTCGTTCGGGCCGCGGTCGATGCTCTGATCGAGGAGGCGGACACGACGGGCGTGCCCCGTATGCTTTCAGTTGGGTTGCACCCGCGTCTCATCGGGCATCCTGCACGTATCGGGTGAGTGCTCCTAATCGAGAGTGATTGGGGCCGTCATCAGCTGGCCGCCATCAGCTGATTGCTCTTGATCGAGAGTGATTGGGGCCGTCATCAGCTGGCCGCCATCGGCCGCTCCTGAAGACCCGTGCGATGTCGACCCCGTTGCACCCGCGTCCTTGCGCCCTCGGTGTTCCTGTGCTCGCAGCGGCTTGCATCAACTGCTCGACTATCTCATCGGGCTCGGTCCGAATCGAGTTTGGCTCGCGAAACGAGCGGACATCGCGTCTCATTGGCGGGCGCATCATCCACCACCGGTGCTCGTGCCGAAGGCCGCTGCCCCGGCGGCGGAGGCGACGGAGGCGGGGGCGGCGGCGGCGGCGGTGACGGAGGCGGGGGCGAAGGTGGCGACGGCGAGTGCGGCGGCGGTGGTGGCGGCGGTGGCGCTGATCGAGGCGATGGTGGCGGTGACGATTGCGGCGACGGAGGTGACGATGGAGGCGGCGCATGCGGCGGCGGCGGCGTTGCAGAGGGCGGTGGCCCTCCGTCAACGCCTCCGTCAACGCCTCCGTCAGTATGCCGAATCAGGAAGGCGGATCTACAACCTCCGCCACAACTTGAGTGCCGCCGCGACCATGAAAGCGTTCATCGACGCCTTTGAGGGAGGGGAGGGGAAGGAGGAGCTGCGGAAGCTGTTCCACTCAATCGACATCGACGGGAGCGGTGTCGTCTCGTCCAAGGAGTGGGGCAAGGCTATCGGGCAGCACTGGAAGCTGATGGGGCGTTTCTTCGGCGGGCTCACCATCGGCGAGGTGGGCCAGATGTTCAAGAAGCTCGACGCGGACGGCTCGGGCGACCTCACGTGGGACGAGTTTGAGACTGCGCTGCAGCAGATGGACTGGAGCGTGCGGCTCGCTCAGGCCCTCGAGAGCCAATCTGGGGCGGCCGAGCTCAAGGCCTTGTGGGATCGTTTGGACAAGAACGGCGACGGCAAGGTCAGCGGCAAGGAGTGGGGCTCAGCGGTCCATAAGAACCAGCAGGTGATGGCCAAATACTTTGGAGGGAAGGACCTCAAAGGGATTGGCAAGATGTTCTCCAAGATCGACGCCGATGGATCGGGAGATCTCACCTGGGACGAATTCGTCAACGGCTCGATTCGGCTCGTGCACTTGCCTAATTTGGACGAATTCGTCAAAGGCTCGATTCGGCTCGTCGCCGTCGCTACCGGCGACGCAGCCGGCGACGAGGCCGACGATGCCACTGCCGCGTCCTCGTCGGAGCTGCTCGATGCGAGATCTCGCGAGCACCAGGGAGATCTCACCTCTTCGGAGCTGCTCGAGGCGAGATCTCGCGAGCTCCAGGGAGATCTCACCTCTTCGGAGCTGCTCGAGGCGGCGCCCTCTGCGCCGCCGCCGCCGCCCGTGCCGCGCCCCCATCTGCCATTCACGGGCCCCAGGCTGTTGATCACCGGAGGTGGAGGGTTCGTGCTTTCGCACGTCGTCGTGGCGTGGCTCGCCCAGGACGACGCGTCCCAAACCGACCTCACTGATGGATTGGCGCAAGGCGCCCAGGACGACGCACCTGCCGCCGCCACGCCCGCCGCCGCCACGCCCGCCGCGAGGAGCGCTTCGAAAAAGGCGAGCGCGGCGTCTCCCCTCTCGAGCTGCGTCGTCTTCGATCGGCACTTCGACGCCGCCGCGCTCGCCTTCTTACGCGAAGCCCTCGCGAGCGGCCGGCTGCAGCTCTTCACAGGCGACGTGGGCGACGTTCACAGCTGGTCCCAGCTGGTCGACGCACACGGATCGCACTTTTCCCACATGGTGCTCGGCGCGGCGCTCACGCCCACCGCGGACGAAGAGGCTCAACTCGGCGCCGAGGTGTTGCGCGTCAACTTCGTCGGCGTGCTGCATGCACTCGAGCTCGCGAGGAGCGGTTCCAAATTTGGGTGCCCCGCACTGCCACGCGTCGTGCTGGTCTCGTCGGACGCGGTGCGCTGATGACCTCTGATGACCTCTCTGATGAGCCTCTGATGAGCCTCTGATGACTTCTGATGGGCCTCCGATGACCTCTGATGACCTCCGATGACCTCTGATGACTTCTGATGACCTCTCTGATGACCTCTGATGACCTTCCTCATTAGGTGCTCTCCGCCCCGGAGCTCGGCGGTGCTCTCCACTCACGCGAGCGCGACGCCAACCCCGACGCACCGAGCGTGCCGCTGTACGCCCTCTCCAAATTAGGGAGCGAGGGCGTCGCCGAGCGCTACGCGTCGCTCTACGGCATCGAAGTGGTCTCCGTTCGCTTCAGCGATGTCTACGGTCCGATGGCGACACCGGTTGCATGCTGATTGCATGCTGATTGCATGCTGATTGCATGCTGATTGCCTCCCTCATCAGGGCCGATGGATCGCGACACTGGCGCGCGCAACCGGCACAACGCGCCGTACCACGTGGCGACGAGATTGAGCCGAGATGAGCCGCTCGTAATCTCGGGCGATCTCGAGGACGTCGGATGGGATTACGTGGACGCGTCGAGCGTCGCGCGCGCCGTCGTGGCGTTGCTCACGGCGCCGACACGCCCGGGACGGCGCGTGTACGAGATCGCACTTGGGCGGCCAGTGACGCACGGTCAGTCTCGTTGATGGCCTCTGATTGCCTCGGATGGAGATCGCACTTGGGCGGCCAGTGACGCACGGTCAGCACACTTTGATGGCCCCTCTGATGGCTTCCACTGGACTACTTTAGCCTTGATTACATGCTGATTGCCTCTGATGGCCCTTTCCACTGGACACCCATCCTTGATTGCATGCTGATTGCCTCCCTCATCAGGTGAGCTGCTCGCGGCGGCGCTCGAGCTTCCGCTGGACCATCTGTTGCAATCTCCGAGCTTGCTGACTGCTCGCGGCATCAGCCTGGTGAGCAAGTCGGATGTTCACACCGCGGTAGCCCATGTTCACACCCTCCCGCCCGACCATTGGCTCCACGCACGCCCGCTCGATACGGCGCCCCTACTTGCCGAGTTTGGATGGCGTCCAACGCCTCTCGGGACCGCGATGGCGGAGTACATGGCGTGGCTGCGCCGGCAAGCCTCGCCCGGGACGACGCTGGCGCCCGGGACGACGCTGGCGCCCGGGACGACGCTGGCGCCCGGGACGACGCTGGC
>ENA-UOUZ01001845-UOUZ01001845.1-mixed-culture-metagenome-genome-assembly--contig:-NODE-1845-length-12801-cov-116.063236_pt1 | contig 12801 bp, 7 predicted proteins | sample MGYA00238154_ERZ761575 | MGnify/ENA primary metagenome ERZ761575 (study PRJEB28896, sample SAMN07631632) | mixed culture metagenome | isolation source: Freshwater growth medium | place: USA...
CTAGCGCCCCCTGGGGCGTACCCCCTCGAGAAAAAGCACGGGGCGGTTTGTCGTGATTTCAACGTCATGGAATTTCGAGGGGGCTAGGATTACAATTCCGAAATTCCGGGATTTCAATTCCAAGTCCGCCCCTGCACTGTCGCCTCACCAACAAATATTCAAATTGTGCTGTGTATATCCACTGTGTCGCCTATACTGATATACTCAGTTTCATACGCCGAGAGCCTATACTTGATACTAGCCGAGAGATGCAAACGAACTACGAGAAAGACGCGCGCATTTCAGCGCGTACGGCTTCGGGCTCACCGCCCGAACCGCCATAGACCCTCCAGCGCCGCACACGCCCAATCCGGCTAAATCCGGCGTAAAGCTAAGCTGCAGACCGACTGCGACGGGCGACGGGCTAAGCGCAGCGCCTCGCTGAGAATCCGGGCCCAGAATTCATTGAGTCGTTGCTGGGAGGACTGCTCTATCCTAGACGACAACCCGGAGACCTGCGCCGCGCCCGGCGCTCTCGTCAAGCAAAGCATCGCCAGCGCCTCGCTCACCAGCCTCGCACTCATGCCAACCGCTGATTGGTGCGCGGCACATAGGGCAAGGTGGCATCGAGCTGGTCGAACGTGCCATCCAACCGTCAAGGCACTTTTTGCAAATCGAATGGCGGCACGGGTGCAAGATGAGGCCGCTAATCTTCAAGAGGCAGACCGGGCACTGTGGCAGTGTCGAGACGGCATCGGTCAGTTCATCAATCGTCGTCACGATTGGACGGAAGTTCTCATCGAGACCGACGACCTGCTCCTGCCCGCCCGCAGTCGAAAGCTGGCCGGCGCGCCCGAGTGCCTCAAAGCAGCGCTGGTCGAGGGCATTGAAGCGCAGGTCCACGAACGTAACCGACGTCGACTCGCCGAGCGCCGCGGCGAGCGCGAGGACGCCGTCGTAGTCGCGCCCGTAGCTCGTCAGCCCGTTCATTTGCAGCTCGAGGCCCGCGAGCTTCGTACAGGCGCGCACGCACGTGGCGAGCCCGCGCGCGCTCTGGCTGCCGAGACCGCACGCGACCAGCCGCAGCGACTCCAGCGCAGGCGCCCCTCCCGTACTGAGTGCCTGCAGCACCACGGCGCCACCCTCGTCCTTGAGCGCGTTCTTCGACAGATCGAGCTGGCGCAGCAGCATGTTGCGCTGGAGCGCCATCGCCATCGCGCGCACCTCTTCCCGCGTGAGGCTGTTCTGGCCAAGGGCGACCGAGGGCGCGACGCAGCATAGCTCGACGACCGCTCGCATCGCCGTTGGCCGGTGCCCCCCAATAGCCCCATGCAGATTAAGGCGCCCGTTGACCACTCGGGATCCCTCTAGCATGCCACTTGCGAAATCGGCACCCATCTCCGCGCCCAGCCGCAGCGTGTTCGCCCACCACACCGGCCAGCGCCACGGCTCGGCGGCGGAGGGCGGCAGCCGGTACGTGCGCGCACACGTGGCGCGCGCAGCAAAAAACTCCTGGAAGGAGAGATGCGAGAATTGCATCTCAAACGGGTCCGCCTGAAGCAGGCTAACGAGCGGCAGCCGGTCTTGCATGCAGCGCTCGCGCACGGCGCGTAGCGCGTCTTGCATCGCCTCGGGCAGCTCGGCGACGGCACAGTGCAGCGCGGCGCTGCGGGCACTCGCGCCGTACTGGCGTTCAAAGGCCTCCTTGCCCCACAGCCCAGTCGACTGCACGTCGTCGCGCGCGATCCACGCCGAGCGGGTGCCGCCGCCGGGCAGATCGATGAGTACATTGAAGGGCAGCTCGGTTGCATCCTCGTTCAAGATCAGGCCGTACGCGCCCCCATGCGCCCCTCGGAGCACCTGCACGTAGTGACCCACCTGAGCGCCCCCATCGTACGAGGGGCGCGTGATGGCCGCGAGACGCTCTGGAGACGCGAGCCCCACCGCCGCGGAGAGCAGGTGCTCCTCAGTGATGATACGCCGTTCCGCCGCGTGCGCCTGGAAGGCGGTGGCCTCGAGGAGCGCCGTCAGCTGCGCGATGGCAGCGGCTGACGCGGCGGCTCCACGTTCCCTGAGGTCGACGCGTGAGAGCATGGCCGACGACGCAGTCTGATAGAGCTCTGCGATGGTCGCTGGCATCGCCGCCAATGGAGGCATCGCGGTCCTGACGGCGCTGCTTCCGTTCTCGAGAGATGGCGGGGCCTGGGCCGCATGAGGCGCGTGGCGCGCCTCGTAGGCGGAGATGATCATCGAGAGCATCAGCGGGTTGCCTGTAGTCCGCTCGCCCGTCTCGTCATCAACGAGGACGCGCTCGCACACGTACTGCCACAGCTCCTCAGCCCTTGCACGATCGCCGATGCGTTGCTCGATCACCTGCCGCTGCTGGTGATCGGAGAGTGGCCGTAGCACCATCGCATGGAACCCACGCTCAAAGATGGACCAATTGAAGCCCGCCGGCCGCGACGTGACGAGCATCACGTGTCCCTGTGGCGCGAGCACCTCCGTCACGTGCCGCTCGATTTCCCGGCGTGCACGACCGCCCTCGTCGATGCCGTCGAGGATCACCAGGGCGCGGCGCGCCATCAAAGCTTGGCGCAGGAATAGGTAACGCTCCGAGCCCGCGCCGTGCGTGATGAGCAGGTAGGCGTCGACCCAGTTCCACATGCGGCCAAACACGGAGCGGTGCTCTTCCATCAGCAGTCGCCGTTGCAGTTGCTGCACCTTGATGGGCACCGGAATGAGCGAATCTGGGCGCTGCAGCATGTGCATGACTAGTTGCGATGTGAGACAGGTCTTGCCTGCGGCTGGCGGCCCCGTCAGCAGCACGCTCGAGCGCTCGCGCCCAGCGTCGTCTCGGGCTCCAGGCTGGGCGAGCCGCCGTGTGTACGCGCGGTGTAGCCATGCGCCGAGAGCGGCCACGTCACTCGAGGCAGCCAGGCTGACCACGTCATCCACGCCGTCCTCCTCAACCGCCGCAGCAAGTCCTGGGCCAAGTCCTGGGCCGAGCTCCCCCGCGTCATTCCTGTTCGGTTCTCCTCTTTCTTGACCATCATTCTTATTGGTGGTGCCTGCCTTGGTGGAGGTGGCACCGGCCGCTCTCGAGCAGTTGCCGCTGTCGTCCTCTGCGGCGGCTGCGGACTCGCCCAGAAGCTCCCACACGCCTGGCTCGAGATTGGATGGCCACGTGTGCCTCACCCAGCGCCAGCGCGTGCGCTTCTCGATTGGGTGCACACCGATCTCCTCGAGGCGCCGACGGCACGTTTCGGTGCACGCGTGCGGCGCGGGGAAGGGCTGCGTGCTCGTCGTTGCGACGTGCGGGCAGTTGGCGAACGCGACCATCACGCGCTCCCTGATCGCAGGTCCGGACCCCGTCGGGGCCGAGGCCGCGGGCGGCGCAGCTGGCACACTTCCTTTCAAGGTGGGTGACGAACCACCGAGAATGGCACACGCAATCGGCACGCATTGCGCAAAGACGTCCAACCGCCGCCCACTGAGTGCGTCGACGATGGACGAGTGTTGCGTCCGCAACGAGTGTTCCCAGCGCTGCCGCAAGGTCTCAAACGTAGCGCAGCCCATCTCCCGTGGTGTAGCGTTGAACGGGGTCAAGGAGAGGCTCACCTCGCGACCGGAGCGGCACAGCTGCAGCTTGTGCACCCAATTGAATGTGCACAGCTCGGCCTCTCCGGGCGGCTGCAAGACGTCGGCATCCTTCCACTCCCCACCGTGGTACACCACGAGCGCCGCGCCCGTCTCGTACCGTCGCAAGCCGATCGCGCCACTGTCAGCCAGCTCAGCCGCGCATTCGGCCTCCAACGCGCACAGCGGGCTGGCCAAGGCAGCTTCGAGATAGGCGGCGCCACTCGACAGAGATGGGGCTACACTTGTGCTCGAGGTGTCGAACACCGCGAGGATCGAACGCATCTGATCACGGTACGTCCCCTCGATAAGCTGTTTGCCACAAGCCGTGCGCATGCGCTGCGGGAGCTTCATGAACTCGGATCGCGCCTCTTTGGTACGATGGCGCGCTTGGTAGACCTGCTCAAGTGCGCGATCAAGCAGCTCGCGCAGCCATGCCGAGCTCACCTTGTGCTGCTGCGAGCGCATCTGCTCGACTATTCGCTCGACACTCGCATCTAGCTCACGATGGTCTATCGTAGATTCCGTGCCGGTGAGCACGCCAGCGGGAGGCCCAGGAAGCAAGGAAGTCAGCCCACGCATCGTTCGCAGTGCCGCCCCGTCACCTTTCGCGTGTTTGATGACTGCCGCAAGACGGCTGGTCGGCGCAGGAGGTTGCCCTTTTGAAACCGTGCCCGGCGCCCAGTTACCCAAACCCGCAGTACGGTCGGCCGGCATCGGCCGCCACGGAAGCACGCGCTGGCTGCAGTTGTCAAAGCTGCAGCGTGGACCCGCGCCCGTCGCCACCAGCAACTCGGAGGTGGGCGCGTCGAGCAGAGAGCGCTCTGGACGACTCTCCAAGTCCAAGTCGACCCCGTCCAAGTGCGTCACTGCGAACTGCGTCTGACCTTCACCGCCTCGAAGTCGGCCGTCCGCATCGAGCAGCATCAAAAGGGGCTGGCCGGAAGCGAGCTGAAGCCCGTGGGCAGGCCCAGCCACCCCCTCGGCGCGTGTGATGAGGCGTGGCGGTGGGCGAGCGAGGCTCGCACGAATGGACACCGCGCACCGCCGTGCTATCCACCACGCGAGCCGCTTCTGTGCCACGGAGAGGTTGACGAAGTGCATCGAGGCTAGAGTGCGCTCGAGTAAGGGCATCAGGAAGTGGCACGAGTGCGTGTCCGCTTCGACGACCGTTGCCTTGGGGACGCCACGCGACGCCGCACGTTCAGATTCGACACAGCGAGAGACGAGAGCGCTGGCTTGCTTCACAATAGTGCTCGCCAGCCGCAGAGCGAGCTGCGCGTGCGCTGGCCAGGAGGCCGGTGGCTCGCGTGTGCCCATCTGAGACAGCTCAGGCGGAAGCCCCGATACTGGAGCCAGAAACGCATCCGCAATGACAAGGGCCTCTCGCAAGCGTTCGTGCACCTCTTCGCGCTCGGCCACGCGTCTCAGTGAAGGGGATAGCTCAGTGTCGGCGGCCAGCGTCTGGCAGAGGTCACTTACGTGTGTGCACCGAACCAACGCAGCGTGCCACCGCGCCGCTGCTTGCATCGAGAGCCCGAACACAAGCGAGAGGCTTGCTGGGTCGAGAGCCCTCGCTTCTTCCAGCGTCAGCGGCAGAGGCAGCGTCTCCACGAAGATGCTCGAGATGAGCGCCGCAGCATCGTCGAATGGATTGGCTGCTCGCTCCGCCGGCGCTTCCAGAAGCCACAGGGATCCGTGTACATCCAAGATCACGTTGGCTGCGTGCAGGTTGGCGTGCTGGTGCGTCTGCAGCGGCCTCCACTTGGACAGCCATGGCGGCGCCCACGGGCGCTGCGTGGAATGGTCACCGAGGGCGTGCGCTTTGAAACCGTGCGCACTCGTGGATGAGGGCGTGGACGATGAGTGGAAGGGAGATGACAGCGCTGGCTGTGATCCACGCTGCGCTGGGCCTCCGCTGCCTCCGCGCTGCGTAGCCACAGCCGCGAGGGATCCGTTGCCTGAAGCCGCCACAGGGCGCGAGCTGGCGCGACCAATATCCCGCGGCGTCAGCCCACCCGGCACGCCAGCCGCAGATTGACGCCCACCCCTCGGCGTTGCTTGGGCGCTCTTGTCGCATCCGTGGCCCCGTTCGGCCCCTCGAGGCGTTGCACAGGCAGCCTTGGGGACTTCGAGCTGCGTGGGAAAGGGCTCACCATCCGGACTGCTGCTGTGGCGCAGCGCGTGGCGGAGCGCTAGGTCAAAGTCCCACAGCAGCGAGCGCAGCAGCGTCATCGCGACCACCGCTTCGCAACCAGTGGCGGCCTGGAAGCGCTCCACTTTGTCCCGCTGCACGCTATCCAGGTCGCTCATCGGCACGTGGCTCATCGGGGCGTAGATCGATCGCATCTCCTTCTCCCACTTCTGCAACACTGATGGCGATGTCGGCGACGGTGGTGGCGGCAACAGCAGCGATGGATGGGCAACCGGCGAAGGGGGCATCTCTGCGCTGCCATTGGGGGCGCCACCAGCGTCAGGCCTATTGGATTGCAAGCAGCTATGGAGAAATCTCATGAGCTCGACCAGTGGAGAGACGTCGAGGCTTTCCAGCTCCTCCAAGACCCAAGAGCTTGGCTGGTTCGAGCTACCCCGAGATCCGCTACGAGGAGTGGCGGCGCCACGGGGTGTCTTCGACTCGCCGCCGACGCAAGCGGTGCTGATCGCTGGAGACGACGGCATGAAGGGCACTGCCGGCGCTGCGGCTTGCGAACTGCTGGCGCTGGCACTTGTGTTCGCCCTGGAGACATTACACACCGCAGCCAATACGAGACTGTTCACGAAGCGTTGCTGACGCCCCATCCCGCCTGTCGGCTCCTCGGCGGGCAGGATGCCATCCGTGGTCAGCTCTCGCAAGCAGCCGAGCAGAGTAGCGGATGGCGTGTAGCTAGCAGCACGAGCAAGGTCTTCGTGCACTGGAGCGCGCGGCACAAACGCGTCGGCACACAGCGAGGCCACCGAAGCGAGCGATCGGCGCACCCAGCCGTGCCGAGCATCGTCCGCGGGTCGCTCGTCACGCGTTGCTGTGCGCATTGCGAGGGTGCACAGCGGTCCGCCCGGCCCCCATAGGTTGCGCACTACGGAGGTGGCGTCGTCGGCAGGCGCAGAGGCGCCACTGCTGAGAAGCTTGCTTAGATGATCGTGGAATGTGTAGAAGAGGTGGTTACAGAAGAGGGGCCCACTGCCGCCATCGGCATTGAAGTTGGGAAGCACCCAGCACGCGCCCGCCAGCTCGAACACGATAGCTCCCAGCGCCCCTCCCACGGGATCTCCTCCCAAGGCGGCCCCTCCCACTGAGTCCGTCTCGTCTTTGCCAGCTGCGAGCGCACCCGCAGCACTCAGCGCGACACCACGCGCGTCGACGTAGAGCGGCCCGCGCAGCAACTGCAGCGTGTGCTCCGACCCCAACATCTGAGAATGTGACTGAGTGCGCTCGGCCTCCCGGGCGGCCTCAGCTGCAGCCTCGATCTTAGTGATCGTCGGATCTTGCCGCCGGCCGTGCGCGTCGTAACCCTCTGTGCGAAGCAGGAGCGTCCCGCTCGAGAGGACACCACGCTCGCTCAGCGGTGCGATCACGACGCGGGAGCAGCCTGCAAATAGCGACTCGATGAGCCGCTCGTGTGCACGCCGCAGCTCAAGCCCGGCATGCAACACGAGCGTCACCTGCGGCGGGGCAGCGGCGGTAGACGCAAGGGCAGCAGCGTCGACTGCAACGTTGCCAGCCGCTGCAGGAGCCACGCCCTCTCTCGTGCTCGCGTCGGCACCTGCGCCGAGCGCGACAGCAGCTGCTGACCTATCGGCGGGCGGCTCGGGATTGGATGCGATGGCAGTCGCGGGAAGCGGCAGCGTGGGTGGCGGTGGATCGACGGCGATGCATAGCGGCGCGCTCATCAGCCCTGAAGCATGCGCATCGAATGTGGGCACATGCAGCGGCTCCACTGGCGCCAGGTCCGAATGCGGTGGGGTCGGACACTGAACACGCAAAGCAAGGGGCGCCATTGCCGTTCGCTCTTCTGTCGCAACGACCGAGGCTGCGGACGCATCCTTCTCTGCAAGGGGGAGAACGAGAGCGCCATCGCCATCGCTGTTACCGCCAACTAACTCGCGAGCTGCTGCCGGATCAGCGACGGAGAGCGAGATGGCCAGCAGAAAATCGGAATCGCTCTCCGAATCTGCTGGCAGCACAGGAGCATCAGCAGCTCGTTTGGTGCTCAGGGGCTCCTCCTCTGAATCAGACAAAGTGGCCGGGCTTTCTGTGCTGCGATGGGGTGCTGGCCTGGCCTCTTTGATGGGCGACGGTGACGGCGCCCTCTGGCGCCGAGTGGGTGGCGCTGTTGCTGCTGCTGCCGTGGCTGTGGCTGTGGCTGTGGGCATCCGCCGTTGCCCCGCCGCCGCTGGGCAGGCAGTGCGCCTCGAGTTTGGCCGGCTACCACCAGCTGGATCTGCATTGGACGATGGTGGTATTCGCAGCGGCGGCGTGGACGATGGTGATCGCCGGGACCTCGACATCGGTTTCCGTCGTGGGCCAGGCTCGGGCGTCCAGCTCCTTGATGCCCTCTACTAGTAGTCGCGCAGGCTCCTCTCTTTTCCGCGAGAGTGTGAATCAAGGAGTGAACATGTGAATGGAAACTCGCCCGCAGCTGTCGTTAGGATAACACGTTCATGAATCCTTGGCATCCTCTGACGAACCGCCCACCACGGCGCTCACGGCAAAAATGGCGTCACGGACACGGCCCATACGCTTCCGAACAACGTTCCGCAACACCATCTACGACCTCTTCAAGTCGAAAGGATGGACCGAGACCGAGAGCGACACTGACTGGGATGTGGCATGGGTCGACAAGGACTGGATCCGAGAAAACTTTTTGCAGCAGACGCTTGCCGACCACCAGCGCATCAATCACTTCCCAAACCATTATGAACTCACACGCAAGGACAACCTCATCAAGAATCTCAAACGCACGCAGCGCGCACTCCAGCGCGAGGGTCTGGTCGACGAGGCGGCCCGGTATGATTTCTTCCCCGGCACGTGGTTACTGCCGGCCGACTATGGCCTCTTTGTCGAAGAGTTCAAGAACTACCCTTCCGGCACGATCTGGATCATGAAGCCCACCGGCAGTGCGCAGGGCAAGGGCATCTTCCTCTTCACCCGGCTGCAGCAGATCAATGACTGGAAGAAGGACAGCGGCTGGAAGACCGACGCCGCTCAGGCCGCATCGTACGTTGTGCAGCGATACATTGAGAATCCGCAGCTCATCGGCGGCAAAAAGTTCGATCTGCGGCTCTACGTGCTCGTCACGTCTTACAACCCGCTCACGGTCTACATCTACCGCTCAGGCTTCGCGCGCTTCTCATCGTACCGTTACAATACGACTAAAGCCAACCTGAGCGACACGTATGTTCACCTGACAAACGTGGCGGTACAGAAAACGGGCCCTGGCTTCGATGCGGGTGCGGGGTCCAAGTGGCCACTGCGCAACTATCGCCTGTTCCTCGTAGGCAAGTACGGGCATCAGGCGACAGACCGCATGTTCCTCGACGTTGAAGAACTCTGTGTGAACACGCTACTCTCTGTGCAGAAGGTGATGATCTCGGACGTCATCTGGCTGATTGCCTCCCTCATCTGTCTGATTGCCTCCCTCATCAGGTGATGATCTCGGACAAGCACTGCTTCGAGATGTACGGCTACGACATCCTGATCGACGAGACGCTCAAGCCGTGGCTGATTGAGGTGAACGCGTCGCCTTCCATCACCGCGGACACCATCCAGGACTACGACCTCAAGTTTGGGCTGCTCGAGGACGTGTACAGCGTCGTCGATGTGGAGCAAAAGCTCGGCCACGGTGTGGATGGGCGGCCGCTCGAGCCAACCGTCGGTGGCTTCGACCTGATCTACCACGGCGAGAAGGTTCGGCCCGATCGCCAGGCGACGTACACGTCTAAGCTAGGTTGCTTTGACCCGGCCGATCGGCAACGAGGCTTGAGAAAGCTGTGGGCCAGTGTTGGTGCGACCGGCAAGTGATCGCACGAATGAGTCCGGAGTCCGGAGGCCCGCGGGGCGCGGGCCACGCAACAAGCCGTGTGCGTGCTTAGCGTGTGTGGCATAGGCCACAGCACACGGCAGGAGTCGCGCCGAGTCACGGTGCAGGAGCGTGTGTTCTCGGGGCCCGGCATCGCAATAATGTTGATCTCGCGACGTGGAGCGGCGCGGGCGCGCGGAGTGCCGAGTGCCGGATTCAGGCCGGAGAGCGACGAACGCGACGGACCGACGACGCGGACCGGATGGACGGCGGGAAGTACACGCAAGTGTACGGCGCGGACGCCGGGGGCTGCTTGAGGCGGGACAGGCGAAGCAACCGAACCCCAACAGGGGCCGTCACCTTCGCCACTCCGCCACTCCGCGGCGACTACCAGCATCTGTACCGCTGCCTGCTCTGGCTACACGGCACTAACACGGTACACATGCGATGAACGCATGTAGCTACAACCTACATAGATCGCACGTCCTACAAGCTTGTCAGCTAACGTCGATAACCTGTTAATCTCAGGTTATAATATATATATATTATATAAAGAGAAAAGACGTGCTAATACCTCCGCGCCCGCGGCCCGGACGGGACGCACCGCATAGACCCGAACTTGTAGTTTTGAACTTATCGCTTTCGCCTTTCGATAGGCGCAGCGGCCGCGGGGAACCAGGGTCCTGGGTCCATAGATAGGTCCCCAACCGGGAGGCGATGAAAAGCGGACTCACACTCACACCTCTTTAACACCTCGTCGTATCTTCGGTATGATTCGTTTGTCGAATTCGTTTGTACAGCCTCGCCACGTGCCTTCCGCCTTCTTGCTTCTCGCTTCTGTTCCCCTTCTATAGTTCTCCTCTCGCGCTCAGACTCGAGTCACCACCTCTCGCTATCTCTCGAACTTTCCAAGTCTCCATCATCTCTGCTCTCGCCCTCGCGCGTCGCTCCTTATTTGCTCTACATGTACGGCGGACTCCCGGATCGAGCTCTTTCCGGTTTGAAGCCCGCCTCGATCATTTTGAGCATTGGACGCTGATCGATCTGCATCAATTGGAGCTGTTTTTGGCGATCCTCTAGGCCTGCGCGGATGTCATTCTCGTCGAGCTTGCCTGATGCGTCTGAGTCCAGGGCCTCAAACAGCTTGACGAACATGTCAACGTCCTCCTGCTTGACAGCGTCGAGCATCGTGAGCATACCTATCACGAACTCGAACTGGTTCACGCCGTCTCCGTCCTTGTCGAGGCTCATCATCAGGTCCACGTCGAGCGAGCCCTTAACCATGTCCATCTTGCGGAGCGCCTCCTGTCGGGCCTTGCTGAGCTCGCTCACGTCGCGTACGCTGGCGGCCAGAATCGACACCGAGATGGCGATGTGGAAGAAGGCCCACATGCGGCCCCCGTCACTTGCGATCTTCACATCGCCTAAGCCCACAGTCGTCATAGTCACGCAACAGTGGTAAATGGCGCTCCCAAAGTCCCAGCCTTCAATGGCGCAAAAGACCTGGGCGAACAAGCACTGGATGGCCACGATACAGATGAACGGCGCAATAAGGTTCTTAGAATAGTAGTAGAGTGGCTTCCGTGGCACTTTGAAGTCCTCGGTGCCGTCGCCGTCGATGTCGACACCCGATTGCGGGAACCAGCGCTCAAGAGCCGCACGAGACGAAATGTACATCGGCTTGATGCCCTTGGCAACCAGTGCAGAGAGCTTGGCAAACACGACGATGATACCGAAGAAGATGTACACGAGAGTGAACATGCGGCTCCCCGGGACGCTTGGGTCCGGATATAGGTCGCCGTAGCCCACTGTGGCTGCGGTCACCATCAAAAAGTAGAGGCTCTGCCAAATATTCCAGCCCTGCAGACTCATGTAGAAGGCAGATCCCGTGCCAAAGTAGATGCAGCACCACAGTAAGCAAGCGGCGATTTCTTTCCCCAAGGCATGCATCGTTTGTCGTGGCGGCCCTAGGGTATTAAGCTCTAGGCTTGGCTGTGGTGGCACAGGCGCCACGAGCGCTGCTGGCGGCATCACAGGACGCGGCGCCCGTGCTCGTGCGGCCGAGGTCATAGCCACTGGCGATGAAGCTTGGACTTCATGCTCATCTTGTGGCGGTTCCGGAGGCCATTCGTGCTGTTTGTCCAGCCATAGCACTTGCACTCTTTGTGCCGCAGGTGCCTTCTCAGGGGCGCTGCGCGTAGAGCGAGGCGCCGCCATCGCCAGAGACGGTGCGTCGACCATTCAGAGGGCTTCCTTGACCGGCGATGACAGCTCATCCATCAAAAACCGAGGTTGCAAAAACCCGTTCTGCACTTTCGCGAAGGACTTTCGGGAATTTGAAAGCATTGCACATGCAGTTCAGTTCAGTTCAGTTTCAGTTCAGTTCAGTGCCTGCAACATGCCATGGGTGCAGCAACGAAGGTGATTGCGCAGGACGCTGAGAGTGTAGCAGAGAGAGGCCGGACGGCGACGGCGCGGGCGGCGGCAGCAGCGAGGCCGGACGAGTGCTCGTCGCGGCATCGCGAAGAGGAGGTGCAAGCGCAGCCATGGAGCGCAGCAGGCAGAAGAACAGGGGTCAGCGGCAGGCGATGGCTAGGTTTGACCGACGACTGGCGGCGGATGACGCGAGCGGGAGCTGAGCCGACTGGCGCGAGTGAAAGGGTTCCGGTTTCCGTGTCGGCAACGACTACTGGGAAGGGCCCTCTTGCTCGCGCTGGTCATCTCGGCGAGCGTGGCGCGGCGCCGACCGGCCTCGAGCTCCTCGGGCGAGGCGTCTATGTCCTCCGCTTCTCTCCCCAATTCCCCCCTCTCTCTATCTATTCTCTTCGATCTCTAGCTGTACTCTGAGGGCACGCAGGCTAGCACCCTGTGGCGTGTCTCCTCCTGGTCTCCTTCCCGTTCGTGCTCCTTCCGTTGTGTCCCCACCATCTCCGTCGACTCTCACCCCCACTGCTAGCCTCGAGAGCACATTCGATAGGCTTCCGTTAGGTTGTCTGTTGTTTATGCAGTAACTGAACTGAACTGAACTGCATGCACAACAGGACACTAACTGGCGTGGAAAGTATCACGAGCGCTATTTTCCCCTCGCGCCGAGACAAGGTTGAGGTTCTAGCGAGGTTGTGTGACATTACAGTAGGGGAAATGTAATTTCAACCTTCGGACTCTCGGA
>ENA-UOUZ01001846-UOUZ01001846.1-mixed-culture-metagenome-genome-assembly--contig:-NODE-1846-length-12791-cov-142.330795_pt1 | contig 12791 bp, 10 predicted proteins | sample MGYA00238154_ERZ761575 | MGnify/ENA primary metagenome ERZ761575 (study PRJEB28896, sample SAMN07631632) | mixed culture metagenome | isolation source: Freshwater growth medium | place: USA...
ATGATTACCTATGATTACCTATGATTACCTATGATTACCTATGATTACCTATGATCGAGCCGCTCCAATTCCTTAGGCGCGCGTCTGAGTACCTATGATTACCTGTGCGTACCTACGTTCACCTATGTTTAACAATGCGTCGGGGTGATGCAACCTCTGAGTCACGTCAGGTATTCGCCCGGCCAGGAGTACGAATTCCACAACGACTTCTTTGACGTCTGTGACGTGGATCAACTCTTCCGCGGAGGCGAGCGGCGCATGACGATGCTGCTCTACCTGAACGAGCTGCCTCCAGAGGAGACCGGCGGCGCCACCGCCTTCCGCGAGCTCGGTCTACGCGTCGCGCCGCGCCGAGGCGCCGCGCTCGCCTTTGACAATTACGATGAGGTCGCCCCAACCAAGGGAGACTTCCGCTGCCTGCATGCAGGCGAGCCGCCCAGGCTCGGCACCAAATTTGCGGTCAACGTGTGGATCCGAGCCCGTCGCTTCGTATAGACGGCATGAGCGCCATGTTGAGCGCTACCTCTCCACCCAGAGCCTGCAACGCATCGCCCCTGCAGCGGCCCGCGCCGCGAAGCTACTCTCTCGCGCGGGTCGCGCTCGCGGCGGGAGGATCTGGTCGGAGCTGTGTCGTGTGCGTGGCTGCCGTGCGCGGAGACCGAAGTCGGAAGTCGCGGTGTGTACGTTAGTACGTTCAATACTTCAATTCTTCCAGGCGGTCTAGCGCACGTCATGGCTTCGCCGTGTCATCGCATGGGTGCATGCGGGGCATGGCTCATCGCGCACACCGCGGCGCGAGGGCCGAGGCGCCCAATGGACTATCGGACGGCGCCGCCCCGGACGCCCGTGCGCGCGGTCCGGCGTCCGCGGACACCGCGTCGTGTCACTGTTTGACCTCAGCACTCACCCATTCTCTAACGTTTAAGTTACTCCGGCCACATCATCTTCATACCCCTAGGGTGCTCCTCTCACAAGTCGTGTGACATCAACACGATGTTCCTGTAGCGTTCGTGTGCAGCCGAGCGCGCACGGAGCTGCAGCGTGTAGGCCTGCAAGCTGCATCGCGACCGCCGACGCAGTGCACCGATTTGCTGCGGCATCACGATCGGCTCTGGCAATCTCTCATGCGCTCTCTCCATGTGCATGCTCCATAATGCTTGCATGGATTACATAGTTGATCGCTGCACGCCGCGCAGTTTTGCGGCGTCAGCACGTAAAATCCTGCCGCGGAGGTGCAGCAGGTGCATACATGTAGGATGCCCTTACTCCGTGAAATCAAAGACGCACTGCCCGACGCGGCTGGCCACACAGCAGGCGCATGCTGACTTGGCCTTGGCCTTGGCCTTGCCCTTGGGCGCGCCCTTTTTGGGCGCATTGCGTGCCGCCGCCGCCTCACGCCTCGCTATGGCCTTGAGAGTGCGGCGATAGCCACCTGAAAATAGGACCGAGCAATTATTGTCGCTGATGATGGCCGCTTCGTCAGGCAACGCCTGCGGTGGCGCATTCTCCGCCGCGTGGCGCTGTACATCGGAGGAGCGCAGTGAATTACGCCGTGGGCCCAAGGCGGCCTCTGGCGACCCGCGGCGCTTGGTGGCGAGCGCACGGGCAGGCGCAGCGGGCTCCGGCGCGGCTGGCTCGGGCATGGGTGGCTCGGGTACGAGCTGGGTGGGCTGGGTAAATGGTTCCATCAGCTCGCCCTCATCGTTGTCGACTCGTCGTCGGCTCGGTCGCATGCGACAGGTGAACCGCGGAAAAAGCCATTTTGAATGTTTCGTGCGAACGAGGCGAAAGTCAAGTCAAGTCAAGTCAAGTCAAGTCAAGTGATTCAAAATGGCGGTCGCCTTTCCGCCGCCTTTGGTGCCCATCGCTGGCGCGAGCGATCGGGAGGGCAGATCTCGACGCAACCGGCACCACTGGATAGCCCCGAGTCGGGGCATCATCCCCATCTTCTTGTTCTTGATCATCGCGGCGCCGCGGGGCTTCAACATCGTGCCTTTTTCAGGAAGTCTACAGTACGGCAATGCAACACGGCTTCAGGCCGACGATGGGAGCGATCGGGGGCATGCGCGAGGGCTGCTACGATGGGCCGAGGTGTCGGTAGGATCTGGCGACCGCCGGCGCCGCGCGTCGCGCGCGCGCCGGCCCTTCTCTGACGAGTTTTTGGCTTTTTGGGGCCTGACAACGGCACGTCAATCGATTCTGGCCAGGCAACAAGGGCGGCTGGCGCGGCGGCGGCCAGAGTGGTCGAGGTCGTTTCTGCGGTGCGCGCCACACACCCGCTCTCCATTCTCACACATGCGCGCGCGCTCGCGACACGCACAGGTGTGGCGTCGACTGCGGCGCGAGAGGCATGAGCAAGGAAGCCAAGGCTGAGCGACGCAAGCCGAATAAGTACGGCGGCAAGGCGACGTGAACTACCGAGGGACTGACAGCGCTTGCGCGGTCGGATTGATCTCAGCGTGCCCACTCAATGGCTTCATTGGCAGCGGCCGACGACTTGTTACTACCGGGGGACTAGTCGCGCTTGCGCGGCCGGACTGATCCCAGCGAGTTCCTTACGAGCGCGATGCGGCGCCGATCGGCCTCGAGCTCTTCGATCAGGCGCCCATGTCCCCTCTTTCTCTCCCCCAATCCCCCATTCTATGCTTGACGCCACGGTCGATCTCGAGCCGATTTCCTCTTCGGCGTAAGAGTGGCGCTCATCGGCTCGAGATCGGCCCGTTACTTCTCACCTACTTGTTCTCCGAGGGCACGTATGTCAGCACTTATGACGTGTCACCTCTAGATGGACCCCCTCCGTCATCTCCGCCTACTCCCGTCCTCCCCTGCTGGCTTCCGGAGCACATTCGATAGGCTTCCGTCTGGTTGTCTGTTGTTTATGTATAGACTTGACTTGACTAGGCGAAACGCAGCTGTCAGTGCACGCTCGGCATCTACAGGCAAAGAATCGACCTCCTGACCGTATCCGGATACTTTGTCCTGACAATGTCCATTTAGCCCTTTTACAGAAAGACATGTACACCCTTCTTTGGCTGTAGGGATAACCGCTGAAAAATGACTTCACAATCAAGGGGCTGGCCCTTGTCACAATTCAGCGTGGATCCCTACCGCCGAATGAAAAGGGCTCTACCGGCCAGCCCCGCATCCGTAGGCCCCCTGGAATCATACACTTGCCGCGAGGAGGCCAAATATTGTTCCGAAACCAAATCGATCGCAGGCCACGGCTTGGCTGCCTCCCGCGAGTTGACTGTCAGCGGCTCCGCCTGCACGTGCGACGTCGACCGGCGGAGAGGACCTACCTCGGTAAAGCCCACCGAGCTCTCCATCTGCGGCCACGAGGCAGCAGGCGAGTCGCCACCATTGAGTTGCTTGCTGGGTAGCATGTTTGACTCGTCCCTTCGCCTCGAAAGAGGGGTCAGCAAGTTCATCTCGTCCCTGCGCTTCTCGAGAGGGGGCAGCACGGCCGCACCCGCGTGCATGGCCGCCGTTCGGTACGAAGCCTGAAGGCGTAGGGTGCCTGGCGCGTCCGGATTGGTGTATCCCACAGAGGTTCGGCGTGGCTGGCTTGCAAGCGAACCCATCGAAATCGACGAGCGCAGGGGCGGCTGCACACGCGGATCACCCTGACGCGGCAGCCGCAGCCTCTCATAAGTGTCTACCGTCCGAGCAGTGCGATCCCTCATCCGGCTGCGCTCGAGGTTGCGGTGGGCGGTGATGTATCGTCGAAGCTGCACTTCCTCGTCGGCGCGCTCGCCCACGACGATGCGCGCGTGCGTGCGCACGTGCCGGTCTGTCATCACCCGGTAGTTGGTCTCGAACTTTTGCAGCTGTCGGTTGCCAAAGGCATTGCCGGCACGCAGCGTCAGGTGTTGCAACCTCGTTTCTTGCGTCTCATGGCGTGCGCGGCGGTGGAGCTCGGCAAGAAGCAGCCGCCCATCGTCTCCTTCAGACATCTCCTGGCACTGCTGAAACATGGAGTCCACAGCTTCCGCCGATGCTTTCTCCCCAAGCAGCTCATAGGCTAGGGTGTGGAAACATTCGAAGTCGATGAACGTCGACTGACCAGTCCATTTCAAGAGCTTGTCAGAAAGAGCGTCAAGGCTCTTGCTTGCGATCGCGTCGAGCAAAGCGTCACGAGAGTGCAGCACGTAGCCGAGTCCCGGCGGCGCGACGGATTGAGTAGAGGGCTTCGGCTTTGCGGCGCCGTTCGAGGACGGCTGTGAGCCGCCGGCAGGGGATTCCGAGGGTGGCGGCTGCTGCAGCTTGACCTTGTTGCCCTTCTTGGCAGTCTCCGACGAGATCCAACTTTCGAGTTTCGAGAGCGTACCCGACATGCGATGACGAGCGAGCACGACGACAGTCGCCAAAAAAGCAAACACGAAACGTCCCAAAAAATGAAAGTTGCATGCAAACATCAAGCTCTCACAGCTCTGTACTAAGGTTGAATGGCCGCAAGAGGCCACGCCGCGGGGTCGGTTCCGAGATCTGACCACAGCATCCGGATGATGCGGGCCATGTCCTCTGGCAATGCCGCGCTCACCTCGAGAGCGTCCTTCTTGGCCGGGTCGGGGTGCGCCACCTTGACGCGCCACGAGTGAAGCATCGGGCGCGCCTTCATGAGCGGCCCGTAGCGTTCCCGTGCAGCACTGACGTCCTCGGGTCGCCCGTACACGTCGTCGTTCACGAGCGGAGCGTCCACGTGTGCACAGTGCACACGGATTTGATGCGTTCGGCCGGTGAAGAGCTCGACAGAGACGAGGCTCACCAGCGCCTCGGGGCTCCACGCATGCAAATGCACCCTGCTGCGAGCCGCCTTGCCCAATGCATGCACCCTCATCCTTCCAGGCTGCTCGGGGTCCTTGTCGATGGGCGCACTGACCTCAATTGCGCTCTCATTGACGAACCTAATGGAGCTCTCGCTCAGCGCGGCGACGCTCTTGGTGGCGCTCAGTCGCACCTGCCCTTGCACCAGCGCCACGTACCGCTTGGAGATCGTGCGCCTTCGGAACGCCTCGGCGAGGTGCGCCTCCGCCTCGGGCGTCTTGGCGATCAGGAGCACGCCCGTGGTCCCTTTATCCAACCGGTGAACAATGGCGCGAGGGATGAAGCTGTCCGCCTCGCCCGTGGGCTCCTGGCGCGCTTCGAGCATCTCCGGAGCGATCGCCGAGAAGCCAGGCCGGCGCTCACGTGAGGGCAGCGCGTGCACGACAGTGCCGCGTTCCCAATAGCCGGGGCTCGGATGGCACAACATGCCGGCTGCCTTGTTGACGACTATGACGTGCGAGTCTTCGTGTGCCACTGCCAAGGCCGTTGCCGTGCTCGCCGTCCGTGTCCGCGCTGCCTTGATTTCCTGCGCGCGACTGTGCCTGCGCTGCTCCGCGGCTCCAGTCTGTAGCTCCTCGGCAAGTCTCTTGGCTGCGCGCTTCTTCTGCAGCTTGCGCTTTTGCGTCTTCGACAGCCCGCGTGTGGCCATCACATTTCCCTGAGTAGCTGGTGGTTGTTCCAGAGGACTAGTGGAAGACGAAGAGGGAGCCGCAGGCGCGCCGCCCTCCAATTGCTGCCTTCGCCGCTTCTTGCTCGCCTTGTACATTGTTTTGCTCGTCGTCGTCGCCGACGCGGCCGACTAAACATGGAAGCCAAAAACCAATCTCTAGGCCTCCCCAATCTCACTTCCAGTTCTAATTTCGTGTTCACGACACGCACTCTTCACACCTGGCACGGAAGTTTTCCCTCGCATGCAGTCCTCGCTCTACATGTAGATGGCGACGGTGACCACGGTCATCGCGGGCCCTCTCTGGAAACTCGGAGATGTGCGCTGGATGCGACGCTGGTTTGTCCTCACGTCAGACTGTCGGCTTTCCTACTTCGACAATGCCGATGTGGACCGGCCTCGCCATCCACCGATCAACGTTCAAGGCGCCAGCATTCATCAGCCAGGGCCACTCTGGCAGGAGAAGGAGCACGCGTTCCGTCTCATCGGCGAAATGGCCTTCTACATTCTGGCCGCCGAAACCTCGGAGGATTACGACCGCTGGGTCAACGCCCTCGCATCGTGTGGGGTTGCTCACTATCAGCAGATGCTGCCGCCCATCTCGCCCCGCGGTGCTCTGGTCACGACGAACGCCTACGCGATCTCCGCCTCCGTGGGCACGGATCGCAGGGTCTCCGCAAGGGCCACTGCAAGGGCCACTGCAACGGCCACTGCTTCAGCCGCCACCGCCGCCACCGCCACCGCCGCATCAGCCGCCGCCGCATCAGCCGCCGCCGCTGCAGCCGCCGCCGCCTCGGTCGGCGCACCTTCTGCCGGCGCACCTTCTGCCACGCCCGCGGCCGAGCTGTCGGCACGGGTGAGGCTCGTTGACCTGTACCTCGACGGCGCGCCAGGATCGGCGGTCTTACGCGGCGGGCGCGCGCTCTCAGGCAAGTTTGCCGCAGCACAGGTGGGCCATGACGGCTGGGTGTACGCCATCCCGGAGGATGCCTCATGCATCTTCCGATTCGACCCGATGCAGGTGGAGCGCGGTGCCGAGCTGGAGGCCATGAGCGAACGGCCGTGCGTGCGCGCCGAGATTGTGCATACCTTCGATGGCTCGAACGCAGTCGAGCATCAGAAGTTTGGGAGCGCGGTCGTGCTCGCCCCCGACGGCTGCTTGTACTGTCCTCCGGGGCGCTTGCATCGGGTGTTGCGGGTGGACACGAAGGCGAATGTGCGAGCCGGCGAGCGCTGCCGCTTTATTGGTGAGAGCTTTGGGCTCACGGACTCGTGCAAGTGGCTCGGCGCATGCCTCGGCAGCGACGGGTGCATCTACTGCGTCCCCTTCGATCACGATCGCGTCTTGATGATCGACCCACTCACGCAAGAGACCACTCTCATCGGGCCGACCCTCAAGGGCCTCGGGAAATGGGAGGGCGCAGCCAACGGGCCCGACGGGTGCATCTGGGCCGTGTGCTACGCGGCGCGCCGGCTACTCAAGATCTCGCCCACGACGCAGGCCGTTGAGCTCGTCGGACCCGAAGTCCCGACGTGGTCGAGTACCCGAGCCCGGAATGGCGCCGACTTTGTAGGCGTCGAGATGGGCGCGGATGGGCTCCTGTATGCCGCACCGGCGGGTGCGGTGCGCTGGCTGCGCGTGCACCCTGCCGAGGTGGACAACCTGCCGCGTCTGGCGTATGATGTGGGCGCGCGCACGACGTCGATGACCTCGGGATCGTGGGTGGAGGCGAACGTGCTTGAGTTCGGCTCTGGGTTGAACGCTCAAGGCACCAAGTGGGGCTCGACGGTGCGTGCCGAAGATGGCAAGATGTACGCGCTCCCTAGCGGAGCGACCAAAGTGATGACCTTGGACCCGCCCACCCACAAGATCCAGACTGTCGGACCGGCGCTCGGGGGCAGCGCCGAGCTCCTGAAGTTCAAGGGAGCCGTAAGTGCCCCCGACGGGCGCGTCTGGGGCCTCCCGTGCCGCGCGACAGGGGATAGCCTTCTGCTCATCGAGCCGCCGGGCACCGACGGCCGCGATCCAAGCGCGTACTGGAGCCGTCGGGCGAGCTTCGCCTTCAGCGCCGTCGCAAAGCACGCGACGCGGCTACCTCGGCCCGTCGATGCCAGCACCCGCGCCCAATGGCTTGCTCCTTTGCTCCTTCCCATACCCTTGCTCCTCTCGGAGCTCGTCCAGCGGCTCGAGGCTTCTCAGCTGGAGCTCGCCGAGTGGCTGGCGCTGCTGCGGCTGCCGGGTACGCGCTCCAAGCTGCTCACCGAATCGAGCGCCCCGCTCATTGAGTGGTTGCTCCGCGTCGTGAGCTCAGCACAGCCAGGCCCTGCGATAGCCTATTTCGAGGCCTTGGGCGAGGCGATCCGTGTCGATGAGCCACTCGACCTCGACCCGAGCCTCGCCGAGTTCGAGACCCAGACGAGTGCGGAGCTGCAGCGCATCCTCCATGAGGAGGTGGTACCAGCGATGATGTCGCAGCGCGCGCGCAAGAAGGCGAGCAGGCTCGACGCCGCCGCACCCGTCAATTTCTTGAGCGGTGTCGAGGTGCGTAGTGGGTACGTTCATGCGCTCGATGGGACGCTCGTCTGCCGGGTGGGCCATGGCCGTTCACTCACGTTCACGCGCATCCATGTACCCTCCCCGGGCGAGTACGTGGTTGAGTTCCACTATGCGAATGGCGACAATAGCCGCGACGCGTACGTTTCGCTGAACGAGGGGCCTGAGGAGCTCATCAGCTTCCCACGTACGGGCAACCCCAAGGCCCAAAAGTCCATCATCATCGGCATCCATCGCGTCACTCTCACCTTCAGCAAGGCGCGTGAGAACACGCTGCGGATAGGCCACCCGGACGAGAACGCCCCCGACTTCGACGCCATCGTTGTCCGCGAGCCGAGTAGCGTAGAGGAGGAGCCGATAGCTAGTGACGGGCGCTTCAGCACACCAGGAGGTGTGCGGGGCCTATTGTCGGAGGACTGGATTGCGGACTTTGTGAATGGCGAGCTCCAGCTCGTCAACCACCGCCACCGCCTGGACGAGAGAGCGAGGCCAGAGGGTCCTCCTGTGATCGTGAAGACGCCGACGTGGTGCGTGGTGCCCGGCTGGTGCGGCCACGGCGCGCAATTCCAGTACTGCAAGGAGCGCGACTGCTGGGAGGAGGAGACGTTGTACAACTCGATGAACAGCAACCGTCCACTGCTGACCACTCAACGCACGGGGCTGGGGGGGGTCAATGCTTTGGGTGCCGTTGTGGGGGGCGTTGGCTCTGTCGTGGGGGGCGTCGTTGGGGGAGTCGGGGGCGTTGTGGGGGGCGTGCTCGACGCGGCGCCATTCTACCGGCCTACCGTGTGGACTCGGGTGGGTGCCAAGCCTACGGCGAGCAGCGCATCCGAAAGGATCCGAGAGAGGATTGCGGAGAGGAGGAATGCGAGAGCGAGCAAACGTGGCGGCAAGAGAGACGGCGGCAGCAACGGCGACGGCAGTGGCGGCGGCGGCGCGAACTTGGCGAGGCTGCGCGAGCGAAAGCAAGCGATCGAGAGGGTACTCTTTGGACGCTTCCGTCGCGGAGTACCCGTGCTCGACTTTCTCGCATCCTTCGGCGGCGTCGCCGCTGGGAGCAGCGCAGCAGGCGGTGGAGGTGGAGAGGCTGGCGGCAGGAGCGCAAGCAGCCACCTTCGCGCCGCCGGACTCGCCGTGGTGCTGACCGATACACCATCCCGCGCCGCCACCGGCGGCGGTGCTGACGTGGGCGCCGGCATGGGCGCCGGCGTGGGCTCTGGCGTGGTGGTACCCACGCTCACGACAGCATCGCCGGAAGAGGCCGTCGACGCCGGCGCAGCTCAGGAAGAAGTGTCGTCAGCACCGTCGGCGCATAAGTTCAAGCCGCCGCTATCTACCATCGTCGCAGCCGTGCTCGACATGCCTAGTGTCGCCAAGCGTGCTGAGCTCGTTTCGCTGCCGGCGGTCCAACAGATTCTGGTACAGCACATGGCACTCGACTACGTCGACAACACGTGGCTGGTCAGGCGGTTATCGGGCGCTGGCGCGGGCGGGCAGCGCTCGCAGCAGGCAGCCATCTTCTTCATTGAGCAGGTGTCCGAAGCGCCGATGACGCGCGTGCAACGGCATGCGCTCGAGGCGAAGGCGATCGCACTCGATGGACTCGTCCCAGCAACACTCGCGCTCAGTGCCTCCGACACCGAGCGCCTCGTCCGAGCCGATCTCTTCGTGGCGGTGCTCGACGCCAAGCTCACCCGGCCACTCTCGATGGCCGTCCTGCTCCTGGACGGTGTGGGGATCCTCGCGCTGCTCGCGATCACCACACCCCTCTGGCCGCGTGTATTGCGATATGACGGCCCGCTCGGCCCGCTCGACAGCGCGCTCGTCGCCACAGTAGGGGCTCTCAGTGGCGTGCGGCTGCTGCGCGAGCTGTTGCAGGCATTCTCGATGCACCATCTCGGCGAGCACGCCGCACAGATACAGGGCGTCCTGACGCCTGCGGACCTGCCGGATGCGCCTGAGCCGCCGTCCAAATCCCTCTCAGCCCTCGCTTGGCTCTCCGACTTCCAAAATCTGCTCGGGTTGCTCCTGGTAGGCGCCCTCGCGCTCACGGCCAAGATGGCCACGCAGCCTGTACGGATCGAGCACGAGTACCTGGCGCCACTGGCCGCGGTGACCCAGGGGTTGCTTTACCTCGAGCTGCTGAAATTCGTCAAAGTGATCAACCAGAAGTTTGCCACGTACGTCCTGTGCCTCGTGCAGATCGCACTAGATATCCGACCATGCATGCATGCGCTCACCACGGCGCCCTGCTTCTTCACAGGTACGTCCTGTGCCTCGTGCAGATCGCTCTAGATATCCGCTCGTTTTTGGTCATCATGCTCCTCGTGATGCTCGCCTTCGGCAACATGTTCTACATCCTCGCGTACAGAGGACGTCTGGGCCAGCCGTTCGAGGCCGACGGAGGCTCGGCGCGCCCCTTGGTTCGTGCCGACGAAGGCGTCGAGGACGTGGTGGTGGGCGAGGACGACGTCGATGTGGCCTTCGTGTCCGTGTCGGAGACGCTCATCTCGGTCTACCGGCTGATGATTGGCGACTTTGAGCGCGAGTGGTTCCAGACACCCTTCCTAGTCGGCCTCTTCCTAGCGTACACCTTCATCGTGATGATCATGCTCCTCAACATCCTGATCGCGGTCGTTTCAGACTCGTACGACTACGCCCACAGCCGGCTCCGCCAGGCGTAACGTGCATGCATGCGCTCACCACGGCGCCCCGCTTCCCCACAGGTACGACTACGCCATCGTCCGATCCCATGTTCTCTTTCGGCGCGCTCGCCTCGATCTCGCGGCGGAGCTCGAGGCAATCTCCGGACTTCTCCGATCGCACGCCGACCGTGCCCACGACGGCGCGAGTTACCAACGGCTCGTGGAGGAGCACGCGCCACCTGACGAGCATCCGAAGAGCTTGTGGGGAAGGCTGCAGGCGGCCATCCGCATGCGCGGCCACCCTGATGAGGAGGAGCGTGAAAACGACGTGGACGAGGGCTGGTTGGGCCGGGCGCTGGACACCGAACGGCGGGTGAAGCGACTGCTCCATGATGAACGTTTCGCCCATGATGCCTCGCAACGGGCCATGGAGGAGCGGCTCATGGCGCACATTGACGCAGTGCACCTACGGCGTAACTCAGCGTAACTCGCAACCAAGTCTCGTGAACCGTCAAGCGGAGTCGTCATTGCCCACTGCAGTAAGTGGAGCCATTCAGCTGTATCGTATGTTGGAAGACGTTAGACGAAGAGCGCCCTGAAGTGCTCGGTACTCGCACAGGAACAGCGCTAGAGCGGGCTGAAATCGGTGTAAAAATATCGCTCAGCGGGAGGCGTTCCGGCTTCCGCGACGCGCGCGGTTCGGCCAAAGTCGAAAGTGCACAAAGACGTCACTAGTGTAACACAATAAATTCGCGTATCTATGAGATACACTACTACGCCGGAATAGTTACGAACACGGTGGTTGTGTCAATGACACTGGATGGTGTGTGACCATCTACATCATGCTCTACATGTGATCCGGCCTTGGGTCGCGCTTGGGCAAGCGTCACGGCAAGATCCGTCAGGCCCGTCAGAACCTTCGAGACCGTGCGCGAGCTCGCGCGGGCCAGCTCTTTCTCGCGCGACCTGCATCGTGGAAGTGCACCTGCGGGCATGCGTGCCACGTCATCGTCTACATCCGGGCTGCCATCGCCTTCATCCGGGCTGCGCACACGCATCGTCGCCGTGACCCTCGTCGACGTGACCATCGTCGCTGTGGCCATCGTCGCTGTGGCCGTCGTCGCTGTGGCCGTCGTCGCTGTGGCCACAGGGCGCGCGCGGCGTGGCGACGAGCATAAGAGCCGATCCGCTGTTGGTGCCGATCTCCAGGCGACGACGCTCTTGCTGCCGATGTCCTGAGGTGCCGCAATAGCTACGGTCTCGAGCATCGAGATTCGGTCTTGCAACTGCTGCATCTCTTTCATTGACGCTTCGATTGCCGCCTTCCTGTGTTCCATTTGCCGAGTCAGTTCCGACCGTGCGGCCATGAGCTCTTCGAGCGAGAGGCCTCGACCTCCCGGGGCCCCTGGACTCTCCGACGGCGAAGATGCGTCACTCCCCTCGCTGTCGGAAAGTAGAATTGGCGTCCTTGCACCACTGCCATTCTGCCTGACTCTTGAGACGCGCCAAAATCTACGATTGTTCTCGAGTTGCGGTGAAGTACGCGTCCGCGGCGAATGAGTATGCGCCCGCGGTGAACGAGTGCTTGCGCCTATGAATGGTTCTGAGTTGCTGCTTGTGCGCCTATGCGTGGCTTGCGAGCAACTCGAGCTGCTCGCTAAAGCTGCCAGCTGCATCTCATACTGTTCCTGCCGTAGTAGCTCGGTAAAGATCATCGCTGCGTGTGCCGTGCCTCGCCCGATGATCCTCGGAGGCGACGACGGAGAACAGCTCATGGCGGTGACGACGAAAGAATCCATTGAGGCTTAATTGTTGGCTCACAGATGCACGCATCCTAGATCGCGCCACGTGCCGCCGAGCCTACCCGTGGACGAAACACAACCGGGAATTCCGATGAATCCCGCGTTTGCGCTGCACCCTTCATTTACATGTACATATGTAGATAGTTGCATATAGCAAGCAATCAGGCTGCCCAGAACAGCGTTCGTGCGGGGCTTATAAAAGGCCGCGTTCGAAAGGTGAATAGGCCGCCTGAGCGGTAAAGTGCAAGGGTAGTCGACGGGGGTGTAACGGCGACGGGGGTGCTCTCGCGTCAGCGGGG
>ENA-UOUZ01001848-UOUZ01001848.1-mixed-culture-metagenome-genome-assembly--contig:-NODE-1848-length-12789-cov-182.844275_pt1 | contig 12789 bp, 9 predicted proteins | sample MGYA00238154_ERZ761575 | MGnify/ENA primary metagenome ERZ761575 (study PRJEB28896, sample SAMN07631632) | mixed culture metagenome | isolation source: Freshwater growth medium | place: USA...
CGCCTGCAGGCACCAAGAGGTCGAATAGGCCCGCATGCATAGAGGCCATCAAGGGAGATCAAGGGAAATTGCCACTCGCCTGCAGGCACCAAGAGGTCGAATTGGCCTGCATGCACGTCCGAGCCCGTATTGGACGCCTGATGAGGGGCGCAATCAGATAGGCACCAGCAACCATCTGAAGCCATCAGAGGCCATTAGAGAGTCCATGAGAGAGTCCATGAGAGAGGTCATCAGAGGCCATCACCTGGACGATCATCAGCTGGCCTAATGAGAGAGGTCATCAGAGGCCATCACCTGGACGATCATCAGCTTGCCTAATGAGAGAGGTCATCAGAGGCCATCACCTGGACGATCATCCGCTTGCCTAGGAGGCGCATCGAACCGACGTCGCGTGTTTCATCGGGCGGCGGCTGCCCAGGCTGCCCGGGCTGCACATGCGTCGCGTCGTAGTAGCCAGAGCCGCTGAACTCGAACTCGAAGCAGGCTCCACATGCTCGCTTGTCCGGCACTGCAGCATAGCCGTACGAGAGCAACGGATCGGTCGCGTCTCGCCACGGCGCGTCGGCCGCACATGTGTAAGCACATGCCACGCCGACGAGCTCGTTTTTATTGGGTTGGCATGCGGAGGGCATGGCCGAGCTGAAGGCTTCGGCACCTGCAATCAGAGGCCATCACTTCAGAGGCCATCAGAGGCCATCGGAGGCCATCACTTCAGAGGCCATCAGAGGCCATCAGAGGCCATCGGAGGTCATCGGAGGCGATCAGTGGCCGAGCTGACGGCTTCGGTACCGTCGCGCGCACAGAAGCGCGATGGCGTCGCTCCGAGCGGTACGTTATTCGCCCACGAGCAGGTGGGCTTGCAGCAGTCCCAGTACCGGGTCGTATGCCCCTCGCTCCAGCCGGCGACGCCACCGGCGACTATGGGAAAGTCGTTGGTTGGCTGTGGGGGCGGGGGCAGCGGCGGCGGAGGCGGAGGCGGCGGAGGTGGAGGCGGCGGCGTGAAGGGCTCATCGATTTCGATGAACTCGACTGAGTTCAAGACGAGCGCGGCGTCGGAGGGAGCTTGTCCGTGCGAATGAGCATACTGTTGAGGGTGGCTTGCCGCATTCGCCGGGCGTTGCTGAGCGACGGCGGACACATCGGGGACAGTCGTGTGAGATGAACTCCGATGAGGCTGTGGTGACTGTGCTTGTGCCTGGAACTGGTGCAGACCAGCTGCAAAAATGACGAAGAAAATAAGCAGGAACGAGCCGAGGCCACCAAAGATTGCAAGACGCAGTCCAAGCGGAAGCCTTTGGACAAGGTACGAGACGAGCTCAATATTGTGTCGCAGCTGCGTGACGCCAGCCGCCGGCGCTCGGTGAGCATGAGTATTGCCGAGTTGCAACGCGGCGTACGCCGGAGCGCTGTCGTCGACCAGGTTCGCCTTGTCGTCGTCGAGTTCGGAGTCATCCTCGAGGATAGCCGCACACCGACTCGGCGCAGTCGGCTTCTTCTTGTTGGGCATGGCGTTCCTGTGTGGGGAGCCTTTGCAAAAAAGGAAAAAAAGTCGAGAAGTTCGAACGCCTACCCAGGACGCAACCTCCCCCGCACATGCACACCTCCTGAACCGACACAACGACCCTTGGGCTTGGCGACACCACGCGACTGCGACTGTACCCGACCAGTCTCGCACTGCACCCTGCACTGCACCCACTCACGTTGGGGCTCTCTACGGCGCCGTAGTACTGGACTGCACGCCTGTGTTGCCCTCATATGGTATGGATCCGGCCTTTCATAGTATGATTCCGGCGTATGATTCCGGCCTGTACATATGGTATGGATCCGGACGCTTCCAAACTTGCCTCGCAATCCCGGGGGCAGTTCATGCGGGTGTCCCCTCCCTCGGCACGCGCCCGACCACCCTAGTATACCGTTCACAGTTGTGCAATGAACAAGCCTGTGTCGCCTCCAGGCGAGCACTTTGCTGAGCTTTCATCAGTCAGGCTGCCATCCCCGGGAGTCCCTTGCATGCGGCCGGTGCCACATCGCCTCCGTCAGCGTGCGTAGCACACGCCATAACCCCTCGGAGATGCGATGCGATGATATGCGGCCGGTCCCTGATTCGTTACATGCTCAGAGCTGGCACATGCCAGCTCAGAACTCAAGTGCCAGCTCAGAACTTCACCGACGTTCGGTTACGTGGAACTAAACCATGGTCTCATCATCGACATCGCCTCCTTTGGTCTTGTCGGCCGTGGAGGCGGCCGAGCCGGGCGTGAAGGTGGTGAGGAGCGTGGCCCCGAAGACGTTCCCAAAGGTGTTCCCAAAGGTGTTCCCAAAAGTTCGGGACAACGAATCGGGCGTGACGGTGGCGCCGAGCACACCAGCACCACTAGAGCTACCAGCGCCACTCGAGCTGCCCGCACCGCTGCCGGCCGTGTTGGGCATCGTTTCCGGCGCATTCTTGTCAGGCGTGTAGGTCTCAGTGGACCTTTCATCATGCGTACTCACGCCTGGCACGACAGTGGAGTTGAGGACCGTGGACTGGAAGGTCTCTACGTTGCCCGCGCGGTACGACTTGTCGCTCCAGGTCGACGTGTTGCCCGCGCGGTACGACTTGTCGCTCCAGGTCGAGGTGCCGGGCTCGCTCTTCTTGGAGCGGCCCCTGAACTTGTCGCGCCACGACTTCTGCATATCCAAGGCGCGAACCCCATCTGAGGGCGTTTTCGACCTGCCGGAATCACTCTCGGCGCCGCTCTGCTGCACGATGTCTGCCAGCGAGGCGCGCTTCACCGGGCGCTTGTTCTTGATGCGCGCCACGGGGCGCGGATCTGCGCCCTGAGGGATGGCGGCGGTGACCATGAACGAGATCGCGTTGAATGTGGGCCGGGACGAGGGCGTTGGGTGGCAGCATTTCTTGGCAAGCTGCTTGATCTTTTCGGGGCAGGATAAGGGGCCGCCTTCCATCATCAACTCGAGCGGAGAGTGCTCGCTCCTGCGCACCACCTCGATGAGCTGCTTGGGCGTCTCGATGTGCGTGAGCCACGAGTAGGGAGCGCGCTTGGTGCTCATGTGCGCAAGCATGCACCCGAAGGCCCACACGTCCACCGGCTTGTCGTACACGCCCATCCTCACGATCTCGGGCGCCATGTAGGGCGGCGTGCCCTGGATGTCGCCGCCGTCCGAGCCCGCCGCCTTCTCGGTCGCATCGAAGGTGGTGCCGAAGTCGGCAATCTTGGCCACCCACTGAGCGTCGAGGAGCACGTTGCCCGGCTTGAGGTCGCGGTGGAGCATGTTGTTGAAGTGGATGTAGGCCATGCCGTTGGCCACGTCCGAGGCGACGGAGTAGAAGGAGCCAACCCACGTGGCGTACTGATCGAAGGCGGGGCTGAAGAGCACGTCGGCGAGCGAGGCCTCCATGAGCTCCATGACGATGCCCTTGGAGCCCTCGAGGAAATCCTCGGCGATGCCGAGCGTGAGCAGCACGTTCGGGTGGCGGAGCGAGCTCATCACGTGGAACTCGTCCATGAGCCCCTGGATGAGCTTCTCCGACTTTTCCTCCTTTGAGTGCAGCTTCTTGATAGCGCACGCGGTGGCTTGGAACGTGCACTTGTAGACGATGCCGAAGGCGCCGGTGCCCAGCTGCTCGCCCAATTCGATCTCGGACATGGGGATGAGCTTGACATTGACCTTGATCGGCTCCTTCGTGGGGCTCTCGATCCGTGAGAGCTCGGTGGCGCCCTTCGTGGGGCTCTTGGTGGAGTTGGTCGAGTGGCCCGTTCTGGCGCGAAGCTTGCTCTTGGCCTTGCGGCGGTAGTGGAAGAATAGGCAGATGGTGCACACGACGAGCGCGCCGCCGGCGGCGGCGATGATACCGATGAGCATCCCCGTTTGTGAATCGGCGGCGCTCGTGAGGCCGGCCCCCACGCTCATCGGGATGAAGGGTGCGGGCGGCTTCGAGGGCGGCGGCGGTGGCGTCGAGGGCGGCGGCGGCGGGGGGGGGCGAGGCGGTGGCCTCGAGGGCGGCGGCGGCGGAGGGGGGCGCGCTGGCGGCGATGGCGGCGGCCTGGGCGGCGGCGGCAAGGGCGGCGGCGAGAACACGACGCAGGAGCCGTCGTCGACGTTGGCTAGCGAGTTGTAGTTGTTGGCAGCTGGTGACATGCAGCCAGGGACGCTGTACGTGCACGTGATGGCAATGTTGGCGGTGGGTACGTAGTTGTTCGCAGCCGGATCGAGGCAGCCACGGACATCGAAGCTGCACATCGAGTCGACGCTCACGGTGGCGCTCGCATTGTAGTTCCTGGCGATGGGCACGGTGCAGCCGGGAATGGCATACGAGCACGCAGATTGGACGTGGGTGTTTGCCCGAGAATTGTAGGAGGTCGAGGTGGGGTCCGTGCAGCCGTTGATGACGCTCACGCACGCGTACCCTTGCGACGTCGGCGTGGGCGCCAGGACGGTGGAAGCGACGTTGGCGGAGCTCATGTAGTTGAGTGCCGTGGGCGACATGCAGCCGGAGACTCGAGCAATGCACGACGAGCTGGCGTCGACGTTGCCCGGTGTGGCCAGCGCGAAGTAGTTGAATGCGGTGGGGGTCGTGCAGCCAAGGACGGCGTAGCTGCATGCGGCCTGGTTGTGCGACGTGGAGGTGTTCGAATACGTCGATGCGAGCGGGTCCATGCAGCCCGAGGACTGCAGGCGGCGACCCGGAGCGTCCTCCTCGAGGCGGCGGCCCGAGTTCGCGCACGCGCTGGGGATGGCGAAGGTGTTCCGCGGGTTGTAGTTGGGATCACCCACAGTCCTGCAGCCGCCGTAAGAGCAAGAGCCGGGCAGCTGAAAGTTATAGTTCGCGTTGTAGTTGGCCGCAGCAGGGTCGGTACATCCGGGGTAGGTCGGGCACGAGCCGTCGTCAATCGTGGCGATTGGCTTGTAATTGGCGGCCATCGAGTTTTTGCAGCCTTGGAAGATGCACGCTGGGAGTCCGGCGGTGTTGTAGCTCGCGTCGTAGTTTATGGCCCTCGAGTCCGTGCAGCCACGGACTACGGGAATGCAGCCCGTTTTTTGGTTGGCGGTCGGGTTGTAGTTGAAGGCCTGGTTGTCCGTGCATCCCGGGTGGGAGAAAAAGCACTCGCCGGCCAGGTTGTACGTGGCGAACGCCTGGTAGTTGAGAGCGGCCGAGTTCATGCATCCGGGGATGGCCGGCGGGCATTGGCCGTTGTTGAACGTGGCCGTAGGGTTGAACGAGAAGAAGCGCGAGTCGGTGCATCCGCCGATGATGCACGAGCCGTCGTCGACGACGGCCAAAGGGCGGTAGTTGAGTGCGAGGGAGCTCGTGCAGCCAGATGGCGGCGGCGAGGGCGAGGGCGGCGGCGGCAAGGCCGGCGCCGGCGGCAAGGGCGGCGGCGAGGGCTCATACCGGTATGCCAAGCGGTAGACGTCGGAGGTTCCGCAGTTGTTCAGAGCCGTCGAGGTGGAGCACTCGCCGGCCGTTCCAGCGAGGCAAAGGCTGTTAGTTGTTAGGACGGATCCAGCGGGGGTGTAGGGGTCGGCGCACGTCGGCAGGTTGAGAATGATGGCCGTGCTCGGGCACACGGCCTCGGCCATCAGGCAGATGAAGCAGTCGGCACCCGCGTCGCAGGCTGGGGCAGTCCGAGGACCGCAGTCGTCGCAATCATGGCCCAACTCACACTGGGCCATCTCGGCGCCCGGCCCGCCGTCATGGCACATGCCGTCGGAGGCCATGGCGCAGTCATTGAGGCACATAATTCTCGTCGCGCGGGCGGGCGGGCCCGCCGGCGGGGGCGGTGAGGGCGGGGGCGGCGGAGATGGGGGGGACGGCGGCGGCGGGGGCGGACAGCGCGGCGGGGATGGCGGGGCCGGCGGCGAGGGCGGTGGGTTGGGGTAGATTTCGAAGTAGGTCTGCACGGTGCTGGCCACGTTGCCGACCGAGTTGCTCGAGGCCCAGTTCGAGGAGGAGGTGATCGCCGCCCGCAGTTGCCCGATGGTGCCAGCGTTCGCCCCGCGGTAGGCGATGTTGTCGTGGTGGCCAAAGGCCACTTCGCTGTAGCCGTCCACGAGGGCCGCGGGGAGTACCGAGCGATCCGCGGGTGGGAGGGCCTGAGTGCGGCTGCCGCAGTCGGTGCAATCGGTGCCCAAGGCGCACTCGTTGTAATCAAAGCCCGGACCGCCGTCATCGCAAGAGCCGTCGGAGGCGAAGTTGCACGTGTCAAGGCATTGATTGATCATCGGGACGAACCATCCTGCTGCGGTGTTGTCGATGCCGCACAGGAAGGTGGGGTTGGTCCGGTTGCCTACGTACGCGAGCAGCTGGTCACCCTGGTCGCTAACCTCGAGCGGCGGCGTTCCGGTGAAGTTGCGCAGCTGGAGCACCGTGCCCGCGGGCACGTCCACGACGCCGTTTCGGTACGAGAGGTGGGACTCGGTCATCGCAAACGGTCCGTTCAGCGAGGTCCACTGGTCGTCGCTCACGTAGAGCGTCTCCGAGTAGCCGAGCGTCTTGAGGAGCAGCAGCCCAAAGTTGTCCGGATCGTCCGTTTTCAGGGCGACGAAGAGGCAGTCGCCCGGGACCAGCGGCGGCGGCGGTGGCGCGGCCGGTGGCAGCGGCGGCGGCGAGGGCGGCGGCGAGGGCGGCGGCGGCGATGGCGACGGCGGCGGCGGCGATGGCGGCGGTGGCAGCGGTGGCGGAGCACTGGGTGCCGCTGACGGAGGCGGCGGCCTCGACGGGGGCGGCGACGGCGGCGGAGGCGATGGCGGCGGTGGCCGCGGTGGTGGCGGCGGTGGCATCGACGGAGGCAGGTTCGTGATGAAGTACCCGCCGGTGGGGATGACGTCCTGCATGGGGATGGAGAGTGTGTTGCTCTTCAACCAGTTGCTGCTGTCGCTGATGGCTGCCAGCAAAGCCTGGCGGGAGCCGGTCGTGGGGGCATGCAGCCCGGTCGCGCGCGTGTCGTAGATCCACTGATCATACATTCCATACGAAGTGGCGGTGTGCAAAAAGTTGAAGACGCCAGCGAACATGCCCGAAGCGCCTGGGATGCTCTCGAAACCGCAGCTCGCAGGCCGGTTGCAGAAGCCGCACAGGAACTGAGGGGCGGCCCGGGAGCCCCGGTAGATGAGAATCTCATCTCCGCCGGATTCAAGGGAAAGCGCCGCGCCCGAAAAGTTGCTGTAGGTGAGGACGGTGCCGGCGGGCACCTCGGCGGTGGCCGTGTAAGTCAGATGGGTCTCACCGGTGGCGAACGCCAGAGCGCGGCTGCCGCAGTCGGTGCAGTCGGAGCCGAACGCGCAGGTTGTGAGCTCACTGCCCGGGCCGCCGTCGTCGCAGAGGCCGTCGGTGGCGGAGGCGCACGTCTCGGCGCAGCCACCCTGGAACGCAGCGTCGGTCGCGAAGATCGACTCGCCGGCTGAGAGGTGATCGAAGAGCACGATGGCGAAATCGTCGGGGTTGTCGTGCTTCATGTAGACGACGGCGCACTCGCCCTGATCCAGCAGCGGGGCGAACGGCGGGAGCGGGGGAGAGTATGGAGGCCGAGCCGGGGACGGTGGAGGCGCCGGAGGCCTTGACGGCGAGGGTGGAGGCGGACGCGAAGGTGGGGATGGCGGCGGTTCTGGAGGCGACGGCGGCAGCGAAGGCGGTTGGCTGGTGTAGCGTGGACCGCAGTCGTAGCAATCGTCGCCGAGCGCGCACTGCGCAAACTCAGCGCCCGGGCCACCGTCAGAGCACACGCCGTCGGAGCCCGCTGTCGGATTGCCCGCGCATTCGTTCGTGCATCTGATCATCAGGTTCGGGGGGGCGGGTGAGGGAGGGGGGCATGTCCCGCACGAGACCGGGCAGTTGATCCGCGCGAGGGCATAGGAAGCGCAATCCGAGGGCTTGGCTCTGAAGTCCGAGCATGGTACGGACTGGCCGTTTGCCAAGGTCACGCCGCTCTCGATCTGATCGGAACAAAACAACGGAGGCGAAGGAGGTGGTGGCGAGGGAGGTGGTGACGGCGGTGGCGGCGTGGGTGGCGGCGAAGGCGGCGGCGGCGACGGCGGAGGCGAGGGAGGAGGCGGCAGTGGCGGCGGTGAAGGTGGTGGAGGAGATGGTGGCGGTGGCGATGGGGGAGGTGGGAGCGGAGGTGGCGGAGGTGGTGATGGCGGTGGAGTTGATGGTGGTGGCGAGGGTGGTGGTGGGGAAGGCGGGGACGAAGGAGGAGGCGGCGGCGGTGGCGGGGAGGGAGGTGGCGGTAATGGAGGTGGCGAAGGAGGTGGTGGCGAGGGAGGTGGTGACGGTGGTGGCGACGGAGGCGGCGGCGACGGTGGCGGCGGTCGCAACGGTGGCGACGGCGGCGACGGAGGAGGTGGCGACGGCTCGGGAGGTTTGGGGGACGGCGGTGGCGGCGGCGATGGCGATGGCGGCGGGGGTGCGAAAGGCAGCGGCGGTGGCAAAGGGCTTGGCGGTGGCGGAGGACACGGCGGCGGCCTTGGGGGGCTCGGCCACCAGAATGGAGGCGGTGAACTAGGTGGAGGCGAAGGCGGCGGATACACAATGCGCTCGACGTCGCCGCAGTCGTTGCAGTCGGTGCCTTGAGCGCAGCACGAGAACTGCGCCCCGGGGCCGCCGTCGTCGCAGAAGCCGTTGTTCGGGTTCGAGTAGTAGTAGTAGCCGTACAGCGGGGTGTAGTACGAGCAGTAGCTGTACGTGCACGTGTTCGTGCACACGCCAACTGCGCCAGGTGGATAGGGGGACGGCGGCGGCGGAGGACGGGGCGAGGGCGGCGAAGGCGGCGGTCTCGGCGGCAAGGGAGGACTCGGGGGCGGCCTCGGCGGGCTCGGCCACCAATCTGGTGGCGGCGGTCTCGGAGGGGGACTGGGCGGCGGCGGAGGCGATGGGGGCGGCGGTGGGGGCGAGGGCGGTGACGGAGGGTAATATGAAAGACGCGCAACGCCGCCGCAGTCATTGCAGTCGGTGCCGAGAGAGCAGCACGAGAACTGCGACCCAGGGCCGCCGTCGTCGCACACGCGGTTGTCCGGTTGCGAATAGTAGGAGCCCCAGCCACTCACGTAGCCGCAGTAGTTGTAGCTGCACGTGTTGGTGCAGATCAAAGTCGCGCCAGGTGGATTGGGAGGAGGCTTTGGCGGTGATGGAGGCGGATTTGGAGGCGGCGATGGAGGATTGGGCGGCGGAGGCGTAGGATGTGGCGGCGGCGGCGGCGATGGATCGGGAACTTCGGGGCTCGGGGGCGGGGGTGGATTCGGTGGCGGCTTCGGTGGACTCGGCCACCAATTCGGTGGCGGCGGAGGAGATGGCGGAAAGGGTGGTGGCGACGGCGGACGCTTGGGCGGTGGCGATGGCGGCGGCGGTGGACGAGGCGGCGGTCTCGGCGGCATTGGCGATGGCGATGGCGGAGGGGGTCGAGGCGGCGGCTTTGGCGGGCTCGGCCACCAGAATGGCGGCGGCGAACTTGGGGGAGGTGCTGGAGGAGGGCGTACAAGACGCGCTTCGCCGCCACAGTCGTCGCAGTCGGTGCCCTGAGGGCAGGCCGTGTACTCCGAACCAGGGCCGCCATCCTCACAGATGCCGTTGTTGGCGCTAGAACCTGAGGAGTAGTAGTAGAATCCGGTAGACGAATCGTAGGAATTACAGTATGCCTGAGCACTACACCACCGATTATCAACCTGATCGGCCGCGAAGTACATGTACCTGCCGTAGCACCCAGAGTAGTAGCAGGCGGAGCACGTGTTGGTGCACAGGGCACCCACGCCCGGAGGGTAGGGGGACGGCGGCGGCGGACGGAACGGAGATGGGGGCAAACCTGGTGGCACCGGCGGCGAAGGCGGAGATGGCGGCGGCCTTGGCGGCGGGGGTGGAGTCGGGGGCGGCTTTGGAGGGCTCGGCCACCAATATGGCGGTGGGGGCGGTGGCGGCGGCGGCGGCGGCGACGGCGGCGATGGGGGGGGCGGCGGCTGCGGCGGCGGCGATGGTGGCGATGGTGGAGGCGACGGAGGCGATGGAGGCGGACGTGTCACGCGGTCGCCGCCGCAGTCCTTGCAGTCGGTGCCGTAAGAGCAGCACGAGAACTGCGCCCCGGGGCCGCCGTCGTCGCAGATGCCATTGTTCGCGTTCGAGTAGTAGTAGCCGTAAGCACTGAAGTAGCCACAGGAACTGTAGCTGCACGTGTTGGTGCACACAACCCCTGTATCGGGAGGATAGGGTGGCAGCCGCGGCGGAGACGGTGGGCGCGAAGGCGGCGGCGGCGACCGAGGAGGCGAAGGCGGCAGGGGGGAAGGCGGTGGTGGAGGCGATGGCGGTGAGGGAGGCGACGGTGGACTTGGCGGAGGGGATGGAGGGGGCGGCCGAGTTGGCGGGCCTGGGGGCGTAGGCGGCCGAGGCGGATCGGGTGCCGGCGAGGGTGGAGACGGGGGTGGACTCGGCGGGCTCGGCCACCAAAATGGTGGCGGTGAGCTTGGAGGCGGCGAGGGAGGCGGATACACGAGGCGGCTCTCGCGGCAGTCGTTGCAGTCGGTCCCTTGAGCGCAGCACGAGAACTGCGCCCCGGGGCCGCCGTCGTCGCAGAAGCCGTTGTTCGGGTTCGAGTAGTAGTAGTAGCCGTACAGCGGGGTGTAGTACGAGCAGTAGCTGTACGTGCACGTGTTCGTGCACACGACACCCACGCCCGGTGGGTAGGGGGACGGCGGCGGCGGCGGGTCGGGCGGCGGCGGCCGCGGTGGAGCCCGTGGCGGCGAAGGCGGGTATGGCGGAGGCTTTGGCGGCGGGGGTGGGGTCGGGGGCGGCTTTGGCGGGCTCGGCCACCAATATGGTGGCGGAGCAGGCGAAGGCGGTGGTGGTGGCATCGGCGGCGATGGGGGCGGCGGCAGCCGCGGCGGAGGCGATGGCGGCGATGGCGGAGGCGAGGGCGGCGATGGAGGCGGACGCACCAGTCGCGGAACGCCGCCGCAGTCGTTGCAGTCGGTGCCGCGAGCGCAGCACGAGAACTGCGACCCGGGGCCGCCGTCGTCGCAGATTTTGTTGTTCGCTTGCGAGTAGTAGTAGCCGTAAGCACTGAAGTAGCCACAGGAACTGTAGCTGCACGTGTTGGTGCACACAACAGACCTGTCAGGTGGATACGGTGGCGGCTTTGGTGGAAGCGGCGGGGGCGATGGGGATGGCGGCGGCCGAGGTGGCGAAGGCGGCGGTGGCGGACGTGCAGGCGGAGGCGAAGGCGGCAATGGAGGCGATGGCGGACACGGTGGAGGCGATGGCGGCGGTGGCGCAAATGGTGAACTCGGTGGCGGTGGCAATGGCTGGGGCGAGGGCGGCGAAGGCGGTGGCCTAGGCGGCGACGGCGGCGATGGGGGCGGCTTCGGCGGGCTCGGCCACCAGAATGGTGGCGGCGGTGGCGGAGGAGGCGAGTACACAACACGCGGCCCATACGCGTCGCAGTCGTTGCAGTCGGTGCCGAGAGAGCAGCACGAGAACTGCGCCCCGGGGCCGCCGTCGTCGCAGAAGCCGTTGTTCGGGTTCGAGTAGTAGTAGTAGCCGTACAGCGGGGTGTAGTACGAGCAGTAGCTGTACGTGCACGTGTTCGTGCACACGCCAACTGCGCCAGGTGGATAGGGGGACGGCGGCGGCGGAGGACGGGGCGAGGGCGGCGAAGGCGGCGGTCTCGGCGGCAAGGGAGGACTCGGGGGCGGCCTCGGCGGGCTCGGCCACCAATCTGGTGGCGGCGGTCCCGGAGGGGGGCTGGGCGGTGGCGGAGGCGATGGGGGCGGCGGTGGGGGCGAGGGCGGCGGATACACGAGGCGTGGGCCCTGCGCCTCGCAGTCATTGCAGTCGGTGCCGAGAGAGCAGCACGAGAACTGCGACCCGGGGCCGCCGTCGTCGCAGAAGCCGTTGTTCGGGTTCGAGTAGTAGTAGTAGCCGTACAGCGGGGTGTAGTACGAGCAGTAGCTGTACGTGCACGTGTTCGTGCACAGGACACCCACGCCCGGTGGGTAGGGGGACGGAGGCGGCGGAGGGAAAGGGGGCGGCGGCGGGGGTGGAGACCTTGGCGGCGCAGGCGGCGATGGCGGTGGACTTGGCGGCGAAGGAGGAGACGGGGGCGGATTGGGTGGGCTCGGCCACCAATCTGGCGGTGGGGGCGGCGGCGGCGGTGGCGGCGGCGATGGCGGCGATGGGGGCGGCGGCGGCAGCGGCGGAGGCGATGGTGGCGATGGTGGAGGGTCGGGCGGCGATGGAGGCCGGAATACAAGCCGCGGGACGCCGCCGCAGTCCTTGCAGTCGGTGCCGCGAGCGCAGCACGAGAACTGCGACCCAGGGCCGCCGTCGTCGCAGATGCCGTTGTTCGCGTTCGAGTAGTAGTAGCCGTAAGCACTGAAGTAGCCACAGGAACTGTAGCTGCACGTGTTGGTGCACACAACAGACCTGTCAGGTGGATACGGTGGCGGCTTTGGTGGAAGCGGCGGGGGCGATGGGGATGGCGGCGGCCGAGGTGGCGAAGGCGGCGGTGGCGGACGTGCAGGCGGAGGCGAAGGCGGCAATGGAGGCGATGGCGGACACGGTGGAGGCGATGGCGGCGGTGGCGCAAATGGTGAACTCGGTGGCGGTGGCAATGGCTGGGGCGAGGGCGGCGAAGGCGGTGGCCTAGGCGGCGACGGCGGCGATGGGGGCGGCTTCGGCGGGCTCGGCCACCAGAATGGTGGCGGCGGTGGCGGAGGAGGCGAGTACACAACACGCGGCCCATACGCGTCGCAGTCGTTGCAGTCGGTGCCGAGAGAGCAGCACGAGAACTGCGACCCGGGGCC
>ENA-UOUZ01001851-UOUZ01001851.1-mixed-culture-metagenome-genome-assembly--contig:-NODE-1851-length-12784-cov-91.764003_pt1 | contig 12784 bp, 10 predicted proteins | sample MGYA00238154_ERZ761575 | MGnify/ENA primary metagenome ERZ761575 (study PRJEB28896, sample SAMN07631632) | mixed culture metagenome | isolation source: Freshwater growth medium | place: USA...
GGGTTAGGGCCTTATAAACATGAAAAATAGTAGACCACTCCCCCTTGGGTCAACGAAGGGTCAATCAGTCAGAGTTTGGTGGCTTGTGAACAAAAAGGCGAGTCCCTGAGCGTCGGATTGTGTTGAGCGGGAGGACATGACATACGGGTACTGCATTATTGTGTGTCCCGTGTGTCTGTGTGTCCCGGCTCCCGCTCCCCCGGTGTCTTACACCGGTACCGATCCCCGATAATTGACGGTTCGTCTGCGTGGTCCGTGTGCCTGTGCGTCCGCGTGTCCCGTGTGTGTCCCGTGTGTGTCCCGTGTGGGACCCGGCACCCCCGGTGTCTTTTACCGATGTCCCGGCTCCCCCCGGTGTCTTTTTACCGATACCGGGTAATTGACGAAAGTGCTGCGAACCTGTGTGTGCTGAGATAGGAAATCGAAACCGTCGAGAAAATGGACGCAACCATTCTTCTCTAGTTCACTTCAATGCTGGCGGCGCTGTTGACGGCGACTTCAGCGCTGCATAGCACATGGCCATTGGTTCGATCGCCATACTGCACTTCAGCGCTGCAACATCAGCCACGCTTTGCGGTGGCCCGCCTATCCGCAGAGAGCGTTGGTGGGAATCCGAGCACAATAGCACCGATGGCGCCGGTGCCATGGACCGTGCCGAGCACCGCCGCGACTATCGAAAAGCTTCGGGCAAGGACGCCGCTGCGGGAGAAGAAGGCAAAGAAACATGGTGGCATGAACCGTGACGGTTTGAGTGCTGACGAGGTCCTCGTCCGGCCCGAGCGACTCAGCCCCATGGCCAAGCTCGATGAGCTTGCCAAACAGGAGTCCGAGTACCACCGCATGCTTGTGGAATTACCTCCGGACATATCCCAGCTGAACGCAAAGACGAGCGCCCTCGAGGCGACGCTTTCTGAGCTGCAGGCAGCTCTGACCATCCTCAATGAGGAGCGGACACGTCTTGTGGGCAGTCTCGCCGCGACGCAGCAGGAGCTCGAGGAGGAGCTCGGGCTGCTCGAGAGCGCCAAGAGCGCCTTGGTGCAAATGCAGAGCGCACGCGAGACGGCGCAGCTCACGCTGCAGGCCCTGCGGACCGAGGGTAGAACTCTGCGTGACTCGTCGAGATCTCTCGAGATCTCGATGGCCGAGCTGCAGCTTGAGCTCGCGAGCTCGCGGGCGGAACGCGACGAGCTCGCAGCCACAGAGCAGAGGCTCGAAGAGGAGCTCGCGAGTGCGAAGCGTGCCCTCCACGAGCAGCACCTTGCTCGGCAGCGGTGCGAAAGGCTCCGTTCCATGGTTGACGAATCCCGTCGTTTGGTTGACGAATCCCGAGGCTCGCTCGCGCAGAGCGAAGCGGAGATGGCGGCGCTCTCGCTGGAAGTGGCGGCCATCGAGGCTGAGGCGAGTGTGATCCGTGGGCAGAAGGCCGAGGCGGCACGCGAGCTCGATCGGATGGCCGATTTGCATGCGCACTCGAGGGCGGAGGTGCGTGATCGCGATCTGCCGAGGCTGCTCGAGCTCGAGCTTAATTGGGAGCTGCCCGACATGACGCGGCTGGTTCGGCATGGCATCAAGGACGTGACGGTATGCGACGAGGCGCGGGCCTTCCTCGGCCTCTACAAGCTTGACGAGGGCGTGCAGGTCAATGGAGCACCGATCTGGCTCCATTGCGAGGATCGGCAGCGCTGCATCGCTTTCAACCGCGAGCATGGGCTGTGGCACGCCCAGCAGCGTAGTGAGGCGGGCGCGGCGTGCGGCTTCTTTTATCGACGCTGCGAGAGCGGCCAGTGCTCGCCCCATCTCTCACCTCATGCCGAGGGCTCGTCTTGGTTTTTGTACACTGGCAACGCGCGCACGGGCGAGCACTCATGGCTCGAGGACGGCGTGCGTTGCGTTGTCTGGAGCCGACTGTCGGCGGCCCGAGTGCAGACTAGTTCCACCGAGCAGCACGTCTCGCTCGAAAGCTAGCCTTGACCGAACTTGCTTGCCGCCCCGCCACGATGCTGCTAAGCGTAAAAGGTCGCATCTCGCACAATCCCGTAATGTGCCGTATGCGCCCTCGCTGGCTGCGAAGCTGAGATTGCAATCTGGACGACCTGACTCCTGAGGGAACGCGCGAGATAAGAGAGAGCTACTTGCTTACATGTACCTGTTCACACCACCAACTCTTCTTCCCTAAAAAGGACTCGCGAAAATGTATGCTGACAGGACAGACCCAGATGTCCCGCTCTCGCCGCAGCGTGGCGCGCAGAAACAGCAGCAACGCGGCACCACGCTCGCCTTCGTTTGCCTCATTGCCCTCATCCTCCTTTACCTCGTGGGGCGTGGACTCGAATCCATGGCGGACTCGGCGATGCTGCCAGCCGCTTATCATCCTGGCCAGCACAAGGCTCTGCAGATCACTATGGCGTCGCACTCGGGCAATGATTTCCCATGCGATGATGCGGACGGGGCCGACAAGACCTCCGCGTGCCAGATCCGCTGCGGTCGCCCGTGCATTGAGCCGTATCGTCTGTGCCTTGCCTACCCGGAATGTAGAGCTATCTCCATCAACGCCGATCTGACCTTTGCGACGCTCAAGCGTGGGCTATACGGACACGTGGCGGCCTCGGCCAGCACCACGACCTGCACCTCGCTGAGCTGCTGGCAGGCCTGGTGGCAGCGCGAGACGCGCCAGGTCTTGCCCATGGGCAGCTACTCGTCTGGATGCGGTGGCTGCGCGGTCGAGGTTGGAGTTCTCTCATGCGCGAGCTGCGCACGAGATGACGGGTCGCACGTCGCGTCCACCGCGCCGGTGCCTCTCGCCGAGTGCTTGTTTGGCTACGCCAACGTCGACGGAAGCCTCGTCTGCATCGGTGCGACCAGCAAGGGGACCGCGGCGCAGCAGGCCGGGGCGCAGCAGCCGCCGAGTGCGGCCAGCAGCGCCACCTCGGCCTCGGCTTCGTCCCCCTCCTCCGCGGTGACGGCGACGGCGGCCGCCTCGGCTTCAGCGTCGGCCGCCGCGATGGCCTTCCACGACGCCGCGCACCCTCCGAAGCGAATGCACGTGACGATGCGCAACGGGGCGGGCGCCGACTACCCATGCGACGATAGCGACGGACCCGATAAGAACCTCGCGTGCCAGATCGAGTGCGTACGCCCGCTCCCGTGCCACGAGCCCTATCGGCTCTGCCTCGCGCACGCTGAGTGCTCGGGCCTCGCGATGAACGCTGACCTGAGCTTCGCCACGCTCAAGCGCTACCTGTATCCGTCGATTCTGCCGTCGGCCGCTGAGCTCAACTCGGCCGCCGATTGGCGCTCGTACCTGAGCAACATGAGCTCTCACTTTGACGGACGGCCCCGTGACTTGTGGCTGACGCTGGGCTCCGCGCTCGCGAACGCGACCGACTTCCACTGCCCCGACTCGGACGATGACGATGACGAGAGTTCGTGTCGCATCCAGTGCATCCTGCCCCATTGCACCGAGGCGTACGCCGCATGCATCGCCCACGCGCAGTGCGCGGCCATCGAGCTCGAGGTACCCGATTTGGGCTGGGCGACGCTCAAGACGGCGCCGGAGTGGGATGCGTCCACGCTCGTTGCGGCGGCGGCCCTCGCCAACCGCGCGGGGCACTCGATGTGGGGCGGCAGCAAGCGGCTTGCGAACGTGTCCGAGTGGCACATCGCCTATCGAGCTGCGTCTCTCGCGGCCAACGCCACCGACTCGAACGCTCGTGCTCTCGTCCCGTTTGCCCAGTCGGCGTGGGGGCAGCAGCTACAGGCGCTTGAGCACTTGGCGGGCAGCGGCAGCGGCGGCGAGCTCAGTAGCGGCGCGCCGCCGCGAGCAGTCGCCCTCTCATGGGCGCCTTCGGCCGGGCACGACTTCGGCTGCGCGCTCTCTGAAGGAAGCCGTCCAGATAGCTGCGAGATCGTCTGCCAAGAGCGTGACTGTGCTGACGCCTACCGGCACTGCATAGCGCACGTCGAATGCCTGGGCGTGAGTGTCGACGATGGGTCGAATGAGATCCGCGCAACGCTCAAGGAGTACGTGGTGAATGACGAAGCCGAGCCTCTCGTCGTGTGCCGGAGTGAGGCTGATTGGAAGGTCGCCTTCGCGCCGCACGCGAAGCGAGGGCTGGTCGAGCGCAGCGCCAACCAGCTGCTGCCCGGTTCCAACCCGTACGACACAGTCGGAAGTTCCTTCGACTCCTTCTACTCCTACGATGATACTGATGATACCCCGTCGCCGCCACCCGCCCCACCCGGTGGGGTAGGAGGGGACGCGACCCCGACCGTACTCAGTCGAGTCAAGCCGTAATGTAGGGCGAGTAGCGCCGTAGTAGGGCGTTCTGCTGACCCCAGAGACCGCCGCGCAACACGGTACTAACGGAGAATTTCATGAAAAACTCGCGGATAGGCGATAGCCGGCGCGATCCCGGTAAGTTACCGGGTTCGGTCATGTAATCGACATGTGTTTGAATCACAGGGCCGTACCGTCGTTCACAGAGCCAGACGTGTCCTGGGACCAAACTCGCCATGTTGTCGGCAATCGTTCTTGCCTGTGCCGCCACAGTCGCGCTGTCATTTGAGCGCGTCGTATTGCCGGCAGACTACCGCCTTCGCAACGGCCTGGGAGCAGTGGGCGCAGCAGCAGCGCTCGCACCACTCGGCCTCGGCCTGCCAGTGGCTCTGCCCCTTGGAGCACTGTCCGCCTTCCTCGGCTCACGCACGGACGTGGTGCGCTTTGCCTTCGACGAAGATGCGATCGAGATTCTCGACGAGAAGGGCGGTACACGACCCGAAAACTTTGCAGTTGGCGGGCAAAACCGCTGGCGTTACGAGGATATTTTCGAATGGGCCATGTACCCTTCGCCGGAGATGCCCATCCTGGTCTACTTTGCTGAAACGGCCACCTCGGGCGAAGGACAAGGGCACCTCTTTCCCGTACTCACCGACCCTGTGCAGCTACGTGTGCTTCTGGACGAGCGCGTCGGCGCCGCCAAGCGCATCGAGGGGCTCCCTGACGGAGGGCGTCTGCAACGGACGGCGCGCCGCACGTCACAGTAATATCACAGTAATAACACACGGTCCGACTCTGGGTTTGATCAGACCATCAGGTCATCGTTTCTAGGTAACCTTGCATGATGAGGCGCGAGAAAAATCAACAAATTTTGTCGAGACATCCAAACTACCGGTACCGCCGCGCCTGAAGCTTCACCCGCGCCGTGGCGGTGCCGGTCATCGTTGGTGGGTTGGGTTAGTTGTGAGGTTCGTCTGTCCTTCTTCTTTATTTGGCAAAACCTGTGGAAAAGCTGCAAAAAAGCAAGCAGATAGATGGATAGGCCCCAAACCAAATCTATGGCTCCGAAACGCTCGCCGAGCCCAGCGAAGGCGCGAGGTGCTGCTAGCCCGCGCGAGACGCGCCCTCCTAGCCCGCGCGGCGCCCGAGCGAAGAGCCCGAAGGGAGGCTCCCAGGAAGGGACGGCCCGGAAGGGAGGCGGACCGGCCAACTGGCCAGTGTGCGAATACTGCAATCAGAAGTTCGCTCCAGCTTCGCTGCCCATTCACCAGAAGAGTTGCCGCATGAAGCCAGAGCTGATCGAGGAGCAGAAAGGTATCGAGGAGCTCATGAAACTCGAGGGCCCGCGGCCCATCAACCCGAACGCCGACTGGGAGCGCTGCCCGAATTGCGGCGAGCGCTATGGCGAGTTTGCTCTGCCCCCACACATGAAGCGCTGTAAGCGACTGCTTCCTTGGGGCAAGGTGACGGATGGCAAGCAGTATGGCACCGGGCCGCCACCCAAGAAGGAGCCCTCCTTTCTGGACTTCCTGCCACAGGTGCTGCCAAAGGCTTTTGACGACCTTGGCAGCGGGCTGAGCAAGGAAGAGCTTGAGAGGCTACGTGGGCTGTTTGACGAGCACGACGCTGACAAGAACGAGGCGCTCGATCAGGCCGAGATGACCGCTCTACTCAAGCAGTGCGTGCCTCAGCGCGTAAAGGACGTCGACAGCTTGCTCACCGAGTTCCAACTCGCCGACGAGGACGGCTCGGGTTGTGTGAGCTTCGCGGAGCTCGCTCGCTACTACGCAGTGCTCAAGGACATGGGAGCCGAGGCGCTGCCGGCGGAGATGATCGAGTGGCTCCGCATGCTCTTCGAACGCTTCGATGGCGATTGTGACGGGCAGCTCCAGATGGGCGAGTTGGCCACGCTGTTATGCCAGTGCTTCCCGTCGCGCGCAAAGGACGCGAAGAAGCTCTCCGCGGAGATTCGAGGGGCCGATGTCAACGGGGACGGCACGATCAGCTTCCATGAGTTCCTTCGCTTCTATGAGATGATGCTCGCGAGCGGTGCGGAGTTCGACGAGCTCGCCAAAATGTTCCACGTGCACGACGCCAACGGCGACGGTGTGCTCGATGAGCACGAGTTCCTACAGCTCCTGCACCAAGTCTTCCCGGAGCAGTGTGACGAGAACGAGGCGCATGTGAAGGCCGAGTTTGCGGCCGCCGACCGCGACCGTTCCAAGGGCATCTCCTTCGCGGAGCTCAAGGAATACTACGCAACGCTCGAGACGCTATACGAGCGCCTCAAGCAGGAGCGAGACGCCGAAGAGGCAGTGAAGGAGGCGGAGGCTGCCGCCGCCGTCCATGCGGCTGCCGCCGCCGCCGCGGCCGCAGCTGCCGTCGCGGCCGCCAAGGCGGCGGCGGCGCTCAAAGCAGCCAGGGACAAGGAAGCGGCGGATCGTGCTGCCGAGGAGGTGGCGGCAGCCAAGGCGGCAGCCCGCAAGGCTGCTGACGAGGTGCGAGCTAACGAGAAGGCCCAAGCTGAAGCCGAAGCGATGCGCCGAAAGGAAGAGGCCGAAAGGATCGCCGCGAGCCTCGAGGCATGTGCTTGCGGTGACAAGTTCCTGCCGCACCTTCTCGCGCAGCACCAGCGCTCCTGCGAGGCCTGCATGCCCAAGGAGGCTGCCGACCCGACCAACGGCGGCTTGTTCGTGCCGTGCGAGTGGTGCCATCGCACCTTCTTCCCTGATCGGCTGCCAGTGCACCAGCGCTCGTGCAAGAAGAAGCCCGTAGGGAAGGGCATTCGGCCCACAATCACCTCGCAGCAGGCATTCGCCGATGGCGGCACAGTGGGAGAGTACTCGAGGGATGAGGCGAAGCGGCGGCGCGCCTTCCAACTGGGAGCGGCGATCGCGGCTGGGGCGTTCAGGCCGTGAGAAGCAGGGGCCGCCGTATTGCGGCAGGTGTTCGCAACGACGCGACTCACGGCGTTCGAAGACCTGTGCACCTGAAGCTGTGTAACATTTACGAAGGCGGATCGGCGGTCCGTCAAAGATTTCTAACTGTCACAGTCCAAACTCTCATCTCTCTCACCCCGCAATCCGATCACGCTCGGGCCCGGTTTTCGCATTATCGGGCGGGGGCGGCGGGCGTATCTTGAATCGGATCTTGATCGATCCGCCATCGACTGAAGATGAGATCGCAATCAAACCGGTGTCCGGTGCGAGCTTTCGATCACCACTGCTCGCCCACGGGCTCCTCGCCTCGCTTACGCCCGCGCCCGCCCGCCTTCGTCTTCGCAAAGCGCGCCGGGTTGAAGGGTGTGAGATCGACGCAGCTCGCCTCGCCGTCGAGAATGAGCTCGGCCATCGCCTTGCCCGAGACGGGAGCCCATAGGATGCCCCAGCAGTTGTGGCCGGCCGAGATGTACGCATTCTCGAGGCTCGGCGCGCGGCCCATGTATGGTAGCGCGTCGGGCGGGCATGGGCGCATGCATGCTTGGGTCACGGCAGGCGCTTTGCTGCCGAGCACCTTGGACATGCTCGCGAACGCGGCGGACGCTGCCTGCACGCGCGCCGGATCAGCATGAATGTCGCCCGGGGGGTACTCGCCCGCGCGCAGCCGCTCGCCATCGACGTTCTCGGAGCCGCCGATACCACACAGGTACACTTCGCCGCTGCTACGCGGGTAGACCTCGAGGTGAGTGCCGAAACGCTCATCCTCACCGCAGAAAAGCGCGTACGGCTCCACCGGCTGACCCTCGGCCGCCTGGAACACGATCGAGGTCGACTTGATCCCTGATCAATGGTCACACAGCAGCACGTGTCCATCAGTGTCCATCAGTTTCCATCAGTGTCCATTAGTGCCAATCACCTGTCATCGGGATAGGGATGTTGAGCCAATCCTGCGCGCACGCAGCCCATGGACCCATGGTGCACACAAAGGCACGGCACGGGAGCGCCTCTCCGTCCACGTGCACAGCGCACACGCGCCCCCCCTCCTTCTCAAGACCCTGCACGTCGCCCTTGCGGTACGTGGCGCCCGCGGCGACTGCTGCGTCGACGAGCTTGGTGCACAGCTCGAGCGGCGCCACCTGCGCGCCGCCGTCCTGGCACATATAGCGCGTCTGCTCGATGCCATCACCGTCGAGCCACGGCACCAGCTGCTGGGTGCCCGCGCGCCGCGTGCCCGGCGTCACGGCGACTACGGGGATGCGCCGGTACGAGGCCACGCCGAGCTCCTCAGCGAGCTCCGCGTGCAGGGCAAATGAGACCTGGTGCAACTGCACAGTGGGCCCGGAGCCCCAGTCGCGCGCGAGAAATCCACCTCCCTTACCTGACGCGGCGGCCGCTACTGAGTGCTTGTCGATGAGCAGCGGCTTCTCGCCGCGGCGCGTGAGGTAGTATGCGAGCGCAGCGCCGTGCAGGCCGGCTCCGGCGATGATGATGGGTGGATTCTGGTCAGATGCAGACATGGTGAACGACCGTTGCAAGGCTGTGTACACAGTTGCACTGAGCGTGGCGGCTCGAAGCGCTGTGGCCGTGGAGAGCGACGCGAGCAAGGCGAAACTCGACGTCCTCATACATCGCTTTTGCGATCCAAGTGTGAACGATACCACGACAGACGCGACAACCGATGCTACGTAGGATTCCTAGTATGAAATTTAACACAATGCTGTTCGTCATTTAAGATGCGCACAATGAAACTGTGAATGTGAGTCTACATTCTGTAGTCAGTGAAGGTTCATTGTGCGAATTTCAAACGCCCTGCGTAAGCACGCCCTGTACATTGTTCACCCACACACCAACCGAGGGAGGGCTTCAGAGGTGTGAACAATTTCACAAGTGATCCTGTGTGATCTCCACAAAGAATCGTATGTGAAGACGTGGCTCTCATTCGTTTGTTTCGCATCGGTGCAGCATCAAGGCGGCGGCGCCGCACCTCTGGCTAAGGAGGTGAAGGCCGAGGAGGGAGCAAGTCCTGCCAACAAAGAGGCATCAGCGCCTGTGCCGACAGCCAGCAAACACCCAGCTCCCGAAACCATCACTTCGGCCGCCGCGACGGTCTCCGGCGGCGCTGAGAAGAAGGTGGTACTCAATAGGACGACAGAGCTGTGGTTTGCCGACCAGCGCCGGCGCATCGAAGCTTCGACCATGGGCCTCCACGTGGACCAGTGTGAACGGCATCGGCACTGCACGCGCGGATATAAGCACGGTGGGCGCGGCGGCCACTGCGCACTCCCCGCGGGCGTCACCCCCGACGGCACGCGCCCGACCGTCATCTCGGCCAAGCGAGCTCGCTATCTCCGCCTGCTCGAGATCAACGCGGGGGGTGGGGAGGTGACGCCGCCAACGGCCGAGGAGGAGGAGGCGCACCAACTCGCACGGGAACGCCGGCGGGCGAGCGGCAAGACGGTGCGCTTTGCACCCACGCCGCCGCCGCGATCGCCTCCCTCCACACCCAATTGGTCGGAGGATGGGGAGGAGGAGGACGAGACGCCGTGGGCCGCGCACAGCTTCATGAGCACGGCGATGCTCGAAAAGTCGGAGCGCGACAAGCGCCGCTTTGCCGAGATTGACCGTGCATGCATCATTCCGGTCCCGCACCCAAGCATGCGTCCCCTGCGCTCGAGCATGCCGCAGAGAGACTTCGACCCCTTCTTCCGCCTCCCGCCTCTCGCCCTCGCCGGCGCCGCGCCGGAGCCACCCAAAGTGCCCACGACGGCGCCCAAAGTGCCCACGACGACGCCCAAGGCGCACCGACCGTCGCCGAGCGCTTCGACGCTCAACGGCCACGGCGGCGGCGGTAGCAGTGGTGGCACCAAAAGGAGCCCGGCGGTCGCCGCCAGCAGCCGTGGCAGGAGCAGCAGCAGCAGCAGCAGCAGCAGCGGCGGCAGCAGCGGCGGCGGCGGCGGCGGCGGCGGCGGCGGCCGGCGCAACACCGACGTGCCACTGCGGGCCGACGGCTCACTCGAGCCCTGCGAGCGTGACTCCAATTGCGTGCGTGGCTTCCGACACTGCGGCTGGGGCGGCAGGTGCTCGTACGCGCCGTGCCGAGCGCCCGCGCTGCCCGCGGCGCCCCCCGCAGGGGTGCCCGCGGGGAAGCGGAAGCGCCGTGTCGAGCGCTCGGTGGGTGGAGCGCCGAGTCGAGCGCCCGCGTCGAGTCGAGGCGCGCCCAAGACGGCGCCGGCGCTGGACCAGTGCGAGCGCAACCCGCTTTGCACGCGGGGGTACAAGCACAAGGGTTGGGGAGGCCACTGCCTTCTCGTGCCGGCAGGGCAGCGGCCGGTAGCGGCGGCGGCGGCGGCGGCGGCGGATGCAGACGATGAGGGCGACGAGGATGAAGACAAAGAGGCTGAGGAGGCTGAGGAGGCTGTGGAGGAGGAGGTGGAGGAGGAGGAGGAGGAGGAGGAGGACGACGAGGACGACGAGGACGAGGACGAGGACGAGGACGAGGACGAGGAGAAAGAAGAGGAGGAGGAGGAGGAGGAGGAGGCGGATGGGGGCGAGGGCGATGGGGAGGAGGGAGCGATGGAGGGCGCCTGCGACGACGAAGAGGGTGCGGCCGCGGCGGAGGAGGAGGAGTATGAGGTCGAGGACGGTGTGGAGGACGAGATGGCGCAGGACGAGGGCCATGACAGCAGCAGCCACGGCACCAGTACCCTCGGCGGCAAGTTCGACGAGCCGGCAGCACCAGCAGGACTCGAGGAGGCGCACGCACGGAGGCAAGGCGTGCCGGGGTGGCCGAGTACTGAGTGATCGACAAAGTAGGGTACCTCGTCGTACCGAGCGAGCCAAACTTCGGAGATTTTAGATAGACTTCATATGAAACTGTCACCCACACAGTGTGGCGAACACTGGCCTGCTCCTGACCATGGAGTGGGATGCGCCCTCTCCGCTCAGCGACCATCAGCGCATTGCCGCAGCGCTTGCGCCCTCGCCACCGCCCCCCGGCACGACTAAGAAGCTCTTCAACCGCTACGAATTTCAGCAGCGGCTCTTAGCACTGAGGGCCGAGGTGAGAGCGGCTGATGATGAGTACTATGGAACTACGGCGACGGAGCGCCAGCTTTACAGTGCGGACGAAGTGCGGGCCACACCTGCGTTGAGGTGGCTTGACATGGGCGCGCGTATGAAATACCTCGATGGAAAATGCAATGAGCACCAGCGGGTTATGGCAGTGCGGCTGCCACAGGCACTGACACCAACGCGTCCGATGACCCAGCAGCGACAAGTAGCAGAGCCGCCGTCACTGACCTTGGAGCCGCTCGTGGATGAGGAGGGCGCGGCGGTGCAGTGCCCAATCTGCCTGCGCGAGCTGTGCGGCGGCGACTTATCTCGAAGTCTTCCGGCCTCATCTGCTGCCGTCTGCTGGACGGGCTGTTGCGGTCGCGCGTTCCACGGCCACTGCTTCAAGAAGCTCTCGCGATGCCCCATGTGCCGAGCGTGGCCCCTGCGCAAGGTGTCCGACTCGCAAGCAGCCGGCACATTGCTAGACACGGCCCGGGCAGCAGCATCCCCAGGCGGCAGCGTGACGTTCCGCGAGATCGTGCTGCCGGAGCGTGTCGACGGCGTGCGAAGTGGGTGGAGCCGCCCACCATGGGCTGGCGGCTACCCTGGGCGCTGAATTGGATGGGCTCATTGAAACCTTGTGTCTTAGAACGCCCTCCAGACCGCCGGCTACCGGGAGCGGCCAAAGCATAAGTTGCAGCCTTCATCGCGGCGTTGTACCTGCGGCGTCCGAGAGATGCCCGGTGTTCCGCCGGGTCGCCGGGTGCTGGAGTTTGGGCCGTGTGACGGCTTCATACTGATTTCTTCCTTCGCGGCAGTGCCGGATGCGGCGAGCCTGCGTGTCGTACAGCACCCGGACGGAAACAACATGGGAAACAAGAAGCCGGGACCGATCATTTTTTTCATGCCGGACATGCCCCCCGCCCTGCGGCGCGAGCCGGTACCGCCCATGGAGGTACCGGCTACCGCCGCAGGTCGTTCCCCCGCCCGGGAAGCGGAACCCGCAGCGCAGTCTGTCGAAATCAAGCGAATCAGGATAATGATACACCGCGTTGAGCAGCGATTTTCTTCGCCCCTATAATTTTTCATCGCACCTGAAAATTACTTGTGAGATAGGCGTTGTCGATTTTTTTCGTGCTTTTTTTAAAGCACATGCCGAGACGGGGCGGTCGGGGCGGTCGGGGTAGTCGGGTACCGGGTAGTTATCCTCGGCTCGTGATTCCAGATTTTGAGGAAACAGCCGTCTGGCGTCTGCGGCCGTCTGCGGTGGCGTGGAAAGCTGTCTGTGGCAGACAAAAAGGACCAAAAACAGCACGCCGTCGAGCGCCAGATTCGAGCGCGACGTCTCGATCGGTGCGATGCCGACGACGAAGAAGGCGGTCAGCCGCCTGCAAGAGAAGGGCAAGTAGAACCGCAAAAAGGGCGGTGCGAGCGGCATCCTCGGCACGTGTACCCTGCTGTAACCGGCGAGCTCGGCGTCATCAAGTCGCGGGATGCATTTTCTGACGGCAGGGAA
>ENA-UOUZ01001852-UOUZ01001852.1-mixed-culture-metagenome-genome-assembly--contig:-NODE-1852-length-12783-cov-154.182982_pt1 | contig 12783 bp, 3 predicted proteins | sample MGYA00238154_ERZ761575 | MGnify/ENA primary metagenome ERZ761575 (study PRJEB28896, sample SAMN07631632) | mixed culture metagenome | isolation source: Freshwater growth medium | place: USA...
ACCAGCCTGACGACGCTCGATCTGAGCGGCTCGAGATGCGTTCCGGCGACGCTGGTGCGGCTCAGCGAGGGCCTGAAGGCGAGCGTAGCGCCGCTGGCCGAGCTGCGGCTGGGCGGGCTGATCCACGGCGAGGGCGCGGCGAGCGTGGCGGCGCGGCTGGCGGCGCTCGTGTGTGGAGCTTGCCGGCCGTCACTGCGGCTCATCGACTGCACCAAGCAGGCGGGCGGCAAGGCGGGTGTGTGCGCGCTGTTTGCGGCTGAGGGCGAGGGCGTGGTGGCCTCGCTCGCGGCGCTCATGTCGACGGCAGGCAACGCGCTCGCGACGGTACGGCTGGGCGGCAACGGGCCGTGGGCCGAGGGCGACGGCCGTCGCGCGTTTGCATCGGCGCTGGGCGCGGCGTCGTGCGTGGTGGCGGAGCTCGACGTGAGCGGGAGCATGCTGGCGGCCGACGAGTGCCTCGCGCTCGCCAACGCCCGGCACCTCCACACCCTCGACCTGAGCGGCACCGCCGTCGCCGCGTCCGCCGCGTCCCTCGAGGCCGTCCTCACCGGCCGGCTGCGCTCGCTGGCCCTGCGAGGGCTCGGCCTGGGTGCCCTTGATGGCGGCAAGGCGGTGCCGCTCCTGTGCGACGCCTTGCGTCGGATAACGGCGCTGCGCCACCTGTCTCTGATTGGCAACCGGCTGAGTGTTGAGCACGTCACGTCGCTCATCGCCGCCGCCGCCGGGCTGCGCGAGCTGCACGTCGACCTGCGCCACAACCCGGCCTACCCGTCGGCGGTGCCACACTTGCCGACAGGCTGGCTCCTCGACCTTGGCCCCGCCGCGTGGCAGCACGGCGCGGTCAAAGCGGCGGAGGCGAGCGCCAAGATCGGCGGCGACCCCGGGAGCATCAACCTGCTGCAGCTCTTCCCGGACGAGTCACGACTCATCGCCGCGGGCTCGGCCGCCTCGACGCGCAACGCGACCGTCTACCGACCCGATGCGAGCACAGTCGGGGTGCTCGAGGGGCACGAGGCGGACGTGGTCGCCGTGGCCACCGACGGCGTCCACATCGTCACCGGCGACACGTCTGGCAGCCTACGCCTGTGGGATGCGGACACGCTCGCCACCGCCGGCCAGTTGCAGCACAGCGGCTCGTCCGTCTACTGCGTCGCGGTGCGCGGCGACCTCGTCGTGAGCGGCTCGACCGGCAGCACGGTCAAGCTGTGGCGCCTGCGCGCGCGCGAGTGCGTCGCCACGCTGATGGAGCACTCTGCACGTGTGAGCTGCGTCGACGTGGGCGAGGAGGCGATCGCGACGGGCAGCGATGATGCGACCGTCCGCCTCTGGCCGCGCGACGGCGGCGCCAGCCGGCGCACGCTGGCCCATCCGAGCCCCTTGCGCGCGGTGCGCATGCAAGGGGATGTGCTCGCCACCGGGGGGTTGGATGCGGTCGTGCGCGTCTTTGCTCTCTCCACCGGCCAGCTCGTGCGCGAGCTGCGCGGGCACAAGGGATCAGTGCAGAGCCTCGCCCTCGGTGGCTCGGTGCTGGTGAGCGGCGGAAGCGACGACAGGACGATCAAGGTCTGGTCGCTCCTCGAAGACGTCGACGCGAGCGAGTGCGCCACACTCGACACACACCCTAGCCCTGTGAGGAGCGTGGCCATCTCGCCGTCGGGCGGCTTTGTCGCGAGCGTGATCAATGGCGAGGGTGCCAAGCTCTTTGTGTGGAGGCCGGCCGATACAAAGAAGGCGAGGTAGAGTAAGAGAGAGACGTGCTACGCATGGGCCATGGCCATGCATGGTTTGGCGCGAGCCGAGTTACTTTTTGATACTAGTGCGTGAAGCTGCCTACATGTAACGAAGATGTCAAGTAAGTAAGTAAGTAAGTAAACATGCCAACAGGCAGCGTACACGTGGCGAGGGGGGCACCCAGGCATACAGGGCGTGCACGGTGTTCAGCAGTCGGGAGTTGAAGCTAACGAAAGTCGTCAGACAACACCCGCCCGCGGCTCAAGAGCAGGGTCATGCACTCAAAGGCGGAGGTGCGCGATCACGCAGCCGAGCGCGCCACTGTTGCGCCGCTCTCTCCCTCTCCTGTCTCCGGCGCGCATCATCCCGGTGGTTGGCCCGCCGACTCGTACGCCCGGCCTGTGTGGCGCGCGGCCCAAAGAGCTCCGCTTCCAACCTCCTCGCCTCGGCGCGCAGGTCAGCGGTGAGGTATGTGACGCTGACCCAGGACTCCTCCCACAGGTCCCCGTCTGAGTCTTCTCCTTCCCATTCAACGAGGACGTCCAACGGTCGCCCTCGCCGCCCCTCATGCCTGCGCACGGCCCGAATGGCCCTCACTGCCCACCGTCCACCATCATCCGCCTCGATACCGTCTCTCACCGGTCCCATAGCGATCCTCTGACGCACCTCGCGCCTGCCGCGTAAAACGTCTTGTCGTCTCCTTTTCCCCCTCTGCGGGTCCCACCTCGGCGCGATTTCAATTTCCATCACCTCGCCCACGTCTTCCGCTGCGTGGCCGCTGAGAGTATGCTGCGACGCCGCCTCCACCGGCCCATAGAAGACTTCGGTGGGGCCTTGCCCCACTCGCACATAGTGCCCGACTCGCAAGTTGTGGATGCCCAGCTTCCTCCACTCGCACGCGCTCAAGACCTGCTTCGTCGCCAACAGAGCTCGGAGTCCTTCGTGAGTCAGCTCGAACCTTTCCTCCACCTCCTGCGTGGTGAGTAGCTGCCAACCACGCCCATCCGCCCTCTTCGCCCAGCGTCGCATGCCTTCTCTTTGCGCCGCCAGCGCTCTACCTCGCTTTGCCCGTGCCAGCCGGAGATTGCAGAGGCGAAGGGCCCCCCAACCGCCAAGGCTGAGCCAACGCCGCCACGCATGCTTTTGCGCGATGCATAGCTCCGCGATACGGGCACCGTTCGACCGCAGTTCTCGTGTGTCACCCAGGGCCGCTCGCAGTAAGTGCTCCCGCAGATGTGCTCGACCCGCGCCGTGTAGAATGTACCTTCCGCTTTTTCCACGCCCCCGCGCAAGTGCGAGTCGCCACGCAAGCCACACCCGCAACATGAGCCATTCTCCCGGTCCATTCGCGGCCTGCTCCTCCTGTATCTCGGCCTGCTGCTCCTGCACGGCCGTGCGCAGGCGGCGTCTCGAGTAACCATCCAATCCCTCAAGGTTCGCAACGTAGTCTTTTGCCAGGCGGAGTTGCCGCAACGCCGCTCGCCTGCGGACAGTTGCTTGCAGCGCGGTTTGGCGCATACCGTGAAAGACCTTGGCCAGGAGCCGTAGTTCCCGTACCCGCGCCCAAAACGCTTCCCGCCCCGCCTTGCAATACTCCTTTCCTATCTGCTGCTGCCGGCACCCACGCACCACCATCTCCGTCAGTGCGAGTCTCCATTGACCGTTCAAGTCCGCCCTGGACCCCGAGATGCGTATCATCCCGGCTGCCGCCGCCCGCCAATGCTCAGTCTCCCATGCATCACGAATTCCGCGCTGAATGCAATTCTGGACATATTGCCTCTGAGCCATCGACCCCGCCGCCCCATCTTCCGCGACCCATCCCTGCATTCCTTGGTGAATAAGAAGAATGAGGTCGTCGAGCTGGCTGTGCGGCACGAGCTCCTTGCCAACCTGCGATGCGACCATGCGTCTGCGCGCCTCCACCGCCTGCAATGCGTACGCTTTACGCGCCGCCAGCAGCGGGTCTCCCACGCATTCGAAATGGAAGTGCCACCAAGTGGGTGCGCACTCCGCACGCGCAAACCATTTCTCGCCGTCGCGAACAACGTCGCCAGACCGCACCTCCGCCCCGCCATACTCGGAGCCCTCCAGCTCGGAGACCGCACAAACCTCACCGAGTCGCGCTCCTTGTAGGCGCGTCCGAAGGAAAGCTGCGAGACGAGGGTTGATCACAACGCGCCGTCCGTGCTCCTGCAGAAGCGTGGATTACGCGCCATCCGTCCTGCCGAGTTCGGCACCCAAACGGGCACCATTCCGCGTGCAGCAGTCGGCGCAACATCGTGCTGGCGTACGGTTGATCCACGTATTGACAACGCCTCGCTGCGATCTCATCGCACAATTGCTGTGTCTCCGTCGTTACGCCAAGCAGGTGCACATGCTCCGTGTTGTCCCGGAGGACAGTCCCAAAGACCCGCTTGCGCAACCGGGCCGCCACAACTCGTCGCATGCCCTGCATCACGTACTCCTGTGCCGAACTTCGATGCGCTGGGAAGGTCATGGACGCGAACTCGACGATCCCGCGCGGAATAGGATAATCGTCTTCCAGCCCAAAGGTGTCACACGCAACGTCCGCCCACTCGTTCAGAGGTTCACCCACGTGCGAGGTCTGCCACAGTAACACGAGCACCGCCACCCTTCTCCGTAAGCGCTCAAAGTGCTCCAGGAGTTCGGCTGCCAGCCGATCGCCACGCGCACGAGCGCTCAGTCGCCCAAACCGGAGCATCGCTCGTACAGGCGACATGGCGTCAAAAACTACGATGACCCTTTCCTCCGATCCCCGTCTTACAGCGTCTGTGAGTGCGTCCAGCTGCGCTGCGAGTTCGGCGATGTAATTGTCGGCCTTCACATCCTTCTCGAATATTCTCCCTCCCAGTACGTGCCCTTCGTGGTCAATAGCCGCCCTCGTGGCTATGCGTACCCTGCCGCCATCCTCTGTCTTGACCTCCCTCCAGCCACCATCCAGAGTGTAGATGCGCGTTGCGCAAATGCGCGCCGACCACGTAGTCAGCCTGCCCCAGAGCTCTCGCTGTGTCGAGAGCTGCACGTGGGTCTCCTGCCTTTTAGTTCCATCCCCCGGGATCACCTCCACATCCCCCAAGGCCAATCTTGCCCGTGCAGTGATCTGTACCGCCGGGTCCAACTGCCCCAGCTGATGTGACTCAAGCCTTCCGCCTTGCCGTAGGCCTAGAAAGCCCATCTCGTCAAAGACGTAGTTAAATCTCATCTTGCTCGCCCTCTCTTCCCATCCTGCAAGGAAGCCATGTTCGTCGATGTCGGAGCGCCGTAGCCACGACGCCTCCCCACCACGCGGCTCCTCTTCACAGCCGATGTCGAGGAAGATTCTCCCGCCCTTCGCGTCTGCGTGAGCGTCCCCTCCACCTACGCACCATTCCCCCATTTTCGGCTCTTGGATGCCTCGAAAAGTACTCCGCAGAAGCGACTCCCATTCCACCTGTCCAGGCGGTCGCCCCTCTCGCACGTCACGTTGTGTAGCGAGAATGGCCGCATGCAGCGCCGCCTCACCAGCCTCGTTTGTCGAAGTGCATTTGACTGTACGTTGACTGAGTCGGAGACCATCTGAGTCAAGCACTAGGCCACGCTGCCCCCACCCGCGGACCGCTTCGCGTTCTGGGGCGACGACTTCCTCGAGCCGTTCTTCTAGGGCGGCTACCGTCTTGTTCCATTCCGTCGCCGCCTTCGCATGAAGCCACGGGTACAGGCGGCGCGCCTCCTCAAAAGAGAGCCACCGCGGTCCGTCCTCCCCGTCACCCCAAGTAGCCATCTGTCCCGCCACTCGAATCCTCGCATCCAGAAGCCACACAGCCGGCTCAATGCCAAGGCCGCCCATCTTTTCTGTATCGAAGAGCGCAATAGACTCAAGTCGCCGAAAGTGTGGCCGTGTCTCGTGCAATGGGTCCCATGTCTTCGGCTCCACTGCCCACCGCCAATTCTCCTCTGGGGAGTCATCGTCACGTACCAGGCTCGAAATGAACATGAAGGCCTCGCCGAGGTATTTGTGCCGCCCTTTGAGGTGTTTTTCGAGCGATTCACTAAGATGCCGCCACGAGTGCGTCCGCGGGTCTCCTTGCACGCCCCACCTCGAAAGGCCCAGTGCCAATGCCGACCGAGCCGCAGCCCGTTGAGACGTGTCCTCCCGATCCGCAAGCGCTCTGGTGAACGCGACGTAGAGCGAAGAGCAGCCAATGGCCCACAGATGTCGTCTCCCCTCGCCCTCCGCCCCTCCTCCATCCTCATACAAGAGACAAGCCGGCGTAGATGAGTCTCTTCTCGCCTTTCGGTTGAATACTCGCCTCCACTCCTTCTCGACGTCCTCCATCCACTCGAAGGAGTAATAGACGGTACTGCACTTGAAGCCTGCAAGGCCTTGAAAGAGGCCGTTGGTGACCAGGATCATGTCCCGCCTCGACGGCTTGTGCATGCGTGCGACGCGCCCAATCGCCGCTCGGAGCTGCTTTTTTAGAGAGTCCGCCGCCGCGCCGTCCCCGCCCATCGCAACTCGAAGCACCCCCAAATGCTTGTACGCCTCGCTCCGGGTGAGAACTGGTACACGTACTCCGTCCAACGTGACCAGCCCCGGGTCGCCGATATCGCTTTCGTGTCCTCGATCATCGCGAAGGACGCCGGTGACAACCGTCTTGAGCTTCTGCTTGATACCAAGCTTGGAGCCCGAGATCGGAACCCACACGCTCCAAATTGCCCACGCGCGCTTGAGGTCTGCCTCGCTCGTGAATGTTCCCGCCCAGTCATCTGCGTAGGCCAGACTCGCTATAGCCCTGATACGGCCCTCTTCATCTTCCCCGAAGCCAAAAAGCTGAACCCCGTGAACGTGAAGGTGGATCGCCCACAAAATAGAGTTGAGGATGATCTTTGCCCTGTCGGGCGATAGCACCTCCCCCATAAGGGCACCCATGTGGTTCTTGAAAGAGGCGCTCAGGCCAATCGAGGTGTCAAACTGACACTCGACCGCTTCGGCCGCCACTGCCCGCCCCGCCCCATAAATTTTCCCGACCAACTCGATGACTGGCGGTGGAAGCCCCACCAGAACCTCGGCGACAGTGAGAGCTTCCCGATCGATGCGTGGGAAGAAGGTCGCAAGGTCGACATATAAGATCCACAAAGACTGCCGCAATCGTTGTGCCTGCTGTATCACCGCCGCCAGAGGAATCCCAGCGTCAACCGTGCCGTACCCCGGTAACCACCCACACTGCTCAGAACGGAGCCGCCCTGTAATGAGCCGATAAGCAGTCGCCCTGACCATGTGCATGACCAACTTCATGTCCTGTGCCATCAAAGCGATCTCGCGCCTTTCTGAGATGAGCGCCTGGTTGCTAGGAGGTGGCTTCGCCAGCAAGACGTAGATGACCTTCCGCCAAGACGGGGGAAACTCTCCTCCCAGCAGATCCGCCATGAGGCAGTCATAAAACGCCCTCTTGACCTCCCGATCTGCATGAATGAGAAGCTCAATGGAAAAGCCTCCATATCCCACTGCCTTCCCTCTTGGTACGCGCTGCAGTACTTGCAGGAACACCGGGAACGTGAGCTCCTTAGCCAGCTCCCATTCGCCTCCGTCTCTTCCCCTCAATGTTTCGTACGCCGGACAGAAAACTTTGCAGAAGGCCTTGAAGGCGTCGATGATCGGCGGCGTGGACGAGAAACCGCTGACCAGCCGATCGCCCTCCAAAGCCAGTCCGTTGAGAAAGGCGTCCGGGTCAGTCGCCGCCAGCATCGGAGCCTCGTGAACGTCGTCTCTAGGGTGAAACCGATCAAAGGCGAGTGAGGTGCGTTGCGGACGTATCGCTTTCCAGGCAAGCATCGCTAATCGAGCAAGATCCTTGCTGCCCTTTCCCTCCACGATACCGAGCGAGAGCTCCTTGAGTCGAGCGTCCTCACGCTGCTGCTTTCGCCGCAGCCTCTGATTCGCGTACGTCCAACACCGTCGGCACCGTCTGATGATCTTTGCCCAGCATACGTCATCGCCGGCGTTCTCGTATCTTGACCGAATTTGCCAGAGTCGCGAATGATAATTGAAAAGCCCTCCCTGTACATCGTGTGGAGAGACTCCTCTGTGCCGGGCAGCATAGGCTTCCTGTAGCCATCTGCGCCACCGATGCGCCATCTCGAGTGGGCGCATCTCCCTTCGTGCTCGAACCTCCGCCGCAACTTGTTCCGCTGCTCGCCGCAGAACTTGGACTGCAGCCGCTGACGCGTGCAACGCGCCGCGCGCCCGGAGAATCTCTTCGTGCACATCGCCGTCCCGTACTCGATCCCGATAGGCATCCTTGATGCGCTCGTCACCTTTTGGTAATGCCGAGAGAGGCCTTTTTTCCCCTTTGCGAGCCACCTCCGGAACCTCCCTAGAGAAAGTAAGCCAAGCATGATCCGAGAGCGGTTTGGATGAGGCGACAGGCGGGCCATCGGGATCAAAGGCAAAGTCCACGATCGTGCGTCTCCAGGTTGCGCATTCGCATCCAATTGCTACCGCACCGTCCAACATAGATCCGCCGCCCTCCGCGTCGCTCACCTCCCCCGCGGTACCACCTCTCCGTGTCCAGACGACCATCGGCCGAGGCTCTACGGGCAATACATATTCCGCCCCCGGTTGCGTGATAAAGTCCTTAAACAATTTGTCCTTGGCATCAAGTTCCGCCCCTGAGGATCGCCACGCAACGTCCGCCACGTAGTTGAAGTCGCCAACCACGAGACATCCCTTGCTCTCTTGAGATGCATCAGCGGCCCACGCGTACGTCGCCTGGAGCTGTTTGCTGAAGCTCGAGGTGCCGTCGTGATGCAGCCCATGAACTGCGGCGATCCGCATGCGGATCTGTTCCTTTGCATTCCGCCCTCGTATCCACACGCCGAGGACTCGCTCCTCGATCCGCACGTGACGTTCGATGGTGCACGTCGCGCGCTTAACAAGCACTGCGATGCCATTGGTGAGAGACTCACTGCTCTGTAATTGTTCGCGCTGGCTCCCGCCCTCGCCAACCATCCAGCGCACGTAATAGCCAATCTTAGCCGCGAGCGCCCGTAGCCCATGTGCCTCGGCGATGAATGCCTCATGCGAGCCCATTACCTCGAGTAAAAAACAGACGTCCACATCCTCATCTTGAAGACGACGCAAGATCCACCGCATCTTTTTCCGGGACGCCTCGCGCGAAGGATTCGCGTCTGCGTGGAGTTCACGCGCGTTCCACAGCGCCACATGAAACATGCCAGCCACGGTGTTCCCACGTAGTGATCTCATAAACCTCTTCCACGCTCGTCGATTGATATGCCAGCGGAGGCGTCGCCGTCGTATGCACTTCGGATCTGCGATTGCTATTCTGCTTCGTGTGACCGCCCAGGGCAATCTCCGCGCGCTCGCTGTCTGCTGCTTATGAGTGAGCCCGACGTTGCATGAAGTGTTCGTGATAAGCGTCGGAATAGGGCTCGGCGCTGATTGCCTGATTGCTGACAGCTCTTCGCCCTCGCCTTGCCTATCTGGTTCCCATCTTGGACTTGGCACCGGATCTGCGTTTTGCTGAGTCGATGAGCTGTCCGCAGTCGGGTTTGGAATGTCTTCGATCGCGTCAAAGCAGTCCCAAAAGGCGGGTCCCGCGTCGTTGCACGAGGCACCACGCACTGCGATCCCAAAGCGTTGCAGAGCCGACCGATCATAACAGCGCAAGTCCATGGCCTCTCGACATAGCAGCGTCGAAGCGTCAGCGCGTCGCAAGTCCATCGTCGTACAGCAAGCGGCCTTTCCAGGGAGCGCCTCGCCACGCGTCGCAAGACACAGAAGTACGACGAGCATTCCATGAAAGCCACGCGTGCTCGCAAATGACGAACCTCCGAACTTGCCGTGCTCGACTCGGCGCTCTCGTGAATAAAAGACTGGAGTTGACTTGATTCCCGAAGTCGGCATAGGTATAGACATAGACTCGCACACCGACTTGACATATGATATGCCCCAAAGTCCGTCTACCGCCACACTCCGAGGCCCGTGCTCAGTATTCCATGGCAGACTCTCCCCAGGCCGATGATCGCGGGCGTACCCGCCGTCTCTAGTCATCGCCATCTGGTCCCTAACATGGGGCACTCGTCCACCGGGCTCTGCCGACCGACCTGAGCCATCGGCTCCTCGAGTGTCCGAGGCCGTCTTCGCGAGCGCAGCTGCGCCTACGGCTGCTTCCTGCTCGGGTGCATGCGCCCTCCCACGCTTCACGACATGCCTGCCCTCATGGCTTGGCAATGCGTCTTGAGTCTTCCCGTCCGTCCCTCTTGCTTGCGCTTCCAGACTCGCTGCCTCGCTTGCCAGGGGTCTCCATTCGCCTTCAGTCGTCCTCAGCAGACCTGCGTGTGCGAGAGAGGCGAGGGCGGTGACTCGCGTGTGCATAGCATAGATGTCGCGCAGTACCGCGCACTGCCGCCGAGCCAGCGCCGTGGCCACATCCGCATACCCCGCCGAACCGTCCTTGAGCTCCTTGATTGCAATCGCCGAGGCCTGCATCACCGACCTCTGCTCGAGCATCTCGCGTTGGACCGCGTTCATGAAGTTTTGAAGGGTTTGCGAGAGGCCGCCAGCCTGCGCGGTGAAGGCGAGCTGCATCTGCGCCTGTTGCTGAACCACCTTCCGCAGATCGTCCATCGCAGCCGTGTGTAGCGTCTCCGTGTGCGCCGCCTGTGCCGCCTGGTCAGCCAGCTGCTTGCGCAGGTCCGCCGCGTGCGCCGCGTGTGCCGCCTCACTAGCAGCCAACTGCTTGTGGAGGTCGCTCATCGTCGTAGCGTGCTGTCCTTGCATCTCCGTGATCACCGTCGCCTGCCTGTCCATGAGCTCCTGCATGTGCGACGAGTACGCCGCGATCTTGGAGTCCTGCTCGAGGATGGCATCGGCGTTCATCTTGAGCTGCTTATCAAGCTCGCCCTTGAGCTTTTTGACCTCCTCAGAGCTCTTGCTGTTGTGCTCGGCGATGATTGCTGCAACGCGGTTATGTAACGAAGATGTCGTGGGAGCCGGGAGCTCGAATGGCGGATTGCGTTACAGTTTGCACTTACATGCTTTCGCGACATCCGCGCCGACATGCCATGTGTGGCTGCACAGCTGCCGGTACGTGCCGGTGCGCGGTGCCGCAGCTCCACCTCCAGTGCGCAATGGAGTCGATAAGGAGTCGAACTTTCGACTTTGAGACGGTGCGTGGCCAGTCGAGTGGTGACCTGTGGTTGTCATTACTACTTGAGTTGACCTTGCTCAACGCAGTCGACCAATGTGTCCGGTGGCGTCCGGTTAAATTGTGAGGGTTAAATTGACAAAAGAGAGGGTTAAATTGACAAAGACCCAGGCGTGAGGGTGTGAATGTACGATTGAACGTGAACGACCGTGATGAGATTTTTTCGGTGCTCAAACGGCCGCGCCTGCCAACGAGCGCGGATGAGCCGCGTGAGCGCGCACGAGTGCGGCGGCTTGATCTTCGACGCCGACTTTGATTCGGGCAATATAGAGAGCGTGGAAGCGCGTGGAAGCAACCAATTCACCTTGTACACGCGTGCGGATGCCATCGGCAGCAGGGAGAGGAATCGCGCCACCTGGTTCTACTTTGCAGTCCGTGGTGCTCCGCCTGGCATGCTCTTGTTCTTTGAGATACGAAATATGAATCCGCAGAGGGCCCTGTACCAGCAGGATATGCGCCCAGTGGTCCGCTCCCTGCCGTCGCAGCCAGACTGGCAGCGGATCCGGACTCCGTGCCAGCAGGCCGCCGGCAGCAAGGATACCCACGAGTTCGCAATCACCTTTGCCCACAAGGTCGAGCGGCGCAACGAGACGCTGTATTTTGCATTCAGCTACCCTCAGAGCTACACCGAGTGCCAGGCACGCCTGGCGTGGCTGGATGCCATCTTCGGGCTGCCCAAGCCGGCGGTAGTGCCTCCACGTGCGCCGAGTGGCGAGACGCCCACCATGGCGCCTACCGGTGGAGAGCCAGCCGCCGCTCCGACAGCCGCCGCGGCATCGAGCGGCCCAGGCCTCATGGACACGCTCGCGAGCGCGTTGAGTGCGGGAGCCCAGCCGGCGGCAGTGATGGACCAAATGGATCATCTACGCCGCGAGCGGCTGCTGAGTGCCGCTCGCGACGCGGCGTTCGAGGCGCTCGCACCGGAGCCTCGGGCGGCTAGGGCCGCCAGGAAGGCTGCCGCACCTTCTACTGCGCGTGCCCCGGCCGCTCAGAGCGTGCCGTCCCCACCACCTTCACCGCCCCACCCGCCACCGTCTTCGCCACCGCCCTCGCCGCCTACCGCATCGCCGATGCCATTACTCCGATTTGAACAGAACATGTTCAAGTCCGGTGCGAGCCACCCTTACACGGCAGGCAACCCTTACACGGCAGGCAGCCCTTACACGGCAGGCAACCCTTACACGGCCGGTGCGAGCAGCCCATACATGGCCAGTTTCTCTCAGGGTGCACGGCGGCCTGCGGTCCGCGGAGGAGCCCTCTTCACAGAGACTCTTCACAGGCCAGCGGTCCGCGGAGGCGCCCTCGCACAGAGCCTGACCCAGAGACCGCCCCTCTGGCCTGGCCCACCTCCGCCTCCACTCCCGTCGCGGGCCCCGGCCGCCTTGAGCGTGCCCGCGCCGTCGTCGCTGCCGCCGCTGTCGTTCAACGCGGGCAGCCTGATGATCAGTGCAATCAGTGCAATCCCCCCGGGGCGTCCATCCGCTTCGCGCGCCGTCACGCCACAACTGGATCGCTTGCTACAGCGCCTGTCGGCGGCCACGAACCGTCTCGAGACCAAAGTGATCGCTTTAGGAAGGGCGGAGATGGACGCCGAGCTCGCCGAGGCCGCGGCGATGAGCGCCGCGGCCCGGCTGCCCATCGAGAGCCCTTCGAATGTATACTACCATCGCGAGCTACTCACGCGCTCCGTCGACGGACGGCGCATCGACCTGCTCACCATCAGCAGCAAGCGCGGCTTCGCTGAGCGGCCGCAGTTCCAGCCTTCGCAGTGGTACGAGCCGGCGCTCGAGCCGGCGCTGATCGCTCACGGAGCATCAGCATGCAA
>ENA-UOUZ01001854-UOUZ01001854.1-mixed-culture-metagenome-genome-assembly--contig:-NODE-1854-length-12782-cov-105.775202_pt1 | contig 12782 bp, 10 predicted proteins | sample MGYA00238154_ERZ761575 | MGnify/ENA primary metagenome ERZ761575 (study PRJEB28896, sample SAMN07631632) | mixed culture metagenome | isolation source: Freshwater growth medium | place: USA...
GGTGAGGCCGAGCTCGCGGCGCATGCATCACTGGGTGAGGCCGAGCTCGCGGCGCATGCATCACTGGGTGAGGCCGAGCTCGCGGCGCTTGTCGAGAAGACTCGAGGCACTCATGGCCGCGAAGGCACCAGCCTCAGTCTCGCCTCCCGCAGCGGCCTCGGCGCCGTCAAGGGCGCCCTCCCCTTGAGGCAGGGGGAGCAGCGGGTGCGTCACTGGCGTCAGGAGACCATTGAGTAAGGAGCTCATCCGTGCGCCAGGGCCGGTGGACAGCGCCATGAAGTGGGAGCACCCCAGTGCACCTGCGGCGTCGGCGACGGCCGCATACAGGTGAGCGGCATGTGTCGGCTCCGTCAGCGCCGCCTCGACACGACGCATGTCAGCACATCCTGCGAGCCCCGCCCTCTCCACAGCCGCGCCCACGACGACGCGCATCTCCACAGCCGCGCCCACGACGACGCGCATCTCCTCCGCGCTCGACCGCGTCGTCGTGGGCGCACGAGCCGGTGCCGGGCTCGCCAGGCTCGCCAGGCCTATCACGCGCACGCCGAGGCGACGCGCCGCCGCCGCGACCGAAGCGGTCGTGAGGCATGCGCCGTCCGCCGCCGCCACCACCGCCTCCGCCTCGATGCAGTCAGCCTCGAGGGTGATGTACTCGACCCCGGCGCGCGTCGCCATCGCATTGAGCGCCAGGTACTCGGCGTGCGTGCCGCCGAAGCGGCCGCCGGCGGCTGCGGTGCGCAGGGTGAAGATCAACGGGCACGGGCACGCGGCGCGCAGCACCGCCAGCTGCAGACGCACCGCCGCCGGTTCATGCGAGCTGAGCAAATCTGCCCGTATCTCGACAGCGTCCACGTTTGCCCAGAGGGCAGATGGCAGAGGCATCGCAGCCGCAACGTCGGCGCACGCGAGTGAGAGTGCAAAGGAGGGCGCGGGCGGGAGCGGCGTGGGCGGCACGAGCCCGCACGCACGCCGCACGTGCACCACGAACGCCGCCGCCGCCGCATCGTGGTCGAGGAACCGTCGCGGCGCCGCCATGTGATCAAAGTCGGCGCACGCATCGTACCAGCCGGCCCGCCGCGCGTACGCGACGCGCGGTGGCTCGCCGAGGCTTGGGCGCGACGCGTCGATCCCCAGGTACCACTCGACGTCGTCGATGGGCTTCATCGCCTGCACGACCGGCCAGTGCGCGCGCAGCAGCTCGCGCCCCGCCTCGGTTTCGACGATGCCGCCGCCACAGGCGACGACGCGCCCGCGCCCACCCTCGGCGTCCTCGGCGAGCGTGCGCTTCAGGAGGGCCACCTCGCGCTGCCGAAATGTCGGCCAGCCCTCTGTGTTCACCGTATCCATGATCTTGCCATGCTCCGCCTCGTACAGATGGTCCATATCGATGAACGGAAGGCCGAGCGCAGCGGCGGCCGCGCGGCCGAGGTGCGTCTTGCCGGCGCCACGCATGCCGATGAGGACGATCGTCGCCTTGAAGCCGTCGGATTCGTCTGAACGAGGCGGTGGCGGAGGCGTCGGCATCATGACACAGGTGTCGCTTCACGCGAGCTTCATCAGGTCCCGAGAATGGAGCGAGATCGACATGACAACGTCCCTCGGAGCGGCTTCGAGGCCCCTCGTGACCATTCCACACACAAGCACCTTTCGCGCCATTCTCCCATGTTTGACGACTACGGATGGGACGACGCCGCCGCGCTCGAGGCGCTCGACGCGTACGAGCGGGCGGCACCGCCGCCCCGATCTCCGCTGCCGCCAATGCCGATGCAGCAGCAGTCAACGCTGCTGCTGCCGCCGCCGCCGCCGCCTCCTCCGTTCGCTCGGCTAGCAGCAGCCGCAGCTTCCGCAGACGAGGACGCATGGGTGCCGCACGCCGCCTTTCGGCCGCAACTACGCACCGACGCGGTGGCGGCGCCGTCGCAGCACGCCTCCGCGGCGGCGTGGGGTCCGTGGGCGGCGGCACGTGCGCCACGGGCGGCCGACCTGCCCGCCGACTGCGGCGGCGATGTGGGCCTCGGTGCGCCTCTAGAGTCGCTCGAGCCTCCCGCGCAGCCGCGCCCGCCGCCGCAGGCGTATGACCCGACGTCCATCGATCGATGGGTCTACCCGACCAACGTGACCGAGCGCGCCTACCAGTTTGAGATCGCCTCGATCGCCGTGCGCCAGAACACGCTCGTCTCGCTGCCGACCGGGCTCGGGAAGACGTTGATCGCGGCGGTGGTGATGTACAACTTCTGGCGCTGGTTCCCGACCGGCCGGTGTGTCTTCCTTGCGCCCACCAAGCCGCTCGTCCACCAGCAGGTCAGTGCCGTGCGCCGCGTGATCGGCGTGCCTCTGTGCGACTTTGCCGAGCTCACGGGATCGATGAAGGTCGAGGAGCGTCGGGCAGCGTGGCTGCGCGCGCGGCTGCTGTTCCTCACGCCGCAGACGCTCCAGAACGACCTCGAGTCGGGCAGCTGCCCCGCACACGAGATTGTCTGCCTCGTCGTCGATGAAGCGCACAAGGCGACCGGCCAGCATGCCTACGTCAAGTGCGCATGCTGATGGCGGCCTCAGAGCGCATGCTGATTGCATGCTGATTGCATACCGATTGCATGCTGATTGCATGCCGATTGCATGCTGATTGCATGTTGATTCATGCTGATGGCAGCCTCAGAGCGCTGCTGATTGCATGCTGATTGCATGCTGATTGCGTTCTGATTGCATGCTGATTGCATTCTGATTGCATGCTGATTGCATGCTGATGGCGGCCTCTGAGCGCATGCTGAGTGCCCCCAGATGCCCCCCTGAGTGCATCCGCTGCTTGACAGGTGCGTGCAGCTGCTCCGCGCGAAGAGCGGTGGCTTTCGTGTGCTTGCGCTCTCGGCGACTCCAGGCGCGACGGCGGACAAGGTGCAAGAGGGAGGTTCTCACGGCGCTGCATGCTGCTGGCATACCGATGGCATGCTGATTGCCCCCCCTCATCAGGTGCAAGAGGTGCTCACGGCGCTCCACATCTCGCGCCTCGAGGCGCGTGACGAATCCTGTTTGGACGTGCGCGGCTGTCTCAACGAGCGGCTGCAGCAGACGGTCGCGGTGGCCATGGAGGGCGAGGTGGCGGCGGCTCGCGACCTTGTGGGGGTGGCGTACGGGCTCTCGTTGCGCAAGCTGCAGGGTCTCGTGTTCGAAACCGAGGTGGGACGTACCCCCAGATCTGTGCTGATTGCGTGCTGAGCGCGGGCTGATTGCATGATGAGTGCGTGCTGAGTGCGTGCTGAGCGCGTGCTGAGCGCGTGCTGATGACCGCTCTCATCACAGCCGGGGAAAATCCCGAGGTTCCTGCTGGTCTCAGCCCAGCAAAAGTACATCGCGGTGCGTCCCGAGGGCACGCCGGCGCACGTGCACTTCCGCAACATAGCCGCCTTCTCGGTGGCCATCATGATGGCGCAGGCGTACGAGCTGGTCAATGCATATGGGTGTGGCTCGTGCATCGCATTCCTCGCGAGCTACCTCGCGCAGGGCGATGGCGGACCAGCTGCCGATGACGAGTTTGGGGACGAGGGCTTCGACGAGGGCGAAGACGCGCCAGTACCGGTAAGGAAGTCGAAGAGCGCCGGTGGTCGTAAAGAAGATGGACGGATGCTGCGCGAGGCGCGAGGGGCTCTGTTCGCGACGGCCGAGTTCACAGCGATGCTCGCGATGCTGCAACGCGTGAGTGATGATTCCTTTCTGATGGCGCCTCTGATTGCGTCCCTCATCAGGGCATGAGTTCACAGCGATGCTCGCGATGCTGCAACGCGTGAGCGAGGATTCCTTTCTGATGACCGCCCTGATGACCGCCCTGATGACCTCTGGTAGCGTCTCTGATGCTGCAGCGCGTGAGCAGGGCCTCTCTCTGATGGCCTCTCTGAGTACCTCTCTGATGGCCTCTCTGAGTACCTCTGTGATGGCCTCTCTGATCGACTCCCCGATGCTTGCATGCAGGTGAGCGACGGGATCTCGCACCCGAAGCTGCGCGAGACGGTGAGCTTGATTGCCCCGCTGATTGCCTCTGATGACCTCGCTGATGAGCTCGCTGATGGCGTCGCTCTCTCTCTCTCTTTCTCTCTCGCGTCTCGCTGCGTGGCAGGTGGCGTTGCTGCAATCTCACTTTCACGAACACGGGCAGCAGAGCCGCGTGATGGTCTTCTGCTCGTACCGGTACGGCGCGTGCAGGAGCTCATTCGATGGCCCCGAGTCTGAGTGCATGCTGATGACCTCCCTCATCAGGTACGGCGTGCAGGAGCTCGTCCGGTGGCTCGAGCGCGTCCACGGCGTGCGCGCCACCCAATTCATCGGCCAATCCAAGGGCAAAGGAGAGAATGAGAAAGGGATGGCGCAAAAGGAGCAGCGGAGGGTTGTGAAACAGTTCCGCGAGGGCGTGTTCAACGTCCTCGTCGCCACGTCGATCGGCGAGGAAGGACTCGACATTGGTGCCTGCTGATGGCCTCTGATGGCGCACTGATTGCGCCAGCCTCGAGATGTTGGGAGGAAGGACTCGACATTGGTGACGTCGACCTGATCGTGTGCTATGACGCCCTTGGCTCCGAGTCTGAGTGCATGCTGATGACCTCCCTCATCAGGTGACGTCGACCTGATCGTGTGCTATGACGCCCTCGGCTCCGCCACACGCAACACGCAGCGACACGGACGCACCGGGCGCAAGCACGCAGGGCGCGTGGTGACGCTGGTGACGAAAGGGTTCGAGGAGCAGGTGAGTGCCGCCGATGGGCTCGGAGGATCTCGGATGATCTCGTGATGATCTCGTGATGATCTCGTGAGTGCCGCCGATGGGCTCGGAGGATCTCGTGATTGCCTCCCTCCTCAGCTCAGAGCGGCTCTGATTGCGCCTGATTGCGCCTGATTGCGCCTGATTGCGCCTGATTGTGCCAAATTGCCTCAATCGGAGCAGGTGATGGCTCGTGCCGAGGAAAAGGCCAAAAAGATGCGCAAGATGCTAACCGCCCCCAACTACACCTACGCACCTCGCGATGAGTTCTACCCGCTGCAGGTGACTCTGAGTGCCGCTGAGTGCCGCTGATGGCCACTCATGGCCACTCATGGCCACTCATGGCCACTGATGGCCGCTGATGGCCGCTGATGGCGCCTCTGATTGCGTCCCTCATCAGGGCATGCGCCATCTCAAAGTGAGCCTCGCTGCAGAAGCGCCCGAGGCGACGCCTGCCTCCGACCTACCACGACGGCGCTCGAAGAAGCAGATGGAGTTGGACGAGAGGGACGCGCCGCCCACGACGGCGCAGGTGGCGAGGTTGGCGCGGCTCGGCCTCGATGCGTGGGTGGACGCCCGACACGGCGCCCGACACGGCGCCCGACACGGCGCCCGACACGGCGCGATCGGGGCAGCAGGCGAGGAGGGCGACGAGGATGGCGGGGAGGAGGAGGCGGAAGAGGCGGGGCGGCTGCTGGCAAGGCGTCCGTTGGACGTGGGTGCGTGGCCTTACCTGCAGGGAGGCATGCTCTCTACTGCGTCGCACTTGCATGCAAGCCGCGGGCGCTCGTTGCTTCTTGCTGCCGCCGTCGAGCGCCTCCAGCGCCGCGCCACCGCCGCCGACGACGAGAGCGCCGTGCTGGGCGCCGCCGAACGGTCGAGTCCTCGGTGCCGAGCGGAGGCGATGCTCGAGGCAATGCATGCACGCTACCTTCGTGGGGAGCCGCCGCCGCCGATGCGGCGGCCGCCGACGCCGCCGCCGCTGCGGCAACGGCCGCCGCCTCTCTGCAGGGATGCTGCCGGGCGCGATGAGCGTGGTATTGTGGCGGTGGCGATGGAGGACGTGGCGGTGGAGCAGCCGGCTGTGATGAACTGGGGTGCCCTGCTTGCGAGGCAGGCAGGTGGAGGAGAGGAAGCAGCGGACGACGACGACGACTGGGAGGGTGTATGTGGCGAGGACGCGGCTGAGGGTGAGGTGGCGTGTGGAATGGTTGGGGGGGGGGAGATGGATTGGGGGGGCGAGGCGCTCAGCCAAGGGGGCTGGGGGGGCGAGCCGAGCCGGGACGATGGGGGCGAGGTGGCGGCGGAGGTGGCGGGGGAGGTGGCGGAGGAGATGGAGGTGGCGGCGGGGGAGGAGGGCGATCCTGCGGAGGAGGCGGGGCGAGCAGCGACGGAGCAGCCGGCGATGGCTGCACGCAAGGAGGCGGAGATGGAAGCAGGTGCAACGACGGCGGACGCGCCAGTCACGGCGATGGAGGTGGAGGCGGCGGTAGGCATGGCGGCAGCTTACGTGGCACCGAGCCCTAGCCCGTACGCCCTTTACTTGCCAGCCGCCGTACCCGCCGAACAGCCCCTTCCGAATCCCGCCTCCGCTTCCACCTTCGCTCCCGCCAGCTTCGCTCCCGCTACCCTCGCCCCCGCTCCTGCAGCTTCCGCCCCCGGCCCAGCAGCCCCCGCATCTACCGCGGCTGCTTGTGTGATGTATCCTCACATGCCGACAGCACCAGGGCCGGTAACGGTGCCGGTGCCGGGACTGGTGGCAACCCAGCCTCATCAAGTGCGTCTTTACCATCGCCTGCCGCCGCCGCCGCCGCGCTTCTCCTCATTGCTCCCTCCGCAACCGCCGCGCGCGCCTCTGAGTGCCGCCGTCACCTTCCCGCCTCCATCGGCGATAGCTCCGCTGCCGCGGCTGCCGTCTTCATCATCGATGCCGCCGCCGCCAACGCCGCTGCCGCCGCCGCCGCTGCCTCAGCGAGCGATCCCGTCACAGCCGCCGCCACAGCCACCGCCACCGCCACCGCCGCTGCCCCAGCGTCTGCCGTCGGTCGCACCGCCGCCACTGCCCCAAGCTTCGCACTTCGCGCCCTCTCTGAGCGCGCCGCCGCCACCCGCCGTCGCACCTCCGTCTGCAGTGTCGCCTTCAGTGGCGCCGCCCATGCCGCTGCCGCCACCCACGGCACCAGCGACATCACCGATGGCGGGGTTGCCATCAGCACCCTGTGTGACGCGTCCTGCCGCGCCGTCAGTACGTGTGCCTTTGGCGCCGTCAGTACGTGAGCCTTTGGCGCCGTCAGTACGTGAGCCTTTGGCGCCGTCAGTACGTGAGCCTTTGGCGCCGTCAGTACCACCGGCAATGCCCGCGCCACCGGCAATGCCCGCGCCACCGGCAATGCCCGCGCCACCGGCAATGCCTGCGCCACCGGCAATGCCTGGACCATCGGTAATGCCTGGACCATCGGCAATGCCCGCGCCACCGGCAATGCATGCACCACGACCAACGTCCAAGTCGCCTGCGTCCTGGCGGCGCCCGCCTGGAATTCTTCAAATCACAAGGAACTCCCCACATACTGAGCTCGCACCAACAGCAGCGGCAGAGGGGCCCCTTGGAGAGGGGGTGGCGGTGGCTGTGCCGCTGGTGCCGGCCGCGGCGAGGGCGCCCACTACGACGCTCGTTGGTACTCGAGCGCCGCCCACTACGACGCTCGTTGACATGTTGCCTGGGTACTTGCCAAAGGTTGTGGACTTGCTGGATGTCGATTCCGATGAGGACGAGCGCGACGTGGAGGAGGACGCAGCTGCTGCCCCCGCCGCTGCTGCCCCCGCCGCGCCAGGACCCGTCCCCTCCCCAGTACCGGCCCCCATACCCGCGCCATTACCCGCGCCAGTACCCTCGCTTGATCCCGCTCCCACGCGGGTGGAGTTGCCGAATACGGCTGTGAACGTGCCCAATATGGCTCCCACACGAGTGGAGTTGAGCTTGACGCAGGAGATGATGATGAGTGAGCCTGCAGCCAACGCCCTTTTACCCCGTGGCCCGCTCCGACGCCTGACGAAACTCTTGCAACCCACCGCCGCTGCCCAGCCCCCCGTCGCCGACGAGCGAGTGGCCCGTGCCGTCGCCGCCGTCAAGCCCAACGGACTTTCGCGCCTCACCGCTCGCGCCTCTCGGCCGCCTTCGAAAGATGGCAGCTCGTCCTCTCGGCCCGCGCCACGTGGCGGCTCGCGCCTCGCCGCCTCGTCGGGGGAGCACAGCCTGATGAGGGACGAAATCAGAGCTCATCAGAGGCCATCAGGGCCTCGTGGCGGCTCGCGCCTCGCCGCCTCATTCGTCGTGCGCGAAGCGAGCCGGGGCGCTGTGGACGGCCGCGAGCGCGACGTGTGGGGAAGCAGCGACGCCGACGCGGCGGCGGACGAGGCGGCCGGCGACGCAGCCGAAGCACGGGAGCTTCGTCAACTCGAGGCCGATGAAAGGGCCCATCATGCAAACTTCATCGATGATGGCTCCCCGTCGGAGGCTCCGAGTAGCGGCGCTCGGGCCATGTACCTGCAATCGCTCATCCAGAGCGGCAGCAACAGCGGGAGCAACGGCGGCAGCGACAGCGGCAGCGGCGAGAGCGGCGTGCCCGGTGCCGGCGCTGCGCCGCCGCGTGTGCTGGCGCACCGGCCAACCTGGCGGCAGGCGGGGCAGATGGTCGTCGATACGCCACCCGAGGCGCGCGGCGGCGGCGCGGCGGTGGGGTCGGCGTCCGCCTCGTCGAATGAGCTCGACCGATCGCTTGATGATGGCTTCATCTGCGGGGACGATGAGATTGTCTACGAGTCCGACGAGGACGAGGACGAGGACGAGGACGAGGACGAGGACGAGGACGAGGACGAGGAGATCGCGGAGGGGCGGCTGCGCAGCCGAGGGCGCCGTCGTGGACGGCACATGCCGAGGCGCAAGCTCGCACGCACAATGGCCCTGGCCGACGAACACGACGAGGACAAGGACGAGGACGACGAGGAGGCAATGGCGGCCGAGGAGGAAGCGATGTTGCAGGCGGTGCTCGAGATCTCCAAGCGGGAGCATGAGATATCACAGCACCGCCAGCGAGAGAACCGCCCACCGCCGCCCAACGCGCCGCCGCTACCCTCCGCACCACCGCCGCGACCACCCACCGCACCACCGCCGCCGCCACCCTCCGCACCACCGCCGCCGCCACCCTCCGCACCACCGCCGCCGCAGCCCGCAGCTCCGTGCGCAGCTCCGCCCGCAGCGGCGGTTGTAGCGGCTGCGCCTCCTCTGACGCCTACGGGCGCTGCTGGCGCTGCAGGCGCGAGCAGCGCAGTGGACGGCGCCCACGACGGCGCCAAACGAAAGCTCTCGAAGCTCTCGACCAAGGGACGCCTCGCGCGCTGAGGTGAGCACTTAAGATCGTAGAGGTATCGAGAGCGTTGAGAGTCGATGTTACAGTTGTAGACGATAGCGTCGGTTAGAAGTGTCGCTCTAGAAGTAGAACGGTGTACGTCATGCGCCAGTGTTGTCCGTTTAAGCGAAGAGAGAGGATATCTACCTGGTGCTGGTCCTGGAACTGAGTAATGAAACAGTTGACGCGTGTATGCAAGCCCGCAAGACTTGGCTGCCTCCTGCCTGTACCCTCCGCTAATGAGTTTAAGTTACGATACATAGTGCTGATTCCCGCGCTCCGCCTCTGGGCTCACGCGACGCGTGATTTCGACGAGGTGTCGGGACGCGTCACGAACGGTAAAGCCGCCCGGCCCTTGCACAATGCGTTTGTAGTACGAGAGGTGCGCATCGGAGCCCTCGGGCCAGCGCGCCCCGAAGCGCTCCAGCCACGCTTCCGTATCGAAGTGCACGGGAAGCGCATCGTACCTGATGAGGGAGGCAGTCAGCATGCAATCAGGCTCCATCAATGGCGATAAGGCACGAGACGTAACGGGAAGCGCATCGTACCTCAACCCATCCGCTACACCGCCGTACATGGAGTCTGATGGGACGGTAAGGTCGGCACTCACGCGGGTGATGAGGCCAAAGGTGGTGCCACTAAAGTTGGCCATCCCGGCCGAGCCGTTGTTGAAGACGGCCCGCCGCCCGCGCCCAGCGCCCACAACGGCGCCGCCATGCTCCTCGCCGCTGCCAAACGTGTCCCAAATTTGTCCAAACGGGAGACATGTGTGCGTACACAGCAGTCCGCTGACCTGCGCATCGGCGAACCAGCTGAGCAGCTTGACGCGCGGCGTAATGGGCAGGTACGCCGCGCCGTCCGCCTCCGTGCAGCCGAGCGCCGCGCGCAGCGCCGTGTCGGGCGGCTCCATCGCCTCGATGCCGAGCTGCCAGCCCGCGAGGCTTTCCACGTCACCATGCACGACGCCCACGCGACGTCGCTGCTCGCCCACCTCGGCGACGAGCGCCTTGGGGAGCCCTTGCAGCCACGCGACGAGGTCCGGAGCGGCCGCCGCGGCAGCGGACGAGCGCAGCGCACCCACGATGCGGTCGGACCTCTCCACGACGCCCGCTGAGACGTAGCTCGGGTAGCCGCATCCGCAGCTAGTGCTCGCAAAGTCGGAGGACTCGACCTCAACGTTGCCGGCCATTACCGCATGCCCCTCGCCGTCGCGCACCTGCTCGTTGAGCTCGCGCCACCAGCGAGGCTCAGCGTTGAAGAAGTTGAAGTCACCGTTGAAGATGATCGTCGGCGGCTGCGGCTCCCGCCGAGCGCGCTCACGGATCGCAGCCAGGGCGCACGTGTTGCCGTACAGGCCACCCACGGCATACAGCGTCGAGGCGACCGGCACAATGCGCGCGTCTCGCAACGCGCGCGCGCCCAGACGGTAGCTCAGTGGGCATGCTGCGGGCGGGACCGTGCCCATGCCCACCAAGGGGGTCGTCGGCGGCGTGATTGTCCGAGAAGTTCTGAAGCGCGCGATCGCTCTTGTCATACAGGGGGGCAAAGTGAGTTGGGGCGAAGAACTAATAAAAGAATTGTTTTTTCACCTATACAAAAAACGTGCAGCATATCGCCTTCCCGCGTGGTCCCCCACCGCAGTACTACCGATACTCGAGGCAGCTTAACTTCGCTGTTCGGATGGGAAGCGGTGACCCTGCCTGATGTGGCCGCACGTACTGATCCACCTCAAAAAGCTGTTTATATACAGGTTCCGCATTATTGCTCATCTGCTAAACCGTCCTTTAAATATTATCGATTACACCACGCGCTCTTATTCGATGTCTGGTTGGGGACTTCGATTTGACATAGGGCTAAAAGGGGGTGCAAAAAGGGGGGCGCAGCACTCAAGAGCGAGCACTCAAGAGCAGCCCCCAAGTCGTCAAGGCCTCGTGTGCCCGGGCGATGGGGGCGTCCCACGCGCGTGGAGAGTGCGTGGGACCCGCACAAACCCGCCTTTTACTTTTTGTCACGAGAGGTCGTGCTTCAAGCCAGCACCAAGCAGCTGGGGCGTATGCAGGAGCTGCGCGACTCGCATAAGCTTTTGGCGCTGAACATCGACCTAAAGGACGCCTTCCAGGGCAAGGGGCTGATCCAGCGCATCCTCTTCGTCAGCCACAGGTGGGAAGACTTCGCGAGGCCCGACGAGACCGGCGCGCAGCTGGCGGCGCTCCAGGAGCACCTGATGGCCCACCCCGAGATCCAGTACGTCTGGTTCGACTACTCGTGCATGCCACAACGCTCGAGCGGCTGCCCGCAGGATCAGGACGACCGCACGCCCGCGGAGAAGGCCGAATTCGACCTTATGCTCAAAGCGATCGCCGACCTCTACCTGACGGCCAAGGTGCTGATCCTGCTCGACACCGCGTACCGCACGCGGTTCTGGACGACAATGGAGGGCTGGTGCGCGATGCAGCAGGTGACGTCGGAGGGCGTGCGCCCGGCAAGGGAGGGCGAGTCACGTGTCACAGTCTCGTGCATCCACAACGCGACGGAGAAGGACCGAGAGGCCCTGCTGGAGATGTCGACCAAGACGCCGGCGGAGATGTCCAAGTTCCTCGCGTCGCCCGACGTGGCGGTGACCAACAAGAAGGACAAGGTGACGATGCTGCCGATCGTCGGCAAGACCGACGAGCACGTCCGGGAGATGATGAGCGGCATAGACGGAAGCTCTGCGAGCTCGACGCTGCCTGTGCAGGTCCCCGTGCGCCCGAGCAGCGCATCGCCGCCCGGACTCAAGCTCGCGGGTGGCTCGCTTGGCGGCGGCGAAGGCTGTGGGGAGGCAGAAGCAAATGCGACAAGGCTGGCGATGCTTGATGCGCCTGCGTGGGGAGGCGGCGGCGAGGGTGGTGTCGAGGGCGGTGGACCGGTCACCAGCTCATTGCTTCACACAGAGAGCAATGTAGCAAGCGATGCCGTTCAAGGCAGCTCACAAGGCAGCTCAAGTACGGCTCTTGCCTTAACGCGGTCGCCATCTTCGCCACGCGAGGTGATCACGCTTTGCCTCGAAGGTGACGTCGACTCTTTTGACGACTCGCGCGAACGCCGATTGAAGAGCGTATTGGCAGGGCTGTTAGGTCCGGAGGTCTGCAGCGGAATTCGCAGCATCCGCATCGAAAAGCCCGCGTTATCCTCCAAGATGAAGGCGAGGATTGGAACTAAAAAGTGCCGCATCCGTGTTGAAGTCGACGAATCCCAGCTTCCGCAGCACTGCACAGCTTCCTACAGCAGTGACGCTGCTGAGTCGAGCGACAGTAAAAGCGACACATCCATCGATGACGACATTGCGCAGAGCATTTCAGAGATGACCAAGACTCGAGCGTGGCCGTCAAACATCAGTGTTAAGGACATCCAAGTAGTCTTCAGGCGCTTTAGCTCAGTCCTGCTCGTCTTGCTCATGCACCCCGTTGCGGCGCATGTCCTGTTCCAGCTCGCAAAGCAGCGCGACGAGACGCTGCGGCAGGAGAGTGTGAGGTGCTGCAAGCTTGGAGGTTGCGTCGCACAACTCGACGACCGTGCGGACATTGAAGACTGCGTTCGCAAGACCTGTGACGCGGAGAGAGAAGCGATCAGTAAGATGCCCGAGTACC
>ENA-UOUZ01001857-UOUZ01001857.1-mixed-culture-metagenome-genome-assembly--contig:-NODE-1857-length-12768-cov-97.984976_pt1 | contig 12768 bp, 8 predicted proteins | sample MGYA00238154_ERZ761575 | MGnify/ENA primary metagenome ERZ761575 (study PRJEB28896, sample SAMN07631632) | mixed culture metagenome | isolation source: Freshwater growth medium | place: USA...
GCGGCGGCGGCGGCGGCGGCGGCGGCGGCGGCGGCGGCGGCGGCGGCGGCGGCTTTGGAGGCGGAGGCACGCGGGAGCCATCCGAGACCTCCCGGCAGCAGATCAGGCCGCTCAGCGAGCCGCGCGGCATCCAGCCCCACTGTCGGCTCGAGAGGCCTCAGCACATTCCACAGCACAGGTTCGGAAAGCTCCCAAGGGCGCCGCTGAGGATGGCGGCGCGGCAGCGGCGGTAGCAGCCAGCGCGGTCGCAGCCCGCGCATCTGGGACGAACGGCGCCAGAGCTGACCGAGCAGCGCCGACGCGTTCGCGCGCGTGAAGCCCGAGGGCGGCCAGTGCAGCGCGCCGCCGCCTCCATCGCGAGTGAAGGCTTGGGGCGAGTGGAGCCATGTGAAGGCGTAGGTATGCTCTCGCATGACAGCGGAGGCGAAGGCGTCGGAGAAGATGCCCTGAGGTCCCACCGGAGGGATGCCATCAGTGCTCATCAAGGCGCAATCAAGGCGCAATCAAGGCGCAATCAAGGCGCAATCAGTGCGCAATCAGTGCGCAATCAGTGCGCAATCAGTGCGCAATCAGTGCGCAATCAAGGCGCAATCAAGGCGCAGCGGCTTGTACCTGGTCCCACAGGCCCGCTACCGACGGCGCACCCTGCGCGTCGCGCAGCGTCACTTGCTGCAGGAAGATTCGTAACCGACGGACCACATCCCACAGCAAGGACACAAGCCCGCCGCCGCTGGCGTTGGCGCCGCGGGCGTATAGCCAGCCAACATTGACGCGCGCGCCTTCGGGTGGCACGACGAGGGCGTACCGGTCGAGGGGCGCCGATCGGAGCAGCGCGTATGGGCTCGCGAGCACGAGCATGTCCGCGTCCGTCATCAGCACATTGACACGTTGCTCGACGAGCCGAGCGAGGATGAGCCACTTGGCCGACCAGAGCGTCCACAGCTCGGTGACGGCCGTGCCCGCCGAGGCATAGCGCTCGAAGCCAGGGATGCCGCGGCTCCAGCCGCACCACAGCCATGGCCACGTCGCCAGCGCACGCACGCACGTCCGCTGCTTGTCAGCGAGGAGCAGCGCTCGCCTCTCGAGAGAGTGCGCCGCGAGCTGCTGCACAAGGTTGACGGCCCAGCCGATGCCGTTCCAATCGCTCGTGTAGAGGATGAGCTCATCGCCCTCGGCCACGGCTGCGAGCGCGTCGGCGATGCCCACAAGCGAATCGAGGTCAAAGATCCGCGAGGCCGGCTGCAAGAGCGATGCTCGCGGCGCCGGCGACGGCGGCATTCCCGTCGCTGCAAGAGATGGGGCACCCACTGGACGCACGGCCGAACGCTCCGTAGCATCCACAATGCGGAGTGGTCGGGCGGTAGTCTGCTGCGAGGCGGAGAACAGGAGTGCGCCAAGGAGGAGGGCGGTGGCGGCAAGAAAGACCGTTCCGACCCGCATTGTGGTGTGACCATTCACAGCCCATGGTTACGAATTCGACACCCAAGCACTGCGGTTACTAGCTCGGGAACCCCTGTTCACACGAAGGGGAAGTCAAAAGTCGGTCACCCGCAGTCCGGTATAGCTCGGATCACGGCCTCGGTAATCGGTTTCATTATCTTCTCTGTGTACACATCTCAGACACTCTCTCCTCTCTGACTGGCCCGGGCCACAAACCACTCGAGAATACTCTCGAGGGTGACTAACCAGCATTCGACTTCTGTCCGTCCGAGTTGATGGCCAACGTCACGCGCCGTTCGAGAGCGGCATAATATTGAGCGTATCGCGTATACATCGACTGTCCGACTGCCTTTCGCGCCGCTTGTCCCGCTCCCGATGATTGGGCCAGCCCCGCATTGGTTGCAGCAATCTGGGTCATCTGCCCCGCCGCCTGCCCCGACCCCCGTGCGTCAATTGGAGTCATCGGACCACGACCAAGAGCTCGGTCGATGGCATGAAAGTCCGATGGCCTCCGATGGTCGATGGCCTCCGCCTCCGGCGTCACCGATGCAAACCCGTGCTCGCCGCGCACGAGCCGGTCGTACTGATGGACCAGTGGGGAAGGTGTGCCGTCTGCAATTGGTACCAAGTCAGCTTCAGGCACCCCTCTGATGCAGCGCGAGTGGGCTTGGACCGCATCGAGGTGCGACGCCCTATTGTACGGGTTGGGTGGTGCACCCATCGACTGCAGCCAGCCGAGCACCGCGGGCGCGTTATGGGCATGCCACACATGCGCGTCTGGCGCTTTGAACGTGGACTTGTGGATGTCGATCAGCGAGCCGCGGCTGCCGTTGCCGATGAGGCGAACGCTCAGATTGTGCCGCTGCACGAGCACGTGGAGGATCGCCTCGGGCCGCTCGGCCTTGCCGCGCACCCAAGTATGGCAATAGGACGCGGCCATTCCCCACAGGGAGTGCGGCGCCCAGTGCGGCGCGCGAGTGGCGGACGATGCTTCATGCACGCGGCGGCTCGAAGGCGATCTCGACGGCGATCTCGAGGGCGAGGTCGAGGGGGAGGGCGAGGGGGAGGTCGAGGGGAAGGTGGGGTGAAAGGGGGGGCCAACACGAACAGCCGCGTCCTCGTTGGCCCATCGAGCGCGAGGCCTCTCGTCGACGACGTCTCTGCCCTCGTCGTCGCCGTCGTCGTCGTTGTCAGCGGGCAGCAGCCAAAGCGGCGGGAAGAAGATGGTAAGATCCATGTTGTACCGTTCTTCGAAGAAGGACCGCGGGTCGTTGAGCGAAGTGCGAAAGCGGTCGTACAGCAGCGCCGTGCTCGCATGCGCACGGCTGATCAGACGGCCTAGCAGGCTGATCTCCGCAGGCAACGGCAGGACGTCGGGTCCCGAAATGGTCATTACCCAAGGGAACTTTTTCCACACGCCGCTGGTGGCGGCGAACGAATGAAGCTCGCCACACAAGTAGCCCAGGTTCATCTTGGTGTGCAGCAGCATGCGCAGCCCGGCGGTAGCGCCGCCGCCGCCATGCAGCGGCGACGGCGGCGGCGGCGACGCCTGCTCAAACCAAGCGTACCATCGAAGCCATCGGAGGAGGCTCGAGGTCTGGACGTTGGGATTCGTTGAGACGAGGAGAAGGGACGCGCGCTGCACCATCCAGTGCTGTGCGCTCATGCCGAGCACGTGCGCGCTCGCGGCGAACTCGGACGCCGCCTGGCGATAACAGTGCATCATCAGCAGCCCCCCCGGAGCGGAGCTCATGTCGCCGTCCTCAGAGCCGAGGGCGGTGGCAGCCGCCGGCGTCGGCTGCGCTCGCCCCACAGCGTCCCGTCCTCCAGCGCGCCGCCACGACGTGCCGACCGTTGCGGGATGGCGCGCCACGTGAGTATCGAGAGCTCGATCCGCCGCCTCCGCGCACAGCAACTCGCCCGACGGTAGGATGGCGGCTGTGAGCCCTGCGTACGAAGTCACTCGCGGGATCGGGCGGCGCAGATTCGCCGTCTCGGCGCTGACGTTGAACCCGCTGCCCGAGGGCCCGCGGAGTGCGCAGTGCGCCTCGGCCGCCGGCTGCGCTCGCACCGCTCTCAAGCTCCCACCGACAGCCCACCAGCGAGCGGTGTCATGGGTGGAGCACACGTGCCGAGTAGATTTGGACTTCGTCAACTGGACGTTTGAGGTGCATCGGCGCGTCTCGTTGGAGGAGGTGCACACGCTTGTGTTCCACGCGGGCCAGCGCGTCTCGTGCAGCCGGTGCAGCGTCCACAAGTCACCGTCTGCTCGCTCGTCGAGGATGACGGCAAACTCGGCGGTGGTGCGCACCTTGCCACGCAGCTGGAGGCTCCGCAGCGCACTGAGCAGGTCAAACGAATCGATGGAGTTCAGCATCGCAGTCCGCGACATGTGCGCAGTGCTCGACGCCCTAACGGTCGCACAGTTTCCAAAGTAGCGTCGGCACGTGGCGTACGAGGTGCCTCGGCGAAGCCACGAGCGCCACTGCGATGTCTTCCACGCGTCTTGGCTCCACACGTACATGTCCGCGTCAGGGATGGAGTCGCCATCCAGCAGCCCGCCGCAGTGCACGCGAAAGCGTTGCTGCGATTCGTTTGCTCGACCTCTAAGATGCTCGCAGTCGACGGCGTGGCTAACGATGAGGGCTGCAGTTGCCGTAGCGCCGTTCGATGCGAAGCAATTGACGCCATCAGTGCTGCCGTCCCCGATGACCACGACTGACCGTTGGCCGACGCGCGCCGCTACGCGGCTGAGCAGCGAAAGCGGCGCACGCCCGGGCACGGCGTCGAATGGCGTGATGAGCGACGCGCAGCTTGGTTGGGAACTTTGCATCGTCGGTCACGAGGTCGCCGTCAAGGTGCAGGTCCACGAGCAAGACCTGTGACAAAGAGAACAAAGAATCTGCTCGGAAAGTACAAAACGAGAGGCGTCAACGGTCGATGCATGCAGCGACGCTGCTGCGTCGGGACCGACGAAACCTCCTGGGTGGCTTGTTTTTCGGGCTTGAAATACATGAGCGATGCATGCAATCCCCAAACGCTAATTGCCGGCCCACTTAGCTGCTGTTGAAAAGCTCCAACACCTGCTCCCAACATCACCATCCTTGAGACCACGCGCCGCTAGCCCTACCGCACCGCTAAGATGAACAATGGCCTACACACAGAGCGCGGCTATCTGGGCGTCTTCAGCACCTCCTCGTACCTCACGATCGGCGACATGTATGGCAAGAAGTCGACTCCCGATCCGCGTCTGCTGGGCAAGCAGTTCTCGCAGGCTGTGCCGAAGCAGGGCATTGCGGGCGCGCGGCCCAACAACTCGATGTTCGATCGCGAGCACAAATGGCTCTACGGCGGCGAAAAGTACGTCGACAAAACCATGTACATCAAGACCCAGCCGCCAGAAGGTCGTAAGAAGGGCTTCGGCTCTTCGGATGCGCACAAGCGCGACCAGTTCTCGCTCGACATCGAGGTGCGTGCGCGCCGCCGCGCTCCCGCTGCGCGCTTCCGCTGCGCACTCCCTCTGGGTAGACCCCGCCGGGGTACCCGAATCTGTGCTGACCGTTGCGCTGCCGTCGCCGCCGCCGTGCCCCGCAGACGGAGAAATACCGCCAGACCATCCGGACAGAGATGGCATTCGCGGAAAAGTTCACGGCGCGTGCCGAGGCGAGCCTGACGGAGGAGGAAAAGGCGAGGATGGCGGAGATCGAGGCGCACGGCACGGAGCGGCGGTGGACGCACGGCCCTGACTTCCTCTTCGACCTCGGCAAGGAGGCGACCGGCGGTGTCACGCCGTACGAAATGAAGGACGCTCGCGAGACGTGGTACTCGAAGGAGCGCATCAAGAAGATCGACGGCGGGCAGGTGAATCGCGGCTCCGTCGTCCTTTCCTCGCATGCAGTCGGTGACAATCTGATCGGCTACTCAGACTGGTCCAAGCCCGAGTTTGCGCGCCTGCCGATCATCCGCGACAGCTTCTTCCGCAGCACCGGCGCACTACGCGACCCGAACCCAAACAACATCTGAGGGGCTGCTCCTGCTGGCTGAGTGGGCGAGATCTAGCGAGATCTCCGTGCGCTCGGGGTTAGCCCCTGGGCGGTGGGCGCTGTTGGGCATGGAGAGATGCAGCATGGACCTTACATTGACCTTGGCCCAAGGATACGCACTGCGCGTGCACTGCACGGGCTGCTCTTCTGTGGGCGCTCGCGGATGGCGCCAAGCAACCTCTCCGCATCGTCTCCTGAGATCTGGCGGCTTTGAGACCTCGCGGCTTCGGTGAGGCTTCGTGGGTTCCCACAGGCTGCGCTTTCGGCATGCGAGTACTCATGCGCAGGTCACCGTTGCGATCTCTCTTCGTGTGGGTGCGTCCTATAATGTGCAGTGTCCGTTTCATGACGCATGTCCTCTTGCCGTGTGAGTGTTGAGTTTTATTTGAACATTTTCTTAGGGATCCCCTGGGAGACAAGCTGGGAGACTTTGAAGGTGGCTGTGAGTGTGACAACAGACACGCGGCTCAGAGTCGCCATTTGCTGAAGCTACAACACGACCAACATTTCATTCACACACATCACAACGACCCCACGTACACGCATGCACGTACGACTACTAACACTTCAATACGTTCAGCGCAGGTCGCGCATGCAAAAGAGTTGCACAAAAGAGTTATGAAACGCAACGTAAACTCAAGCCAAGAGATGGTGCTGACTGCGACGATTGCTGAGGAGCTCGCTCCCGGCACAGTCATCCTGGCTGGCGGAGTGCGCATGCCCCGCCTTGGCGTCGGCACGGCCGGCAGAGCCGGGCTGGGACTCGCGGAATCTCTACGGCAAGGCGTGCGCTTGGTTGATACAGCCTCCATGTACAACAACGAGGAGTTGCTGGCGAATGCGTTTGCAGGTATGCAGCGAAGCGAGCTATTCGTTGTGTCAAAGGCGTGGCCCTTTGCGAGCAGCGTGACCAAGAGCCGCAGCTTCAACTCTCCAACAAAGCCCTCAGGAGAGCTCATCGCTGACGTCACGCGGCACATCGCGGCGCTCAACACGAGCTACCTCGACTTGCTTCTGATCCATTGGCCGACGGCGGCGCTCAGAGAGCACTGGTCCGCGCTCATCGAGCTCAAGGCGAGAGGCCTGGTCCGCGCCATCGGCCTGTCGAATGCTGATGTGAAGCATGTGCAGCTGCTCGATGGCGCCGAGGAGCCGCCGGCGCTCGTGCAGACGGAGCTCGGGCTGATCCGCAAGGATGGCAGGATCCCTTTAGCGAGCCTCGAGCAGCTCGTGGAGCACTGCGGCCGTCGAGGCATTCGCTTGATGAGCCACTCGCCACTCAAGGCGGCGCTGCGTAACCGCAAGGCGCAGCAGTTCGCAAAGCAGCTCAACGTGAGCGTCGCAAGGCTGGCACTGCGCTATGGCTTGGAGCGCGGGCTCGTGCAAATCTTCTCGAGCTCGAAGCCCGCCCACATTCTGGACAATCTGCGCGCGCTCTACGAGCCCACTCTGGGCGCCTCAATTCTCTCCGAGCTCGCGAGCTGGCGGCTGGCGGCTGGCGAGAAGATGCGGGCTCCGTCCGAGAGTCGCAGCGGTGCGAGGTGCAGAGTTCGCTGCCTCAGCTCCAGCGACACCTCCCGTGCACTGCGCTCTTCTTCGGTGCAGCTCTTCCCTGGCGAGGTGGACCCAGTGGCACTCGGCCCGCCTCGATGGGACTGGAGAGCAGACCTGCGCGCCGCCGCAGACGTCGAGGCGCTCCAGCCGTGGCAGCAGCCGCGCCAGAGCCTCCAGGCGGCGCTCGAGAGCCTCCGGCTCGGGGCACGCTCCGAAGGGCTCGCGCTCAGCGTGTCGGCGCAGCTCGAGGCAGCGCACGAAGTGGCGAACGAAGTTGCCGCGGCACATTCGCCCGAAGCATACCACAGCCTCGTCGCGCGCGTGGGAGCTCGCGCGCGGGCCCTGCTGTCGGACACGACGCGAACCACGAGGCTGATGCAGAAGCGGAAAGGGGCGGCAGCACAGCACGTGATCACACTTGGCGAGGGCTTCCACAACGTCGACGACTTCGCTGCGTTCGATGCAGGCCTGCATGCCGCCCTACTGCCGCTCTACCGCGACTTCATCGCTCCCCATGTCTCCCGTGCCGCGTTCCCTGAGCACACGGCGCTCTGGACGCTTCGAAGTCTTTTCATCTCTCGCAACGCGAACGACTTCGCAGCTCGTGGAGAGCCGCAGGAGGATGAGCGCACCAAGTCGCTCATGTGGCACTGGGACAACCTCAAGGGGGTGGCCAACCAGCAGACGTACAAGGCGATCCTCTACTTGAATGACGTTGATCATCGCAACGGCTGCATGGTCGCGCTGCGGCACAACGTCACAGGTCTGCCGGTGCGGCTGGCGAGGCAGGATCCGGTGCTGTGGGGCGCTCGTCAATGGTCGGCAGTGCCCAAGGTCTGGCTTGCACAGCTAGCTGCCGATGCGTACGTGCCGCACTGCCTCAGCGGCCGCGCAGGCACGCTCATCCTCTTCGACACCAACATCGTCCACCGAGGAAGCCGACCTGCCGCGGGGCTCTTTCGCGACTTCATTCTCTTCGAGTTTGGCCTCGAGCCGGAGCGCGCGGCGCGTCGAAAGATGCGAGCTGGCAGCACTTTGGACAAAGCAGTCAACCCTTTCAGACTGGCCATGAGCCAGCCGTCGGCCAGGCACGCCAATCGGCACCTCGCAGACGTTGATACGAGCGCCAACACCAAGGTCGCGCAAATGACGCCGATGCCGATGCCAAAGCCTGAGAACAGGCATCGCGTCAATCCCAACGAAAGGCCTCTGAAAGGGCTTCCAGAGCTCTGGAGCACGAAGGACCATCAGGCGCGAATCTTGGGGAGGTACCTCCGGAGGATTCGGAAGCATGTGCTCGCCATGGGCACGCGCGGCGCCGAACCCGACGTGAGCCAAGAGGCGTACGCCATGCTCTGGCACACGCAGGCGGTGGGCAAGGACTTGCTCGCGCATCCCGCATTCATCACGATGAAAGTGCTCATCGCCTCGATCCGCCGCGTGGACCCGCGCCGGGCCATCATCCTCATGGTGATCAGCGAGCATGCATCCCGAGATCCTCACATGCGCGCGCTCGCTGTGCGGTACGCGCCGCTACACTTTGTCCTCGTGCCGCTCGTGCGCAGCTGGACGATCGGCAATAACCGATGTGAGGCGCAAATCAACATGCGCCTCACCACCCTGGTTGAGATGGTCCGCAAGCACTCGGCCATCCTTGCTTCAGCGCTGGGCAAGCCCGAGGCAGAGGTCGCCTCCTGGGTCGCCGCCAACATCTCAGTGCGCAGGATGCGACACACCGAACAGTTCATCCCCTATTGGAACAGCCTGCAGTGGCTCTTTGACATGCTGCTCACGAAGCCCGAGTTGGCGGCCGCATTCAAGGACAAGAGCATCTATGGCGCGCTAGTGCGTCCGCTCGGCCAGCTCGTCATGCTCTCCAAGACGGGCGTATACAACCTGACAGCCTCCGGTCGCTTCACCCGCATCCTGTACCTGGATACGGACACCATCGCGCTTCGCCCCTTTGAGGAGCTTTGGCAGCTGCGCTTCGCCCCGGGGGAGTTCATCGCGGCCACCATGACGCTGTCCTCGCTAGGCTCCCAAAGCTTGCGTCGGCCACCCTTTCACGTGGAGGCCACGTGCGCCGCTGTGTCCCCCGACGGCACCCTCCCCTGGCTCAAGAATAACACGCGGCCTGTCCAGTACAATGCGGGCGCCTTCCTCGTGCGGCCAGACTCCCAAGTGTCCGCGGCACTCATGAGAGCGCTGCATGATAAGTACCTGTTGCAGCGCTGCGCCGGCGACCAGTCCTTGTTCAATACGTTCTTCCGCATCGTCACGCGCTGCATCGGCCATCTATGGAACTGCTACGACCCCCTCGTCTTGGGTGCATATGACGTACCATGGGTGGCGGGGTCGCGGGGCAACGTGCAAGACCGCAACCGCGACGACATGCGCGACGAGCGTGGGACACGCACTAAGTGCTTTGTGGAAGACCTCGACCCCACCCGCACGGTGAGTGAGGCGGCGCACGAGGCAGCGTACGAGAGAGCGATAGGCGCTGCGCACGCGCTGCGAAGCGCCCTGCTTCCGGCAGCGCTCGCGAGCGCCGCGGTGGGGCCGCCGCCCAACGAGACGCTCGGCCTGCCTGCACTGCTGCACTACATGGGAGGCAACAAGCCAAGCTTCCATCCCGCACGGCGCAGCCGCCACTTCTACTATTGGCTCTGGCATGCCCTCAAGGCCCGCTTCGAGCTCGATGCTGGCGACGGCTAGATCGGCGCCGCTACAGAGCCGGCGCCTCGGCGTCCAACACGGCAGCTGTCTCAGCTGGTGGCGCGCTCGAGCCTCGAGAGGAACTCGGAGAGATTCGCCTGAAGCTAGATGCGTATGGGGCTTCGGCTTTTTGCGTCCCCTGCAAGCACAGCCGAAGCACGTGCATGAAAACACCAAAGTCACCGGTTTTGGGTCGGGGCAGGAGTGCCCGGGCACGTAGCGGGCACGTAGCGGGGGGGATGGTTTAGATTCCCTTCCCATTACCGCACTGGCAATCCCCTATGGCGCTTTACCTGAAACGCCCCGCCCGCCCCGTTTTTACCGACGATTAGGGAGATGGGAGTGTCTGTGAGGGAACGGAAGTATAATAATACAAACAACGAAGAGTGGAGAGTGTCTCAGACACCGACGTGGTCTGTGTACTGTATTGCGCTCAAGAGCCTGCTGGTGTACTTCCGTTCCACTACTTGAGCCCACGGGCCTCGAGCTCGCGTTGGTTGCGGCGCATCGTCTCATGCTGCTCGAGCTCGTAGGCGCTGAGTGCGGCCGCTAACGGCCGCCCGCCAGCCGCTACGTTGCCGCGCTGCGTCCGAGCCTGAGCACGCAGGCGCTCAGCCTCGAGTGCCCGACACGACGCGCAGTGCCACTGGTGCAGTCGCGGCGGCCGCTTCTTGAGCGGTGGGGTGAGGCAGCCTAGGTGATAGAACCGGCCGCAGCCATCCGCAGCAGGCGCGCAGCACACTAGCGCGCCACGCCCAGCGGCCGCCGCACTGCCACCGCAGGTCGTGCAGAGAGCCACGCCCTCGTCCTCATCCATCATCTCGGCCTGAGCTCGTCCTGATCTCGTCCAGATCTCGTCCTCCTCCATCATCTCCTCCTCCTCCTCCTCCTCCTCTTCATCATACAGCCGTTGGAGCTCGCTCACAGCGTCTCCCGACAGTGGCGTGGCGCTCGACACGGCGTTCCAGGTGCTCGACACGGCGCCCAGGGTGCTCGACACGGCGTCTCGCGCGCCTCCCACGCCGCCAAATGTGCTCGACACGGCGCCAATTGTGCCGCGCATCGTCGTCGCCGGCAGCCCAAGTGGCGCCGTGTCGAGCACCACCCGAGGCGGTGGCGGCGGCGCGGGCGGCGCGGGCGGCAGTGGAATCCTATGCTGCTGTGGCATCCCATGCTGCTGTGGCAGCGGTGGCACTGGCAGCAGCGGCAGCGATCCTAGCCCATCCGCTGCCGGTTGGCGCTGCTTCTTCACCGCCCGCTGCTCCGCGAGCCTCTGAAGAGCATCCTGCTCCGCTTCCCGCGCCTTGTCTCGCCGCCGCGCCGTCTTGAGCGTACCGGTAGACGGGCCGGAGAGGCCTTCGGAGGCAAGGTCCCCCTCGCCGCCGCCGCCGCCGCCGCCCACTGACCAGTCGGTGGGGTTGGCAGACGGATGGACCATGAGCCTGGACCCGAGTCCTCGGCTCGTGCCACGACCCCTCGACCGTCCACGCCCAGGGCCGCGCCGTGCGCCGTCGTGGGCGTCCCCCTCGGCACGGGCGCCGTCCCGGGCACCGCCCCGGCCTCTAGCGCTGCGCCCTCCGACGCGCCCTCCGACACCCACGACAGCGCGCCCGCCGCGCGCGCGCCCGTTCGGATGGGCACCCCCCCCGTTCGGGGGTTGGAAGGGAAGGGGGGGGAGGGGGGGGAGGGGGGGCTCGGGCGGATCACCGAAGGGTTCATCCAAATGTGCGGGTCCGTCGCGTGGCTGCGTGGCGGTGCGTCGGCGTGAAGAGAAGCCGTGAATGGGGGAGAGGGGCCGTCCCGAGGGTAGGGGGATACCGCCAGCGCCCTGAGCAGCACCCACCCCGCGCTCGCCGCCGCCGCCGCCACCACTGCCACCGCCGATGCCGATGCCGGTGCCATTGCCAGTGCCGTTGCCAGTGCCTCCGCCCCCTCCGCCTCCACCCGCTCTCGTCGCGTGCACCCCCGGGGACGCACCAATCGGATCCGGATCACGTAACGACATGAGGCGCCCGGGGCGCGAGTATAGGAGCGTCGCCGCCGCCAGCGCGGCCGCGGACAGTCGCGAGCGCTCGGGCGCCGTCTCGAGCGCCACCTGCCTATTTTGGAGCGCCGTATCGAGCGCCCCGGTGGACTGGTCCTCCGCCACGTCGTCTTCCAGCGGGTTCCATGGCGAACTTCGCGCGATGGCGGCCCCGCTGCCGCCGCCGCCGCCGCCGCCGCCGCCGCCCCCCCCGCCACTACCGACGCAGCCGCTGCCAGCAGCCTGGCCTCTGCCTGTGGGCGCTCGCGCGCCGTCCCGGGCGCCGCTGTCGCCGCCGCCGTTGCCGCCTGCCCCGCGCTCATTGCTGGCGGCGGCACTGCCGCTGGCACCCACTCCGTTCTCTTCCTCCACCATGGCGATCGCCGCCTTCGCCATTCGCGACACTTGAGCCGCCAGAGGCTCCTCCTCCTCCTCTACGCCCTCGTCCTCCTCGCCCTCCACCTCCTCCTCGTCCTCCTCGCCGCCGCTGCCCTCTCCACGGGCGCCACGCGCCGCGGCCTCGTGCTCTCTCAAATACGCCGCGATGACCTCGTCGAGACTCACTTGGACGGGTAGCGATTTCGTCACTTGGACGGGTAGCGATTTCGTCACTTGGACAGGTAGCGAGTTCGTTCGCACATCCGACGCCGCCGCCCCGAAGACACCGGCAGCAGCAGCAGCAGCAGTAGCGCCGCCCCTCCAACTGCCATTGCCGCCGCCGCTGCCGCCGCCGCCGCCGCCGCCGCCGGCGCCGGCGGCGGCGGCGGCGGTTGCTGCTTCTGCTTCTCTGCCGTGGACGCCGATCACGTCAGCCTCCGAGAGGCCCGCCGCGCGCGCCACCTCGCCCTCGATGCTCTCGTCCACCTGCCGAATTAGGAAGGTACGCGGACAGAGACGTGATGAGCGAGCCCATGCGCGAGAGGCACTCCATCGCAATCACGTGATGAGCGAGCCCATGCGCGAGAGGCACTCCATCGCAATCACGTGATGAGC
>ENA-UOUZ01001861-UOUZ01001861.1-mixed-culture-metagenome-genome-assembly--contig:-NODE-1861-length-12753-cov-97.309104_pt1 | contig 12753 bp, 8 predicted proteins | sample MGYA00238154_ERZ761575 | MGnify/ENA primary metagenome ERZ761575 (study PRJEB28896, sample SAMN07631632) | mixed culture metagenome | isolation source: Freshwater growth medium | place: USA...
GGGTCATGCAGCCGGATCATAGATTGAACCCGGGCCTCGCCCAGCCCGGCATCCATCGTATCCTTTGCGTTCTTTAGGCACTTGAGTGCCACGGGCCGGTTCTGGGCGCCGTCGTGCACGGCGCGGAAGACGGTGGCAAAGGAACCTGATCCGAGGATCCCGTCGACCTTGTAGCTGCGAGTTCATAATCATAAGGGTGGGGGCAAGCAGATGAGACAAAACCACGCGGTGGCGTGGAGACATGGCGTGGGGAGAGGGAGCGCGCGCCTCGCGGGCATCGTTGCGAGATGGGCACGCGCGGTGCATCGCGGGCAATCAGGACACGACAGGCGAGGGGCGCACTTGAAGCCGACCGTCTCGTTCGGGCTGGGAAGGAAGTCGGATATGGGCTCCATGCCGTTCAAGTTCGGATTGAAGATGGTCGGGATCGACATCATCACGCGGAGCTCCGGCGGAGCCGAGGGCACGTGCGACACTACACGATGAGCCGCCTCGTGCGTGCCTCGGCGTTCGCGCAACGCCGCCTTTGCCGCGTGGTTGCTAACGACCACGCGACTGCGCGCACACAAAGACCGCGCGTGTCAGGGGCTGCTGATGGATGATTGCGAGGCGCGTGCTGGGCTCTGTACGCACTTGAGGATCGGAATGGGTTGGGGTGGTGCCCTTGTTGGCTGTGGCAGCTGCTCCTCGAGAGGAGTGACGGCCACTGTCCAGATGAGGTCTGCGGGCAGCGTGAGGCTCATGAGTGCGTCGAAAGGGCGCTAAACGGGGCGCATCGATCGTGGATTCCTACTGCGCGAGATTCCAAAAATAAGACTGCGGCCGATGTTTTGATACCGACGTTTTCCAGAAATAGAATTCGGCGAAGACCTCGGCTCACCACGGCGGCTTGGACCGAAAACTTCGAACGAAGTTCAACGAAAGAAATAATTCCTCGCCTCGGTCGGAGGTAGGTCGGAGGGGAACAACGAGGCGACCCTCCGGCGTATTAATTAAACAATCGAACTCGATCTTGGACGCAAAAGATGTGTTTGAGCAGGTGATCCGCTCTCGCGAAGTTTTGAGCTTCCGGGAGGCAATCCGCTGCCCAAGGATTATTCCCGCCCCACTTTGGGAACTGCTTCCGGGAGGCAATCCGCTGTCCAAGGTTTTACCCCCCACTTTGGGAACTAACGTACGTCTATGCCGCTGTTAACGAGATCGGAGATGTCAAATTTGCTCATTTCATTTTTGTGCCAAATCGGCATATGAACATCCCCATTAGGCCATTTGGCCACTCTTTTGTAATCGCCTCAGCGCGGGGTGGAGGGCCGGGGCGGTGCGGAGGGCATCGGAGTCCCGAGTCGCGGGTGGGCAATTTTTAGGGTATGCATCTATGCAAGTAACGATAACTGTACAAACTCGAAACTGGACAGAGCTATCCGCTTACCAATTTGCGGGACCCCTAAGGACCCCTGAATTGCGGTAGATGCTTTCATTGGTCGCGCGTGTCCGCTGGTTAGTTATTCATGTCTCACTCAGACGCTGACGTCTACATCCCCATCGGTTGCATGGTCCCTGAGACCTTGTATTCCGACGGATGACGCGCCTTGTACTCGACGGTCAACCGCTTGGAATCGGCACCTGGGGAATCGACCACATACGGGGAAGGGGATGGGCTGGCATCCGCCTCAGGGGATGGGCTGGCGTCCGCCTCAGGGGATGGGCTGGCGTCCGCCTCGGCGTCGATGGCCTCAAAAGCCTCCATATCTGCCACACCCAGCTCCGCCTTAGCATTGGCTGCACCCTGCTCCGCCTTAGCCTTGGCTGCACCCTGCTCCGCCTTAGCCTTGGCTGCAGCCGCCTCCTCGGCTTTTTCCTCGGCCTTCTTTGCTAGCTTCTCCGCAGCCGCCTTGGCCTTTGCCTCATCCTCTGCCCCCTTCTTCGCAGCCGCTGCATCCTCATCGGAAAGCTCGGACTGGAACGCATAAGTCTCCTGAGCCGCCTCCGCCGCCTCCTCGGCCTCCTTTCTCTTCGCTGCCGCCGCCTCTGCCGCCTCCTCGGCCTCCGCCGCCTTGGCTGCCGCCACCTCTGCCGCCTCCTCGGCCTCCGCCGCCTTGGCTGCCGCCGCCTCTGCCGCCTCCTTGGCTTCCGCCGCCTTGGCAGCTGCGGTCTCCTCGGCCTCCTTCGCCTTGGTTTCTGCCTCCTCCTCGGTCTCCTTGGCTTCCTCTGCCTTGGCTGCCGCCTTGGCTGCCGCCTCCTCAGCTTTCTTTGCCTCGAACGCATACTTGGCTTCCGCCGCCTCCGCCACCCCCTCCGCCTCGAACGCATACTTCGCCTCCGCCGCCTCCGCCGCCTCCGCCGCCTCCGCCGCCTCCGCAGCCTCCGCAGCCTTCTTGGACTCGGCTGCATGCTTCTCCTCCGCCGCCTTGGCTTTCGCCTCGGCTTCCGCCGCCTTGGCTGCCTCCGTCTCCTGCGCCTTGGCCTTCGCCTTGGCCTCATCCCTCGCCTTGGCAGTCGCTTCCTGAATCGTCTCATACCGGGCAAGGCCGCCAGGTAGGTGCGAGGCAAGATCCTCTGTGGCGGACTTGATGAGCGCCTGGTTGGAGTGGAAGATCGTATCAGCATCGACCTTCAAGTGCCGATCATACGTGAGAAGCCCGTTGCACTCAGTCTCGACATCGGAGATCTCAGTGTACACGGCGGCAAAGAGTGCTGGGTACGTACCCCAATCCGCCACCATGCTCTGAAGCCCGAGGCTGTAGTTTGCATACAGCTCGCCGAGCTCGCTCTTGCCCTTGACGGTCGTGTACCCTTGGCACTTCCCCACAGCCCACTCGTGGCCGCTGAGCGCGTAGTCGATGCCCCCGTACTCGCCGAGCACAAGGGCACGATTCGGGTCGGCCCCCGAGATGTTCGCGTCATTCGCGAACTCGGGCCGTGAGTAATGATGCACATCCGTCATGTTTGCATGCATCCCGCCGACCCAATAGTCGAGACCTCGGCCGCCGGAGGCGTCGTTGATCAGACGCGTCGGGTCGAGTGCGCGTAGGGTGGCGATGGTGTGCTCGACCGTGCTCTCATCGACCACTTTGGTCGACCAAGTGCCTTCGTCACTGAGGAAGGAGGGCCAGCGGATCCTTGGAGCTTTCGCATCTGCACCCGCATCTGCATGCATCCGCACGGAATCCGCACCATCCGGCGTGTCTGGCATGTCCGGCGTGTCGACCACACGCTTCTCTCCATATCGCGATCCGTGGGGCGGCTCCGGTCTTGCCCCGAGCGTCACACCACCCTGATCGTTGCCAGCCAAGGGTGTGGCCGCTGGCTGGCCCCATCCCTCGTTGTACGTCACCCAGAGCACGATCGATGGGTGTGAGCGACGGGCCTTGACGTCACGGATCATCTCGTCCAGCCATGCCTCGTACACAGGCGAGCCGAGACCGGCCGCATCGTGCTTCGAGGGCACGTCTTGCCACACGAGCAGGCCGAGCTGGTCACAGTGCCAGTACCAGCGACGCGTCTCCATCTTGATGTGCTTGCGAATCATGTTGAACCCAAGCGTCTTGTGGGCTTGCACGTCCGATCGCAGCGCCTCGTCGGTGGGCGCCGTGTATTGGCTCTCGGGCCAGAAGCCCTGATCGAGCGTACCGATCATGAAGAGGGGAGCCCCGTTGAGCAGCGGCACCGCGCGCCCGTCTGTTGAGTGACCCATCGAAATCGCGCGCAGGCCAAAGTACGAGCCTGCTGAATCGATCTCAGTGGGCCCTTGGGGATGATCGTGCATCTGCACGAGCTTCAGTGCCAGCCCGTACAGGTGAGGGGACGTCGGCGACCACAAGTTGAGTGGTTCTGGCACTTGGATGTCCACAGACACCACCGCCGCGTTCGCAGGCACCGCCTTGGTCACGATGACTGCGCTGTTGCACGACGCTGTGGTGCCAAGGGTGCACGGCACCGAGGTCGTGACGCTCACCTCGAGCGTCAGGCCTGGCGGTAGCACTGTGAGCCACAAGCTCGTGTTCAGACCTGCCGCCAGCGCTGCGCCACTGCTCACCTCAACCTCCAGATGAACCACGCCGCTGGTTGGGTCTGTCGTGGTGAGGATGTCGGCAATGTGCGCGGCGGAGGGCACGCACTCGGTCCACACCGTACCCCACAGCCCCGACGTTGACGTGTAGAAAATCCCCTCGGGCTCATCGAAAGCGTACGCGGCTTGCTTGCCCGTGGCCTGCGTGGCGGCGGTCGTGTCGCAGATGCCCACGATGAGCTCGTGCTGCCCTCGTACGCCAGTGACGCCGCGGGAGAAGAGCGCCGCGCTCGCGTCGAAAAAGAAGGGATCGTAGCCGCCCGAATGCACCCCGAGGTGCTGCCCGTTGAGGTACACGGTCGTGTTGTAGTCGGAGGCCTCAAAGTGAAGCAAGACGATGTCCGAGACCGAGCATCCGGCTGGTCCGAAGCTGCCGAGGTCCAGAACAAGGCGATACCACGCGTAGCCGCTGTCGGTCATGCGGTGGACTCCGCCGAGCATACTCTCGATCGGGTAAGGAACTAGAATGGAGCTGTCGAGCTCCTTGCCGAATGGTGGGTCGGCCAGCGAGGCGGGCGTTGTGTCAATCTGCCACAAGCCATTCAGGCTGCGCCAGGAGGCATCGCCGCGCACGAGCATAGGCCGGGGATAGGCGGCGTCCTCGGGCACGCCTTTTGATCCCCAAGTCGTTGTCAAATTCGAGTCAAACGCCAGCAGAGCGAGAGCCACTGCGATCAAAGGCATGGGTTTTTGTGTTGCCAAAAAAGGCTCTTCCCTCTTTTGCCTCTCACACCCAAAAAGGGACTTCATGTCTCACGGTCGAACCATCGCCGTCGCGGCGACAGCTCTGCTGCTCTGCGCTTACGAGCTTTTTGCCGACGAGCTTGGATCCGGCACACCGATCCGCAGTCTCGCGCAGAAGCACTGGTGGAAAAGGAAGCACTGGAGGCGCGAGCACGAGGATTTCGAGGCCTTTCTCCAGCAGGACTTTGAGGCGCAGGAGCTCGCGAACGCGCTGCAGCCGTCCGAAGACGTGGACGAGCGCATCGCACAGCTCCAGCACGTAAAGGGACCCCACAAGGTCGATGCCGCCAAGGTCGATGCCAAGGTCGATGCCAAGGTCGAATTCCGGGCTGGATGGCTGCCGCCCGGATCTTTGAGTCCGCCCATGGGTTGGCGAAGCTGGAATAAGTTCGAGCTCGAGATCTCGCAGGATCTGATCCAGGCGCAGGTGGATGGCCTCGTGCGCACACGACCTGGCAATAGCCACTCGCTGCGCGATGTTGGGTACACGTCGATCGGCGTCGACGATGGCTGGCAAGTGTGCCACGACCGAGGCTACCACGATGAGAGCACCGGGTACCCCTTGGTCAACACCACTCTATTCCCGGACCTGGGCGCGATGACGGCATACGGCCACGAACGTGGTGTGAAGATGGGCTGGTACCACAACAATTGCGCATGCAACGGAGCTGCCGACCGCGACCGTTACAAGGAGGATGCTCTCGCAACGGCCCGTTACGGATTCGATGCCATCAAGGTCGACTCTTGCGGCCCCATGACCAACATCACGGCGTGGAGAGTGGCGCTCGACGAGGCCGCTGTGATCGCTGGCGGCGGCAAGCGGATTGGGCTCGAAGATTGCCGAAACTATGGCTACACGGACGATGTGAAACAAGGGCAGGGGTTCTGCGAGTTCGAAATGTTCCGCTCGACGGAGGATGCGTCTCCCGACTTTGCGTCGGTAATGAACAATCTGCTCACCAACAGCCGACTGCCTGGTGGGGACGACCTTTTGCATGGTGGGCTGCCGTGGTCGCGTCCCGGCTGCTGGAGCTACCCAGACATGCTCATGATCATCGGGTCAGGGGAGTGCTCGCAGAACCTTCCCCCAGATTCGTGTGGCGCCGACTCCGGTGGAGTACGGCGCGCTGGCGGACTCAACGTGAACGAGTCGCGCGCCCACTTCGGCGCGTGGTGCATCGTCTCGTCGCCTCTCATCCTCGCGCACGACTTGTCCGATGAGGTCGCTTACGCTGCCGCGTACCCCATCATCTCGAATACCCTCGCCATTCGAGTGAACCAGGTGTACGCGGGTGACGCAGGGCGCCTCATCGTGACGAGTCCCGCCGACGAGGCGTTCAGGGAAACCGTCTACCACGGCGCACGCTGCGAATGCGCCTATGCGGGGACGGAGATGCCGCGGTGGACTGTGTGGGCGAAGCGGATGGATGCTGTGGGCAATGAGGTCGCAGCCCTAGCCATCAACCTCTCTGACAAGCCTATCCCCGGCGGCACCATTGCCGTCAACGTGGCTGACCTCTTCGGCCTCAACGGCGCCGAAACGTACGCACACGAGTGCGACGTGTGGAGTGGCGGGTGCACCACAGAACCTCTCGATCCAGAGGAGCCTGAGGTACCGTTACCCTGGGACCCTGCAACATGGAACCACCCGCCAGGCATGCAGGCGCAGCAGCAGGCGCCGCAGCCACAGCCGCAGCCCCCGCCGACGCAGCCGCAGCCGCAGCCGCAGCCGCAGCCGCCGCAGCAGCAGCCGCAACAGCCGCCGCCGCAGCAGCAGCCCCAGCAGCCGCAGCAGCCGCAGCAGCCGCAGCCGCCGCTGCAGCAGCAGCAGCCGCCGTCGCAGCAACAGCCGCAACAGCCGCAACAGCCGCAACGGCAGCCGCAGCCGCAGCAGCCGCAGCAGCCGCAGCAGCAACGCGTGTGGCAAGTTCCGGAGCTAGCAGCGCACTCGAGCTACTTTGTCGTGCTCAGGAAGTGAGGCCGCGGTGGACTACAAGCGGCAGCCGGATCGATTGAGGCTGTGGAAGGCGAAGAGCCATGCGAAGAGCGCGGCGTGCACGGCGTGCGGCGCGTGGCGCGCATGCTGCGACGATCGCCCGGATCCGTCTCCCGTGCATGTGCACGGCAGGTCCAGGTCCAGACTGTGAGAAGTGAGGTGAGACTTTCGCATAGAGAGACGTGAATTAGAGCGGGGGCGGAGAGAGATGTGTCATAGTCGTGTCATCCGCATGGTGTGTTGCTGTTGGACTGGAGCCCGAAAAGAAGCTATGGTATACAGCCGGAGCTTTTCATAGGCCGTCACAGGTAGTCACAGGACACAGCCGCCCGCACGGCGTGCGGCCGTTCCGAACTGACCGCCGCGCGCAGTTTTTTATACTCTGCGGTGCGTCCGCGATCCTCCGCGGCAACGGAACAGTTTATTTCGTAATTATTTACATGCGGGACCGCCACACGGTCCTCGCCTCTATGGGGCTTTACTGTAGTCTGTACCTACTCGCAGTTTCCACCCCACGCGTGCCAGCATCTCTAGTAGGAAGCCGGGATCTAGCGGGGGGACCTGGCGCAGCTGGTCGAATTGGGCACGGGTCGAATCGGAGTCCCAATTGCGCATTGGCTGGATGAGTTAGTTTACTCTTGGGCGAGTTGGCTTGATCTCGACATAATCCCGCACCATCAGCGATCAGTGACCGCCCCGCTGAGCCGATCCACCGAGAACGTGTAGATCGTCGTGTGCAGGTATGTCTCTCCGGGTCGTAGCACAGGCGACGGGAAGCCGCCGCGATCCGCGGTCGGAAGATGATGGATGGCGTCGGGAAAGTTCTGAGTCTCGAGGCACACGCCCGCGTACTTTGGGTAGCGTGCGCCGCCCTTTCCAGCGAGCGATCCGTCGAGAAAGTTGGACGTGTAGAGCTGCACGCCGGGCGCGTTGGTGGCGATGGCCATGCTGCGTCCCGAGGCTGGATCGCGTAGCGTGATCGCCGGGCGAGGCGTCCTGGGCCACCACTGCGTACCTGGCTTGGTGAGCGCCGCTGGCCCCCGACCGTGCAGCACGAAGCAGTGATCAAATCCGGCCGTCCAACCCGGCCCATCGACGTTCGAAATGCGTGCGCCGAGCTCCGCCGTGCTCGTGAAGTCGAAGGCCGTGCCACGCACCGGGGCGAGCTGACCCGTGGGGATGCGGTGCGCGTCGATGGGCAGCATGTGCGTCGAGCGAGGCATGGTCAGCTCGTGACCGAGGACCTCGCCGGAGGCGTGGCCGCCCAGGTTGAAATAGGAGTGCTGTGCACACGCAGAGGCCGAGGCACGCACGCGGAGCACTCGGAGGCACACTCGGGGGCGCACTCAGAAACCGGGTCGACGCCATGTGCATGCGATGTGCATGCTCATGGCAAGGAGCACAGAATGAGCGCGCAACACCTGCGCAAGGTTGATGATCGTGGGTGCGTCTGTGGTGGCTCGGATAGTTTGGATGAGTTCGTCGGCGTCCGTGAGCGTGTATGTGACCTCCACGTCGAGTGTGCCTGGGTAGCCCTCTTCGCCCGCGGCACTTTGGTACCGCATGCTGATCTCATCGCCGCGGCGGCACTTGGCACCTTGTCTCCGCTCGGAAGCACACGGAGCGACACGCGCAGCGTTCCATCGAACCTTGTCAAAGCCACGCCTGCCGCCATGCAGCGAACCCGGCATGCCACGCTCATTCGTGGCGAGCCGGTACGTCGCGCTGTCCAGCTCAAAAGATGCGTTGGCAATGCGATTGGCCACGCGCCCCACGATCGCGCCGAAATATGGCGAACGTCCATCGGAGTAGGCGACTTCCTCATCAAAGCCGAGCACGACGTCTGCAAACTTGCCGTTGCGATCAGGGAGCAGAAGCTTCTGGATCGAGGCGCCCGTGCGCAGCAAGTGCACCTCAATGCCGCGCCGGTTTCGCAGCACGAGGTTTCTCGATCCCTCCGTTTGTTCTGCGAGGCTCTGGGCTGCTCTGCGCGCTAGCGACGCCCTGCCGACCGCCTTGCCGGCGATCACGGCCAGCCAGCAGATGAGCAAGATTCCGATCCCGCCGATATAGGCCCAGCAGCGTGTGCGCACGTGCGATGCATGGCGGCCAGAGGTTCCCATGTTGCTGCTGTGAAACACACAACGCGCACACCCAGGAGCGGCGACTGGGGAATTCATTTCCGAAAGATTGCACAATTGGCTCGAACTTTTTCAAAGGTTTGATGCGTCCGCCCCTCCTGACGAAATCGTAATGAAGGAACCAATTTCGGCCACGCGTCCCCATCAGGAGCTCTGCCGCGACGGCGAGACGCGCTCTGACGTCGGCGGCGGCTGCTGCGGAGCAGCGATCGATTCTGGCTGCAGCGGCTCGCAACCATGCCGCCGCGACGTACACTTCTGGCCATTGCGACGCTCCTCCGTCGCGGCCTGTCGAGTGGGGTGGGTGGCGTGGGTGCGGTCGTGGAGTCGAAGCTGACCCTCGATAACATCAATCCGGCTGTGCTGGTAACGCAATATGCGGTGCGCGGCGAGCTCGTACAGCGTGCCTCTGCAATCCAGGAGTCAAATTTCGCCGAGAAGCCGTATCGCAAGCTGCTCGAGTGCAACATTGGCAACCCGCAGGCGGTCGGCCAGTCGCCTTTGACGTTCAATCGACAGGTTCTCTCGTTGCTCTGCTACCCCGAGTTAGCCAGAAACCCGGCTGCTGCGGCACTCTTTGAGCCCGATGCAATATTACGCGCCAAGGAGTACCTTCAAGCGATCCCAAACGGGCTCGGCGCGTACAGCGAGAGCCAGGGCTTTGCCATCGTGCGGCAGCAGGTTGCCAACTTCATCACGAAGCGCGACGCGGGCGTGCCAGCCTACAAGGAGAACATCTTCCTGACGGACGGCGCCTCGAAGGGCGTCGAGAAAATGCTGAGCCTGATCCTGCGCGGGCGGACCGATGGGGTGCTCGTGCCGATCCCGCAGTACCCGTTGTACTCGGCGACGCTCGCGCTGGCCGAGGCGCACCTGCTTGGGTACGAGCTCGTCGAGGAGGAGGGCTGGCGATTGTCCGTCGACGTGCTCGAGGAGAAGTTGGCGGCGGCGAAGGCGAATGGCATCCACACGCGGGGGCTGGTGGTGATCAACCCGGGCAACCCAACGGGCAACTCGCTGCCGCTCGAGAACATGAAGGAGGTGCTGCGCTTTTGCGGCAAGCACGGCCTCATCCTCATGGCAGACGAGGTGTACCAGGAGAACGTCTGGCTCGAGTCGCGCCCTTTCCACTCGTTCAAAAAGGTGCTGCACACGATGGCCGATGCGCCCAAGGTGCAGCTCGTCTCGTTCCACAGCACGTCCAAGGGCTTCCTCGGAGAGTGCGGCATGCGCGGCGGCTACTTCGAGCTCTGCAACTTCGACCCGGAGGTACTGCCGCCCCGCCCGATACAGCGCTTCACCCGCCCGCCCCGCACGCGCTCGTCGCCCACCACAGCGCCTATTGTCCATTGGCGCGCTCCGGTCCAACAGCCCCCCCCCCACGCACGCTCACCCACGCACACGCCACCACGCCACCCACACGCCACCCACACGCCACCAACACGCCACCCTGGGCTCCGCCCCAAACCGCGCGCAGGTGGTCCAGCAGCTGCTCAAGCTCGTCTCCATTGGGCTGTGCTCCAACACGCTCGGCCAGATCGCGACCGGCTTGATGGTCCAACCGCCCGCGCTCGGGGAGCCATCCTACGCACGGTACAGCGCTGAGAAGGAGGCCATTTTAACCTCGATGCGTCGGCGTGCGCTCAAGCTTGTCGACGGGCTGAATGCAATGGAGGGGGTCACGTGCAACGCGCCCGAGGGCGCCATGTACGCCTTCCCCTCCATCACGCTCCCTCCCAAAGCGATCGCGGCCGCGGAGGCGGCTGGCAAGGTGCCCGACACCTTTTACGCTCTGGCGCTCCTCGAGGCTACCGGTATCGTGGTGGTGCCTGGCTCGGGCTTTGGGCAGAAGCAGGGCACGTGGCACTTCCGGACGACTTTCCTGCCGCCCGAGAAGGATATGGAAGGCGTGATCACGCGCATGGGCGAGTTCCACAAGGGATTCATGGCGAAGTATTCATGAGAGAGGCGCGGAGGGAGGACTTTGATGTCTCGAAGGTGGACACTCGAGAGTCGACACGTCCACGGGCGGAACAGTGCGTGCATGTGGCTGACACTGAACCTCACCATGTAGGGAAGGGGTGGGAGTACATCGGTCAGCCCAAAACTTGAGAACGATACTTGCCAAAAGAAGAAAGTCGTTCACCACGTGACGATGCCAGTGCCGCCTGCTCGCCCATCTTCAGCCAAAAAGCGCGCGGCCCGTCCAACCGAGGTGCCGTATGCAGCCTGGGCCGTCGGCATCGCTGTTCTTGCTGCGACCACCATGGCAATCTGTGCTCAGCCCATGGCTGCACAGGTGATGAAGGCGGCGATTGAGGCGGTCGTTTCCAACCGGCCATTGACGTACAAGCGTGGCCCTGCGACACCGCTGCACTTTGCAGCCCAGAGAGGCGAGCTCAAGACCGCTCGTGAATTGCTAGATACAGGCGCTGTCGTCGTTGATGCAGCGACCAATCTCGGTGCCACTCCGCTGCACGTGGCCGCCGAGCAGGGCCACCTCGCCATGGCCTCTCTGTTGCTTGAGGCGAAAGCCTCACATGCCGCTGTCACAGACGCAGGACTCCAACCGCTTCATTTCGCGGCAGAGAACGGCCACGGCCCCATCGTGCGGCTGCTCCTCGACCGCCGCGCGGCGGCCAGCGCCCAGACGAGCTCTGGGCACACTCCACTGCACGTATGCGCGGCGTCTCAGAAGGCCTCCCCAGCGATGCTGCTCAGTGCGGCGCGCGTGCTGCTGACGCACGCGGCGGGCGCGTTAGCATCCATCGACGCGCCCACGCTTCTGGGATTCACGGCATTGCACCTTGCAGCCCTCAAGGGCCACGAGGAGATGGTCCAGCTCCTGCTAGCCAGCGGCGCGAGTGCGGACGTTCCAACCGCAACAGGGCACACTGCGCTACACGTGGCGGCCGAGAAGGGCCAGTCGGGCGTAGTGGAGCTGCTGCTCGGGCGCGGCCGGGCGACGCTCGAGGCGAGGTCGCACATGGGACACACGCCGCTCAGCATAGCTCTCGATGCGGGTGCGTACGGCACCGCGCGGGAGCTCTTGCGCCGAGGGGCCGATCCGTCCACTTGCGATCACAGAGGCGTGACGCCCCTCCACCTTGCCGCGAGGCGAGGCGCGACCGAGATGGTCACCACCTTGCTGCGTGCGCATGTGCCGGTTGACGCACTCAATGCAGCCGGTCTCTCACCTCTCACGGTCGCCGTCTACGGAGCACACGGAGCCGGAGGCGCCCCCATCGCAGGCGGCACAATTAGGGCGGATGGCGCACCAACGGCGGACCCAAAGCTCACAAGCTTACTGGATCCGACGCCCCTGCTCATCGCCCTGCTTGACGCGGGCGCCTCCGCACATGCCCCGCACCCTTGGACGGGGCAGACAGCCTTGCATGCGGCCGCCTACCTGGGCCGCCTCTCCTGGATGGAGTTGATGCTCAAGCGTGCTCGCAGTGGTGGCATCAGTGGGCGTGGCGGCGAGGGCGGCGAGGGCGGCGAGGGCGGCGAGGGCGGTGAGGGCGGTGAGGGCGGCGCCGACTCGTCAGCCGGTTCGCCCTCGGACGCTCAGCACGACGCCGTTGATGAGTACCGCATGCACATCCAACGCGGCGATGGGCTGGAACAACGCGCAAGGACCACAGGGCGTCTGGCGCTCGCATCCCCGCGGCAACTCGCTCGTGTGCGTGCGGCAGCATGTGAGTGGGGCCTGATTACGCCTGCGAGTACGCCTGATTACGCCTGCGAGTACGCCTGCGAGTACGCCTGCGAGTACGCCTGCGAGTACGCCTGCGAGTACGCCT
>ENA-UOUZ01001877-UOUZ01001877.1-mixed-culture-metagenome-genome-assembly--contig:-NODE-1877-length-12651-cov-111.592569_pt1 | contig 12651 bp, 9 predicted proteins | sample MGYA00238154_ERZ761575 | MGnify/ENA primary metagenome ERZ761575 (study PRJEB28896, sample SAMN07631632) | mixed culture metagenome | isolation source: Freshwater growth medium | place: USA...
TATTTGACTGTTTAGGTGCTGTTTAGTTCGTAATCAAGTTGCCCCACGAGGGAACACGCGCCCCCCCGTCGGTCCGCGACTAGTGGTGCCTACCTCCATTGGAGCGCGGGCGCTCTGAAACACAAGTTTCTGTGGTGTTCAGTTCATGCATCCTTTCCCGTACTCTCTTCGATCTCATTTCACCAGCACCGCCCCGACATATATGTATGCGAGACGCAGCCAGATTCGTCCATTGGTCCAGAGCGCAGGGCCGCAGGCCGCTCTTGTTCCGAGGATCGCCGCGATCGCCTCATGCCCGCGGCGCTACGGCACGGGCCAATGCTTTCCTATCCGTCGGTGACACCACCGGCGGATACGTGAGAGCCTGCGGCTCTGTTAGTAGCCATGGGCTACCATTTGTCGTCAAAATCACCCCAGCCATCCTTACTGCTCTCCACCTTGGCGGCCGCGGGCTTCTTCACGCGTCCTGCGGACGTGGGTGAGATCGCTACGTGCGTCGACGGTGCTGGCACCCCGGGAGACGTGGGCGCAGGCGTGTCCCACGAGCTGTTGTCATCCCAGCCGCCGTTGGCGACGGGTGGCTTCGGCGCGGGGGGCGGCGGCTTCGGAACCGACGTGGGTGGTGCGATGCCCATGCCGAGTGAGCCAAAAAGGTCATCCTCCGGCGCAGCCTTGGGTTTTGGGGCTCGCGCTGGCGATGGTGCCGGAGCGGCGGCTGGGCGAGGCGGCGGGTCACTCACGGCGGCACTGCCGAGAAGGTCCGAGATGTCGCGCGGCAGATCTTCTTCGCGTGAGCCAGAGGTGTCTCGGGCTCTCTCTGCCACCTTGGCAGCCACGGAGCCTGCGACAGCGACAGTGACGTCCTTGGCGCTGCCGAGAAGCCACGAGGCGCTTGAGGCGAGCGAGGACAGCCCGTCAGCTGCGGACGAGAGCAGCTCCGACGAGCCACCGCCACCGCCGCCGCCGCCACTCCCGCTGCTCCCGACACCGCCCATTCGGCCGTTGAGGCCGCCGCTGCCGCCAAATTTGGCGCGCATTCGCGCGGCAGCCTCCTCACGCAGACGCGTCTGGCGCGCAACGTACTCCGCGTCCGTCTCGCCGTCGAGAGCCTCGACGCCATTGGGATCCTTCGGCATGCAGCAGTTCGGGGGGGACGATGCACGAGATGCTTCGTTTCTCATCAGTTTCACACTGTTCACAGAGCTCTTTAGGGCAAGTTTGGGATGTTAAAGTGTTATTTCGAACGCGACGTCCGACACAGCTCCGCGAGGATGGAACACCAGGGCCCCTGGCCGCAAGAGGGAGAGCGAGTTGTGTATATCATGACACGTGATTTACTCTCTTTTACGAAGTGCCTCGACATTGGCGCAGTTACAGGCCTTTTCGTTTTCCCACAGAGGGGGCCTGCCGCGAGCAGCGGGCCTGGGAGGCGCCCCTTGATTAAGAATGTAATTTTACACGACTACTAATCCTTTAAGCGAAGGAAGTACCGGTAAGACACCGGGGGGAGCCGCGGGGACACACACGGGACACGCGGACGCACAAAGGCGCACGGACCGCACAGACAAACCTCCCCCAAACCTCACAACCATCCAAACCCACCAACAACACACCAAGGGCAACACACAACCCGCACGTCAGCGCGACGACCGAAGCCGCGGCCGACTCAAGAGCCGCAGGCCCGGAGTCGACCGCCCCCCGCGGCCGACTCAGAAGAGGCCACCCCCAGCGAACCCGACCCTGCCTCCACCCGCTCCCAGAGCGCCTCCCCGCGCCTGCTCGAAGGCGGTCGGCGTACATAAGAAATTCAGACAACGCGAACAGTTCATAGGCCGCGCAGGGCGCAGTCGCCTCACTTTTCGCAGCGGCAGACACTTTCTAGATAAAGTACCTGGGTCCGCGCACGTCAATATGAATACCGTTACCATTAACGAAACAGGACGACTGGCTGAAACTTCCGTCGACGCCGCACCGTCGACGGCTTCCGTCGTGCGTCGACGCCGCACCGTCGACGGCTAGGGCGCTTGTGTGTGGCTCGTTTGCGATTTTTCCCCCGACGCACTCACTTCCGCGGAACGTGTGAGTGATAATGCGAGGTCTCCTCTCCACATCGCTCGGCTTGGCCACTGCGACGCCTATGTCTTTACACCTGTTGAACAAAGCTGCGTACCCTGATGCTGTCTGCAACGATGGTACTCCGTCCGGCTATTACTTCCGAGACTCGCCGACTCAGTCCACCACGTGGATTGTGCACGCCAACGGTGGCGGGTGGTGCTATGACAAGAAGACATGCGCCGAAAGGAGCTCTAATCAGCGCTCATCCGGCGAGTGGCCCTCAACTTACGATGGGCAGGGCATCTTCAACTCGACTGACCCTCGCTTTAGGGACGCGAACCTTGTCTACATCGATTATTGCACCAGCGATGCTTACTCCGGCGCGTCACCTTCATCTTCCGTCGGCTTCGCGTTCCAGGGCCGAAGCGTCGTCCGAAGCGTCTTCTCCGACCTGATTTCCTCTCGTCGTCTCGGCGGCGTCCCTGGCACCAACGTGCTTTACGGCGGCTGCTCCGCCGGCGCCCGCGGCGCCATGTTCAACGCCGACGCGGTTGGTGCCCAGCTCCGTGCTGCGTTAGGAGGCAATCTCACGCGTTACGGCGCGCTCCTCGACTCGGCGTTTTGGCAGGACATCGAGCCGTACAACAGCTCGCTGCCGAGCTTGATGAACGTCACGGCCCAGGCGGTCGAGCTCTACGGCAACGCTGCGCTCGGGCTACCCGAGTGCAAGATGCAGTACCCCGCCGCAGACCAGACGTGGCGTTGCTACTACGGCGCCTACCTCCTCCCCCACGTCAAGGAGTCGTTCTTCCTGCACCAGTTCCTGTACGACTCCTACCAGCTTGGCAAGGATGGCGCCGGCAAGATCACCCCCTCCGGCGCCATGGTTGAGTATGACGAAGCGTTCCGCACGCTCACCCACCAGTTCGCGTCCGTCGACGTCAAGGCGTCCGCTCTCAAGCCAGGGGACAAGGGTGTCATGCTGCCAGCGTGCTACAAGCACTGCAACACTCTCGAGGGCACGTGGTCCACCCTGATGACGCAGGGCAAGACGCTTGAAGAGGCAGTCGCGTCGTGGTTTTTCAGGGATGGCACCGTGGACGACTACGTGGAGAGCAGCTGCGTAGGCTTCAATTGTGGATGCACACCTCATACGAGTTGTAGTAAGTAAGTAAGTAAAACACGCCAACAGGCAGCGTACACGTGGCGAGGGGGGTACCCAGGCATACAAGGCGTGTACGGTGTTCAGCAGTCGGGAGTTGAAGCTAACGAAAGTCGTCAGTCAGCACCCGCCCGCGGCTCAAGAGCCGGGTCATGCACTAGAAGGCGGAGGTGCGCGATCGCGTAGCCGCGCGCGCCACTGTTGCGCCTCCCTTTCCCTCTCCTGTCTCCAGCGCGCCTCATCCCGATGGTTGGCCCGCCGGCTCGTATGCCCGGCCTGTGTGGCGCGCGGTCCAAAGAGCTCCGCTTCCAACTTCCTCGCCTCGGCGCGCAGATCAGCGGTGAGGTGTGTGACGCTGACCCAAGACTCCTCCCAGAGATCCCCGTCTGAGTCCTCCCCTTCCCATTCCACGAGGACGTCCAACGGTCGCCCTCGCCGCCCCTCATGTCTCCGTACGGCTCGAATGCACCTCACTGCCCATCGTCCACCATCGTCAGCCTCGATGCCGTCTCGCACCGGTCCCATAGCGATCCTCTGACGCACCTCGCGCCTGCCGCGTAGAACGTCTTGCCGTCTCCTTTTCCCCCTCTGCGGATCCCACCTCGGCGCTATCTCGATCTCCATCACCTCGCCCACATCCTCCCCTGCGCGGCCACTGAGAGTATGCTGCGACGCCACCTCCGCCGGTCCGTAGAAGACCTCTGTGGGTTCTTGCCCCACTCGCACATAGTGACCGACGCGCAAGTTATTGATGCCCAGTTTCCTCCACTCGCACGCGCTCAGGATCTGCTTCGTCGCCAACAGAGCTCGGAGCCCTTCGTGAATCAGCTCGAACCTCTCCTCCACCTCCTGCGTAGTGAGCAGCTGCCAACAACGCCCGTCCGCCCTCTTCGCCCAGCGTCGCATGCCCTCTCTTTGCGCCGCGAGCGCTCTGCCTTGTTTTGCCCGTGCGAGCCGGAGATTGCAAAGGTGGAGAGACCACCAGCCTCCAAGGCTGAGCCATCGTCGCCACGCATGCTTTTGCGCAATGCAGAGCTCCGCGATGCGGACGCCGGTCGTCCGCAGTTCTCGTGTGTCACCCAGGGCCGCGCGCAGAAGGTGCTCCCGCAGATGCGCCCGACCCGAGCCATGTAGCACGCACCTTCCGCTTTTTCCACGCCCCCGCGCAAGTACGAGTCGCCACGCGAGCCACACCCGCAGCATGAGCCATTCTCCCGGCCCATTTGCAGCCTGTTCTTCCTGTATCTCGGCCTGCTGTTCCTGCACGGCCGTGCGCAAGCGGCGCCTTGAGTACCCATCCAGTCCCTCCAGATTCGCAACGTAGTCCCTTGCCAGGCGAAGTTGCCGCAACGCCGCCCTCCTGCGAACAGTTGCAAGCCGCGTAGTTCGGAGCATAGCGTGAAAGATCTTGCCCAGGAGCCGTAGATTCCGTACTCGCGCCCAGAACGCTTCCCGCCCCGCTTTGCAATGTTCCTTTCCCAGCTGCTGTTGTCGGCACCCACGCACTACCATTTCCGTCAGTGCAAGTCTCCACTGACCGTTCGAGTCCGCCCTAGAACCCGAGATGCGTATCATGCCGGCTGCCGCCGCTCGCCAGTGCTCGGTCTCCCATGCGTCCCGAGCTCCACGCTGAATGCAGTTCTGGACATATTGTCTCTGAGCCAACGACCCCGCTGCTCCATCCGCCGCGACCCATCCCTGCAATCCTTGATGAATGAGAAGGATCAGGTCGTCGAGCTGGCTGTGCGGCACGAGCTCCTTGCCAACCTGCGATACGACCATGCGCCTTCGTGCCTCCACCGCCTGCAATGCGTACGCTTTACGTGCCGCCAGCAGCGGGTCTCCCACACATTCGAAATGGAAGTGCCACCAAGTAGGTGCGCACTCCGCCCGTGCGAACCATCTCTGACCGTCTCGGATCGCGTCGCCGGACCCCACCTCCGCCCCATCATACTCGGATTCTTCCTGATCGGAGATCGTACAGACCTCGCCGAGTTCCTTCTCGAGGCGGGTTCGAAGGATAGCCGCTAGCCGAGGGTGGATCACAGCCCGCCGTCGCGCCCCTGCCGAGGCATGAATCTCGCGCCATCCGTTCCGCTGCGTCCGGCACCCAAACGGACACCATTCCGCCTGCAGCAGTCTACGCATCATCGTGTTGGCGTATGGCTGGTCCACATACTGACAGCGTCTCGCTGCGATCTCGTCGCACAGTTGTTGTGTCTCCGCCGTGACGCCAAGCAGATGCACGTGTTCTGTATTGTCCCGCAGAACGGTCCCAGAGACCCGACTGCGCAACCGAGCCGCCACAACTCGACGCATTCCCTGCATCGCGTACTCCTGGGCTGCGCCTCTGTGCGACGGGAAGGTCATGGAAGCAAACTTGACACTCCCACGCGGGATCGGGTAATCATCCTCGAGCCCGAAGGTATCGCACGCAACATCCGCCCACTCATTGAGGGGCTCCCCCACATGCGAGGTCTGCCACAGCAGCACCAGCACGGCCACCTTCCTCCGTAGGCGCTCAAAGTGTTCCAAGAGCTCGGCGGCAAGCCGATCCCCGCGCGCACGCGCGCTCAGCCTTCCGAACCGAAGCATCGCCCGTACGGGCGACGTAGCGTCAAAGACCAAGATGACCCTCTCTTCCGATCCCCGCCTTACAGCATCCGTGAGTGCGTCCAGCTGCGCCGCAAGTTCGGCGATGTAGTTATCGGCTTTCACGTCCGCCTCGAAGATCCTCCCTCCCAGTACGCGCCCTTCGTGATCGATCGCCGCCCTCGTGGCGATGCGTACTTTGCCACCGTTCTCCGTCTTGACCTCTCTCCAGCCGCCGTCCAGAGTATAGATGCGCGTTGCGCAGATGCGCGCTGACCACGTAGTCAGCTTGCCCCAAAGCTCCCGCTGTGTCGAGAGCTGTACATGAGTCTCTTGCCTTTTTGTGCCATCCCCCGCGACGACCTCGACGTCCCCCAGCGCTAATCTCGCCCGCGCCGTGATCTGCACCGCCGGGTCCAACAGCCCTAGTTGGTGTGGCTCCAGCCTTCCGCCTTGCCGCAGGCATAGAAAGCCCATCTCATCAAAGACGTAGTGAAACCTCATCACGCTCGCTCTTTCTTCCCATCCAGTCAGAAAGCCCTGCTCGTCGACATCCGAACGTCGTAACCACGACGCCTCCCCGCCGCGTGGTTCCTCCTCACAATCAATGTCGAGAAAGATTCTTCCGCCCATTGCGTCCGCATGGGCATCACCCCCACCCACGCACCATTCCCCCTTTTTTGGCTCTTGAATGCCTTTGAAAGTACTCCGTAGGAGTGACTCCCACTCCACCCGTTCCGGTTCTCGCCCCTCCCGCATGGCACGTTGCGTAGAGCGAATGGCCTCATGCAGCGCTGCCTCGCCAGCCTCCTCGGTAGAGGTGCCTTTGACTGCCCGTTGCCCGAGACGGAGGCCCTCCGAGTCAAGCACGAGACCGCGCTGTCCCCACGCGCGGATCGCTTCGCGTTCTGGTGCCACGACCTCCGCGAGCCGTTCTTCGAGAGCGGCCACCGTCCTGTCCCAATCCGCCGCCGCTTTTGCGTGAAGCCACGGGTACAGGCGGCGCGCCTCCTCAAACGAGAGCCACCGCGGCCCATCCTCCCCGGCACCCCAAGTAGCCATCTGCCCCGCCACCCGGATCCGCGCGTCAAGAAGCCACGCCGCCGGTTCGATGCCGAGGCCGCCCATCTTTTCTGTGTCGAAGAGCGCAATCGACTCAAGTCGTCGAAAGTGCGGCCTCGCCTCACTCAATGGGTCCCACGTCTCCGGCTCTGCCGTCCACCGCCAGTTCTCCTGCGGGGCGTCGTCATCTCGGATCAGGCTCGAAATGAACATAAAGCTTTCGCCCAGGTACTTGTGCCGTCCTTTGAGGTGCCTCTCGAGCGCCTCAGTAAGATGCCACCACGAGTACGTCCGCGGGTCACCCTGCACGCCCCACCTCGAAAGGCCGAGTGCCAATGCCGACCGGGCCGCGGCTCGTTGAGACGTGTCCTCCCGATCCGCGAGCGCTCTGGTGAACGCCACGTAAAACGAGGAGCAACCAATGGCCCAAAGATGTCGTCTCCCTTCTCCCACAGTCCCGCCTCCGCCCTCGTACAAGAGGCACGCTGGCGTGGATGAGTCCCTTCTCGCCTTACGGTTGAATACTCGCCTCCACTCCTTCTCGACATCCTCCATCCACTCGAAGGTATAGTATACGGTGCTGCACTTGAAGCCCGCGAGGCCTTGGAAGAGACCGTTGGTGACCAGGATCATGTCCCGTCGCGAAGGCTTGTGCATGCGGGCAACGCGCCCAATCGCCGCTCGGAGCTGTTTTTTGAGAGAGTCCGCCGCCGCGCCGTCCCCGCCCATCGCCACTCGAAGCACTCCCAAGTGTTTATAGGCCTCGCTCCGAGTGAGAGCTGGTACGCGAACTCCGTCTAGAGTGACCAGCCTCGGGTCGACGATATCGCTTTCGTGTCCTTGGTCGTCGCGAAGAACGCCGGTGACCACCGTCTTGAGCTTCTGCTTAATGCCGAGCTTTGAGCCTGAGATCGGAACCCACACGCTCCAAATTGCCCACGCGCGCTTGAGATCCGCCTCGCTTGTGAACGTTCCCGCCCAGTCGTCAGCATAGGCCAGACTCGCTATTGCTCGGATATGACCCTCCTCGTCCTCCCCGAAGCCAAAAAGCTGAACACCGTGGACGTGGAGGTGGATCGCCCACAAGATTGAGTTGAGGATGATCTTCGCCCTATCGGGCGACAACACCTCCCCCATAAGCGCACCCATGTGGTTCCTGAAGGACGCGCTCAAGCCAATTGAGGTGTCGAACTGACACTCGACCGCTTCGGCCGCTACTGCCCGCCCCGCTCCATAAATTTGCCCAACCAGCTCGATGACTGGCGGTGGGAGCCCAATCAAGACCTCGGCGACAGTGAGAGCTTCCCGATCGATACGCGGGAAGAAGGTCGCGAGGTCGACATACAAGATCCATAAGGATTGACGCAATCGCTGCGCCTGCTGTATCACCGCCGCCAAAGGAATCCCGGCGTCGACCGTGCCGTACCCAGGTAACCACCCACACTGCTCGGAACGGAGCCGTCCTGTGATGAGCCGATAGGCTGTCGCCCTGACCATGTGCATGACCAACTTCATGTCCTGCGCCATCAACGCGATCTCGCGCCTTTCCGAGATAAGCGCCTGGTTGCTGGGAGGTGGTTTCGCCAACAGTACGTAGATGACCCTCCGCCAAGAGGGGGGAAACTCTCCTCCCAGCAGATCCGCCATAAGACAATCAAAAAACGCCCTCTTGACCTCGCGGCCAGCATGGATGAGAAGCTCAATGGAAAAGCCGCCGTGCCCCACTGCCTTCCCCCTTGGCACGCGCTGTAGTACTTGCAGGAACACCGGAAATGTGAGCTCCTTGGCCAGCTCCCATTCGCCTCCATCTCTTCCCCTTAGAGTCTCGTACGCCGGACAGAAAACTTTGCAGAAGGCCTTGAAGGCCTCGATGATCGGTGGCGTGGAAGAGAAGCCGCTGACCAGACGATCGCCCTCTCGAGCCAATCCGTTGAGAAAGGTGTCCGGGTCTGTCGCGGCGAGCATCGGAGCCTCGTGGACGTCGTCTCTAGGGTGAAATCTGTCAAAAGCGAGAGCGGCACGCGGCGGGCGGATCGCCTTCCACGCCAGCATCGCTAATCGAGCAAGATCCTTGCTGCCCTTTCCCTCCACGATGCCGAGCGACAGCTCTTTGAGGCGAGCGTCCTCGCGCTGCTGCTTGCGCCGCAGCCTCTGGTTCGCGGAAGTTCAACATCGTCGGCACCGTCTAATGATCTTTGCCCAGCATACGTCGTCGCCGGCGCTCTCGTATCTTGCCCGTATTTTCCAGAGCCGCGAGTGATGATTGAAAAGCCCTCCTTGAACATCATGTGGGGAGATTCCTCTGTGTCGGGCAGCATAGGCTTCCTGTAACCATCTGCGCCACCGATGCGCCATCTCGAGCGGGCGCTCTTGCCTACGCGCTCGGACCTCCGCCGCAACCTGTTCCGCGGCCCGCCTAAGAGCTTGGACTGCAGACGCCACCGCGTGTACCGTGCCACGAGCCCGGAGAATTTCTTCGTGCACATCGCCGTCTCGTACTCGATCTCGATAGCCATCCTTGATGCGCTCATCACCTCTTGGTAAAGCCGAGAGGGGCCTTCTTTCCCCTTTGAGAATCGTCTCCGGGACCTCCCTAGAGAAAGTAAGCCAAGCATGGTCCGAGAGCGGTTTGGCCGAGGCGACCAAAGGACCATCGGAGTCAAAGGCAAAGTCCACGATTGTGCGCCGCCAGGTTGCACATTCGCATCCGATTGCCACAGCACCGTCCAGCATCGATCCGCCGCCCTCCGCGTCGCTCACCTCCCCCGCGGTACCACCTCTCCGTGTCCAGACGACCATCGGCCGAGGCTCTACGGGCAATACATATTCCGCCCCCGGTTGCGTGATAAAGTCCTTAAACAATTTGTCCTTGGCATCAAGTTCCGCCCCTGAGGATCGCCACGCAACGTCCGCCACGTAGTTGAAGTCGCCAACCACGAGACATCCCTTGCTCTCTTGAGATGCATCAGCGGCCCACGCGTACGTCGCCTGGAGCTGTTTGCTGAAGCTCGAGGTGCCGTCGTGATGCAGCCCATGAACTGCGGCGATCCGCATGCGGATCTGTTCCTTTGCATTCCGCCCTCGTATCCACACGCCGAGGACTCGCTCCTCGATCCGCACGTGACGTTCGATGGTGCACGTCGCGCGCTTAACAAGCACTGCGATGCCATTGGTGAGAGACTCACTGCTCTGTAATTGTTCGCGCTGGCTCCCGCCCTCGCCAACCATCCAGCGCACGTAATAGCCAATCTTAGCCGCGAGCGCCCGTAGCCCATGTGCCTCGGCGATGAATGCCTCATGCGAGCCCATTACCTCGAGTAAAAAACAGACGTCCACATCCTCATCTTGGAGACGGCGCAAGATCCACAGCATCTTTTTCCGAGATGCCTCGCGCGAAGGATGTGCGTCTGCGTGAAATTCACGCGCGTTCCACAGCGCTACATGAAACATGCCAGCCATGGTGTTCCCACGTAGTGATCTCATAAGCCTCTTCCACGCCCGTCGATTGATATGCCAACGGAGGCGTCGCCGTCGCAAGCAATTCGGATCTGCGATGACGATACTGCGTCGTGAGACGGTCCAAGACGATCTTCGCGCGCTCGATGCTTGCTGCATATGAATGAGCCCGGCGCTGCAAGCCGTGTTTGCAGTAGGCGTAGGCATAGAGCTCGGCGCTGATTGCTTGATTGCTGATCGCTCTTCGACCTCGTTTTGCCAATCTGGTGTCCATCTTGGACTTGGCTCCGGCTCTGCGTCGTGCCCAGACGGTTCGCTGTCCATCGTCGGTTCTGGGTTATCTCTGATCGTGCCAAAGCAGTCCCAGAATGCAGGACCCGCGTCATTACACGAGGCACCGCGCCATGAGATCCCAAAACGCTGCAGGGCAGCCCGATCGTAACAGCGCAACTCCGTGGCGTCTCGACATAGCAACGTCGATGAGTCGGCGCGTCGCAGGTCCAGCGTCGTACAGCACCTCGCCGAAGATCCCCTTGCGTCGCAGCGCTGTACGAGAAGGACCAGTGCAAAGAGAACCACATGGATTACACGAGTGCTCGAGACAGTGCGGCTCGAGGCGTTACCAAACTTGAGATGCCCATCTTGACGCGTCGAACTGAGCTCCGCCAATTTGTTCTGAAACGAGGGCGGAGGCGAAATCAGCAGCGGCGAGGGCGCGGGCGGCGGCGGTGGCGGCGAGGGCGCGGGCGGCGGCGGTGGCGACGGCGGCGGCGAGGGAGGAGGCGGAGAAGGCGGCGGCGGCGAGGGGGGCGGCGGTGAGGGTGGCGGCGACGGCGGTGGGGAGGGAAGCGGCAGAGAAGGTGGTGGCGGACTGAGCGGCGGCGACGGTGGCGGCGGCGAGGGTGGCGGCGGCGAAGGCGACGACGGTGAGAGGGGAGGTAGGAGCGGAGGTGGTGGTTGGCGGAGAGGACGGCGGCGAGGAGGGCGGCGGCGAGGGTGGCGGTGGCGAGGGCGGCGGCGACGGCGGTGACGAGGGAGGCAGCGGAGAAGGCAGTGGCGGACTGGACGGCGGCGGCGGTGGCGGCGGCGAGGGGGGAGGTGGGAGCGAAGGTGGTTACTGAGGCGACGACGAGGGGGGCGACGGTGAGGGCGGCAGCGGCGAGGGTGGCGGCGACAGCGGTGGCGAGGGAGGCGGCGGAGAAGGCGGTGGCGGACTGGGCGGCGGCGACGGTGGCGGCGGCGAGGGTGGAGGCGGTGTGGGCGGCGGCGGCGAGAGTGAAGGTGGGAGCGGAGGTGTTGATGGAGGCGGCGACGATGGCGGCGGCAGCGAGGGAGCGACGGCAAGGGTGTCTGCGGCGACGGCAGTGTCGAGGGAGGCGGCAGAGAAGGCGGTGGTGGACTGGGTGGCGACGAGGGTGCCGGCAGCGAGGGCGGCGGCGATGGAGGTGGCAAGGGTGGCGTCGGCAAGGGCGGAGGTGACGGTGGCGGTGGTGACGGCGGCGGCGGTGAGGGACCTGTGGCGCGGGCTCGGGCGGCGAGCGAAGTGACTTGCGCAAGCAGATAGGCGCCATAGGGCATGAGGATCTTCAAATCCTCCACGTCCTTCTGCAGCATCTTGTCCAGCACGTGTTTCATGAAGATGCCGATGTGTGCTTTAAGGTTGTCTAGAGCCTCCGCGGTGCTCTTCATGCTCTCAGCAGACGTTGAATCCATCGTCGAGGTTCTCAGACCCGTCGAGAGCAGCGGCAGCGCGTCGATCTTTCCTATCATGGTTCTGCAAATCTGCTCCGGCGTCGTGTTCGGGTCGCAGCCACGCAGCGCGACGATGTGAATCTCGCGCGTGGCCCGCTTCTCGTCAGTCGTCGGCGTGCAGTTCTTGTCGTTGTCAGATTCCGTTGTGCCATGATGCGGCAACGCAGTCTTGGATAGCGTACGTGTGAAGTTGGGTTGATCATGGTCAGGAGCGGTCGCCCCAGCAGGCGAGACGGCCATATCATCGCTGGTTTCCTTGCGCGTGAGGTCGGGAGAGGACATGATTTCCGGTAAAGCCATTAATCAAGGGGACGAGGGTGCGTCCCCTATGTCGCAAGACGTGTGATCAACACCCGTCACGCTCAATGGTAGGCCAACGATGACGGTCGAGTGCACAACGATACACTGCACGACCACGCGACACCGAAAACTAAACCCCTCTCCGTTCCCACTACACATTCACACATGTGACCAGAATCCCTGAGATCTTGCTGGACCTCTAGCGAGCCCACTGAGCAGGTATCAGCTGATTACCTGACTCATCTCGCGACACACCCCCGCAGCAAGACATA
>ENA-UOUZ01001878-UOUZ01001878.1-mixed-culture-metagenome-genome-assembly--contig:-NODE-1878-length-12640-cov-109.034088_pt1 | contig 12640 bp, 13 predicted proteins | sample MGYA00238154_ERZ761575 | MGnify/ENA primary metagenome ERZ761575 (study PRJEB28896, sample SAMN07631632) | mixed culture metagenome | isolation source: Freshwater growth medium | place: USA...
TGATGACCTCTGATGACCTCTGATGACCTCTGATGACCTCTGATGACCTCTGATCGCCTCCCTCATCAGGTACGTGGGGCTCGCGGGGATCGTGCTGCTGGCGCTCGTGCTCGCTTTCCTTGGAGCTCGCGGCCTCCTCCGCTCCGCCTATAGATGGGTACGCTGGAAGGACTCACGATCACGAGACAGGGCGCTCTCTGTCCTCCCACTGGCAGCGGCTGCGGCCAGCCATGCCGGTGCTCAGCACGGCGCTATCACGGGACCACGTCTGAGGAGAATCTCGGAGGAGAGTGACGAAACACATCTGAGGAGAATCTCGGAGGAGAAAGACGGAGGCCATCCGGAGCTCGGCCAGCGAGGATCTATCGAGGCTACTGTGGTGACGGCACCCTCATTGGCCTCGCCGTCGTGGCCGGCGTCAACGGCTCCAACGGCTCCAACGGCTCCAACGGCTCCAACGGCTCCTAGTCCTCTTGAAGTGCAGCTGCGCCACGGCTGGTTGCTGTTGGCCGGCCACGCCCTCGCGTGGCTGCCCTTTGCCGCCGTCGACCGCGTCGCCTTTCTGTACCATTACATCCCCGCTCTGCTCTTCTCTCTACTGGCCGCCGGTCTCGTCTTCGATGTGCTCACGCAGCGAGCAGCCGCCTTCGCCCTTCCGCGAGGCTTCACGGGGCGCGACCTCGCCGCTGCGCTGCTCCTCACACTTGCCCTCGCCAGCTTTCTTTATTTTATGCCCCTCTACCTTGGCTGGCCAATCGAACCGGGCGATGGCGTCCACCGCATGCGTCGTCTAGATGTGTGGAGCGAGTCGTAGCGCTTCAAAGCAGGTTGTCTCGCGATAGGCCTACTGGACTTCCACACGAATTTCACCTGTTGACGAAACTCCAAATGCCTAATTCGTCGAGGACGCGACTTCCGAAATCCGATTTCGTTCAAAAGATTTCGTCGATCGTGTGCACTCCTTGATCAGAATGATGCTCTTTGCTCCACTGCTCGTCATCGCGATGACTTTGCCGAGGACAGTCTACCTCTGCTACCCAGGCGGCATCATTTCTCCCGCGCCGCCCGCGCCCGCAAAGGCGATGAGCAAGGCTGTGCTCGAGGTCTTTGGCTGTGCTGAGCCGCAGTCCGTGCGCATCCAGCGCGACCTCACCGATCGATGGCGCTCACAGTACGAGCAGCAGCGATACAGCTTCGCGTCAACAACCGTGTACCATCGCCGTGCGCCAGCCGCAAAAATGAATCAAGTTCCCAGCCGCACGCGCGAAAGCGGGGATTACATCCTCGACGGCGTTCTCGAGTGCATCCTCGGGGCAACATCGGAGGATGCTATCCAGGTGAGCTTGTCCAGGCCGCATTCGCGTGGCGCGGACGTCTGATTTCGTACGCAGTACTAAATACCTACCTCGTTTGCCTCCCATTCCAGACGTGCGTCCTGGCGGCCGACGAAGTTCTGGATGACTTGGAGCTCGAGGAGGTTGAGAGCCCGCTGTCAGCGCTCGTAAAGCTGCAGTGCCGCCTTCAATGCAAGCACGACGTGTTGGCGGCGCTGAATGCTCAGCTCGTCGAACGGCAAAACGTGATTTTCTTTGGACCGGCGATGGCGCGCCGGCTGGCTCAGGCTCAGGCTCGCCTTGTGCAGCGCGCTCGGTCGCTCGGGGCGGAAGGCGAGAGCTACATTCTCCGCACCTACGTGCGTACATTTGCGACAATCCAGACGGAAATCTTGAGAAGGCGAGCAGCGTTTGCACGTGCAACGAAGATAGGAGACTCTGTTTGAATTTGGTTTGAATACTTGTGTGTGCATGGTGTTCTTGGGTGCTCGGCTGGCGCGTCAGCAGTCAAGATCAGGGGGCACGATGTCCGGACCGGACCATGGACTATCGAGTATCGTGCATGGTGCAGGCGGACAGGATGAGTCATCAAATCGGCGCGTGCGCCAGGTCGCCCTCGCACAGCCGCGTGCGCACGTCGCCCTCCGCGTCCGACGGCAGCAGACGGCCGATGAGCACGCCTCCAGGCCTCGTGCACCCTCGCTTCCTTGTCTGAGGTCGCCAACATGTCGCCAAGGGGAGAGGTTCCATGCAATCAAAACAGCCCCGCAGGGCTACCGGTAATCACAGTCCACACCTCGAGACCTCGACACATCCTCACGTTCACGTTCACGGTAGTTTCCTCGAACTGTCTATACACACCGGTGATGCTCGTGTCGTTTAGGGCGCGGGTGTCGGGCAAGCATGAGCTTATCGCGCAGCAGCGCGCCGCCGTCAGGATGTCAGATGCATTCTGCTACGGTCTTCCTGGAGCAATTGCACCCCTTGGCCAGTGGGATCCAGCGAAATTACTTGAGGACAGACCCGAATCGGAGGTGTTCCGTTGGCGAGAGTCTGAACTGCAGCACGGACGCATTGCGATGATGGCGTCTGTCGGATTTCTGGTGAAGGAAATCTTCCATCCGCTCGGCGAAAATCTCCCGGTGATGGAACAGATCCGACATCTACCGGATATGCTTCTGTTCGCCATACCGACGGTCGTTGGCTTCGCTGAGACGGCGAGAAGCCAGAGGTGGACTGGCAACGAGGTGATTCGGAACGTGATCCCGCGGACCCGAGAACAGTACCTGGGCTACGTGCCGGGTGAGATTGGGTACTACCCGGGCGATCTCGCGTTCGACCCACTCCGATTGGCTCCCGAGGACTTAACGGAGTTCCGTGACATGCAGGAGAAGGAACTGGCGCACTGCCGATTGGCGATGCTCGCTGCCGCAGGCTTTGTGGCGCAGGAAGCGGTCACGGGCGTGACATGGAGTGTATGGTTCTGACATGGCAGCTGGATAGTGCTCGAGTGTAGAGTTATCGACGGTACTTTGGTCAGTACGTTTCAAGTTATTACGTCGACGTCCTGTCGCCCCGTCTCGCGTCCGCGCAACCGTGAACGGGAACTGCGCCCAAAAAGGCGCGCCTCCGTCGGCTCGCGGGACGCGGCGGCTCTCGGTCACGTCTCGCTCTCGACGAGGCGAAAGGGCGCCGCGCGACCGCGCCGTCCGCCGAGCGCGCGCTGCACACGCAGCGGTGTGGTCCCACGCAGCATCGTTTTCATGGTGCCGTTCTACGATGCGCCCCTTAGAGCTCAGTTGCCACTTCATGAGTGCCCGCCGCGGCCAGAGTGCTGGGCCAATCAGCAACCTCTGAGCTGCCCATAGTCCGTCTGTCAGGCCGTCTCTCAACTCTTCTTAACGACCGTGCCGATGATGCCACCTCGCTTCCCTGGCGCACTCATAGCGGCGGCCACCCGCTGTCGCTCACGCTCCAGAAAGTTGTTTGGGTCGGCAGCGGCAGCAGCACTCATAGCGGCGGCCACCCGCTGTCGCTCACGCTCCAGAAAGTTGTCTGGGTCGGCAGCGGCAGCAGCGGGCATCGTGGCGGGCGTGTGCGCTGCCGACGGTTCCGAGGCTGCGTTGGGCGCCATATTGAGCGCCACCATCTGGGCATCCTCCTTGGGCACCGCCATGGGCGCCGTATTGGGCACCGCCTTGGGCTCCTGTGCCTTTATCTTCTTCGCAGCGGAGCTCAGCCGAGCGGGTGAGCCAAGCCGCGGAGAGATGTACGCAGCCATCGCTTTCCCTCGATTCAGCATCTTGCCAACGGTAGAAGGGGATGCGTCTGCCGATGCTGGCGTGGCCGCCGCAGCCGCAGCCGCCGCAGCCAGTGTCGCGTTCGGGCTGGCCGCCTCCGGCTGGTACGCGAGTGGGGTGCGACCGGCGTAGGGGGACTTGCTGCCGGGCGTGAGGTGCGGCGAGCCGAGTGGCATCGCCAGGATCTGCGCGGCGTAGTCGTAGTGTTGTGATTCGAGGTGCGGCTCGGCTTTGGTGGGCGACGGTACGCGCACTTTTCGGTTGGTCGCGATCTCGTTGGGTGGCGACAAATTGGGGTAGAATGGGATGGCCGCCTTGATCTGCAGATGAAGACCACCGAGAACACCCTCCTCCAAGTCTGCATCCCGCGCGGCCTCGCGCGCGCGTTGGGCCTTGCGATACTCGTTGACACGCTGCGCCGCCTCGTGCCGAGCTTGTCGAAATGCTTTCTCGACCATCGCCTGCGCCAAGGCCATACGAGCTATCATCTCGCGCTGTGCTTCGAGATCTGCTTCCTGCTGCTGCTGAAGCATCAGCAGCTGCGCGGGCGTCATTGTGCCTTGTGCGGCTCGCATCGAATTGCGATGTTGGACTTCCATCGCCTTTGCTTGCGCCGTCGCGGCCGCTGTCTTGGCACGCGCCTCGTTGCGCTCACGTTCCCTGTCTTTCATGGGATTGGCCTTCGTGTCCCAAGCCGCTCTTTGGCTCGTGGCTTGAGAGCCGAAGAAGCCGCCGATGAAGGCGCTGATGCCGCCGAAAAAGCCGCTGAAGCAAGGGCAGAAGGCGCCGCCACCAGCGCTCTTCAGCTTCGGCGCCTCGCTTTCCCTCAACTGCTTCTTGCGCTCCTTATCGAGCAACTCTTTGCTGTTCGGCTTCAAGCTGGGCGGGTCGTGGAGCGGAAAGTACCCGTTTATTCTTGGCCAGCACGCGATGATGCCGCAGCATGCAAGCAAGATGCTGAGGGCTGCGATGGCGATGAGCGGCACCATGCCAGGATGCTCATCGAGGAACGACTTCACCGGAGTGCGGTCATACAGTGCGTCAGCACGCGCCAATATCTCGCTCGCCGCACCGGCCACAGGGATCTTCTCGGTGAGTGAATCCCGCGCCTCATCCAAATCCAAGTTTTCAGCAGTGGCCTTTGCATTGGCTGCCACCTCGGCTGCTGCTGCCGCCGCCGCCTTGGCTGCTGCCGACGCCTTCTCGGCAGCCGCCTTGGCCGAATCCATGGCGTCGGAAGCGGTCACGACCCACAGCGGTGGCGGCAGCGACGGTGGCGGCGACGGTGACTCCAACGGCGGTGGCGGTGGCGGCGGCGGCGGTGGCGGTGGTGGCGAGAGTGGCAACGGCGAGGGTGGAGGCGGTGGCGGCGGTGGCGGCGGTGGCGGCGGTGGCGGCGGTGGAGGCGGCGCTGGCGATAGCAGGGAGGTGATCTCCTCCTCTGCCTGCTCAGATGCCATCCCAAGGCTCAAGAGGAGTAGTAAGGTGACGATAACGCGCATCCCTTCCGTTGACGATGGCGAGCTTGAACAGGGCGCGTCGGCCGCCTTCGAGAGGACGCTCGTGCCAAAGTTCAAATCCAATTCGGACTTTCCCGAAAAGGAAGATGAATGAATTCATCCCGGATCACTTAAGACTGGAATTGCGACTGCACGCTACATGACGCTACGACTGGTGGCGGCGCGCAGCGTGGGCGCGTTCGGTACCTCGACTCCCCTCCCATCGATTCCGGCGAGAAGCGTCGCGCTGTCCATGGTGCTGTCGGTGCTGGACGGTGTGGTCGGTGCTGTCTCAACATCCCGAGCTCTCGTCATCGTCGGATTCTAGCTCGGACACGCCGCCGCCACCACCACCTCCTTCGACGGCTGCGGCAGAAGCTAGCGCGGGAGGAGGCAGAGCTTTGGTCTTCGGGCCAGCTCCCTCGGCCCCAGCGACGGCTGAGCTGCAAATCTCGGCGCCTGTTCGTAACCACTCGCCCATGGCTTTCTGCCACTTCTCGACGGCCAGGCGTGCCACCCGGTCGGCTTCGCTCTCCGCTCCGCCTACCCTGGCGGTCTGGTATCGGGTGGGGGGGGAGCCTTCAGGGGGGGGCGAGCCTGCCCGGGCGGTCTGGGTACCCACCGAGGAGGACGAGGCTGCCGCCGTGCCCGCCGGCAAGGGCGTCGTCGTGGGCGGGGTACCCACCGAGGAGGACAAGGCTGCCGCCGCGCCCGAGGCGGCGCCTGTGGCGCACGGTGCGCCACCTGGGTCGGCGCCCACGACGGCGCCCACGTCGGCGGGCGAGGCGGGCGCGGCGGAGGCGGTGGAGGCGGTGGAGGCGGTGGAGGCGCTCGCGCCCATGACGGAGGTGACGAGCTCACGCAGCGCCACAATCTGCGACTCGAGATCGCCTTGGCGGGTGCGCATCCGATCATTCTCAACGCCGAGGGCGTCGACGGAGCGTCGCAAGCGCACGACCTGCTCATCCGAGGTCTGCACTGTCTTGAGCAAGCCCTCCTTCTCGCGCTCGAGCAGGAAGAGGCGCTTCTGGTTGACCGAGAGCTGCTCCTTGAGCCCCTTGACCGCCTTTTCCCACTTCCCTTCAGCGGTCTCCTGGGCAAGCCGTACCTCATCTGCGACGATCTGGAAGTTCATCGACGACGAGAGCATGTCGGCGCGCACCTCCTCGAAGCGCTTCTCGAAGTGCTTTGCGTACGCCTTGTCGAGCGCACTCAGGATGTGCAGCAGCACGCGCTCCTCGTCGTCGCCGGCCGAGCTAATGCGGTACACGAGGCGTGAGCGCCCCTCGAGAGGCAGTGCTGGCGTTGTGCAGGTAAAGTTGAGCTTCTCCGCATCGAAGCGCATCGGGAAGCGCGTCAGGAAGGCGTCGCGCAGCAGTTCCTGCCCGATGTCGTCAGCGGTACGCCAGGCCGTATGGCGTGGCAGTGAGAAGGTGATCTTTGGGGTCACCAACACGGTCAGATAGCCATCGGTCTCGGGCGGTGGTGGTGCTGGTGGCAGTGATGGCTGCGCGGCGGGTTGCTGCGACGGTGGCGATCGGGTCACCGCCGTCTCGCTCGCCTTATTACTGCGCTCGTGGTGCAGCATCAGTTTTGCTCCGCAAGTGATCAGCAGCGCCTTCCTCGGCGCCAAGACCGGCGAGAACGCGCGGCGAGCGTCACGGCCAGTTTCACGGCCCCTCGGCCTCGCGACGTGTGAAGGTTAAGTCAAGTCAAGTCAAGTCTCGGCTTGTGTAGGACTCGGCTGACGGCGTGAAGACATGTGAAGACAACTTAAACACTCACTCACTCACCCACTCGTCACTCACTCACTCACACCGCGGGAAACCGCAAAAGTAAGTAGAGTCTCATCGCATCGCCCGCGACCATGTTGCATGTACGACAGCTTTGCCTCTCCCTCAGTTACCCTCGGTCACCCTCTGACATGTCCACCGCTTGGGGCCCATTTCAACGGCTGGCGTTCCTCAACTCAGCGAGCACGGCTTCTTCCCATCCAATGCCGACACGCCTTCAGCAACCAAACGATCATGCAACTGTTCCGCGGCCCGCCGCTCCGCGCGCCTCCTTGCACGCTTGCTGCTTGAGCCGCGCCTCTCGTCCTCTGAGCGACTCGATGATTCTCCCTCCTTGTCCTCCTCCTCCGATTCATCAGTAGGTGGACCAGCGAAGTCACCTGGGTTCGGGAGAGGATTCGGGTCAATCATCCTCCTCCTCCTCGGAGTCTGCAGCAGGTGCACCTCGTGAGTTCGCCACGACGGCGCGCGCCGCTTGCTGGCCAGTCTGGAAGGCGCCGTGGACAGTCCCTCTGTATGCCGCCGACGTGTGCTCGCCTGCAAAGAAGAGTCTCCCTTCCACAGCGCTTCCGAACGCAGCCGAGATGGTGTCTTTGGACGTACCTACGGCGCAGTACGTGTACGCGCCCTTGGCATGAGGATCGGCGCGCCATTCCGAGCGAATCATATGAGGCATCTCCTCCGGGACCGTTACGTCATCATTCGAGTCGAAGATCGTCATTAGGTTCGTCCGGATCGCCTCCCAAACGGCGGCGTCGCTCATCTTCTCTGCCATATCAGCCGCCGAGCCCAATGCAAACGTCATGAGCACAGGTTTGTCCGACAGCGCATGCACGTTGAGGAAGTAGGTGAAGAGGCCGCGGTCCGGCTCCCCCGCCTGGGCGAGGCCGTAATAGTGCGTGCCTTCCGGCCACCAGACCGTTGGAAACAGGAGGGCGACTTTGACGACATTGCCGAAACCGAGCGCGCGGATGCCCTCGGCCGTTACACGTGGGAGGTCTGGGCGGAAGGTGACCGCGGAGCGCGGGTCGGAGCTCTTGAGCACTCCGAGGGGGATCGTGATGATCGCGTAATCCGCCTGGTACACGAGGCCGTCGTCTGCGTTCGTGAGCTTCACACCCGACTCGTCGTACGCGACCTCACGGATGCGCTTGCCGTACTGGACCGCGAGGGGCTTCCGGCTACCAGGCGCCACCGCGGTCACCTTGACTTTGTTTGAGCCGTCGTTGAGCTTGACGGCGCCGCTCTGCAGGGCCTCGTACATTGTCTTGTAGCCCTTTGCCCAGACGACCTCGCTACCCTCGTACTCCTCGTCATCAAACCCAGACCAGGCGGACAGCTGGCTGGCTGGGCCAGCGGTGTTGAACTCGGCGCCGGTGGCGAGGTGGTACTGGAAGAGCGCCGAGTCGCGAGTCTGGCCCGATTCCGACCGGCCCGAGAGCATCTGCCAAATCGACTTGTCGGTCTCGGCATCTTCCGCCTTCTCCTGTGCTTGCTCGAGCATCGACTCGTACGCGTCGAACTTGTCATCGTCGGGGGTCTTGCCGGTGTCGCAGAGGACAACCTCGGACGAGTCATCGTCTGTTTGCACGAGACCGCCGCCCTCAGTCTGGCCCAGGGCCTTCGCGATCTTGGTGATCGGATGCTCCGGACAGCTCCCGTGGATCCAGCTCGCACCCATGTCGGTCGGCGCTCCCAGAGCGTCGGCGGCGTTCCAGGCCGCGGGCGCCTCAGACACCAGCGTCCACGTGCGGCCGCCAATCCGATTCCGTGCTTCGAGCACCGTCAGCTCGAGGGGTCCTCCGTTCTTGGAGCTATCCCAGGTGTCGACTAGCGTGCGTGCCGCGGCGAGACCTGATGTGCCTGCACCGATGACGACGACTCTGACCGCGCGTGCGCCAGATGCCATCTCACTGGTCGGCACGCTACGAATCGTAGGCTCCTCCTCGACTGCAGCGGCCGGCTCCGAGGCAGCGCACCCCATTTTACAAGTCACTGGCCCCGGTTATTTTAATATTAGCACAAGCTTAGATCTATTCGGGTAATTAATCAGCTGCACTCGCGGAATCGAAAACAATCAGCAACTCAATCAGCATCTAAAAACATTTCCCCCCGCCGGATCGCCACGCCCCCCGCCCGCATGCAACTTTCGTTGAAAAACTTTCATGTCCGCGTGCGCAGCTTGCCCCTCAAGCTCATCCCTCGTGACGACATCCCTCGGCGCCTATTTCAACGCTTGCCTTGCTAAACTCGGCAAGCACGTCGTCTTCACATCCAACGCAGACGCGCCTTCAGCAACCAAACGCACTCGCAACTGTTCCGCTGAGCATCACATAGAAGTGCGGGCGCTTCCTGAGGCTGCGAAATGCGGCAGTGAGATGCGGCGGCGACGAACGCAGTTGCTGCTAAACATGGTTGGCCGTGAACGCGTCTGCCAAGATGTGCTCAACTTTCGCAGCAATGGACCCGAGGATGCCAGACTCCTGCCATTAACACAAAGGCGAGCCCTCATCATCTTTGTTGACTTTGCTGAAAGCGGAGCCGCATCTCCGGCGCTACCATATCACCGCCAAATCCATGTGCGCACGCTGTACGTCGACGACGACATCACGGAACGCGCACTCTCCTCAGCCGGACCCGCGAGCTCGCTGCCACGCGCCTCCCTTGGGCCCGTGCAGCACCTACAGCCGTCTTCACCTGCGTTGCTGAACCTCTCGGCGATTGAGAAGAATTGGGTACCTTTCACCGTAGCTTCCAGTGCCCGGCAGAGCCACGGAGACGAGCACAGCTCGCCCATCTACCTGAAGCAGTGGCTCGACGACGGGCACGGCCGCACTGTCACGCTTCGGCTCGACCTGCGGACTGGCGTCCTGCTTGACCGTTGGGATGCGCCACCGATTGGGGATGCAATTGGAACAGGAGGTGCGCTTCGCTTGTAGGGCCTGGCTTGGGCGCGCCCTGGGCGCCCGCCGCATGCAAGCTCTCACCACGGCACCCTCTCCCCAGGTACGCTTGGGCGCGCTATGGGCGCCGCGGCGCATGCCGATGTGTCAGGCGGCACTCCAGCGCTGCAGCTGAACGAGACACATATGCTCGCGGTCGGGCACACGATGACGTGGAGCTGCAACAGGGACGATGTGCGGCGCAAGGGACCGGCCGCTCGGGCCCGGTGCAAACGTCGGCACCGATGGCGCTCGTACGCTATGTTCGCGTACACGTTCAGCACGGAGCCGCCCTTTGGTCTCTTCGCGACGAGTCGTGAATTCCGGCTCCGCCTCCCTGATGCAACTTCTGCGGTGCCGACGCTCGAACATGACGCCGTTCATCACGAGCGGAGAGCCGCCTCTTCCGACTCGTCCCACTCTCACACACTTGGCCACTTCTCAACCGCCCACCCCGCGGGCAGCTCGTCCAATCTCCCGCGCGATCTCCCACATCTCCCCGGCGATCTCCCAGACGGTCTGCTGCTGCCACCCGCACCCGTCCGAGCAGTGCACGAAAAGCCGCGTGGGGCAGAGGGCAAGATTCAGTTCCCAATCGGACTGATGTGGACGATGCCAGAGAACCCCAAAACGAGTAGAGCTCGGCGATGCGTGACGTTGTCCTGGGGGCATGACGACCGCGAGTCGTTCGTGAGCGTGGTGCCCCTGGACGCACTCCTGGGCGCGGGCTTGCGCTGGGTCGCGCTGAAGGGGGCTGTGGGAAACTGAATTTGTGAAGGTTTCATCGAGCGAAAAAACTTGAAACATATTTGGAACCACGCGCGCACACGCTCGGCCACATGCTCGCCGGCGTCGCCCGGAGCGGCAGCGGCGCCTGGCAGGGAGGTTCGCTTGGAACGTCGCCGCCGAAGCCGATAAGGCCTCCGTCTCCCGAGGTGCTTGCAAAGCCTCCCGTTCAGTTTCCTTCGAGCAATTTTTCTGTAGATTACAGCGTGCAATCGCCGGACAGCCCCTTCAAAGCTTTGCTGGATCATGGCGAACCTAAAGTCGTGGTGTCCTTCCCGCAGGGCTTCTCTGGCTCGGCCATGGAGCGCTACCCCTCTGGCGAGGCGTACGTTGGCTATTATGCGGACGCACGGCGCCATGGGCGTGGAGTGTTTTTGGATCCCGAGGGCGGCACGCTTCTCTCGTCTTTTGAGGTTGGGAAGCCGATCCTTGAGGGAACGCGTGTGCTCGCCGACCCACGATCCGAGCAGCTGGTTGCCGCGGTGCGCACGTACGAAGGGAAGCCTGACGGGCTGATCACACTTGACGAAGCCGGAGCTATCGCCAAGAACGTTGGGCTGCCGATGCCGAAGAAGCACACGTCGCTGGCGTGCACACCATCACCAAAATCCAAGCGGTCACCCAAATCAGCTGGGTCGCCTTCTTCAGGGGGTGACTTCCTCGCAAGGCTAGCAGCCGTGGATGGCTCTCCGTACAACAAACAGGCCTCCAGCTCTGCTGACGACGCTTCCGACCTGGACTGGGTGGCCGGCGTGCAATTCCCGTCACTCCCAGAGCCAGTTGAGGAGATCGCGGAGTGGCAATCGGCCTGGGACGACCCCGAGCTCCTCGAGCGACAGCAGCGTGAGAAGGACTTGATGGTCTTCAAGGAGGGGAACAAGAAGAGGCATAAGGTGAAAAAGACGGAGACGCTGGCCGCTGGCTCGAAGCCCAGAAACAAGTCCTATAACTATGCGTCGGGCAGCTAAGCCTGCCAGGTGTTGTGTCGTGGAGCTTGCGAGCGAGGGGCTTGTGAGCGAATGCAACGGACCCTCGCCCGCAAGGGGGCTTGCAAACGAGGCTTGCGATCGAGGGACCTGCGAGCGAATGCTGATCAGGATGCCGAGGCTGACGGCATGCAGGCTGAATGCATGCTGAGGCGTCAGTCTGCCCAATGCATGCTGAGGCGTCAGTCTGCCCAATGCATACTGAGACGTCAGTCTGCCCAATGCATGCTGAGACGTCAGTCTGCCCAATGCATGCTGAGGCGTCAGTCTGCCCAAGAGCCTTTCAGCTGCTGCTAGCCATACTGTACACGAGCTATTAGCCATTAGATGCCTTGCGGTGTCGACACAGTGGGTGTGCGGTGCGAGTGTGTGTACATGAGTTTCGTGTTGACATGGTTTCGTGCTCGGCTGTGCGTCCCGGGTCCGCTCGCCCGTACGGCCGTACCTCGCCGGCACTCGAGAATACCCCGCGGCCCGCGCGCGCGGCGCGTACGGCGTCGGGCGGTACCGGGCCGGGCGGAACGTACTTATCTACTCGTTGCGAGCCCTGGCTGTCACCGAGCTGTCGAGCTGTCGAGGCTCCGTCGAGGCGCTGTCGAGGCGCTGTCGAGTCGACTGTCGAGGCGCTGTCGAGGCCTTGCCTGTCGAGCCTGTCGAGCTCCTGTCGAGTAGCTGTCGAGGCTGTCGAGGCTGACTGCATGTGCCTGGGTGTCGAGCTGTCGAGTAGCTGTCGAGTTTCTCTGTCGAGGCTGTCGAGTTTATATACACTGTCGAGTGTGCTGTCGAGCTCGAGCCTGACATGTAGCTTTGCTATTTTGCATGAAGCACTCTGACTCTCACAGCAGTAGGCCTATAGAGGACCCACACATAAACCACCAACCAAACTATAGTTCAAACGGATAAAGAACGCTCGGGCTCGGAGATCAGGACCCGTCACACCCTAACCCGGGTGACGTGGGGTTTGTTATCGAGTTTGGGGGGGGTTTGTTATCAGGATACG
>ENA-UOUZ01001880-UOUZ01001880.1-mixed-culture-metagenome-genome-assembly--contig:-NODE-1880-length-12634-cov-100.339296_pt1 | contig 12634 bp, 9 predicted proteins | sample MGYA00238154_ERZ761575 | MGnify/ENA primary metagenome ERZ761575 (study PRJEB28896, sample SAMN07631632) | mixed culture metagenome | isolation source: Freshwater growth medium | place: USA...
CGGGGGCGGTTTAGAAGGGCGACATGCCCATGGTGAGCTTGAAGCTCATGGCGGGAGCGGCGAGGAGTACGGTAGTTGCGTCCGCGAGAACGACGGCTGCCGAGATAGCCGCGCGATGGTGTGCAAGGAAGGTGCGGGGGGAGGACCGCGAGAGGCCATACCGGGTGGAATCATGGGTGGTCGGCGCGCGTGCGTGCTTACCGAGTGCCCGCAGCGCGCGGTCGAAGGTGGGGGAGAGCGCGCCCGTGGTCTCGGTAACCATTGTGTGACACGGAAAAAAGCCGTGGCGGCACGGAAAGTTTTGGAGGTCCCGCTCATGCCGGTCGTGTGCCTGGGTGGGATCGTGAGGCGCTGGTCGATGGCTATACCTAGCCCCTTGTTTTCCTTTTCGCCTCGGCTGACCGCCGTGACCTTCGCGGTCGGCTCTTTATGGTTCGCATGGCGCATCTCGGGCTCCAAGTGGCTGGCCATCGTTGTTGGCGGCTCCGTGGCCGTTGGCGTGTCGACGTGCCTGCAATGGACAGTGCTCGTGCGGACGCGGCAGCGGTGGCGTGAGGCGAGCGAAGTCGTAGCCATGGTGCTTGCGACGCTCAAGGACGACGGTGCGAGCTCGACGCCACGGCAGCACCCGCTGCCCATCAACCTGGCGCTGCTTTGGGCAGTGCAGCGATCGCCTGGGCGGCAGCATCCGCTGGAACCAGCGCCGTGCACGGAGAGAAGTCATGGCTCTACAGGCCTCCTCGAGCCTGCGCGCTTGCTTGAGGCGGCGCGGTACATGCGCTTCGCCACCTCGGCTTACGGCCATGCTCTCATGGCTACGTTCGGACCGAGAGGCGCCTCATTTGCCCCATCGGCCAAGGCGATGTTGGGCGGCGCCGAGGCCGTGGATCGTGAGGCCATCTGTCGGCACTGCGGCCTCGACGTCGCGGACCTCCACAGGCTTGCTGAGGGTGACACCGAGTGCCCGGCCCACTTTGTGGCCATCGACCGGAGCGCGGGCGCTGTCGTGCTCTCCGTGCGCGGAACCGCCTCCATCTCGGACGCGCTCGTGCACGATCTAGTGTGCGTGGCTGAGCCCTTCGCTGGCGGCCTCGCGCACGCTGGGATGGCCCGCGCCGCGCTCGCGCTACGCGAGCAGGCACTCCCTCTCCTGTGTCAGCTGCTTCTGGAGCGCCCCGGCTACCGGTTGGTCCTCACCGGTCATTCGATGGGGGCAGGGGTCGCGGTCCTGCTCGCGCTGCTCCTGCACCACGAGCGCTCGCATTCAGCGCTCAGGACAGCGCCCACGACAGCACCATCGGCGGCGCAAGTGCGCGCGCCCGTGCCGACAGCGCCGACAGCGCCGGCAGCGCCGGCAGCCGGCGCGGCGCAGCCAGCCGCGCAGGTGGCCGCGGCCTCGGCCCCGGCCGCCGCCGCCGCCGCCGCCGCCGCCGCCGCCGCCACCAACTCCGGCGCTGCCGTGCTCGATGGTAGCTTGCGGAGCCTTGCGTCCGGCGTGGCGCTGCCCGCGCACGCGGAGATCCACTGCTTTGCGTTTGCGCCGCCTCCTGTGTACGCGCCGTCGTCGGCGCCGCTATCCCCGCATGTGACGAGCTCGATTGCATGCTATGTGCACCACGCGGACGTTGTGCCCTCTCTCTCGCTCACCAACGTGCGCTCGTTACTCGCCGCGCTGCGCGCCCTCGACGCGTCGCCATTGTCCCTGCGCCACCGTGTGGACATCATTACCGGTAGGCAGCCGCCACCGAGTCGAGCGTCGCTCGCCTTCGGCTGCGATGAGCTGAGCAAGGCGCCCGCGACGGCGCCTTCGCTCATGGTGCCGGCTGCCGCAGTGGTCTCTCTCAACCACGTAGGCCGGGGCAAGTACGAGGCGGTGACGTGCAGCCCGGATGCCTTCGTGGCTCGTGGGATCGAGCTCGCTCCGAGCATGGTCGTCGACCACGCATTCGGATTCTACCAGGTGGCTCTCGACGCCCTCGCAGAGGATGCGGGGCGAGACAGCTCTGAGGGGGACGAGGCTGCCAAGGCGGTATGAGCCCACACTCAGCCTGACGCACAGCCCACACAACGTCCCAGAGGGGGACGTCGCGGGGCAGAGCCCCAGCCCGATCCGACTGTGTGAGATGTGTGGCATTCGTTGCGCCGCTGTCCGAGGAACGAAATTGTAACCACACTCGATGTGCGTGTGTGTCGGTCCTCGGTGTCGGGTGTGATTTCTAACACACGCGACGCTCAGCACCAGCCCATTCACAGCCAATGTTTAGAATTCACACACGAACTGCGACGAAACTGACTGTCACGCGCTCGACTTCTCATCGATGGCTGACGCATCGGGCAGCGATACGGAGGAAGACGAAGCGGTCATGGCTTCCGCGCCGCCGGTGGCTGCCACTGCCCCCTTATCGTCCGGTGCTGCGGCCGGTCCCGGCTCTTCATTTGCCGGTCCCGCCGCTGCTGCTGACGACGAGGCAGCACTTTCAACAGCTCGGAAGCGCGCGAGGGACACGGCTGTCGAGGCGGAGGTGCTTTATGAGCGTGCGGCACTCTGCAGGGACCGCGCAGCAGCCGCTCAGGCAGCAAAGGACGTTGCGGTACGGTACGCACAGGAAGCGGAGGACCATGCCGAGTCGGTCCGCATGGCGGCCTACGAGGTTGAAGAGGAAGCCTCCGGTGCAGCCAAGGCGGTAGAGGAAGCGGAGGCAGCGGAGAATGCAGCCGACGCCGCTCAGCCGGCGGGGGCCGCCGCCGCGCAGCCGAAAAAGCGTCAGAAGCGTGCAAAGCCGAGTGCGGCGACGTGGAAGGCCCTCATCGCGGACGGCGAGTTCGGCCGGCTTCGTGTCCAAGTGGGTGCGACGACTTACGCGCTGAAGCCCATCCAGGAGGCTGAGCTGCAGAAATGGGCTTCGGGGGACGGCGGGTGGGATACCGACTGGCTGCTCGTACGCGCTGGCATGCCCTTTTGCTTCGTGGCCAACTCGGGTGAAAAGAACCGACTGCTGCTCGATGAGTCGGATGAGCCGATTGCTGACGCCGACGCTGCGGCAGCGGCCGGTGGTAGCACGAGCCCATCTCAGCAGGCGGCCACTTCTGCCGCCGCGCGCGCCGTCGCCGATGCCGTACGGGACAAGCTGGCGAAGTGCAAGGTGGCCTTAGCAGAGGCCGAAGCGAAGTTCGCGGCGGCGAAAAAGGCACAGGCTGACGCGCATGCAGCGGCCGAGGCGGCGGCGGCGGCGGCGGAGAGCGATGCGGCGTCGGCCGACACGGCGGCCAGAGAAGCGGCGGCGGCGGCAGCGGCACTCAAAGTGGCGGAGGAGCGGGCGGCTGCGAGGGAGCGGGCGGCCGCCACAGCGGCTGCCCAAATGACTCTCGATGCCAAGACTGCCGCGGCAGCAACGGCGGCAGCAACAGCCTCGGCGGCGGCGGCGGCGGAGCGAGCGGCAGAAGCGGATCACAATGCCGCGCTAATGGCGCTGTCCGTCGCTGAGAAGGCTCTGTCGGCGGCTGCCGGCATGCTGGCTGCGAGCCGTCAAGCGGCGGCCTCAGCTTCAGCCCAACATGAGGCCGCAGCCGCTGAGGTTGCCACGGCGGAGGCCACTTTGGCTCAACTGCGGGCTGTGCCCTGAGGAGGGACGTGGCGCTGTGTTGAGCACATTCATGCACCATGCTCGAGCAGGTCAACTGCGAGCTGTGCCTTGAGGAGGAGGAGGAGGACGGGAGCTGCCTCTCTCGTCCCGCGAGCTATGTGCAGGCGGTGTGCTCCGTGAGCTACCTGTACAGAAGTACCGAATGCATGCCGGGGCCGGGGCGTTGACGGGGCCCGCGGCGTGAGGGACGGGGGAGGGGCGTGGTGCTGTCGAGTCGTCACGTGGGGCCTCAGGGTGGCTGTGTGGGTGCCTGGTGCCTCGTGTCTGACACCCCCGGTGCACCGCATGGTGTCGCGTGCTCGTGGACCCGGCGCACTTTTTTGACCTAGGGGGGGACCTTCCCACTACTCACACCGGGTAATAAATTACCTCATAGGCTTTGAACACTGTGGGGCGCACTTTTTTGACCTAGCAAGGGTAGGCCGTAACCGAACAGAGATTTATTCTTGTTGAGATCCGTCATCCGAGCGCGACAGCGATCGCACGCTCGCACGCTGCCTCGCACGGTAACTTCACACGCACGTTCCACTCCGACACCGCCGCACATGCATCCCGCCTACAGACGCCGCACTGACATTCGCACATTCACATGGTCACCGACGGCACCAGAAACAAGATAGCAGATACGCCACGCATCATGAACAACAGCTTCCCCACATACAGCTGTACGCGCAAGCCCACATCTCTCCAAAACGACATCTGATCCGTGCAAGCACAGTCAGTGCATCCCGCCGCTCATTCCTCATCGCATCTCAATAACATGCTCCATCTCTCATGGGCCTCGGCGAGCGGTCTCAAGGCACGGAGCGAGGACAACTCGCTCCGTGCCTTATTAGGCAGCCCACGAGGCGTTCATCCCGACGCTGGTGCAGTGACGAGTACGTTCATCACGACGCTCGGGCAGTGCCCTGTACGGCGCCCAGCGCGTGGTCACCGCTCAGCACGGCGCGTGCGCACCGCTCACTGCAGCGTCTTGAGCTTGCCGTTGAGGGCGCCCATCTGCGCGTTATACGTCTCCTCGAACGTCTTGCGCTGCGTCGCATTCGCGTGCAGGTCCTTGACCTGCGTCTGCTGCTCGAGGCGCTGGTTGTGCTCCTTGAGCTGCCCCTGCACGATCTGCACGCGCTCCTTGTCCATGCTCTTCTGGTGCGAGAGCACCGTGAGCTCGAGCATGTCCGCCTTCTTCTTGAGCAGCTGCTCGTTGGTGGTCGCTACTTTGAGGGCCTGCTCCACCTTGTTCATCTCGGCGTGCCTCTTGAGGCTCGTGATGCGCCACGACTCCTTCTTCTTCTCAAACTCCTCCTTGACCGCCGCGAGCTCCTCGAGCGCTGCCGCGAGCTTGCGCCGCAGCTCGGCGAGGTCCGAGGTTTCGGCCGCCGGCGCGGCGGCCGGCGCGGCCGCCGGCGCGGAGGCCGCGGGTGTCGCGGGGGCCTTGCCCGAGCGCAGCTGCGCGAGCTGCTCATCATGGCGCTTCTGCTGCTTCTCGAGCCGATCTTTGACCTCGGCCAGCCGCGCCTCGGCCGCCTTGCGCTCGGCGGCCTCGCGTTCGGCCTGCTTACGGAAGTCGTCGCCGGCGGGCGCGCGCGGCGTCTCCTTCGCAGCCGAGGAGGCCGCCTTGCGAAGCGCATCGAGCTCGGCGTTGAGCTTCGCAATCTTGGCGAGCGCGTCGCGCAGCTCGGCCTCGAGGCCCTTGGCCTTGTCGAGCGCCGTCCTGAGATCCTGCTGCCCCCCCTTGGCAGCCTGCATGACCTCCTTCGCCGCCTGCTCCTTGGCCTTCTGCAGCAGCGTCTGCAGGTCGCCCACCTCCTTCTCCTTGCCCCGGAGCGCGAATCGCAACTCCGTGGCGGCGCGGCCGGCGTCCGCTTTGGCGGCGTTCGTCGCGAGGCCCGACTGCATCTCGGCCGCATCCTTGGCGGCCTCGGCGAGCGCGAGGAGGCGGGCGAGCTCCTCTGCGCGCTCCTGCGCCGAGCGCGCCATCATGTTCGCCTCCTCCAATCTTCGCTCCATGTCGGCGATGCGCTCGTGCAGGGCCGAGATCTGGCAGCGCGACGGGTTGGGCACTCAGCTGTAATCAGCGGTAATCAGCGAGGGACGAGATCTGGCAGCGCGACGGGTTGGGCACTCAGCGGCACTCGGAGGCACTCGGAGGCAACTCAGCGGCACTCAGCGGCCCTCAGCGGCCCTCAGCGGCCCTCAGCGGCACTCACCTGGTAGCGGAGCTCCTTCTCTGTCCGCTTGGCGGCCTCGCGCACCGCGTGCAGCTCCTCGCGCATCGCCGCCTCCACCTCCTTGCACGCCTGCGCCACTGCCGCCTCCTTGCCCTCCTCGGCCAGTTGAGTGAGCCTCTGCTGCTCCCTCAGCTCCTGACGAAGCCGCAGAATCTCCGCCTGAGATTGCGAGTCCTTGGCCTGATCCGCGCGCTGCGACTGCTTCTTGAGCCGTTGCAGCTCAGCGGCCGCTTCGCGTGCGAGCCCTTCCGCGCGCTCGGAGCGCTCCAAGGCCTCCCGCGCGACCCGACCCTCACCATCGGCCTCCTTCCGACTCTTCTGCAGCTGCTCGAGCGCGGCGTCCAGCCGGCCGCGCAGCTCACACGCCTCGTCTGCGGCGGCCGTGTTCGAGAGGGCGCGCTGCAACTGCTCCTGCAGGTTGATCACCTGCTGCTGGAGTGCTGCCTGCTGTGCAAGCGACACGTCGAGCCTCCTTTGGAGCTCGAGGGCGCGCGCGTCCGCCGCGGCGGCGGCCTGCTGTGCCGCCCGCAGCTCCGCAGCGAGCGCGGCGGACTCATCTCCACGAGCGAGGCGTGCCTCGAGCTCGCGCCGCGCCTTTTCGGTCTCCGTGAGCTGCGACGCGCGCTCCGCAAGCTGTTGCTGCACCTCCTTGAGCCGGTCACGCAAGCCCTGCGAGAGGGAGGGAGGGTGAGCAGGTGATGCTTGGGCGAGGGCGGGGAGTCCGAATGAGGGAGGGAGACTCATCACCTGATGAGGGACGCAATCATAGGCAATCAGATGCAAGCACGAGACTCGTCACCTGCAGCTGCTGCCTCAAGCTGCGACGCTCCTCCGCCGCCTCGGCGAGCTCCGCCTGCAGCCGGGCGACGACGCCGGGCGCCGGCCCATCCGCCGACGAACTGCTGCTGCCGCCGCCGCCCTGCGGCCGATGCACGAGCATCGACCGCGCCGCCGCCAGCTCCTCAGATTTCATCGCCGTCAACATGTCAGCCTCGCGCAGGGCCCCGCTCAGCACTCGCAGCTGCACGTCCTTGCCCGGCGATCGGGATGAGCCGGTCGTCGGCCGTGGCGCGGCCACGCGCGCGCGCGCCGAAGCGTCGTCCAAGGACGCGTCCGATGCTGGTGTGGTGATTTTGCCGCCGGTTGCCAGCAAATTCTTTGCGTTGCCCGCCTCGCGCCGCGCGAGCGCAAGCGACTCCTCGAGCTTGCGCACCTGCTCATCGCGCGCGTGTATCTGCGACATGAGGCTCAGGATTTTGTCACTCAAGCGCGCGACTTCACCATCTGAGCTGCCGCCCTTGCCGCTCAGCAGCCCGGCAGCGCCATTCGTCACATCTGTGAGGGACGAGCGCGGCGACGACGGCGGCCGTGGCTTCAAGGATGCGATCACGCCAACGGTAGCCACGCTGACGGTGCCTGCTCGGCCACGCATCGCCATTGGGCTGCGTCGCCGGCGTCGGAGGAAAGCCGACGGACGACCAGCCCTCCTGAGGATGGGATTGACGTCCGAGCGGAGCGGCTCACTTGAGCAAGTTGAGCTTAGACTGTTGAACCCGAACTCCCCACAAGAAAAACCCACACCCCCGTGCCGTACGGGACCGTCAAGTATCAGCAGCAGAAAGCAGTGCTTTCAGGTGTTTCCGTAAATTAAGTTCGTCAGACCAGGCTGATTCGTGAAGTGCATCGTGACGCATTTTTGACGGAGCACCTCGGAATGCAAACGACCATCGCTTGCCTCGCCTGGCATGTGAACGTGCGCGCCACGTACCCTGTGGTACGGTCGCCACGCGTCACTTCTTCTGCGCTCGCTGCTCCTATCTTAGATAACAAAGCTGCTCTCGCCACCGGACCTGCATTTCCAAGGACGTGGGTCCCGATTGCTTCCACCTGGGAGCTTGACCCCAACCGTCCAACCCCAGTCTCCTTTCTTGGGCAGCGTTACATTGCGTATCGCGACAACAAGGAGCAATGGGTGGTCATGGATGACGCTTGCCCGCACCGACTAGCGCCACTGTCCGAGGGGCGAGTTGATCGAGAGAACGATCGCATCGAGTGTGGTTATCATGGTTGGGCCTTCAACAGCTCGGGCGCCTGCGAGCGTATCCCGCAGGCCACCGAACGGCTCGCGGCCATCGCCGCGCCCTCGGCTCGAGCGTGCGTCGCCTCATTGCCGACGCAGGTGGTGTGTTCAGTGCTTTGGGTGTGGCCGTGGGCCGAGGACTGCCTGTCCGTAGCTGGCGAGCCCGGGGCACATCCCGAGGGGATGCTCGAGGGTGTCGACCCGGATTCGACTACATACACGCGCGACCTCCCCTACGGCTGGGACACGCTGCTCGAGAACATCGTCGATCCATCGCATATTCCCTTCGCACACCACGGGCTGCAAGGCAAACGTGACGACGCCATCGCCATCAACATGAGCGCGCCTACGCTGCACGGCGCACGCGGCTTTTCGTTTGAATTCGGCGATCGCACGATGGGTAAGCGCCGCGCCGGCACCGGAGAATTCCGCGCGCCCTATGTCGTCAAGTACGATGCCACCTTCGAGCCTACGCCATCAAATGCGGCGCCTCGCCCCTTCAAGCTGGCGGTCATCTGCGTGCCAACGAAACCCGGCTGGTCGCGTGCCATCATCTTCAGCGCCAGCAGAGCCAAACAGGCGTCGTCTCAGGCCAAGCCACCTCCCAAACCTCCCAAGCAGTCGCTCGTGAGTCGTCTCTTTGGGCTCCTGCCCGTCTGGCTGCTGCACCTGGGCTCCAATCGCTTCCTGGACAGCGACCTCGCCTTCCTGCACTACCAAGAGCAAAGCGTGCGCGAACGCGGAGGCGACGCCATGGCCAGCTACTACATGCCGGCGCCGACGGACCGCTGCATCGCGGCGCTGCGCAAGTGGATCGTGACGTTTGCGCACGTGCCAGGACCCTTGCCGCCGCCCATCTACACGCGCTCCATCCTCTTTGATCGATGGACACAGCACACCTCGCACTGCGTGCACTGCCAGGCCGCGCTGCAATCGTTCGCCAAGTGGAGGCGCAACGCGTACGCGCTCCTCGCTGCGGCCATACTCGGCTTCCAATGGTGGCCCGCGCGCCTCGTCGGTCTGGCGAGCGTCGGACTCCTCTGGCTTCTGTCCGCGCTCGAGCCCGCGTTTCGAGTGAATGACTACAAGCACTACCTCAGCGATTGACGGCATGCGCGCCGCCGGACTCCGCAGCTTCCCCCGCCCCCGCCCCCGCCCCGGCCACTAGCACTACTACGCGACGCGACGATGGCCGAGCTGTGGGGAGCTTGCCGAGCTGAGCTGGGGAGAGCGCCCCTGAGGTGTACCGGTCGAGGGGCGGTGAGTATGTGTACGGTGAGTATATAGAGGGTGGTTGGGGGGTGAAACTTGCACTCCCGGTGTCAAGTCACTTGACTTGACTTGACTTCCCGGTGTCTAGCCAACTAGTAGAATTCCGTTGGCGCTCTACCGGGTACCGTTACGCCATTGGTATGGGCCATTCCCGCAACGCCTGTTCTCTGCCGCTCCCGTCGGAGCAGTCCAACCGCAATCTGCGTGATGCCATCGGCCCTGCTCGTGAACCCAGCGCGTACCCACGCGCATCCCCTGCCACCTCTGGGTGTAAACTCAAGGCCATGGCCGCCACTGGGTGAGGTGCGGACACCGAAATCAAAGCCCACACCACCGCTCCGCAAGGCAGTCTGGCCAGAGCTCTGTCATCTGCGCGGCACGATGGCATTGATGCGAGGGTCCTGCACACAGGATGCGACGGTCGTCTCGTCGCCGGCAAAGGCAAAGGCGTCCCCGCCGGGTGGCCTTCGCAAGGAAAAAGGTCGGTGCGTATCTACCGAGGGCGACCTGCCGGCTGAGCTGCACGGGGACCTGCAGGTCCTCTTGGAGACCTTCATTGCTGCTCAGAAAAGGTCGGGGCAGCCGTGGCGCCCAGTGAGGCAGGCCCAGTTGGCTCCAGTAAAGATTGCTAGGCAGTCGTTACGCGAGTTGAGCTCCGCAGGACCAGAAGCAGACGAAGACTTCTACAGCACGATGACGAGTGGGCTCGTCAACCTCAGAAGCAATTGCTTCCCAGTCTCCTGCGCACCCAGCTTCGAGGCAGTGCTGCGCGGCTTCTTCCGAACGGTGACGCCGGAGGAGCTCGAGGCGATGCTGCGTCACGTGGAACCTCTGATCTCCTGGCGCAAGCGCGAGTTTGAGCGGCGTGCATGGGTTTACCAAGCGAATGCACTAGGGCGAACTGTCACCTACGCCTTTGCAAGAGACGACGCCTTTTGCTACGGCGTCGTGTGCGACGGCGCCAAACCGCTCTCTGTCGATCTCTTTGCAGAAGCAGTCGCCCTGCATCGGGCCGGAGTGAATCCAGACTCTCTTGCGGTCGCCAACCTGCGCAACCTCTCTACCATGGCCAGCGTGAATCGCGAGCTGGTGGCCGCGGATGACGCCTGCATCGCCAGAATTATCGAGGCGGCGAGCGACGAGGGCGGCATGAGCCTCGATGACCTGATCACGCACGTGTCGTACGAGCCCTCTCTGCGCTCTGAATTTGAAACCATCGTCAAGATTGGCAGTGTGCGGCGCGAGAATATGAAGAATGGGTTCTGGAAGCGGCCGCTCACGAAACCGCGGCGTGCAGGTCATGGTGCGGGTGGGGCTGGGGCTTGGAATGCTGCAGCCTGCGGGCGGCGCGCGGAAAGGTGACCTAGCGGGTGGCCGGCACGTTTTGAGGTGCGCGAGTGCCCCCAGTCGATGGATCTTGGATGTGTCCCAGTGTCCGCATGTGCCATGTCTGTTGTTGTTACCCAAACCGTCGGTAACGGACCGAAGGATAGAAGTAGTTCTACGTTTCGTTCTACGTCGATGCGGGTAACAGTTCGGAAAATTTATTGTGTGAACGTGTAAGGCCCATCGCGATCGGATCCTCTATACGCCGCGCGTGACGTCTGACGATCGCAACGCCGAATTGGACGATCGAGGATCGTGTTCGCGTGTCGACGTGTGGGATCTCGTGCACCCCGTCGTCGGGGGGGACCGTCGACATCCGGACGGGATCATGTCACCTTGTCACACGGACGATTGAACACTCTACCGTCTGTAACCGTATTGTGAGCTAAACACATGCTACGAAATCGCGATCTCATCCTCGTTTGCCAGGTGGCTCCACTCGACCCACGAGCCGTCGTAATTCTTGAGGCTGCGAATCGGCCATCCCGCCAAGACGAGCCCAAAGATCAATTGTGTGGTGCGCACGCCGCTCTGGCAGTAAAAGGTGTGCACACACGCCGCATCATCGTCAGGCGCCGCGTTGAGCAATTCCTTCGCCGCTGCACGGATCTCGTCGGGCGAGCACCACGTGCCGTCGCGCCGCCGGAAGCAGTGCCAGTCGACGCGCGCGGTTGCCCAAGGCACTCGCCCAGGCCTTGCCGCGCCCTTCATCGTGAGCGTCCCATCGTACTCGTCTGGTAAGCGCACGTCCCATAAGCGCGCCTCTTGGTTGCCACGCAGCCGAAGCACGTCTGCGCGAGTGGCAAGAAGTGTGGCGTCGAGTTGCGGCGTCGGCTGCCACGTGCCGCGAGGGCGTGGCGGTGGTGCAGCCGGTGTCGTCGGCCGCATCGCTCCTGCCATGTAGCCGTCGTAGCCGCCGTCGAGAACGTAGACGGACCGCTTGCCAAAGGCAATGAAGAGCCACCACAGGCGCGTCTCGTCATACCTCCGACTGAGGATGACTACGTCGCTGTCCTCATGAACGCCCAGCCTCTGAGCAAAGTCGCCAAAGGCCTCAGGGGTCGGCGCAAGCCCGTCAAGTATCTGCACGCTGCTCGTGGGTAGTTGATAGTCCGGTCGCCACACGCGCTGCGAGCCGGGAATACGCGCAGGCGCCTTTTCCTCGTCCTCGGGAGATACCACCTCGATGACCACGAGCCGTTCAGAGCCCAAGCGGCTCACGAGGTCGTCGGGCTGGATCAGGAGCGCTCTCGCATCGGCCTCCGTGGTTAGTATGGACCCCATGCAGCGCACAGCGTGCCACGCGATCCGCAAAATTGCGCACTTTTTCTTTCTGACGCCCTGGACGCGGCCTGGACGAATCCCTGGACTTTCGCGGCGGTTACACTGCTGTGAACTCTCTCTGCGTTTTGTTGATGCTACGTGGGCAGACTGACGTGTGACTGAAGGCAAATCCCCCCTCCGCCCTCGCACGCGTGCCCTTGGCGGTTCGATTGGCGGTCCGCCCAGGCGCACCTCCGTGCGTGCCGCTGCCGATTGGAGAGCACGGCGCGAGTCGGGCGAGGTGCCCACGGAGGCGCGCGTTCGGGGGCAGAGAGCCTCTGGAGAGGAGAGCCTCTTCTCTCATTAAATGTTGTATCCCAATGGGTACATTTCACACTCACATTTCACCCACGCAAAAGCGCAAAGAGCGAGCGCGTGCACGCTCACGCCCTATCTTAGCGCTCCGTCGCTCGCCGTGCTCAACGTGTGCGTCGGTCGCTGCACGCGCACACCGCACCGCCCTCGCACACGGAATCCATCGAGTCCGCTCAGGTGCTTTCCTCCATGGTGCCCTGCTGGCATTCCGGGAGCACACGTGCGTCTCCCTTTGCCTCTCTCATGACAGTGATTTTTTTCCGCGTGCCTTTCCGCAGTCGCGCGCCGCCGCCGATCAGTACGCCTCCCTCCTCTCCACCCCCGCGTGCTTTTCACTGCCACGTGACTGCCCAATCCTGAGGCCCCGAGCTGTGGGCTGCCTCTCT
>ENA-UOUZ01001891-UOUZ01001891.1-mixed-culture-metagenome-genome-assembly--contig:-NODE-1891-length-12558-cov-115.967688_pt1 | contig 12558 bp, 4 predicted proteins | sample MGYA00238154_ERZ761575 | MGnify/ENA primary metagenome ERZ761575 (study PRJEB28896, sample SAMN07631632) | mixed culture metagenome | isolation source: Freshwater growth medium | place: USA...
CGCCCATGCCGCCGCCGCCGCCCATGCCGCCGCCGCCGCCCATGCCGCCGCCGCCATCGCCGCCCCGCAGACCGCCGCCGCCGAGGCTTCCGTAGAGCCCCGCGCTGTCGGCCGATGCCGAGGACCGTCCGAAGCCGCCGTGTTGGGCGCCGTGCTGGGCGCCGTGTTGGGCGCCGCCGTCGGGAAGCGGTGGCATCGACAACCGACCGGCGCCGCAGCCGCCGCTGCCACCCACGCCAAAGTCAGCTCCTCCGAAATCGGAAGCGTTGCCACCGCTGGGAGAGTAGACGCCGCCCGCGGCGGCGCTCGGGCGAGCGGCGTGGGGGGCTGGCCCAGAGTTAGCGGGCGCCGGCCAGCGCGCAGGGGGGGCGGCGGCCGTGCGCTGCGACGTGCCGGTACTTGCGTTCCATCCGGCACCGCCGACGCCGCTGCCCATGCCGCCTCCGCCCCCCATGCCGCCGCCACCACCGCCCCATCCGGAGGACGACATGACGCCGGTGGAGCCTCCACCCATCGTAGGCGCCCCCTCCCACTCGCCATCCGCGCCGTCGTCGTAGTGGCTAGCTTGCAGAGCGTCGTAGTTAGCTTGCCCCCCCATTCTCGCGCCTCCGAAGCCGCCGCTGGCTGTGGGGCCGCTGCCGGCCGACCCGCCGTCGTTTTGCGACGATGAGCGCCGGCGGGCGGCGGCGGGCGGCAGCTCGATGGGCGTGCCGTCGGGCGCGCGAAGGTCCACCTTGCCGCCCATCGCGCCGGCCACCGACCCGCCGCCGCCCGTCGAGGCGGCAATAATCGCCGGGTCGGAGGCGGCGATCGAGTTGGATTGAGGGTTCTCACGGCGCGGCGACGGCGTCGGCAGCTGAACATCCTGCCCGTCGGGCGTTTGCAGCGTCACCTTGGTCGACGCGGGCGCCACGACCGTGGGCGCGCCCATCCGTGACGAGGGTGCCACGCTCGCCACGGCCTGCTGCGGATCGAGCCCCATGGACGAGAGCTGCTCCTGCGTGAAGAGGGAATTGCTCCTCCGCGGAGAGGAGGCGCTACCGCCCATCCCCATCTGCTGCTGTTGCAGCTGCTCGGAGGTGAAGAGGGACATGATAATTTCGGAAGTCTGCGCGACTTCCGGCGCGCGCAATCCACGCGTCGCTCGCGGGACCGCGTGTGAAAAAGAACTAGTCGATTACCCCCCGTGTGTGAAATACCGCCAGTGAGAAACCAAAATAGTCTCGACGATCGCCGCGCGAACCTCGCGAGTTGCCCGCTATGGTGCCGGTTTGAATTGCCGCCCGCGCTTAACGGTCGACAATTTAGCCCTTCCAAGATCTTGAATGTATTCCGAATTAAAGAGTCACGTCACCCTGTGTCCTTTCCGTCAGCACGCACCCCGCGCCTCTTCGCCGCCTTGCGCGCCTGGCGCAGCGCCCCCGCCGGCGAGAGCTCGAGCACCTGACGCAGCGTGAGCCCGCACAGGCCGCACGTCTTCTTGCAGTTGGTGCGCATCCACGACGAGGTGGCGCAGGGGCCTTGCTTGTCGTGCAGGTTCGCGGCCGAGTTGCCCTCAGCCTCGCACCCAGCAAAGTCGGCCCACGGGCTCCCGAAAGCGAGCACCTCGGGCGGCGTGTCGTTACATCCTATCGCTTCGAAGGTCAGCGGGCGCAGCCTGTCGCGCACGCGCTTCGCGAACGTGGACGCGCGCACGGCACTCTCCGCGGCGCTCGGCACACGGTACGGCACGGGCGCAAACGGCGGCTCCGCGTCGGGCGGCAGTGAGCACTCCGTGTCGCAGATCGTGGGGAGTGATGCATTGATGGCCTTGGCCATGGCGTCGTACCCAGGGCCTCGCACGGCACGCTCGTTGCGCGGGTCGCCCACCTGTGGGGATAGGGCGCCGTAGTGAGCACTTGCATGCAGGGCTCAAGGAGCGCGAGGGTCGCCCACCTCGGGCAGCCAGTGGTAGCAGTGCGTGGGTAGCCTGCGGCGTGCCATGCGGATGGCCAAGCACGCGTGGATGTGCTGGCAGCACGAGGCGCGCGTGTGGCGCCAGTTGAAGCGGAATGGCGTGTCGGCAAAGATGCGCTGGCACGCCTCCAAAGCAATGGGGCTGCTGCCCCCAACTGGGCAGTGCAGCCGGCTCATCGGCACCCGGCTGTGCATCTGCGTCGGCGACGAGCGATGGCGAGCGACGACCCTAAGCAGCTCCTCGCCATCAAAGTCGTCTTCAGCGCCCGACCGTTTCGCCGCGGCGATCCGCTCGGCCCGTGCGCGCAGCGTCTGCGACTGGTACGCGGCGTTGGCCTGCCGGAAGGCGCGGAGCCGCGCTTGGAACGGCGCGCCCAGCGCGGACACCTTGGCCGCGAAGGCCGCCGAGAAGGCCGCGTAGAGCTCGTGATCGAAGGGCGCGACCTCACGAATACGCGCGTCGCACGCGGCCGGGTCTGGGCACACGGCGGAGACCGACGGCTGCGCGTAGTGCGGGTTGGTGGTGCCTGGGACCGCGCGCATGTGCAGCAGCCGCTGCAAACCAGTCAGGTCTGCCAGCAGCAGCAGCGTCTCGTCAAACCGCTCCATCAGGCCCACCAGGTCAAACGAGGAGAGGAGGGAGCGCAGAAGGGCACGCTGCTTGGCGCCCTCGCCAGGGCGGCGGGCGACCGTGGCCCCAGGTGGCAGCTGGCCATCGGGGCCGGGCGCGTCGTCGAACTGCGAGTACTCCCGGCGCTTCGCCTGCCCATCTTTCGTGTTCACGCCCAGGAACTCGGCCCAAGTCGCATCGATCGGACGCAGCATGATCGAGCTCTGCAAGTTGCGCGGCGCCCAGTCGAGAATGGTCGCGCCGAAGAGGGTCGAGTTGCGCGCCTGGCGCCACGAGACTGTCCAGCGGTAGAAGGAGACGTAGTAAGACGTCGGCTCGCGCAGCCGCGTCACGAGCACCACGGTGCACTGGCAGCGGAGCGCGACCTGCTGCAACGGCGACGTGGGCCCAAACGCGGCGAGGATCGTGCGCATGCCCATGCGCGAGTAGTGGTGCTCCGCGAAGAGGCGAAATGGTGCGCGGCGATCCCAGTCCGAGCAGCTCGCGTTGCGCGGGCCCAGCAGCGCGGCCGTCAGCGTGTCAGTCACCTGCCAGTGCTGGTGCAGTCCATAACCCCAAAAGCCCCAGCCGTCCAACATGTCGTTGGTATTCACGATGTGGCGCAGCGTACTGCCACCATTCTTGTGCGTATGACGCTCGAGGACGATCGAGCACGGCTTCAGAGGCGTCACCAGCCACGGGGCGAGCGGGCGCTGTGACATCCCGAAATCTTATTTGCTCGTGTGAATGAGAGCGTGAACAACTGGTTTCGTCAGAACAGAACACAGCCCCTCCTATCTCACATGGGGCTCCCACGCCGAGCGTGAGAGATGCCTTCGAAACACATGAACGACGAGCATTTCGAGGAGGTGGCAGAACTGCTCGGTGCGGCCGGGGCCGGCGCGCGAGGCTTGTTGATCTTATTGCCTTGTCGCTGTCAAGTCAAGTCAAGTCACTTGACTTGTGCGCTTCGCGTGCCATCCCCTGAATCGCCAAGTTTGTGAAACCACATGTTCACACTTTCGATCCGCGCGGCGGTGCCGCACTGGACTGCATGTGCCTCGCATGGGTCTTCGAGGCATGGCCGCTCGGCGGACCAGCAATCGGCGGATCCACGCTGTACTTGCGCACCATTGGAGCCGATCACGGCGTGGTCCACCAAGGCGTCATCTTCAGCTTTGGCCACGACGACGTCCGGCTCAGGACGAGAAATGTCACTTTCCACTCGGCCACGCTCGTCGAGGTGGTGACCCCATCGGTGCCTCCGACGGTCGGCTTGTTGCCACGGACGGCGCGCGTGTACTTCGCCTGCTCACAGAAGGCGCGGCAGAGCGAGCGCCGTGACTTGGGACAGCACATCGCCACCTTCACCTTCTGGTTAGACCGCCCGTCAAGACTGCCGCTCTGCTTTGACGCGTCGAATTGCGACCGACCTCCTGCGTTGCTCGACATTGCGGCGGGGGTTACGCCTCGTGCAGCAGCACGACTTGCGGGCATGAGCGCGCTCGCTCCGCGTGTTCTGCCGCCTGGTGGCCGCTGCGAGGACTGGCGAGCGCTGCGCGGCCTGCGAGGGCCACCAGAGTGCCAGCGTGCAGCTTCCCTCGTGGCGGCTCGATGGGACGGCGTGGCGCCCGGTCGTCCGCAGAGCTTCGCAGGCTGCACACTGTGGCGGTCTGCGCGTGGGCCGGGATTCGTGAGGTTTATCCAAGCACCGCCGCAGACCCAAAGGAGCGCCGCTGCCAACGCTGCGTGTGACATCACGGGCCGAGGTGGGCACTGCCTCTGCGTTGGGCCGAGCGCGGCGAAGCCCCTGCAGACACCGTGCGGCCAGAGCCTGAGCGCCCTCTTTGGCTTTCGAAAGGACCTCGCCCACGCCTCGAGCACGCTGCACGATCCGTGCGAAGCGCCCAGCCGAGCGCGGCCGTGCCTCTCCAAGGTGCTCCAGCAGCTGCCTGCGCCCGGTTTTCACGAGCTCGAAGACTCGAGCGTCGTCGGCTACCTGCGCAGGATCGAGGGGAGCTTCAATCTCGACGTCGTTGTGGCGCTCCACTCGACGCCGATGGTGGACCTGGTCGACGCCATCCACGAGGCTCTGAGCGTGGAGCTAGCACGGGCCACCACCGTGTATGTCTACCAAAAAGGCCAGCTACCTCCGAAAGAACGCCGCCGGCTCGCAAACGTTCGCCACCTGACCGTGCGCATAGAGCGCCTGGCCAACGTGGGCCGCTGCGACCACAGCTATCTCACGCACATCACCCGCCACTTCAGCTCGCTTGCCAAGCTGACTCTCTTTGTGAAGGACACCACCTTTGCGCACTTGCACTTGGGCTACGGCAGCAAGTTGCTGACGTTTCTGCGGCGGCTGCCAGCGCCCGTCGACTTTTGGGGCGCACGCGCTCTTCGGCGCGCCGGGCCCGACTTTGAGATGGAGGAATACGTCAGCGACATTTGTCGTAACCGCTTCGTGAAGCGCACCCGTGGCCAGGCTTGCTACAAGAGCGACTTTGAATATCTTCGGGCAGAGAGCCGCCCGCTCGGCGTGTGGCGGATGCGCATGGGCTTGGGTAACGAGACGACCTACAAGTTTGTGCCCGGTGGCATCTTCGCCGCGTCGGCGAAGGCGATTCGGCGCACGCCGCTCGCCATCTATGAGCGGATGCTCCAAGATGTTGGTCGGGGGCCCAACGTCGAGGCGGGTCACTTTATGGAGCGCTCGTGGTTTGCTGCCTTCAACGGGCCGCACCAGCGCACCCATCGTCCGATTGTGCGTCTGCGTAGTACGCTCGCCGTCTATACCATCGTGCTTGCAGCCGATGGTGGCCGCGATGTGGCCGTGGGCGCGCCGCCGTGTGACGACACGTTTGCTGCCAAGACGGCCGGGATGAGCACGGTGGAGTGCCTCTTCTTTTCCGATTCTCCCATGCATCTCGAGGCGGCACAGACCCGAGGCTGGCGCACTAGCCGGATTGCGCACGAGCACGAAGCCCGCGTGCTCAAGCGTGCTCCTCATCGGCACACGGCCTTGGCCGCCTTTGATTACAGCGCCTTCTATGTAGCCTCCGCGGGGCGGACCCTCAATGTGCCCGCCGTGCTCGAGGCCATCGGCGGACGCTTCCTGACGTCGAGCGCTGCGTCGATGCTGTTGCCCGCTCCGATACGGGCGCAGACGGCGGGCACCGAAACGTCTGTGTCCACGGCTGCCATCGTGCGTCGCCAGACCGGAGCCGTGGCTGCGCTCGGCGACGCGTGGCTCAACGCGTCGTCTGAGGCCCATTCGAGGGCCCCCGGCCTTGCGGATGATGACCGCAGCCTCCAACAGGTCCTCGCTCGGCAGCCTCAGCCTTTCGGACTGCCCGCCGTCCTCGTGCTCCCGAGCGAGAATAGTCTCTTCGGCTCCAACGACGTGCCCCTGTTGCTCATCCCTCCGGCGGAGCTGCCCACGTGGTGGACCTGGTGGATGTGTGTCTCCAAGGGCCACGGATCCGCCGATACGGGACGCGCTCGCCTCAGCCGATGCTGCAAGCCGGGCACAATGGAGTCGCGCTCGTTCGCGTGAGCGAGCACGTAATCTCAAACCCCGCGTTCACATTTTGGGACAGACGTGCACGATGTTCTAGGCCCAGGTACAGCTGTAGTCCATGCAGGTGGTCAGAAAACACCCGAAGTTGAGGCTGGACCGCGACGAAACTGACTGTATGCTGAAACCTAGGATTCCTAACCCCAAAATGGCACGCAGAGGGGCCGAGGACAATGCAGCATAGCTTCCGAGCGTTGTCGAGCAGGATCAAGGGCTTGACCCTGCTGAAGCAGGACTCGGCGTGCAGTTCTACGACTTACGTCGCCGGTGACAGCCCCAGCGCGGCGTCACCAACGGTTGCCGCGAACAGCGCAGACAGTTCTGAAGAACTCGAGAAGCTGCGCAAGGATGTCGAACGGCTCAATTCAGACATCGAGCAACTCCATGGAGACAAGGAGCAGCTCAATGCAGACAACGAGCGGCTGAAGGACGAGGTCGACAGATTACGGGGTGAGAACGAACAGTTGAACGAGCGGCTGCGGTTCGATCCGCGGCAAGCAGTCTCCGAGTGGCTCTCGAGGTGCATGCACTTGCAACCGGCTGGAGGAGTGGCCGCCGCCGCCGCCGAGGAGGCCGTCGCCGTGCGGGAGACCGCGGCGGACGGAGTGGCCGCCGCCGCCGAGGAGGCCGTCGCCGTGCGGGAGACTCTGGAGGAGTCCGCCGCTGGCGAGTGCACCTTTTGGTTTGTGTCCGCATCGCACATCCGCTCTCTGGATCTCACGACCACCATCACGCTGCCCTCCTTTCAAGAGCTCTTCAAGCTCAACAACGCCTCTGGGGGCAGCGTGCTGGAACAGCGCACGCTCAAGGCTGGCGTCGCCTACCGTCAGGGGTACGTGTCCGATCTGCTCGCGGTCAGCCACCGATGGGAGGACCCATCGGCACCCGACGGCGCGGGCGCCCAGCTGCGCGCGATCCGCGCGTACCTCGACGCCCATCCCGAGGTCGTTGGCGTCTGGTTCGACTTTTGGTGCATGCCGCAGGGCAAGCAGAGGACGCTCGCTGAGACGGTGCGCTTCAAGCACATGCTCGGCAACGTCAACTTGCTCTACCTCGGCTGCCAGGTGCTCGCACTCATCGACATTTCGTACCTCTCCCGCTTCTGGACGCAGTTCGAGGCGTGGCTCTCGATGCAGGAGGGCTCGTCGGCGAAGGGCTTGCGCGCGGCGTCAGAGCGGCGGCGGCGCTTGCAGATGGTGTGCCTGCATAATGCGACGACCGGGTCGGAGGACGTCAAGCTGCAGCGAATGTGGTGCAACGTGACGCCGAAAATGGCGCTCGAGCTGCTTTCAAAGCCTGACGTGACGGTGACGAACACGGGCGACAAGGTGACGCAGCTCAAAAAGATTGAAATGCTCGATGGCGAGGTGCGTCAGGCCTGGGGTGTCGAGGCGGCGAGGGCGCTGCGTGCGGAAGCCGAAGAAGAAGGCGTCGCGCCGAATCTGCCCTATGGCTTCTCGAAGGAAGTGCTCCTCGGGGCGGGGTTTACGGGGGTGGAGCGGGCGGGGGTGATGGCGCGATTTGCAATCCGAGACAGGGACCTTGCTTCGGCAAAGGCATTTGGTGAGTTTTCGTTGCAGGAGCGAAAAGCGGCGTCGGCGGCGTTTGAGTTTCCGATGGCCGCATTGGCCCCGGAGGTTGTCGACGCGCTCGCAAAGTTCGAGGACTCCGATTCGGGTGTGCGTTTGGAGGCGGTCTCGACTCTTGGCCAGCTGGATGCGGCGTCGCTCGCTCCGCACGCGCCCGCGCTCGTCGCAATGCTCAAGGACTCAGTGTCGTACGTGCGAAAGGCGGCGGTCTCGACTCTTGCTAAGCTGGATGCGGCGACGCTCGCTCAGCACGCGCCCGCGCTCGTCGCAAGGCTCGAGGACTCCGATTCGGATGTGCGTATGGCGGCGGTCTCGACTCTTGGCCTGCTGGATGCGGCGACGCTCGCTCGGCACGCGCCCGCGATCGTCGCAAGGCTCGAGGACTCCGATTCGGGTGTGCGTTCGGCGGCGGTCTCGACTCTTGGCCTGCTGGATGCGGCGACGCTCGCTCAGCACGCGCCCGCGATCCTCGCAAGGCTCAAGCACTCCGATTCGGATGTGCGTGAGGCGGCTGTCTCGACTCTTGGCCAGCTGGATGCGGCGACGCTCGCTCGGCACGCGCCCGCGATCCTCGCAAGGCTCGAGGACTCCGATTCGGGTGTGCGTAAGGCGGCGGTCTCGACTCTTGGCCTGCTGGATGCGGCGACGCTCGCTCAGCACGTGCCCGCGATCCTCGCAAGGCTCGAGCACTCCGATTGGGGTGTGCGTGCGGCGGCGGTCTCGACTCTTGGCCTGCTGGATGCGGCGACGCTCGCTCAGCACGCGCCCGCGATCCTCGCAAGGCTCGAGGACTCCGAGTATCCTGTGCGTATGGCGGCGGTCTCGACTCTTGGCAAGCTGGATGCGGCGACGCTCGCTCAGCACGCACCCGCGCTCGTCGCAAGGCTCGAGCACTCCGATTGGGGTGTGCGTAGGGCGGCGGTCTCGACTCTTGGCCTGCTGGATGCGGCGACGCTCGCTCAGCACGCGCCCGCGATCGTCGCAAGGCTCAAGGACTCCGATTCGGGTGTGCGTAAGGCGGCGGTCTCGACTCTTGGCAAGCTGGATGCGGCGACGCTCGCTCAGCACGCGCCCGCGATTGTCGCAAGGCTCAAGCACTCCGATTCGGGTGTGCGTGAGGCGGCGGTCTCGACTCTTGGCCAGCTGGATGCGGCGACGCTCGCTCGGCACGCGCCCGCGATCGTCGCAATGCTCAAGGACTCGGATTCGGGTGTGTGTGAGGCGGCGGTCTCGACTCTTGGCCAGCTGGATGCGGCGACGCTCGCTCAGCACGCGCTCGCGATCGTCGCAAGGCTCGAGGACTCCGATTCGGGTGTGCGTAAGGCGGCGGTCTCGACTCTTGGCAAGCTGGATGCGGCGACGCTCGCTCGGCACGCGCCCGCGATCCTCGCAAGGCTCAAGCACTCCGATTCGGGTGTGCGTGAGGCGGCGGTCTCGACTCTTGGCCAGCTGGATGCGGCGACGCTCGCTCGGCACGCGCCCGCGATCCTCGCAAGGCTCGAGGACTCCGATTCGGGTGTGCGTAAGGCGGCGGTCTCGACTCTTGGCAAGCTGGATGCGGCGACGCTCGCTCAGCACGCGCCCGCGATTGTCGCAAGGCTCAAGCACTCCGATTCGGGTGTGCGTGAGGCGGCGGTCTCGACTCTTGGCAAGCTGGATGCGGCGACGCTCGCTCGGCACGCGCCCGCGATCGTCGCAAGGCTCAAGGACTCCGATTCGGGTGTGCGTGCGGCGGCGGTCTGGACTCTTGGCAAGCTGGATGCGGCGACGCTCGCTCAGCACGCGCTCGCGATCGTCGCAAGGCTCGAGGACTCCGATGTGTTTATGCGTGCGGCGGCGGTCTCGACTCTTGGCCAGCTGGATGCGGCGACGCTCGCTCAGCACGCGCCCGCGATCCTCGCAAGGCTCGAGGACTCCGGTTCGGATGAACATATGGCGGCGGTCTCTTCGTACGTGCGTGCGGCGGCGCTCCTGACTCTTGGCAAGCTGGATGCGGCGACGCTCGCTCAGCACGCGCCCGCGATCCTCGCAAGGCTCAAGGACTCCGATTCGGGTGTGCGTATGGCGGCGGTCTCGACTCTTGGCAAGCTGGATGCGGCGACGCTCGCTCAGCACGCGCCCGCGATCGTCGCAAGGCTCAAGGACTCCGATTCGGGTGTGCGTAAGGCGGCGGTCTCGACTCTTGGCAAGCTGGATGCGGCGACGCTCGCTCGGCACGCGCCCGCGATCGTCGCAAGGCTCAAGGACTCCGATTCGGGTGTGCGTAAGGCGGCGGTCTCGACTCTTGGCAAGCTGGATGCGGCGACGCTCGCTCGGCACGCGCCCGCGCTCGTCGCAATGCTCAAGGACTCCGATTCGGGTGTGCGTGCGGCGGCGGTCTCGACTCTTGGCCAGCTGGATGCGGCGACGCTCGCTCGGCACGCGCGCGCGATCGTCGCAATGCTCAAATACTGGGATTCGGGTGTGCGTGAGGCGGCGGTCTCGACTCTTGGCCAGCTGGATGCGGCGACGCTCGCTCAGCACGCGCCCGCGATCGTCGCAAGGCTCGAGGACTCAGTGTCGGGTGTGTGTAGGGCGGCGGTCTCGACTCTTGGCCAGCTGGATGAGGCGACGCTCGCTCAGCACGCGCCCTCGCTCGTCGCAAGGCTCGAGGACTCCGATTGGGGTGTGCGTACGATGGCGCTCCTGACTCTTGGCAAGCTGGATGCGGCGACGCTCGCTCAGCACGCGCCCGCGATCCTCGCAAGGCTCGAGGACTCGGATTCGGATGTGCGTGCGGCGGCGGTCTCGACTCTTGGCCAGCTGGATGCGGCGACGCTCGCTCAGCACGCGCCCGCGCTCGTCGCAAGGCTCGTGGACTCTGTGTCAGGTGTGAGTTTTCCGCCGACCTCTTGCCATTGCGATAGATGCCTGCGACGGCAACTACACCAACAGTGATGTTGACGTCGCCGAGGTAGGCCTTCGCCTCTTCGGTGACGAACAGCCGATTGGACGCATCATGGTCTGGAAGCGTAACGCATGGCCATGGAGGATAGAGCATGCCAGCATGGAGGCTACCATGTTTGTGTGCGCTCAGCGGCCATTACATGGTCGGTTCCCCTCGCCAGGCCGCAGCGAGCGCTGGTGAGGGACTTTTCTGAAGGGACTGATTGGATTTTGTAAAGCCGCGCCACTAGCCTACACGACAGCATACATTTAGCTGTTTATAGGTACACTCGAAAACCGCGTCTTGCACTTCTCGCCGCGCCGCCGTGCGGTCGCGCGCAGTGCCCGTCCAGCGTGCGGTGTCACTGAGTTCAAAAACATAAATCAGGTGGTGGGGATAGTGTGTGAATCCAGAAACAATACCGTACCTCCCCCTACCCCTTTGGGTCAATCACTGAGTTCAAAATCAGGTGGGTGGGGATAGTGTGTGAATCCAGAAACAATACCTCCCCCTACCCCTTGGGTCAAATCTGTGGGCATGTATTGGTATGCCGGCGCGCGGCGGTCCATAAAACGCGTTCAAGATCCAAGCTTGTGGAAGCCGCCCATACTCTCGGGCGGGCCTGCAAACTGCTGGGCTAGTAGCCGCGGCTCGAGGGCGTCCAGCCCAATCTCGGCACGCATCGCGAGCGAGAAGCGCGCGAGCGCGCCTCCGTAGCACACGGGCACGATGGATGGGTCCACGTCCGCGCACAGCAGCTGCGCCGCCTTGGGAGCATCGACGGTGCGGAAGATGTGTAAGGTGTCCGTGATCTCCTTGGAGAGCATCGGCTTGAAGATCGCGTAGACGGCGTGCACCGTCGAGGGCGCGTTGAGCAGCAGCGACTTGCGAAGGTACAGCGGGTAGTGCAAGTCCGCAACCGGCGCGGTGCGTGCGAAGCGCTTGTACACCTTCCACAGGAAGCCGAGTGTGAACCCGGCGCCGTCGGAGACCATGTAGACCGACTTGAGCGTCCGATCCCCTTCAAGACAGAGCCGGTCGCATTTGACGGCGCGGTACTCCATGAACGCGAGATTGCACCTCCAAAATTCGTCATCCGTCGTCGCCTCGAGCAGCGAGCTCCCATCGAGCCGATTGAGACCAAGACGGCCAGGTACGCACACCTCAAACGGGTCTCCCCGGCGCGTAGTCCCGAGGAACGGATGGCCCGGGATGAAGACGTTGACCCGAGCGACCGCATCGCCCCAGCCGCCGCTCAGCTGCAGCAGAGGCACGCCGGCGAGGAGCTCGGCGCGTACCTGGTTCAGGCCCCTGCCCTCGCCCGACAGTCGCCATTCGATGGTACGACGGACCTGTTGAAGGGTCGGTGCCTCCTCCCACTTGTTGCTCACGCAGAAGCGGCAGTAGGTCGCAGCGCTGTACGCATCGAGCGGTGCGCCCGCGGCGTATGCCGCCTCGAGCACCCTGATTAGGAAGGCGCGCTCATCAGGCGAGAGCGTGTCTAGGAATGCATGCGTCAGCGGTGCTGTGAGTACTTCGGCAGGTGAGAGGTGCGGCGGCTGAATGACTCGTGCTGATCGGTTCTGATGGACCTCTGATTGGTTCTGATGATGGACCTCTGGTTGCGTACCATGGGCCTCTGGCTGCGTATGATGGACCTCTGATTGCGTCTGATGACCTCCGATTGCGAAACCCACTGCAGGAGAGAGACGGCCTGGCTTGGGAGCCGCCTCCGAGTCTGATTGCCTCTGATGGACTACCTCCAAGTCTGACGGGCTCTGATGGACTGCCTCCAAGTCTGAGCGCAGCGAAAGTGGCTTGTGACCGGGAGGCATGCCGACGGGTGGAGGCATGCCGACGGGTGGAGGCATGCCGACGGGTGGAGGCATGCCGACGGGTG